>Ga0194132_10001782_pt1 | contig 42703 bp, 39 predicted proteins | sample TA2KigOf80mmetaG_FD_148612 | JGI IMG/M metagenome (GOLD analysis project Ga0194132, IMG submission 148612) | Freshwater microbial communities from Lake Tanganyika, Tanzania - TA2015054 Kigoma Offshore 80m | ecosystem: Environmental > Aquatic > Freshwater > Lake | place: Tanzania: Lake... | reverse complement strand
TCCACTACACCCGAAGTGATTCGAGACGCACTGGCGACGGTTTCTACCACACAAGTCCGGCAGTGGTGCCAGCAGCACCTGGGGCCGTCGCTCCAGGCCCAACGCCAACAGGCCTTCCGCCAGCTCACGCTAGCGGAAGAAAAGCAGGTCCACTTTCAACAGGCAGCGTGAGGCGTCTTTGCACCAGGCCAGTCTGTGGGTGGCAAAAACCACGATATGCGCACGTTCCATCAGCGCGTTCATCCGTCGGCGTGCGCTGTCGATAAACGCGGCGTCTCCTGCTGCCATCACTTCATCCAAGAGGAGAATTTGAGGGTCGACCGCTGTCGAGGTAGCGAACGCGAGCCGTAGTAACATGCCAGAAGAATAACACCGCACTGGCAAGTCAAGAAACTCGCCAAGCCCGGTAAATTGGGCAATATCATCAAGCTTGGTTTCAATCTCGCGGGACGCCATCCCTAGCAACAAGGCACGAGTTCGAATGTTGTCCCAGCCAGTGGCTTCCATCTCGAATCCCGTGGCAAACTCAAAGAGCGGACACACATGCCCTGAGACCTGCACCTCTCCATGCTGCGGTGGATAAATCCTGGCTAACACCTTCAGCAGCGTACTTTTCCCAGCCCCATTGTGTCCGATTAACCCTACGCGTTCACCCGCAGCAATGGAAAAAGTGACCCCACGGAGTGCGTGAATCACACGGGCAGTGCTACGGCGAGGGCGAAAAAGCCGTGCGGCTGCTGACTTGAGCGTCCGCGAAGCTTCAACATCAACCTTGAAGTCAACACCAACATCACGAAGAACGATCTGCGCCATGCTGAGACTCATTCACTTAAAGGAAATACACCACGCGCTGGTGATAATGCCGCGCACATTGCCAGGAGACAAGAGCGAGCCCAAGGATAAAGCCACCTACCACGAGGTAGTTCATCGCCGTAGCCGGTTCAGAGCGGAGCAACGGCTGCCGGACAACTTCGAGGAGATGATAAAAAGGGTTGCAGTCTATCACCCAGGGCATCCCTTTATCACGCAAGGCTTCTGGCGGCCAAATGACCGGAGTCACATAAAATAAGACCTGCAAGACAGCACCGGCAAGATGAACCGCATCACGGAAACGCGCGTTGAGGTACGCGAACGTGGCGACAAAGAGCAGGGCAACACATCCGACTAGTAACAATCCTGGCACCGCCCACAACGCGCCAAGCGAGAAACTCACGTTATATACCACTGCCACGACAAAATAGGCCAGTAAACTCAAGAACATGACCACTGATATACTGACAAAGGAGCGCAGGACATAGATGGGAATCGGCAGTCCAATTTGCTTAATATATCCTTCTGCCGAGATAAAGGCATTTCCTCCTTCGACGATCGAAGCGGTCAAATATCCCCAAGTAATCACGCCAACCGTCAGAAATGGTAAGAACTCATGAAGTTCCTGGCCAAGCAGGTGACTGTAGACGAGCCCTACCGCTCCAATCATGACCGCGAGATTCAAGAAGATCCACGCGACGCCTAGTGTCGAGCGACGAAATCGCAATCTCACATCTTGTATCCCTAGTCGCACCCACACTGGCCAGAGTTGCACCGTGCGGATCATATCAGTCAAGAGCGCTCGGTTTGATCCCCCGGGAAGCGAGGGTTCCACCGTAGCGCGGCTCTTGTCTACCGAAACTGTATTAAGCATGCAGTAGCCCTGTTCCTTACCAGAAAGTGACGAGCTGCGCAGGGGGGCAAGAGCAGGTGAAAGACGAATCGGGGCAACGGAGAGCGCGCAAATCAGAGAAGACAGACCTCAGCTCTTGAGAGAATGAGGTAGGTTGCGTACTCTCACGTCTGAGAGTGAAGAAAAGAGGACACGCTATGCTCCGTACCGGTATCGTTTTAGATTCTCGCTATCAAGATCATAACCCCGGTCGCAACCATCCAGAGCGGCCCGCACGCATTACGACGTTACTTGACCCCATCAGCCAAGCTCAACGTCTGGGACTCCAGCGTATGGCTCCTCGACTCGCGACCCCGGAAGAAGTCGCCCTGATCCATGATACGGCGCATGTGGGTCACGTCGCAGCAACTGCAGAACATGAGCGCTTCTCTTTCGATGCGGATACTCCAGTCTCTTCACAATCCTATGCCACGGCCTTGCTCGCCACTGGTGGCCTCCTTACGCTTCTTGACGCCGTGATGGACCACGAGATCGACAATGGCTTTGCCTTGGTTCGCCCGCCTGGCCATCATGCCGACCGGAATCGTGCGATGGGCTTTTGTCTGTTCAACAGTGCCGCCATCGGTGCGCAATATCTCCGTGAACGCTTTGGCTTGAAACGGGTGTTAGTCATGGATTGGGATGTGCATCATGGCAATGGCACCCAACATAGCTTCGATGACGACCCGGGAGTACTATACGTCTCTACTCACCAATATCCATACTATCCAGGGACAGGGGCCCTCAATGAGGTGGGCCACGGGCAGGGAGAAGGGTATACGCTCAATCTGCCACTTTCATCCGGGTGTGGGGATGCAGAGTATCAAGAAGTCTTCGAGTTCGCTATTGAGCCAATTTGTCGCCAGTTTGATCCCGAATTTGTCATCATTTCTGCAGGGTTTGATGCGCACGTGCGCGACCCTTTGGGTGGAATGCAAGTCACTGAAGCGGGATTCGGCACTATGGCACGGATACTTTTACGTATCGCCCAGGACCATGCGCGAGGCCGATGTGTTGCCCTGCTGGAAGGCGGCTATGATCTAGAGGGTCTGCAAAAGTCGGTCTTTCACGTCATCGAGGAGCTGGGAGGAGAAAATCTCACAGCGAGTGTACCTTCCTACACTCCTCAAGGCATCACTGCACCGGTCCAGAAAGTACACGATCGCTATTGGGAATTGCCAAAGCTCTAACCAAAGACATAGACGTTAGGCTCTAGTGATTCGCCACAGAGATTCTGACAGGTTGAGATTGCTTCGTCGCTCCGCTCCTCGCAATGACGAGGGTGGGAGTCATTGCGAGCGCAGCGCAGCAATCTCGTTGCACCCTTGACTGTTCACCTGTCAAAATTGCTGTGGTCATCTATTAGTCCACAGGCGACAGGAAAAACTTTAAGCAACTGAGGCTTCCACCTAATGAAGGCGTGGGCAGGAGCTGTTTCCCTAGCGCCTATCACTCTTTTCTCATTAGTCAGTTCGCGTTCGGCACTGGCTCCTGGTCACTATCACTGTTTTCGGGCGGAGTCGTGTCGACAACACTTGCCCCTACGTCAGCATTCGCTTCTGGTACGATCGTATCTGGTGTTGCCGTTGTCTCAATAGTCTCTTCCGTCTCAGAGGTCGCATCAGGTTCAGGTGCTTCCACCACAGAGGGTTCAGGTTGTCGCAGAGCGGGCTCGCTTCGTCTCACAACTGTGGCAGAGGGCATTTGCACCTCTGGAGTGATTGACGGAGCTGTCACCACTGCGGGTTCTTGTATCGGACGAGGGGAAGCTGTCCCAATTGGGAAAGGACTATTCGCATCGGCAATTGCCACTGGTGGTGGGGGCGGTTGTGGGAGTTGTGGCTCAGTCCCGCGCGCGAAGATCTCTAAGATCGCCTTCGAGGATGTCGCCGTTGCTCGCTTGCCCGTTGCTGGATTGATATGTGCGAAAGTAATTTCATCCGGCATGTGGAAATCATTAACTGGATGATCAGTCAGCGCTTCTTTCATGAATGCAGTCCAAATAGGTGCGGCGACTTTTCCTCCGGTTTCTCCAGACCCGAGGGGGCGTTTTTGATCAAAGCCAACCCATACTCCACACAGCATCTCAGGAGTATAGCCAACGAACCACGCATCTTCGTAATCGTTTGTCGTTCCCGTCTTGCCAGCAGCAGGGCGTTCAAGTGCAAGTGCCGCTTTTCCGGTTCCCCGCTCAATCACACTCTTGAGCATGCTGGTAACGAGATACGCAGTTTCTTGGGAAATGACCGGGGTTCGAGTAAAGGTCCCTTCATTGACGACAGTACCATTACTATCTGTGATCTTCGAGATAAAGATCGGATCAAAGAGCGTCCCCCCAGTGGCAAACACCCCGTAGGCACGAGCCATTTCCAGCAAAGATACTTCGCCAGTGCCGAGTGCAGCCGATAAATTGGGCGCTAACGGTGTAGTGATACCGATTTTATGGGCATAGGACAGAAGATAGGGGAGACCGATATTGTCGGCGATCCGCACAGTTGGCACATTACGCGAGAACGTTAACGCTTCTCGTAAACGAATTGGCCCCCGATAGGCGCGGTCAGCGTTTGCCGGAGACCAGCGTTTGCCACGACCATCACGAAAACTGACCGGAGCATCTTTGACGATCGATGCTGGAGTATAGCCGTGATCTAGCGCCGCAGCATAGACGATCGGCTTGAAGACTGAACCAGGCTGACGTTTTGACTGTGTGGCGCGGTTGTACTGACTACGATTAAAATCATACCCCCCAACCATCGCTTTTACTTGCCCGGTGGTCAGATCAACCGCAAGCATTCCACCATCAACTCGATTGCCATCTTTCCGTCGACATATCCCTTCTCGTTTACACAACGCGTCGATTCCATTGCGAAAAGCTTTTTCTGCCAGCCGTTGTAAGCTGAGGTCGACGGTAGTGAACACCTCAAGTCCCAGCTTTTCAGGAGCATCAGCTCCATAGCGGCGTTCGAGAATTTGTCGCACATGCTCAACGTAATAGGGCGCCAGTCCAGTATACGAAGGTGGCGGTGCCTGTGTTGGAGTCACCTGTTCTTGCCAAGCAGTCATCCCTTGGGCGTAGGAAACGTACCGCTCTTCCATCATCCGTTCGAGCACATAGCGTTGCCGATGTTTCGCACCTTCCAGGTTCTTGAATGGGTCGTACACACTTGGCGCAGGAGCAAGACCAGCAATCAGGGCAATTTCTGGCAGCGTCAGGTCACCTACACCTTTATTAAAATACTCACGCGCTGCAGCCTCGACGCCATAGGCGCCGCTGCCAAGATAAATCTGGTTGAGGTAGAGTTCGAGGATTTGTTCTTTGTTGAGTTTGCGCTCCAATCGCAGTGCAAGAATCATTTCCTGAATTTTCCGACGATAACTCCGCTCGGGCGTGAGGAGGACGGTTTTCACAATTTGTTGAGTAATGGTGCTGCCGCCCTGCACCGTTTTCCCTTCGTTCCAGTTGGTCAGAAACGCACGGGTGATTGCCGAAAAGTTCACCCCCCGATGTTGGTAAAATTCTTTGTCCTCTGCCGCAATGAATGCCCGTTGCAGCAGGATCGGAATTTTTCCCAGCGCGAGCGGGTAGCGTTTCTGCAGATAGAATTCACCAAGAAGGGTGGCATTATCACACGCATACACACGGGTCACCGCTGGTGGCGCATAACTCGCCAATCCCTCGATCGACGGTAATTCACCGGTAAGATCCTGATAAAATATCCACGCAGCGAATGTCCCGCCAATCAAAGTGACAAGGGCAAGAGAGCGAAACAAGAGACGAAAAAAGCGCCGAAGGCGTCCAGGAGACGGCGCCGATGGAGAAACCGACGAATTTTCCTTAGCCATGGAACAACATGTAAGGAACGCTCAGACCCACCAAGGGAGATAGCAACCTGACACCAGACGTGCGTTCTTTACAAACTTCTCCTTCCTCTTAATACAGGAATAACGCTAAGGTCGCATTGTAGCGACTCTCGCGAGCACATCCAAGGGAGTGTGACATCTCTCCCAAACGGCGGATCATTTACTATACTTCACGGAGGAATTGACCCACGATGCGATTAAATTCGGTGGGACATTCAAAATAGGCGGAATGACCGGCCTGGGGAATTTTTACAAACCGCGCGTGCGGAATTCGCTCAGTCATCCCCTCCATAACCTGCGGGGGAGCAAGCACGTCTTCTTCGCCCACCACAAGGAGTGTCGGAGTCTTGTGCTTTACGATCGGGCTCACATCATGTTTCAGGCTAAAGAGCATAGGCACCAAATTGGAGGCGACATGCGTATTGAGCGCAGAAATCTGTTGATACAGAAAACACAGCGCAGGCTGGCGCTCGGGAAAACTCTTGGCATAGGCATTCGCCAGAATCTGCTTGAGGTTCCCCTGAGAACGCTCTCGGATATTGGCGTGGGACTTCACCGTAGCGGTCGTCTCTACCCCACCAGTCGTATCACAGAGGATCAACGCGGTGGTACGCTCTGGGTGCTTTGCGGCAAAACCACAAACCGTCCAACCACCCATCGATTGCCCTGCGACTGCCGCTTTCTGGATACCGAGATGATCGAGAAGCCCAGTGAGATCATCAACAAAAGCGTTCGGCCCTGGACCGTTCGGAATATCACGAGATTGACCAAAGCTACGATGATCAAAGGTGATAACCGTGTAATGGGAGGAAAAAACTGGCACTTGCTGCCACCAACTCAGATGGCTTCCGCCTCCCCCATGCGCAAATACCAAAGCTGGCCCGCTACCGTGCGTTTCATAGTACAGCTCAATTCCGTTAATTTTTGCGAAAGGCATAGAACCTCCTTTTTTAGGTTACTGGTAACAAGTGACGGGCAAGGGTTCAAGGAACCGCCTGATCTTCACTTCTCACTTCTCATTTTTCCGCTGTTCCCTGTACCCTGTCACCCGTAACCTAAAATGAAACCTGTCATCTACGACGTTTGTCGTTCTGCCATAATCTCCGCATTCGATGCTACCACTCGGTCAGCTTTCAGTTTCTCGATATCAGCAACAGAGTAGCCCAAAAGGTGATGGAGCACTGATTCCGTGTGTTCTCCAAGTAGTGGACCAGGAGCGGCAATGTACCCTGGGGTCACCGAGCATTTTATCGGTGGACCATCAAGAACAACTTCCTCACCTTCAGGAGTTTTGACATGAGCCCAATAGCCACGTGCGCGGAGTTGCGGATCGAGGTCCATGTCCTCAGCATTGGCGACAATACCAGCCGGAACTCCTGCTTGTTGAAGCAGCGTCATGACTTCTTCGGCAGGATGCAGCGTTGCCCAGGCTTCAACATAGCGATCTAAACTTTCTTGATGCAGGATGCGTGAAGGAAGTGTGGCGAATCGTGCATCATGCGTCCACTCGGGGTTTCCCAAGGCGCGACAAAAACTCTGCCACTGCTCTTCCGTAAAAATCGTAATCGCACACCAGCGATCGTCACCAGCACAACGATACACCCCATGCGGCGCGGCGGGTGCTTCCTGAGAGCGATTAGCAAAGGGAGCACTCGCGGTTTTATTGACAAGCATATCGAGCAATGACGGGCCAACTACACTGGAGATAGTCTCAAATTGTGAGAGGTCAACGAATTGGCCTTGTCCGGTGCGTCGGCGATACCACAACGCCATCAACACAGCGAGCGCACCACTATACCCGCCGGACATGTCAGCATACGAATACCCCCATCCAGCAGGTTCTTTGCCTTCATGACGCATGAGCAATGTATAGCCGGACATCCCCTGCAATGTTGGTCCATAGCTGACGTAGTCCTTATGCGGACCAGTATGGCCAAAGCCCGACATGCTGACAGCAATAATGTCCGGCTTTATTTGCTTGAGGCTCTCGTAATCCATGCCCCAGTTGCGCATGACCCGCGCACTGAAGTTGTCGATCACGACATCAGAGACGTTGACCAGTTGCTGAGCGATGTCACGTCCGCGCGGATCGGACATATTGATGACCGTGCTCTGCTTACCACGGAAAAGATTGCCGGTGAATCCACCACGGCGAGAGCCCAGATCAAGCGAATCTCGCCGTTCGATCTTGATGACCTCTGCGCCTTGGTCGGCCAGAATGCGAGTCGCAACCGGCCCCGCGACGACCCAAGTAAAATCAAGAATGCGGATGCCGTCTAAGGCGCGGCGGTTCATCATTTTCCCATCAACCGCGCCGCAATCTCCTGATACCGCGCTGCGGCTTGCGCAATAATCTCCGGCGGCAGATGCGGTGCAGGTGGCTTGCGATTCCAACCTAACGAGATGAGATAGTTGCGAATAATTTGCTTATCGTAACTCTCTTGCGCCGCTCCAGGCTGATAGACATCTGCTCGCCAAAAGCGCGATGAGTCTGGAGTAAACGCTTCATCAATTAACAACACTTTGCCATCGCGCATCCCGAACTCAAACTTGGTGTCTGCCAGGAAGAACCCTTTGGTCTCAGCGTACGCGTGTGCAGCACGATACAAAGCAAGGCTAAGATCACGGACTTGCGCAGCTAACTGTGCACCGACGAGCCGTTCAACTTCAGAGAACGGTATGTTCTCATCATGTGCGCCCGCTTCGGCTTTCGTCGACGGCGTAAAAATGGGTTCAGGAAGTCGCTCACTTTCGCGTAATCCTTTCGGCAACGGAATACTACAGACCGTGCCGCTCGCGCGATATTCTTGCCAGCCAGAGCCAGCCAGATAGCCACGCACGATACACTCGACTGGCAATGGCTGGGCTTTTTTCACCAGCATCGAGCGCCCTTCGAGCATCTCGCGATACGAGCGAAACGGCGCGGGAAAATCCTGCACTTCAGTTGTCACAAGATGGTTAGGAACAATATGCGACAACTGATTGCACCAAAACCGTGAGACCTGCGTCAGTACTCTTCCCTTGTGTGGAATGCCGTCAGGCAAAACCACATCAAACGTAGACACACGATCGGTGGCAACAATGAGGAGGGAATCCTCTAGTTCATAAATATCACGCACTTTGCCGCGACGTGGTGGAGCAAGGCCCTCAATAGCAGTAGACAAAACAACTGACGTACTCATGGATAGCTACTCTCCATTTCTATTTTTGACTTTTTTCGTTCCTTGTACTCACTATTAGTGTAACGCCGTAGACGCAGCCACCCGGGAAGCTGGAGTCGTCTGCGCTGCAATCTCTCGCAGTTCATCACCAGTGATGACTTCTTTCTGCAGCAAGACTTCTGCGGCATCACGAAGAATCTGCTCTTGCGCAGTCAGCAGAGTTGTCACTCGGCTATACTGCTCTTCGATGATCCGTCGCATTTCGGCATCAATAGCTTGGGCTGTGGACTCGCTATAGTCGCCATTACTGGGTGCTGGATTGGTGCGCAAAAAAAGCGGCTGACGTTCCCCATCAAAACTCACTTTTCCGAGCTTCTCGCTCATGCCGTATGCTTTGATCATACTTTTGGCGATCTCTGTGGCTTTAAGCAAATCATCGCGCGCACCCGTAGAAACCTCACGATAAATAATCTCCTCAGCAACACGTCCACCCAAGAGTACGGCAATGCGGTTCTCCAATTCTGATCGCGTCATCAGAAAGCGATCTTCAGTGGGTAATTGCAAGGTGTACCCCAACGCCGCGACTCCACGCGGAATGATCGATATTTTCTGTACCGTATCAGAGCCAGGAATGGCCAGTGCCACCAGCGCATGTCCAACCTCATGATGTGCCACCCGTTCTTTTTCTTTTTTGTTGAGTACACGATTCTTTTTTTCCAAACCAGCGATCACGCGCTCAACTGCTTCTTGCAACTCAGAAAGGCTCACTTTGTCCTTCCCTCGTCGTACGGCCAGCAGCGCCGCTTCGTTGACGATATTCGCTAGATCAGCTCCGGCAAACCCCGGCGTCATTGCGGCAATCACGTCGAGGTCTTCTTCAGAGACCAAGGGTACCTCGCGAGCATGCAACTTGAGAATCGCCAAGCGACCAATTTTATCGGGACGATCAACAAGGACTTGGCGATCAAAGCGACCAGCGCGTAACAGGGCAGGATCAAGAATTTCAGGGCGATTGGTGGCTGCCATGAGGATGACACCGGTACGTGCATCGAACCCGTCCATCTCAACCAGCAGTTGGTTCAATGTCTGTTCACGCTCCTCATGTCCCATTGGACCAACACCCCGCGCTTTGCCTAATGCGTCAAGTTCATCAATGAAGATGATACAAGGCGCTTTCTGTTTCGCTTGCACGAACAGGTCACGGACCCGTGCCGCACCGACGCCAACAAACATTTCGACAAATTCCGAACCACTGATAGAAAAGAATGGAACTGCCGCTTCTCCAGCGACCGCTTTTGCTAGCAGCGTTTTCCCTGTTCCTGGAGGACCGACCAACAAAATACCCTTGGGAATCTTGCCGCCTAAACGGCGGAATTTCTCTGGAGTTTTCAGGAATTCGATAACCTCTTGCAATTCTGTCTTGGCCTCATCCACGCCAGCAACATCACCGAAAGTGACTTTAACATCCTTCTCCATGTAAATTTTGGCTTTGCTCTTGCCAATAGCGAGAAACCCACCTCCCAATCCTTCACGTTGCGCAAAGCGGCGCATGAGGAAGATCCACAAGCCAAAGAACAGGAGTGTCGGCAACACCCACGAAAGCAGGTCGTGAAGGAAGGTATCTTCAATTTCGCCGGAGAACTTGACCTTGTGCGTCGCGAGTTTGTCGGCAAGATTCGGATCTACACGGACAGTAACAAACTGTTTCGGGTGCCCTTCGGGAGCTTCGGTCAGCTTGCCACGGATCGAGTCAGGTCCGATACGGATCTCTTCGATTTTCCCTTGGTCAAGATATGTTTGAAACTGGCTATAGGGAATTTGCTCAACTGGGTTCATATACTGTACCCACAAGCTGTGCAGAATCACTATTCCCCAAATCGCAATAAAGATGTACCAAAGATTAAACTTTGTCTTTTTATCCATAGGCGCGTGTCCCCATACCCAAATATCGCCTGCAAAGTAAACAGGAAAGCCCTATTGTGAACGTCTCCACGGGCTCAAGCAAGGAACCCGCACCCTTCCCTCAGATCACTTCCTCTTGCTCCAGTTCCTTCAGTCGGTCGACGCTGATACCAAGTTCTCCTCGATAAACCTCGGTATTGTGTTCTCCGAGCAAGGGAGGACGACGAGCAATACGCCACGGTGAAACGGTAAAGAAAAACGGGCCGCCAGGGTAACGAATAGTGCGACCTAATTCCGGATGATTGACCTCGGAGAAGAATCCGCGGGCATTGAGCTGTGGATCGTCAACCAGTGCTTCTGGAGGGCGGACCATGGCATAAGGAATGCGACGAAGCTGCGCTCCTTCCATCAGCTCGGCAACACTATAGTTCTTTGCCCAGTCGTCGAGCACATCAAACAGATGTTCAGCATGCTCTTTGCGATAAAACTGATCTTCCCATTGCGGCTCACCTAAGTCCCGCGCCTGGTCGTCAGATTTCACCCATTCAACCAAGGACGTCCAATCGCCCAGCGAGCAGTGCATAATGTAGCCGTCTTTGCACTGAGCGACGCGAAAATATCGGCTCCAATGCAAACTCCCCTGGCGAGTCTGCACTCCTAATCCCTGGTGATAAAATGGTGCGACGTGTTCAACCGCTGCCGCAGCGGCTTCTTGAATACTCACATCTACCCACTGTCCTTCACCGACGGTGTCACGCGCCCAGAGCGCCGACATCGTACCAATAGCCGCAAAGAATGACGCACTGTGATACGCTTGCAAGCCTAACGCCCGGAGCGGCGGATCGTCAGAGAAGCCATTCGTATAAATCATTCCCCCCAATGCCTCGGCAACTGTGTCTGAACTCTTGTAGTCACGGTATGGCCCAGTTTGGCCGAACGGAGAGATTGAAGTCAGCACGAGTTGGGGATTCTGCTGCTTCAGCGTTTCGTAACCCAATCCCCATTTTGCCAGTGTTCCTGGAGCAAAGGACTCAATGACAACATCTACCTTCGCTACAAGTTGTCGAAAGAGGTCTTGCCCAGTGGGGTCTTGCAGATCAAGGGTCACACCTCGTTTGCTGGTGTTGTAAAACCAGTAGAGCAAACTGCGATCACGATGGGGAAGGTTATCGAGGAACGGACCAATGGAACGCATCGCATCACCGCCCGGCGGTTCGATCTTAATGACATCCGCGCCCATATCACCGAACAATTTGGCACACAACGCACCTTTGAGGTCAGTAAGATCAAGCACCCGAAGATCAGCGAGTGCGCGAGGAATTTTCTCAACCATACAATGCACCACCGGGTGTCACTCGACTTCAGACAAGTAAGACTCCTGGTCAAGCTGGTATTTTTCAATCTTGCGATAGAGGCGCTGACGATCGATAGCAAGCAGTCGCGCTGCTTCGTTCTTGTTTCCCTGACTTTTTCGTAATGCCGCACCGATAAGAGACCGCTCCATCTCTTCGAGAGTAGGTAACTCAACGCGATCATGAAACTGGGGGGGCTTCTCCGCAAACCCAGCGATGGGAGCAGGAAGATCGGCAAGCGTAATCTCACTACTCCGCGAGAGCGCAAACATGCGCTCAATCACGTTCTGCAGTTCGCGAATGTTGCCGGGCCATGCGTACGCATTGAGCTTCTCTATTGCTTCTGGAACGATCTTTTTCGGTGCGACTTTATATTCTGTACTGAAGGTATTCACAAAATGTTCGATCAACAACGGAATGTCCTCTCGTCGTTCTCGTAATGGTGGAAGGTGAATGGGGACAACATTGAGACGATAGAACAAGTCTTCGCGAAACATGCCTTTACGAACAGCATCTTCTAAGTCACGGTTACTAGCAGCAATGATGCGAACATCGACCTTTATCGGGCGGCTCGATCCCAGTGGGGTCACTTCTTTTTCTTGGATTGCGCGCAAGAACTTGACTTGCAAAGAAAGCGGAATCTCGGAAATTTCGTCAAGAAAAAGAGTCCCACCATTCGCGGTTTGGAAAACCCCGTTGTGATCGGCGATTGCCCCGGTAAACGCTCCGCGCCGATGACCAAACAGCTGGCTGTCGAGTAACGTCTCAGACATCGCCCCACAGTTAATGGCAACGAATGGACGGTCTGCCCACGGTGCTTGACGATGGATGGTCCGCGCGACCAGCTCTTTACCAGTGCCGCTCTCGCCGGTCACCAACACGGTGCTCTTATTCTCACTCACTGCTGCGATGAGCAAGTAGAGGTTGCGCATCTGCGGGCTTTGACCAATCAACTCACCAAACTTTTTGAAGGCCCGCATCTCACGGCGGAGTTGCTCAACCTCCTCTCGCAAACGTTTCGTCTCTACGAGTTTATCGACCTTGAGTAACAGCTCGTCTGGGTTGCACGGCTTGGTCAGATAGTCCGCAGCCCCGTGCTGCATCGCCTCCACCGCGCTCTCGATGGTACCGTGCCCTGTAAGCACAATGACAGCACAGCCGCGCTCTTTTACATTCATCTCGCGTAGCAGTTGCATGCCATCCATAGATGGCATTTTGAGATCGGTGATCACGACATCGAAGGGATTTTCTCCCAACACACGTAGGGCCTCACGTCCATTCCCCGCCGTTTCAACTACATAGCCTTTCCGTTGCAAGATCTTCGCCTGCGTTTTGGCCATGTTGATCTCATCGTCAACCAGTAGGACCCGCGCGGCCATTATCCACCTCCTCTGGCGACATTAGAGGCGAGCCTCGCTCACCCGCTTCTCTTTCCGACGTTTCTCATTGGCACAGGGACAGGGGAGTTCAATCAAGAACGTGGAACCTTCCCCAACCTTACTACGAACAGTAATGTTCCCGTGGTAGCGCTTCAGTATCGAATGCACGACAGAAAGCCCCAAACCCGTTCCCTGTCCAGGTTCTTTCGTCGTGAAGAAGGGGTCAAAAATCCGATGGACGTGCTCTTCAGCAACCCCGACTCCGGTATCTTGAAAAGCAAGAATCACCCGTTTGTCCGAGTCTCGCTGAGTACGAATCCGCAATTCCCCACCATGCGGCATCGCTTGTACCGCATTCGTAATCAAGTTCAGAAAAACTTGGCGCAACGCGTTTTGATTAGCCGTGCAGTTGCCAATCTTTCCCAATGCCGTGACGACTTTCACGTTGTTGGTTTGGAGATATTTGCCCATGAGCTGTAACGTCTTGCGCAAGAGGTCGTTGAGGTTGACCTCTTCCATTTCGGCGCGACTCTCGTGGGAAAATTCTAACAGGTTCTTGATAATATCTTGGGCTCGCACAATCTCATCTTTGGCAATGCGCAGATCTTCATGCACTTCGGGATTATCGGAGTCGATAATTTCACTCAGGTCATAGAGGGCATTCATAATAATGCCCAACGGATTGCGGAGTTCGTGTGCGATGCCAGCCGCCAATTGACCGATAGCGGCCATTTTTTCTGATTGGATGAGCTGACTCTCCAGTCGTTTCGGTTTTGTCACATCAAGATATATTCCCTGGATAGTTTTCCGATCCCGATGTTCAATACAACCAAAATAGACTGACACAGGAACAACTCCTCCAGCCTGGGTCAACACACGCAGGTTTTCACGGCTCAGGTACCCGTGACTATTGGTCTGTTGACACAGTTGGCGCACTTCCTCTCTTTCATCTTGAGGATGTAACTCCCAGATAGGACGCCCTCTGAGTTCTTCCCGTGAAAATCCGGTTACCTTCTCGGCCTCACGATTCGCATGGAGAATCGTTCCATCATGGCAATTGATACTAAAAATGGGGGCCGGAGAATTATCCACTGCCTTGCGATGGCTCTCCTCTTCGTCACGGAGGGCTTCTTCACGAGCTTCAACGAAGAAGTCAGTGATATGCAACATTCGTTCAGAGAATTCTTGATCTAGCAAGTTGATCAGCTCTACCAAGCGCTTGCGATCTGTTGCGTAGACTTTTCGCAACCGTTCGACGATCAAGTCGCGAATCTTCATCTGACCAGACAAAAAGCGAGACGGGGGTGAATGGGAAATAAATCCATGTCGGGCATGCTCGCGCAGATACACATACGTCTCGATATCACCCGGATTCTCAATGTGCCGCGCCCAACGAAGCAAGGCATCGTATTGATTCTGTTGGGTTTCTGGAATGTGTTCAACCGGAAGAGAAAAAGTCACGGCAATCAACTGCACCCATTCATCGACGACGGCCACAGCATGTCCGCGGATAAACGCCGCAAGTTCGGTCCGTAAAAGACTACGGGTCCGCGAAAAGCGTAACAGCTCGCATCCATCCATATACCGTTCAACGCGGCTCAGATGATCTTCCAGCGATTCTTCAAACAATGGTTGCATATCGTTCCTCTTTCTCTTGTGCCTAGCGTTCGTCCCCAGTTGTGACAATCCCCCTTTTCCTCGACAGAATGACCTCTCTTGCTCTAAGCCCAGGGGTCACTTCATTTTTCGCGCTCTCCTCGATATGGTAGCGAGGGCAGCACCAAAGATTATCCCACCGAGTCAGCACAAACCCTTACGCCACGCGAGACTTTTTGCCCCTACGAGTGTTCAATGGAACAGAAAGAGCAGATTGCCCCACACGAAGATCCGGATGTACAGTTGATGTTGCGTTTCCAGCGGGGTAGTCAGGAAGCGTTTCAGCAACTCTTTCAAAAGTACACACCGTCAGTGGTCAATTTTGCCTTTCATTTTCTCGGCAATCGTGCACGCGCCGAAGAAATTACGCAGGAGGTTTTTTTACAAGTTTATCGCTGGCAACAACGTTATGAACCCAAGGCTAAGTTTTCGACGTGGTTATTCAAGATCGCCCATAACCATTGCTTGAACGAAGTTCGTAAAGGCGAGTATCGTGTCACCGTCGAATCCATTAGCCCCAAAGAAGATAGTGACGGAGATGAACGAGAACGGGAATTACCCGATACTCATCATGATAAAGGCGAAGATGTTCTTGCGGCGAAACAAGCGTCAGCAAGAATCACAAAAATTTTGCGGCGGCTGCCGGAAACCCAGCGGACCGCCTTAACCCTGAGTCGACTTGAGGGTCTGTCGTACCAAGAGGTAGCAGAGGTACTCGGTGTGACGGAGAAAGCGGTCAAAAGCCTCGTCTTTCGTGCGACCCAGAGCCTCAAGGATGGACTCAAAGACATCGTGGATGCTTATGACCTGTGAAGAAATTCGAGAAGAATTAGTCGCCTACTGTGATGGCGAATTACCGGAGGAGGACCGAACACAGATTACTGCGCATCTCAGCACGTGTTCGGCCTGCAGCCGGGAAGTTGCTCAGTTGGCACGGATTAACACATTATTCATCACGCAAGTCGAACGGGTGACACCATCGCCAGAGTTTACCGCCACGTTCTGGCAGCGACTTGAACAAGAAAAACGCCCGGCTCCGGTGCAGGAAGGTCGTCTCGTGCGATGGTGGCGTGAATGGCGTGAGTCAATGAGCGGATGGCAACTCGCCCCGGCCTTGGCTGGTGCAGCAAGCATCCTCATTTTCTTCGGCTATATCGTGTCTGATCGTGGCTCGGAGACAACCAAACCAACGACTGGAACTCAGTCGCAACCAGGACAGACACGACCAATCCTCACACCAGTCCCACCAGGACAATCAACTGATGTCCCTGCACTGGTGCAAGAGAAACTCGAGTTGTTCGTGAATTATCGCGTCATCGCTGATTTAGAGAAGCTGTCGCGCTTTGATGAAATCGCCGCGGTTCAACTTCCTGAGGACCCACCCATGAGTATTGCTGAAAGTGACATTCCTAAGGATGTATTGGACAATCCTGGTTTTTTCGCTAACTATCCGGTGTTGCAGAAGATGGAGGAGTTGAAAAATCTCGAGACCGTGCTCGATGCGCCCCCGGATGGAGATGAAAAACACCGTGGGTAAGATAGGGAGGAACATGCAGTGAGATCCATGCTGGTGAAATTATCGCTGACTGCCGTCCTCGCAGGTGGAATGTTTGCGCTGTGGCCACTCAAGCCGCTAACGCAAGCCCAGAACCTCCCCTCCGTGCATTTCATTGGGCAGGACTGGTATGAACTGTCACCACAAGAACAGTCGCGAGCGCTAGATAACTACCGCCGCTTTCAGAAGCTCCCCCCAGAGCGGAAACGAGCATTGGAAGATCGCTATCATCAATGGCAGCAACTGCCCAGTGAAGAACGAGATCGACTGCGCCGGAATTACCGACGTTATCGCGACATGAACTCTGACCAGAAAGAAGACTTTTCACGTCGCTATAAGCACTGGCGTTCTCAACCACACGAGTAGGACGTACCCCACGGTCCATCTCTGTAACCCTCTGCAAAGTAGGGGCGTCGCATGCGACGCCCCTACGAAAGACGAACCTGTTGGCGAACAATCCTACAAAGACATGCGGCATCGCTCCGAGCATTGTCACGAACATGTCATTCTGCACGAAGTGAAGAATCTCTCATACTGAAAGGGAGTGGAATGAGGAGAGATTCTTCGTCGCGACACTCCTCAGAATGACAAAGACCGGCAGCTTTTTTCCCCATCCGTAACCCAGAGCAACTTTTCCGCTTGGGTCGTGTTTTTCTCACTACTTCTCGCTACACGAGAACCCGTCGCGAGAAGGGAGGAGAAAAGAACACGATGAAACGTTCAGATACTGTGCGAACTGTCTCCGGACTGACCCTCGGTTTCATGCTGACCTCGTCGGTTCCAGTCTTTGCGCAGAGTTACGACTATGAGCGGGGAACTTCGCGCACCTCCGATCGTTATCAAGATCGAGACTATGATCGTTACGATCGGGAGGAGCGTGAAGAACAACCATCGTATCGTACGCCTGAACCTCGAACGCAGTCACCGTACAGCTCGCGCTCCCCAAACGCTTACGGCACGCCTTTTGGCATGAGTAAATCGACGATGGGAGCTATCACTGGTGCTGTTCTTGGTGCGGGAAGTGGTGCCATTATCGGCAGTCATAAAGGCAGAGCTGGTCGTGGCGCCCTCATTGGCGGCGGCCTTGGCGCTCTCGGTGGATATGTGGCGGGACGACAGGTTGAGGGACAAGACGCTACGCTCGACGAACACGATCAGGTGCTCGAAAACCAGCGGCAGGAAATTGCCCGCAACCGACAGTTGATCGAAGAACTGAAACGCAAACGCTTAGACGCCCGCGAGACTGAGCGGGGCGTCGTCGTCAACCTTCCTGACGTGCTATTTGAATATAAAAAAGCGAATCTCACAAATAGTGCACAAGATAAAGTTGCCTACATCGCCAACGTGCTGAAGAAACGTGCAAACAACCGCCGTGTATCGATCGAAGGACATGCTGATGCGATTGGTAGTGAGCCCTTCAATATGACGCTTTCTCAGAATCGCGCTCAGACTGTCGCGCACGAACTCGCGTATAACGGTGTCGCTGACAGCAAGCTCTCCGCACGTGGCTATGGCGAGAAGTACCCGGTTGCTCCGAATACTAACGCTGACGGCTCTGACAACCCCAGCGGACGCGCCAAGAACCGACGTGTGGAAGTTGTCATCGAAAACTAACGCAGACACAACAGCAGACTGATTCAGATAAGAACCGTCTCTCATAGAAAGAGGAGGATACGTCCATGAAACGATTGATTAGCGTACTTAGCCTTGCTGCCTTACTTGGTGGCTGTTCGGCTCCAATGACCCAGCGCGAGCGGTCAACCCTTACCGGTGGTGTCTTGGGTGCGGGAACCGGAGCTATCATTGGGAGTGCGCTCGGACGTCCGGGACGAGGCGCGTTAATCGGTGGTGGACTTGGAGCGCTTGGTGGTGCTGCCCTTGGTGACCAAATGGAAGGACAATATCAACGACAAGAAGCGCAAACACGCGAAGCAGAAGAGCAACGGCGCGAACTTGAGCGACAACGGCGCGAAATTGATGACCTGCGCAGAAATCGGTCGTATGATGACGATTATGATTCGCGCAGTTACGACCGATGTTCCCGTAGTTATGATCGTGACTATGACCGTTACTAACCTCTGCTAAGGGTTTTCCCTCCCTTCTACTTGCTTACACAGGGGCGTTCTAACAAACGCCCCTTTTTTTGCTCTTTATTCTCGCCGAGCGGGTCGATATGATGAGGCCTATGGCAAAATTAGTTACTACACCCTCTTCTTCTACAAGCGCCAAGGATCTGCTCTTACTCATGCGAGAGCGTATTCTTTTGTTTGATGGTGCGATGGGAACCTCCATCTTCGCGAAACATCTTACGGCTGATGACTTCGGCGGCCCGCAATACGAGAATTGTAATGAATATCTCGCTATCACGCGCCCACATATTATTGCCAACATTCACGAAAGCTTTCTCCAAGCTGGTTCTGACATCGTCGAGACCGATACGTTTGGGGCAACACGAATTGTCCTTGCCGAATTTGGCCTTCAAGACAGAGCGTTGGAAATTAACCAGGCAGCCGCTCGCCTTGCCAAAGAGGTGGCTCAACGCTACAGCACCCCAGCGAAGCCGCGCTTTGTTTGTGGATCGATGGGTCCTACCACCAAGCCAATTTCGGTGATCGGTGGTGCAACCTTTGACCAAATGCGCGAGGCTTACGCTGAGCAGGCCGAAGGGCTACTGCTTGGCGGCGCTGATTTATTAATCCTTGAAACTGCGCAGGACACCTTAAACCTGAAAGCTGGAATCATTGGCGTTCACGAGGCTTTCCACAAAACTGGTATCAGTGCGCCGTTAATTATCTCTGGCACGATCGAGACCATGGGGACAATGCTCGCAGGGCAAGGGATCGAAGCTCTCTACGTCTCGTTAGCGCACAACGATTTGCTCGCCTTTGGGCTCAACTGCGCGACTGGTCCAGATTTCATGACCGACCATATTCGCACCTTGTCACAGATTTCACGCTTCCCGGTGTTGTGTATGCCGAATGCTGGTCTGCCAGACGAGGAAGGTCGCTACAACGAAAGTCCGGAAATGATCGCGGCAAAGCTGGAGCGCTTTGTTGATCAAGGTTGGATCAACACGCTTGGTGGTTGCTGTGGCACTACGCCGGAGCATTTGCGTTTGCTCGCGCAGATGCTCGACGGCAAGAAGCCACGCATGACTCAAGCGCCTCGCCGCAGTGTGGTGACAGGCTTAGAGCCGCTCACGATTGAAGAAGACAAGCGACCAGTGCTGGTCGGTGAACGCACCAACGTCATCGGCTCACGCAAATTCAAAGAACTGATCATTGCTGGTGCTTTTGAAGAAGGCACGGAAATTGGTCGACGCCAGGTCCGCGGTGGTGCTCAAGTTGTCGATGTCTGCTTGGCTGATCCTGACCGTGACGAACTCGCTGACATGACCAAGTTTCTCGATCTGTTGGTGAAGAAGATCAAAGTGCCGCTGATGATCGACTCCACCGATGCTCGTGTGATCGAAGAGTCATTGAAACGCTCGCAGGGCAAAGCGATTATCAACTCGATTAACCTCGAAGATGGTGAAGAGCGATTTGAAAAAGTCGTGCCGTTGATTAGAAAGTACGGCGCTGCAGTCGTTGTCGGCTGTATTGATGAAGACCCTGTCCAAGGTATGGCCGTCACGCGCAAGCGTAAACTTGAAGTCGCGAAACGCAGCTACGACTTATTGACACGCAAATATGGTGTTCCCGCAGAAGACCTGATTTTTGATCCGTTGGTATTTCCGCTTGGCACCGGTGACCAGAACTACATTGGTGCTGGTGAAGAAACCATTGAAGGCGTTCGTTTGATTAAAGAGACCTTCCCGGAATGTAAAACCATTCTCGGTATTAGTAACGTCTCCTTCGGCTTGCCTCCGGCTGGACGTGAAGTGCTGAACTCGGTGTTCTTGTACCACTGCGTCAAAGCTGGCCTCGACATGGCAATCGTCAACAGCGAGAAGCTCGAACGCTACGCTTCGATTCCTGAAGAGGAACGCCATCTCTCTGAAGACCTGATCTACTGGCGCGGCAATGATCCAGTTGCTGCATTCGCGGCTCATTTTCGCCAGAAGAACACCAAGGCAAAAACCGATACGCGCAAAGACCTGCCGCTTGATGAGCGCTTAGCACGCTGTATTATCGAAGGGTCAAAGGAAGGCTTAGTTGATGATCTCAACGAAGCCCTACAAGCGCGCAGACCTCTCGAAATCATCAATGGCCCGCTCATGGCCGGGATGGATGAAGTCGGACGTCTGTTTAATAGCAACGAGTTAATCGTTGCCGAAGTGCTGCAGAGTGCCGAAGCCATGAAAGCCGCCGTCGGACATCTCGAACAGTTCATGGAGAAAACCGACGATGCCCTCAAAGGTTCGGTCCTCCTTGCTACTGTCAAAGGAGATGTCCACGACATCGGGAAGAATCTGGTCGAAATTATTCTTGGCAACAACGGCTATAAGGTCATCAACCTCGGTATCAAAGTGCCACCGGAAACGCTGATTGAGGCCTACCGAACCCATAAACCCGACATGATCGGCTTGTCTGGACTGCTGGTAAAATCTGCCCAGCAGATGGTCGTCACGGCACAAGACTTGAAGACTGCAGGAGTCAGTTGCCCGATCCTGGTTGGTGGAGCTGCACTCACTGCGCGTTTTACTGCCACCAAGATCGCCCCGGAATATGAGGGGTTGGTTTGCTATGCCAACGATGCCATGAACGGTCTCGACCTGGCTAATCAGATCGTGGTCCCTGAGAAACGCACGGCACTGAATAACAGGATTCTCACCGATCGCCAACGCCTCAGCGAACAGATACAAAAGCCCGCGGAAAACCCAGTGGTCGTAGAAGTAGTCGCACCACGAGCGTCTTCAATCACGCATGAACATGAGATCCCTCTTCCACCGGATTTACGCTCGCACGTGCTCGATAACTACGACCTGGAAGATGTGTTTGCCTACATCAATCCGACGATGTTGTATGGCAAGCACTTGGGGCTCAAAGGCAACTTAGAAACGCTACTCGAACAAGGCGACAAAAAAGCTCGCGAGTTGGATCGGCTTGTGCGCGGGTTAGAAGATGAGATTCTCGCCAAAAAACTCCTGCGCGCACGTGGTGTCTATAAATTCTTCCCGGCCAATTCCAATGGTGACCAGATCCTGATTTACAACTCAACCGGGACTGAGGTTATCGAAGTGTTCCATTTCCCACGCCAAGCGCATGGAGAAGGATTGTGCTTGAGCGATTTCGTCGCACCACAAAGTTCAGGGAAGCGTGACTACGTCGCGCTGTTCACTGTCACGTGCGGCCACGGTGTACGGGAGTTAGCGGAGCAGTATAAACAAGACGGGCAGTATCCAAAGTCCCATACCCTACAAGCAATTGCTATCGAAGGAGCTGAAGCCTTCGCTGAATTACTGCATCGGCGGCTGCGAGAAATGTGGGGATTTCCCGATGCGGCTGAACTAACCATGCGCGAGCGCTTCAAAGCTCGCTATCGTGGCGTCCGTGTCAGCTTTGGTTATCCAGCCTGCCCGCGACTAGAAGATCAAACCAAGCTCTTCAAGCTTTTGCAGGCGACAGAAACAATTGGTGTGGATCTCACTGAAGGTTTCATGATGGAACCTGAGGCATCAGTCTCTGCGCTAGTCTTCCATCACCCACAAGCAAAATACTTCAGTATCCTGGAAGAAGAGTTGACGGCCTTTGAGCGACAGTTGGCGGGATAATTCGAAAGACTGAGAGAACGGGCGAAAGGGAGACCCGGCGACCACCCCACCGGGTCTTCATCGCCCATTCACCCATTCTCCCGTTCTCCCATTCTTTTTCTCTCCTACAGGTCGTACCCCACCTCTCCATGCTCAGCTAAATCAAGTCCAGAGAATTCGTCTTCTTCATGTACACGGAGTCCCACGAGCACATCAACGATTTTCAAAATGATGAACGATGCCACTATGCTGTACACCGCAGTAAAAACCGCAGCATAAATTTGCACCCCGAGTTGCGAGGCAATGTTCAAATCTTGGACCGCACCGCCGAATGTTGACGACGCAAAAATGCCCACGAGAATCGTTCCGACCAAACCCCCAACACCGTGAACACCGACCACATCAAGTGCATCGTCGTACCCGAGCTGACGCTTCAGCACTGCAACCGCAAAATAGGCAAGGAGACTTGAGACTGCGCCAATAACCATCGCTCCAGCAGGACCAACATTGCCGGATGCGGGGGTAATCGCTGCCAAACCGGCAATTGCTCCGGTTGCCAATCCAAGAGCGCTGGGTTTGCCGATTTTTATCCATTCGATCGCACTCCACACAATCGCGGCAACGCACGGAGAAATCTGCGTTACCACTACCGCCATGCTGGCTTGACCATTCGCTGCCAACGCACTGCCACCGTTGAAGCCAAACCACCCAACCCACAACATGCCAGTGCCGGTTAATGCCATCGTCAAATTGTGCGGTGGCATCGGGGTCTCTGGATAGCCGTGACGTTTTCCCACCAGAATCGCGGCGACTAATGCGGATGCACCAGCAGTGATATGCACGACAATGCCACCGGCAAAGTCGAACACTCCCATGTCGCCGAAGTACGAACCAGCACCAGACCACACCATATGGCAAATCGGCAGATAAACGATTGTCACCCACAATGCAGAGAACAGCAGGATCGCAGCGAACTTCATTCGCTCGGCAAACGCGCCGATGATCAAGCCAGGAGTGATAATGGCAAATGTCGCCTGAAAGATAAAGAACAACACTTCCGGAATCGAGCCCCGCAAGGTGTTGGGAGTAATGCCAGCCAGAAATGTTTTTCCCATACTCCCAATAAAAGCATGCAACCCTTTCTCACCAGCCTGCATCCCGGTGGTATCGAAGGCCAAACTATAACCGTAGAAAGTCCAAATCACCGTCACAATTGCGGTCAACGCAAAACATTGCATATAGAGGGACAGAACATTCCGCTTACGAACGAGACCAGCGTAGAACATCGCTAACCCTGGAATCATCATAAACAGCACCAAAGCTGTGGAGATGAGCACCCATGCGGTATCTCCTGTATTCAACACGTCTTCCGCAAAAGCCGTTGTCGGTATCCGGTAAGGACAATCAATGCTCCGACAATCCGGGCGAATTGTCGTAACTCGCCGGTATGTTTTCCCTCCATAGTGGTTCCCCTCCTGGCAAAAGTCTGCCGACGCGATAGCAATCGCTCACCAAAAAAGCAAGGTTGGTCATCGCCTGAGGGTGAGAAACACCGGTTCTCCGGCTTTTCTGCATGATCCGGTTCAGCGAGTAAACACTCGGTTCATATCCTTGAAGGACTTAAACTCAAGCGCGTTGCCGCTGGGATCTGTGATGAACATCGTCGCCTGTTCACCGACTTCGCCTTTGAAGCGAATATGGGGAGTAATGACAAAATCAGCGTTTTGGCGTTGCAGGCGATCAGCCAGTGCCTGCCAGGTGTCCCACTCTAGGATCACACCGAAATGCCGGACTGGCACGTCGTCGCCATCTACCATATTGGCGGCTGTCGATTCATTTGCACTCTCTGTGAGGTGTGCAGTAATTTGATGGTCGAAAAAGTCAAAATCGATCCATACGTCGCTTTCACGCCCGACCCGACACCCGAGCAGGTCGACATAAAACTGGCGTGCGGATTGTAAGTCCGTGACGGGAAACGCGAGGTGAAAACGATGTCGCATAGTCCTTCTTTCCCTTGGTTACGCTTCACGGGGCGCAATCACTGCTCGCAATGATGCATACGGTTCACCGCCGTTGTCTTCAACCTCGAACCACCACACGGCACCTTTTTTGACGTCCCACTCTGCACCCTCGCCAGTCAAGAGAAATGCTGCGACTTGACCGAGTGTCGGCTGGTGACCAACGACAATCACTGTTCCTTCCGCGTTGGGGCAACCTGCTACGCGCAAGAGTCGCTGCACCGATGTACTTAAGCCCACTTCACTACTGGTTTCGAACTTACTTGTGAGCGCATTTGCAGTTTGCTGGGTGCGTACCGCAGGGCTCACGAGGATTCGTACTGGCGACTCAATCCGGTCTTTGAGCCAAGCAGCAACTTTTTGCGCTTGTTTTTCGCCTTTTGCAGTCAGCTTTCGTGCAGTATCAGGCACACCATCTTCAGCTTCGGCGTGTCGCCAGAGAATCAGGTCCATTCCATTCCCCTCTTTCTGCGATCCTTCACCTAAAGAGTTACCAGAAAATCTTTTGCTCGACAAAATTCGACCACACACGTTCCAGGTCCTTGAGCTGCGCTTGACTCTTGCCGCCAGTCCACCCGAGCACAAGACTCTGCGCTTGCGACTGTGGGAATTCTTCAATCGTCTTGACAACCTCGCTCAACAATAATCTTGCAGTTGCTGCATCATTCAATGATCCCAGGATCTCTTGCACTTCGGCTAAAGTTTCAAGGTAGCGTCGCAGGTGCTTCTGCTTTTGTGGATACAGAGAAGCAAAGAATTCGGCGGCATAGCGGAGTTTTTTCGCGACTATTCTCACCTGATGCTGCTCTTCTGGAGAACTCGTCGTCACATCTTTCCCCTTTTTTTTGAGACGCCGACGCCATTTTTTCAGAACTCGTGTAGCAAACGAGGAAATCTTTTCTTCGCCCTCCCCGCCATCAGGCGTATCGGTGTCCCGCCACGATTGTAAAGACAACCACGCACCAAGGTTCAGGAGTAAGCGTTGATAGCGACTTGACGTTATTGCCTCTCGCGCCCGCTGGGTCTGCTGCTGACGAAGCCCTTCGCTCTTCATTTTCAATGAGACTAATTCTTGGTGATCAGGAAATGCCGCAAGAATGGGTGGTAACGTATCAAGCGTAAATACATCCCAGTTCCGCACTGCATCGAATTCGCCAGTCAACCAGCGTAACTCTGCTCGGATCGATTCACTTTTTTCGCGCGGGACGAGGGCAGAAAACACGCTCAAGGCTGAACGTATGCGACGCAATGCCACCCGCATCTGATGAACAAACTCTGGGTCTTCTTCTCGCAATACGCCCTCTTCATTCGCTTGCAAGTGCATCAATTCGCTTCGCAAAATATCAACAAGCGCAGCACTCACCGGAAGATCCGGAGGCAATTCAATCGCTCGCGCTTTCACCGGGACCAGCGCGACAGGAACGAGCAGCCGATACCCACGTTCTGCTTTACTAATGTTCTCCAACTTCAGGGCAAGCGTTTCTTGCAACGCCAGCGCAAGCTCAAAAAGTCGAGCCGCATTGCCCGCCTTCAGTTCTAATTCAACTTCACAGAGCGGTACCTGTTTCCCTTCAGCGCGAATCTCGCCTTGGTCAAGAGACAGTTCGATAACCTCACCATTGGCAAACTCCAAGAGAGAACTCGTCCGCACGAACTCAGTCACAAAGACAGGGCGCAGGGTGTTACGGATTTTCTCAGCAAGAAAAAACTCACGAACCGTTGGCGCACTGATAGCAGCAAGGTCGGGGGTGCCTTCAACGGTTTCGTTTTCCCACTCTGGTCGCTCATGTAACCCACCAGCGACCTTGCCTTCTGTCTTCACCGTCTGTATCCAGCGACCATCAACGTGACGCAAACGTAGGGCGATACGATGCCTCTTCAAATCAAGGTCAGGTGTGTCGTAGTAGACACTGAGGAGTTGTTGAGGTGGCAATTCGCGACGAGCGACCGTCTCAAATACGGGGTGATGAAACAGCCGCTCGCTCTCGTCTGGAGGGACCAGCAGTTTGAGTTCAACTTCGTTAGCCATTGTCGCTAGATCACTCCGCGTTGTCGGAGTTCTTTCACCCGCTCCTCTTCAAAGAGCACGGCGGATTGCGTGAGTTGCGTAATGTGTCCTTCGTCATAGTTGAGGTAACGTTTCAGCACCTCGGCATTGTGTTGACCAAGAAACGGGGCTGGCCCTTGGATGTGACGCGGTGCTTCGGACATCGCAAAAGGTGTATTGACGATTGGCATCGTTCCATACACCGGATGTTCGATCTGCGTGACCATCCCACGCGCAAGTGTCTGTGGGTGACTGAGCGCACCACCGAGATCAAGTATAGGAGCGCAAGGAACGCGTTGCTCTGCCAGCGCATTTAGTGCCGCTTCATTATTGGGAAACGATTGTAACCAATCTTCGATGATCTTCGCTAGCTCCACTTTATTCTCCAGTCGCTTGGCGTTGGTCGCAAATTTTGCATTGGTGAGTAAATCTTCGCGTCCGATCGCTTTGGCGAATTGTGGCCATTGATGTTCAATCGCTTGCAGAACGACGTACCCGTCATTTCCCTTGAAAACACCAAGCGGAGCAACTGCGTAATGATACGCGCCAAAGCGTTTCGGATTAAATGCGCCATGAGAAAGTGCGTAATAGGGAAGGTTGCATAAGTCGAGATAGAGCAGCGAATCGACCTGCGCGATATCGATGTATTGTCCTTTGCCGGTGCGGTCGCGATAGAACAGCGACGCACAAATCGCTAGCGCAGTATGTACGCCAGCGTTGGGATCACCGATGCCATTCCCCACATATTGTGGCGGGCCATCGGGTTCGCCAGTCATGTGCATCACTCCACTCATGGCCTGACCAATAATATCAAAGCTGGTGCGATCAGCCCACGGACCAGTCTGGCCAAATCCTGAAATCGACGCCATGATGATTTTTGGATTGATCGCTTTGAGCGCAGCGTACTCCAGGCCAAGCTTCTTCATCACTCCTGGTGCAAAATTTTCGACCACAACGTCGAACGTCGCAACCAGGTCTTTGGCAATTTGCAGGCCTTCCGGTTTCTTCAAGTCCACACAGAGACTCTTCTTACCAGCGCAGGTATACAAGAACATCGCGCTCAGGTTCTCTTTGACATGAAACATGCTACGTGCAACATCACCATTTGGCGCAGACTCGATCTTCACCACTTCTGCTCCCAGGTCAGCAAGGATGCGGGTGCACGTCGGCCCAGCCAGAACATGGGTAAAATCTAACACCTTGATCCCAGCGAGTAACGAATCGCGTGGCTGTTCATCGCTCATGAGATTGGTCCTCCTGCCTGCTGCTCATAGCAGAGTCAGTCACCCCTGAGCAAATTTCTTCATTGGCGCGAAATTTGCCTTCTTGCTTCGTTCTAGCGTTTTCAGCTACAAGGGGAGCAGTTGAACTTTCAGGATACACCGTGCGCGACGGACCGCGACTCTACTTACGATTGGGCGACCGCGTTGCTCACCTTCGCTACGAAGAGTGGGGCAATGGTGTTGTAGTCGAAGAAATGACCTCGACTTTGATTGGTGGCACCTGCCTTGTACGGATTCTGTTCGATGACGGCCAACAACGGACCTTCAGCAACGACCTCGATAGTGACATTTGCTGTTATTATTTTGGCATCCGCCGACAATCACACTCGCTGTTTGGTGGCGAACGTAAACGTTCAAGCCGTTCTTCCTTGGCGAAACGGCTGCCGCACGAGTAAATCTATTTCATACGCTACGACGAATTGTCTTTTGAGGTAGCGTGCGCTGTGCGCACGATGTCGCGTCACTCTACAAGGTTCGTGCGCATAGCGCACGCTACGGACTGTCGGGGCGTGCAGCTATACGCCCCGATCACGACACAATGTCTAGTATCGTGTCTCATAACTTCGTGAGCAGTTGTAGGGCGGGCGAAGCGCGCCAACTGACTGGCGCGTGGTACGCACCCTACGATTTCACCGCTCATGAACGTGCGAGATACGGTACTAGTAGTCAGTTATGTTGATTCTGCCGGGTGAACGTAGTGGCGTCATTCCCGCGAAAGCGGGAATCCAGGGAGGTTAAGTCGCGGCCCCTGCTTGAAGATCCTGGATGCCCGCCTGCGCGGGCATGACGAAATCGACCCCTCAAATTCAGTGTGACTGACTACTAGTGCCGTAAGAGCTAAGCCTTCCTCTGCTCCGACAGCGGCTCACCTTTCGGGCCAGTTCGACGGATCTTCCGTTGTTCAAGCGTGCTGAGCGTGTCAGGATTCACCCACGGAATTCCCATAGCACAGGGTTTCGGCATGCCTTCTTCTTCGACGTCTTCGTACTGGTCAGCACCTGGTCGTGCGAAGTTAATCATCTTTCGTTTGCCCATTGCGATCAGCTCTCCTGTTTTCGAGTGGATGTCGAGTATTTTTTCATGCTCATGGCAGGGGTCAAGAGCCATTCCTCTCGCTCTTTGCCTACTAGCCAAACCGAGCCTCAATCGATAGCCTATGAAATTCTTTTGTAGTGAAAATTCATTGCTAGGGATAACAACAACATGGAAGCGGTGGCAGAAAACGTTAAACTCGCTGAGCTGGAATTAGCCGTCCTCAAATTCTGGGACGAGAAGGATATTTTCGCCAAGAGCCTGGAACACACTCGGCATCTGCCACCGTTCATTTTTTATGATGGCCCTCCGTTCGCCACTGGCCTTCCACACTACGGCCATCTCTTAGCTGGCACGATTAAAGACATCATTCCCCGCTTCTGGACCATGCGTGGTCGCTATGTGGAACGTCGCTTTGGTTGGGACTGCCACGGTCTCCCAGTCGAAATGGAAATCGAACAGTCTTTGGGATTGAACGGCAAGAGTGAAATCGAACGGTTCGGGGTTGCCAATTTCAACAGTGAATGCCGTAAGATCGTGCTGCGCTATACGCAAGAATGGGAAAAGACAGTCCGGCGTATGGGTCGCTGGGTCGACTTCCGCAACGACTATCGTACGATGGACATGTCGTTCATGGAGACGGTGTGGTGGGCATTCAAACAGTTGTGGGACAGCGGCTTGGTTTATGAAGGTCACAAAGTGTTGCCATACTCTACTCGTCTGGGCACGGTACTTTCAAACTTCGAAGCCAATCTGAACTACAAAGATGTCCAGGACCCGGCTATCACCGTGCGTTTTGCCGCTGAAGGAGAAGAAAATACCTTCTTTACCGCCTGGACAACCACTCCTTGGACGTTACCGAGTAATCTCGCGTTAGCGGTCGGGCCCGAAGTCGATTACGTCAAAGTCCGCGACCACAGCGATGGCACCCACTACATTCTCGCTGACGCACGCATAAAAGCGTATTTCCCCAAGGCTGACACCTACACAGTCGAGGCACGATACAAAGGAACCGACCTCGTCGGGCGTCGCTTTACTCCGCTCTTGCCCTATTTTGCTGACCGCAAGGACGTTGGTGCCTTTCGTGTCATTCCAGCTGATTACGTCACCACCGAGGACGGTACGGGTATCGTTCACATTGCTCCAGCATTTGGTGAAGAGGACTTCTATGCCTGTCAAAAAGCAGGCATCGACATGGTGAACCCAGTCGATGACGAAGGAAAGTTCACTGCACCAGTGAGTGATTTTCTTGGCCTGCATGTTAAAGAGGCAGATCCAAAGATCATCGAGCGACTGAAACGCGACAAAACACTGATCCGCCAAGCAACGATCGATCATAGCTACCCGTTCTGCTGGCGCAGTGACACCCCGCTGATCTATCGTGCGGTCAACACATGGTTCGTGCGTGTGGAAGCGTTTCGCGACCGCCTCGTTGCGAATAACAAACTCACAGAGTGGGTTCCTGATCATTTGCGTGATGGTCGCTTTGGCAACTGGCTTGAGGGTGCACGCGATTGGGCTATCAGCCGCAACCGTTACTGGGGCACCCCGTTGCCGATCTGGCAGAGTGACGATGGCAAAGACGTAGTCTGCCTCGGCAGTGTCGAGGAACTCGCGCAGCGCACGGGCACAAGAGTGTCAGACCTGCATCGCGAGTTTGTCGACGACCTCACATTTCCTGCCTCATCAGGCAAGGGCATGATGCGACGCGTACCACATGTCTTCGACTGTTGGTTTGAAAGTGGCTCGATGCCCTATGCACAGTTGCATTATCCGTTCGAACACAAAGAAGATTTTTCACGATCGTTTCCTGCAGATTTCATCGCCGAAGGACTCGATCAAACCCGTGGGTGGTTTTACACACTCATGGTGATGGCGTCCGGGTTGTTCGATAAGCCTGCTTTTCATCACGTTGTCGTCAACGGCCTTGTTCTTGCCGAAGACGGCAAGAAGATGAGCAAACGGCTCAAGAATTATCCCGAGCCAGAAGAAATCTTAGCCGAGCACGGGGCCGATGCGTTACGGCTTTATCTCATCAACTCACCACTTGTGCGAGCTGAAGAGTTACGGTTCAGTGAACAAGGCGTGCGCGATACCGTGCGTCGTTTGCTATTGCCGTGGTGGAATGCCTATAAATTTTTTGTCACCTACGCTCTGGTCGATCAATGGAACCTAGCCCTGACACCGGCAGGCTCCTCACCCAACATTCTTGATCGCTGGATTCTGTCGCGGCAGCAGACGTTGATTCAGCGCACCAACGCCGAGATGGAAGGATACCGGCTCTACAACGTCGTCCCAGCACTGGTTGATTTTCTTGATGAACTAACCAATTGGTACATCCGTTTCAACCGTCGCCGCTTCTGGAGTGAAGGCGCAGATGCTGACAAGTTCTACGCCTATCGTACCTTGTATGAGGTGTTGCTCGGCTACGCCAAACTGATGGCACCATTTACACCGTTTCTTGCTGACGCCATCTATCGCAATCTCGTCACCCTCCACGCCGGGCAGGGCAAGGACAGTGTCCATCTTGAGCCGTTCCCGACGTACAATGAGCAATTAGTGAATCCTGAACTCGAAGACGCCGTCGCGCGTATGCAGCGTGTTGTGCTGCTGGGACGGAGCTTACGTAATGAACGCAAAGTCAAAGTCCGCATGCCACTGCCGCAACTGACAATTCTTCATCGTCAGCAATGGGTTCTCGATGAGATCAAACCGCTGGAAACGTACATCCGTGAAGAACTCAACGTCAAAGAGGTGGTGTACAGCACAGCAGAAGAGGCAAAGGTTGCCCTCAGCGCGAAAGCTAATCCGCAACTGTTAGGTCCTCGTTTTGGCAAGAACTTTGGTACCATTGGCAAGAAGATCACCAACCTTTCGCTCGACCAAATGCTGGCAAGCGAAGAGGGCAAGTCCATCACACTCGATGCAGAGTCATTTCAACCCAACGAAATTCAGATCTTGCGTCAGGCTCGCGATGGCGCCCCTGACGTACGTTCGGATCGTTTCATTTCCATTGAATTTCCGTGTACGCTCACTGATGAATTGATTGCTGAGGGCTTAGCACGCGAAGTCGTCCATCTCATTCAACAAATGCGTAAAGATGCCGGGTATCAAGTGGAAGATCGCATTGCCGTCACCTATACAACCGAATCTGCCCTTGCATCAGCCATTGAGCGACATCAGGCGTACATTCAGCAAGAAACGCTGGCGCGGTCGCTGCGACCGGTTCAAGCCCAAGGAGATCGGGTTGATACAGTCGACATCGAAGGCATGAAACTCACGCTCGGCGTGCAACGCGAAGGATAATCGAGGGAAACCCATGTCCAACAGAATACTGCTCGCGGCTGTTATCGCAGGAATCATTCTTTTTCTCGATCAATTGACCAAGACCTTGATTGCGCAAAACGTAGAACTCCATCAGCGTATCCCGATGCTTGCTGGGTTTTTTGATCTGACGCACATGCGGAACCCAGGCGCTGCTTTTAGTTTTCTTGCGCAAGCACCGGACTGGTTCCGGCAGCCATTTTTCCTGATCGCGACCAGCGTGGCGATTGCGGCGCTGATCTTTTTTATCCTCTATGCACAAGAAGAAGGAGCCTTTTTCGTCATTGCAGCAGCAAGCATCCTAGGGGGGGCAATTGGCAACCTCATTGATCGTCTCCTCTATGGTGAAGTGATCGACTTTCTGCTTTTTTACTGGCACGATTGGGCGTGGCCAGCTTTTAACGTTGCTGATAGCTGTATCACGATTGGTGTGATCGGTCTCTTGTGGGCGTCATGGAAACAGCCCTCAACCGCTCCGCACGAACACGCATCCACCTGACACACTATTGTTGAGTCGACAGACTACGTCAGGTAACATACCTCTTGTTCAACAGCACGTCGCAAACGAGGAGGTGATTATGCGAATAATTCGAAAATCAACCGTGATGGTGGGAATAGTGGTGTTGGGAATGGCGCTCAGCAGCTGTTCGCAGCCGCTAAGTACACGTGAAAAAAGCACGCTTGGTGGTGTCGGACTCGGTGCAGCAACTGGAGCTATCATCGGTGCAGCGGTGGGAAATCCTGGAGCGGGAGCCGCCATTGGTGGCGCAATGGGAGGACTTGGTGGTGCAGCGATCGGCAATTCCATGCAAGGCCAGGAAGTACGTCAAGCAGAACAACAGCGAGAGATGGAAGAACAACGACGAGAGATCGAGCAACAACGGAAAGAGCTGGAACAACTGAAGCGCAAGCAAAGAAGAACAACCGAGGATGACGAGTATTAAGAGGTGGAGATCATGAAGCGGTATGATGTTATTCGTCAGATAGCAGTCGGCATTGGCATTGTTTTCCTGGTTGGCTGTTCGCAGCCGCTCTCGACACGAGAAAAAAGCACGATTGTTGGCACAGGACTGGGAGCAGCAACCGGGGCAATCATTGGTGCTGCTGTGGGTAACCCTGCCGCTGGTGCGGCGATTGGTGGTGCCATGGGCGCCGCAGGTGGAGCCCTCGTTGGGAACCAGTTACAGAATCGCGAACAGGTAGCCAACGAGAATGAACAAGTCATTGCGCAACAGCGACAAGAACTCGCCAAGAACCGTGCTCTTCTCGATGAACTCAAAAAGCAGAATCTTGAAGCGCGAGAAACGGAACGTGGCGTCGTCGTGAATTTGCCAGATGTCTTGTTTGAGTTCGGCAAAGCGAATCTGACCAGTGGCGCACGCGATAAAGCTCGTGATATCGCCGAGGTGCTCAACAATCAAGCAAAAGATCGGCGCGTGTCGATCGAAGGACACACCGACTCCATAGGCACTGACGCAGCTAATCAAACTCTCTCTGAACGTCGAGCAAGTAGTGTCGCCTCGGCTCTCGAGAATGAAGGTGTAGGCCAAGACCGTATCGCCACCAAAGGGTACGGGAAACGCTATCCAGTTGCGCCGAATAAGAACACCGACGGCTCGGACAACCCATCTGGCCGAGCCAAGAACCGTCGAGTCGAAGTGATTATTGAGAATAAGTAGCAGTGCCAACTATTCAGGGTTGTCATTGCGAGGAGCGCAGACGACGAAGCAATCTTTGTCTGAAACTGAGATTGCTTCGCTCTGCTCGCAATGACGGATTGCCCAACCTTCTCAGATAATTGCTTCAACTACTCTCCTCCGTTCATTACAATCTCTCCAACTGTTCCTTTGCATCCCTTGTGTGGCGTGATACGTCGTCACGAGTAAAGGGGACCGAACCGTCTATGCAGTGTACCCAGTGTGGAGAGACGAATCCCGAGCACGCTCAGTTTTGTATCGAAGGCGAGACACCGTCTCCTACCCGCACTAGCTGAAACAAAACAATCGGGGTAGAAGATGTTCCCGTAACTCAGTCTCAACGGATATGTTGGGAGGGGCTGAGTTGCAGAACTCTACCATGCGAAGGGGAGACGCATGAAACAATTACGGATCATTCCTGATAAATGTACGAGTTGCTTGCAATGTGAGCTGGCATGCTCGTTTGTCCAAACTGGCACGTTCCAACCGTCACGCTCTGTGATTCGGGTCTATATCTTTGACGAACAAGCCAGTTATGCACCGTATACGTGCTTTCAATGCAATGAAGCCTGGTGCATGACAGCCTGCCCGGTCAATGCGATCGCAATCGATTCACAAACCGGCGCGAAAGTCGTCATGGATAATGTCTGCGTCGGTTGCGCGGTATGTACGATTGCTTGCCCGTATGGCACGGTTTTTTACAATCCAGACACACATAAAGCCTTCAAGTGCGATCTGTGCGGCGGTGACCCGGCGTGTGTCACGGCTTGTCCCACTGGGGCAATCGAATATGTCGATATGCAACAACCTGATTGGCTCGCAGCATGGGCGCAAAAGGTCAATGCTGGGTTACAAACGATGCAGGAAGGAGACCACTCATGATGTACGGTTGGACCGGTACGGTCTTACGTATCAATCTCACTACTCGACAGGTCACCAAAGAACCATTGCACGAAGAATGGGCCCGAGATTACATCGGTGGCCGTGGTCTCGGTGCGCGCTATTTGCTGCAAGAAGTCGATCCGCAAGTCGAACCTTTTAGCCCAGAGAACAAGTTGTTGGTGGTGACTGGTCCGTTAACCGGCACCAATGCCTCGTGTGGCTCACGCTACATGGTGGTCACCAAAGGTCCTCTCACCAACGCCATTACCACATCGAACTCAGGTGGCACCTGGGGACCCGAACTCAAAACCGCTGGTTACGATATGTTGATTCTTGAGGGGAAAGCGTCGACTCCTGTTTATCTATGGATCTACAATGACCAAGTTGAAATTCGTGAAGCGAACCACCTGTGGGGTAAAACCGTCTGGGAAACAGAAGAGCTGCTACGCACCGAGGTTGGTGTCCCTGACACGGTGATTGCCAGCATCGGTCCAGCCGGAGAAAAGTTGGTGCGCTTTGCTTGCATCATGAATGATCTGCATCGCGCTGCCGGGCGTTCGGGCGTCGGTGCCGTAATGGGCTCCAAGAACCTGAAAGCCATCGTCGTGCGTGGCACAGGTGGTGTCCGTTTAGCTGACCCTAAAGCGTACATGCAAGCACACTGGGAGATGAAAACCAAGCTGCGGGAATCGCCTGTCACCTCACAGGGCTTGCCGATCTATGGCACAGAAGTGTTGGTCAACGTTATCAATGAACACGGTGCACTACCCACGAATAATCATCAGCAAACTGTCTTCGACAAAGCTGAGGACATCAGTGGAGAAACCCTCACCGAAACACGATTGGTGGCAAATAAAGCATGCTTCTCGTGTGCGATTGCGTGTGGTCGCGTGTCGACGTTGCCCGGTGCTGCCGCAGGAAAATACTCGGTCACAACTCATCCGCATAACTGGAAGATTGCTGGCGAAGGTCCAGAGTACGAAGCCGCATGGGCAATGGGGGCAGAGTGTGGCGTGGGTGACTTAGACGCACTGATCAAAGCTAACTGGTTGTGCAATGAACTTGGCATGGATTCCATTAGTTTTGGCGCGACAGTCGCTGCGGGAATGGAGTTGTTTGAAAAAGGCGCAGTCTCCGCGCAACAGACTGGTATGCCACTGAACTTCGGCAGTGCCGAAGCACTGATCGCAATGGCCGAGAAAACTGCCTACCGTGAAGGTTTCGGTAATGAACTCGCGGAAGGCTCGAAGCGAATGACGGAAAAATTTGGCCGACCCGAGCTGTTCATGGGCGTCAGAGGGCAAGAATTCGCCGCGTATGAAGCCCGGGCAATTCAGGGTATGGGACTGGGTTATGCCACGTCGAATCGTGGCGCGTGTCATCTCAAGGCCTATACGGTCGCGGCTGAGATTCTCGGCCTGCCGCGGCAAATGGACCCACGTGCGACCGAAGGTAAAGCTGAGATCACCAAGCTGTTCCAAGATGCAACGGCAACCGTTGACGCCACTGGTCTTTGTCAGTTCCTCACTTTTGGTATTGGTCTCGAAGAAATTTTGCCGCAGCTCTCGGCAGCAACTGGAGTTCCTTACACCTTGGAAGGACTGCTGAAAATCGGCGAACGCATCTGGACCGTTGAACGCTTGTGGAATGAACGCGCAGGTTTTACGGGGAAGGATGACACCTTACCGAAACGTATCCTCGAAGAGCCAATTCCTACTGGTCCGGCGAAAGGTCAGGTGAATCGCTTAGGCGAGATGCTCCCGGAGTATTATCAACTGCGCGGCTGGACTGCCGACGGGAAGATTACGCCGGAGAAGTTAAAGGAACTCGGGCTTGCGTAAAGACTAGGGGCTAGGGGCTAGATTTTCCTCCCCACAAGCCCCTAGCCCCCAACCCCCTAGCCCCCTCTTCGCTACTGACTACCTTTGTGGAGCATTTATGTCACGACATGTCATTCTTGGTGGTGGACCAGCAGGGATAGCAGCAATCGATACGATCCGCGCGGTCGAAGGCTCTAACGCATCGATTACCCTAGTCTCTGATGAACCTGCTTACTCGCGCATGGTTCTGCCCTATTATCTGGCGCAAGAGATTCCTGAACCGCATGTCCTCATCGGTGACCAGAATTACTTCACCCGTCAAAAGGTCGAAACGCACCTTGGGGTGCGGGCTCAGGCCGTAAATGCGCAAACAAAAACAGTCACGCTTAGTGACGGAAAGACTCTGACCTTCGACAATCTACTGATTGCCACTGGTTCTTCTGCGCAGCGACCGCCATTTCCTGGCGCCAACCTTGATGGTGTTCATACGTTCTGGACACTCGATGATGCTCGCAAGACGATCGCCAAAGGACAGGGAACTCCTGAAGCCGTCCTGGTCGGTGCCGGGTTCATCGGCTTCATTGTTCTCAATGCTATGGCTAAACGTGGGTGGAAACTTTCCGTTGTCGAGATGGAACAACACGTCTTGCCGCGTATGCTCGATCAACAAGGAGCGACCGCGGTCGAAGGCTGGCTGCGTAACCGTGGTGTTGCGTTGCATACTGGCGCCCAGGTCCAGGGCATCACACGCGACAACAGCGGCAAGTTGACACTGACATTGAGCACTGGGGCGACGATTCGTGCTGACTTAGTTATCCTCGCGACTGGTATCAAGCCAAACATCGAGTTTCTCTCTGGCTCTGGGCTCACGATGAATGGTGGAGTAGTGGTCAACGACCGGCTACAAACCAACATTCCCGGTATTTATGCTGCGGGTGATGTCGCCGCGGGTATCGACCTACTCTCGGGAACGTCAGCAGTCCATGCAATCCAGCCAACTGCAGTCGATCATGGTCGCGTCGCTGGTGCGAACATGGCCGGTAAAGAAACCCATTATCCAGGCAGCTTACTGATCAACGTACTTGATGTCGTTAAGCTACACTGCGCAAGCTTTGGTCTCTGGCGAGCGGAGGGACGTGAGGTCACAATCGTTGCCAATCCAACACGCCCACTGTACCGCAAGTATGTATGGGAGGGAGATCGTTTAGTTGGCGCACTATTTGTTGGCCCAATCGACGATGTGACAATGTTAAACGACGTGGGAATGGCAAAAGGCTTCATCCAGACCAAGAAGCCTCTAGGAATATGGGCGAACTATATTCGATCGCATCCGACTGATCTGCGTCGCGCTTATGTCGCTACTGGTGTCGCGAACGCATTGATACCGCAGACCCTGTTAGGAACCGCTTCACGCGAGCGAGATTATCGAGTGAATGGAGTGACCCCAGCAGCGTGGAACAAAGCTCCCCATGCAACACTCGTTCAGACGCGACCAGCGAAATACGCAGAACTCAAACCAACACCGACACCTGGCATTGGAAAGAGCCAATGATGCAGATCAACGTCAAACTCTTCGCTAACCTGCGAAAGAACTTGCCACCGGGTTCGTCTGGTGGCAAAGCCACGCTCACACTCGAGGATGGTGCGACGATTACGAGCATCATCAACCAGCTCAACATTCCCCTCGAACTGGCGCAGATGGTGCTCGTGAATGGGGAGCAAACGCGGGAGTTTGCTCAGCCACTGAAGGATGGCGATGCAGTCAGTATTTTCCCACCCGTTGCAGGTGGGTAACTTCTACGATTCGTGTTCTTCTGCAGTCTCCACCTCGCCCCCATTGTCGTGAAAAGTGCGCTTATCAAGTCCATAGGAGCGCATCTTGCGGTAGAGGGTCTTGGTATCCACTCCACACTGTGCTGCGGTCCGACTGATTCTGCCTTTGCAGAGTTCCAGCTGTCGGGTCAGATAGTACTTTTCTTGTTCGTTGAGCCATTCCCGTAACGGTAGAGCAATCGGAGTCGCAGGAATGCTTGCAGCGGTAGCAATCTCCATCTGCGGCAGGTCCACTTCCTCGATCATGTTACCATTGGTCAGGACAAGCGCTCGCTCCAACACGTTTTGCAGCTCCCGCACATTGCCCGGCCAGGCATAATGAAACAACTGATGCATCGCTCGCGGAGCCACTTTATTAATGCGCTTTTGTCGAGCCACAGGGTGATGCCGGAGGAAATCTTGGACGAGCAACGGCACATCATCGCGGCGTTGCCGTAATGGCAATAAGCGGATGGGCACGACTTTGATCCGGTAATAAAAGTCACTGCGCATCTGGCCCTGCGCTACCAAGTCTTCCAGCGGGACGTTACTGGCGGCAATTACGCGCATATCGATGGGTTTTCGCTGGCCATTACCCAACCGTTGTACCTTGCGGTCTTGCAACACCAACAGCAGCTTCGCCTGCATCGCCAGCGACATACTTTCGATTTCATCGAGAAAGAGCGTGCCGCCATGGGCGAGTTCGATCTTTCCTGGGCGAGATTGTTCGGCACCGGTAAACGCACCACGCTCGTAACCAAACAATTCACTCTCAAGGAGTGATTCTGGCACCCCAGCGCAATTAATGGTAATAAAGGGGCCCTTTTGTCGCGTGCTGTGATGGTGAATGGCGGTAGCGACAAGTTCTTTACCGGTTCCGGTCTCTCCTTCCACCAACACCGTCACATCGGTTGTTGACACCATATGGATGATTTCAAAGACCCGATGCATTTCTGGGGTCTTACTCAGCATGCCACCAAAATCGTAACGGTCTTTCAACGTCCGGCGGAGATGACGAATCTCAATAAATGGCCAGACCTTTTCTAAAACGGCACGCGTCGATTCTTGGATCGCATCTGGCGTCACCGGCTTGACAATGTAGTCTGTAGCCCCGAGTTTGAGCACTTGCACGGCAGTCTCAACGTCAGCATATCCAGTACGGGCAATAATCGGGATATCTGGCGAGCGTTTCGCGATCCGCTCGGTCAAGTCGATACCACTGAGTCCGGGGAGACGCAGATCAGTCACGACCAAGTCTATATCGTCGTCCTTCTCAAGACGGGTGAGTGCAGCTTCTGCCGAATCAACGCCCACAACGTCGTACTCAGAGAACCGATACTGCCGTTCCAGTTGTCGACGCGCCAAATCGTCATCATCGACGACCAAAATGCGAGGGGTCAACTTATGTGTTCGCGCATTCAGGCTAGCGACAGTAGTTTTTCGTGATCGTGCAGAGAGCGAACCGTTGTGAGTCTCGGTTGACTGATGTTGCATAAGTAATGTCACACCCTTTCATTCAGGAAGACTCATCCTATGGGTTATAGCGACAGATGTGAGTTTTACCAAAAACGCAGTAAGGACTTCGATGCCCGACTGAGGAAAGATCGTCATTCATTGTCCACACTCCACCTGGGAAAACACTACAAACACTGGTCAGGATTGAAAGAACGCGTTGGGGAAAGCGAATTTCTCCCTACCTGAACTCAAGATGTAAGCAGCATAAGATATTCGATACACATTGGGAAAGTCTCAAATTGCAGTAAAATTTGGGACCGGTGTAACTATGTAGCCTATCTACCATTCTTTCCCTGCACTTATGCAGAAAATTCTGGTAGCTACGGCAGGAAAAATTCGCCAGTTGGCCGCTATCCCCATGGCTTTACCGAGTAAAGAATCCACCCGCCGCATGAGGCCAGTCGACAAACAGATACAGTGAGGCACTGGCGAACGCGAGGGCTAGCAACAGTACTCGTTCGACGTCACCAGCAATATGTCGTACCCCAAGAGCCATGACGATAGCGAGAGCAGGGAATAAGGGGGAAAAATAACGCGGACCAGGAAGCGTTAATAACAGCGGGAGCGCAACGGCAAGGATCCACCCTATTAAGAGATAATCAGAACGTTGACGACGATACAGCAGGTGCCAAAAGCCAACAGCCAAGATCGGAAGATGCGCGACGCCAATGCCAGACGGTAAACGAAAGACGAGTACCTGGAGGAGCCACCATCGCCCTTTCGTCGATGAGGTCATGTTCTTGGCATAGCGAGAGAGCAATGCCTGCTGGCCAGCAAAAATACCTTCCTGCATAGCATATCCAAGCCAGAGGCAGAAAATCCCCAGCGAAACAAGAAAGACGATAGCAAAAACAGGCAGTAATGGACGAACCCGATCACTCCCCAACCACACAAGGAGGATGACTGGATACACCAAAACCATTGTATATTTGCAAAGCAATCCAATGCCGATACAGACTCCGACGAAAGCTGCTCGCCACAACGATGGTTGTTTCACTAATTGTAATGTCAGAAAAATTGCCAAGACAAAACAAAAAGTGACTTGCATGTCAGTCAATCCTACCGGTGCCAGGCGAAAGAAAAATGGCATGCAAAGAAACCACACCGCCGCTACCATTCCGGTCGTACGCGTCGAGAGTTCACTGCCAATGCGATAAGTCAGCCCCAACGCTATCAATGCAAAACAGAGCGAGACCATTCGTACGACAATGAGTTCCGCTCCACAGAGACGCATCACGAAGCCATAGAGAAGAATAACAAGTGGCGGGTGTTGCTGCCCAAGCCCAGGAATCTGCTCATACTGGTCAAAGAACGGACCGATACCCTGCTCGGCCACGATTTTCGCCGCTGCAAATACGTAAAGTTCGTCTGGCCATCCGAGGAATGTGCTAGCATACAGCCAGCCAGCCGTGAGGAAGAGGGCCGCACCACACCCCCATACTCGCGGTCCACTTTGTATGAGTGCTCGTTGCAACCGTTTCAGGCTATCGAGTGCTGTCCGTGGAAGACAACCAATAACTACAGCAGCCACCAGACTGTACAGTACGAGTGGAAGTAACTTTTCAGGGCGAGGGGCTGTTCCACTCCACCAGATAAGCACTAACCACAGCATCTGGAGAGTGGTCATCAACGAGATGACTGTTCGAGTGGTCACGGAGCCACTCCTGGGGAAACGTGACGCAACGGAAGCTGGGGATATAGGAGTCCTATTTGAGATGGGGAACGGCAAAACACAACCACCCTTCGACAAGCTCAGGGTGTACGGGAAAGACAAGCAGCCAGGATAATTTCCCTGTTCGTGCTGAAATCCTGAGCCTGTCGAAGGATCGAAGCATGAACGGGCTATGCATCCACAAATGATTTCGGAAACCTACAAGCGGAGTACATACGGCGTCAAGCGTGTGGCTCTTGGTCCTTCCTGTCAATCGGGCTTGAGCTTTCACGGTAGGCTGCTAGGGTGCAGAGTGACAAGAACAGCAACGTGAAGATAATAGACAGTCATGATCTCGCCGGCTCTCCCTCTCTCAACGGTATCGCTTGTTATTCCAGTCTATAACGGTGGTGCTAGTTTTCGCGCTTGTTTAGCAAGCGTGTTACAGACAAGACCACAGCCACTGGAACTTATTGTTGTTGCCGACGATGACACCGATGGCTCGGGAGCGTTCGCACAGGCTTCTGGTGCCCGTGTCATGACCCTCCCTGTTCGCGGCGGTCCTGCACGCGCTCGCAACATCGGTGCGCGCGCCGCACGAGGTGATCTCGTTTTTTTGTCGACGCAGACGTTACCATTCCGCCTCAAGCCATTGCACAGGTCGCTGAGAATTTTCATTCCCATCCAGACATCGTCGCGTTGTTTGGCTCCTATGATGACACACCAGCAGCAACGAATTTCTTGTCACAATACAAGAACCTCTTGCATCACTATATACATCAAACATCGAGTGATGAAGCGATAACATTCTGGGGTGCTTGTGGCGCCATTCGGCGTGAAGTGTTTCTTGCCCTTGAGGGCTTCGATGAGCGATATCGCATTCCTTCCGTCGAAGACATTGAGCTCGGCTATCGCCTCACTCGTGCCGGGTATCGCATTCGCCTCTGCAAAAAGCTACAAGTCAAGCATTTAAAGGCTTGGAACGTGTCTTCTTTACTCAAAACTGACTTCTGCGCTCGCGCGTTGCCGTGGACGGCTCTCATCTGGAAGGAAGGGCAGATGCGGAATGATCTCAACCTGGGAGTTGCCAGCCGGTTGAGTGCGATCTTCGTTTATGCCCTAATGGCAGCCGGTATTGGAACATTTTGGCTACCGTCGCTCGTCGTGATAAGTGGAGTCTTGGTCATCGCCTTGCTCATCAGTAATGCACCACTGTATGTATTCTATCTACAGAAAAGCCGTTCATGAGGCGAGGCCTCACCTTATCCGATGAAAACCCGAGTGCCGCGCGCTACACTACCGCCGGTTCTGGCGTAGCCGAGGTCGAGTCCCCTTGGTGCTTGCAGCCCGTCGATAAGCCGG
>Ga0194132_10001781_pt1 | contig 42724 bp, 37 predicted proteins | sample TA2KigOf80mmetaG_FD_148612 | JGI IMG/M metagenome (GOLD analysis project Ga0194132, IMG submission 148612) | Freshwater microbial communities from Lake Tanganyika, Tanzania - TA2015054 Kigoma Offshore 80m | ecosystem: Environmental > Aquatic > Freshwater > Lake | place: Tanzania: Lake... | reverse complement strand
GTTTGTCACCCATTGGGTGCTGTCCTCCGCAGGGGTCTTCGCTGCCTTCAAACCCCTATCGATATTGATGCGGACGAGCATCCAGGAGATTCGCACGCGCGGCTCAAAACGGAAATGTGGGGTAAAAGCCTCTTCACGACCCTCGGCGTACCCGGCATTGATGTCGATAATGACCTCGTAGGCCACGTCGGGATGATCCGTGATGTCCGTGGCAAGGGGCTCGGCGATCACCGTTCGAAGGAGTTGCTGGCGAATTGCCTCGCGAGGATCGGAATAGTCAGGCATCGAAGGCCGATTGTATCGCGTTAGTGTTCCGTGCGGTTCATGCCGGCGGCTGGAACACTACCTTGCCCCCGGCAAACTGCGACTGGTACACCCCGTGCACCATCTCGATGGTCCAAAGGCCATCGGTGGCGGAGCACGCCGGCTCACGTCCGGTTTCCACGGCTTCCAGCAGATCGAGGGCCGCTGCCTGGTTCACCAACTGGCGATTGGCGAACGCCGTGCCCGGCGGATAAGCGATGCGCTTCCAGTTGGTTTCGCCGGGCTTCGATACCCAGGCGTCGCCGGACAGCCAGTAGGGCTCGTCCACCGGAATGCTGGTCTGGGGCAGGTAGATGAGTCCCTTGCTGCCGTACAGAGTCACGCCGAAGCGGGCGCCGCGCGGCATGTCGTTGGTCTTCGAGCCGAAGTAGCCATGGACGCCGCTCTTGAAGTAGAACATGGCAGCCACATCGTTGCCCCCAATCAAACCGATGGGTTCCGTGGCGGCGCGCATCATGGGCCTGGTGAGTTCACGCCCGGCATCGGTGATATGCGCGAACACCCAGGCGGGGTCACCGCCGAAGTAACGCATCAGGTCGAAGCAGTGCGTTCCCAGCACCATCATGTCTTCCCCGCCGGCCCGCCGGTCCTCCTTGCCCCTAGCTCGGATCTCCATCAACTGGCCGATATCTCCGCGTTCAAGCGCCTCGCGAGCCGCCCGGGTCACGCCCATCACCCGGGCCACGTGTCCAAGGTGGACCTTGATGCCGGCCTGGCGCGCGGCAGCCTGCATCCGCCGGGCTTCTTCCACGCTGGCCGCGAATGGTTTCTCCATCAAGACGTGGGCGCGCACTTCCGCCGCCGCGCCAAGCATGGCAGCGCGCTCTTCAAGCGAACGCGGGCAGATGGTGACGATATCCGGCCGCTCCATGGCCAGCATTTCCCGGTAGGCGGCATAGGACTTGGCGGCGCCGCTGCGTTCCTTGGCCTTGGCGCGTCCGGCAAGATCCGGATCCGCCACGGCTGCCACTTCCACGTTCGGAATACCCTGCCAGGCGATGTCCCAATCGTGGCCGAAATTGCCGTGGCCTGTATGGCCGATGAGGGCCACCCGGTACTTGCGCTTGGGAACATAAGCCGCGCGGGCGGCGGCGGCGAACGGGGCGGCAATCAGGCTGCGTCTTGTCATGGCTGGGCGTGGCACCGTTGCGATTATACATTCAGCGCCACGCCGCCATGAATCCCCGGACTGAATGCCCGAAGGGGCCCACGCTCCGAGTGTGCTAAGATCCACGATTTGGCGCGGACGCGTCAAGCGATGCATCGGGCCGCGCACATATCACCCAAAGGGGGCAAGCTCCTCATATGAAGGTCTTCGAAGGCGCCGACGTCAGAAATGTCGGCTTGATCGGCCACGGAAACTGCGGCAAGACGTCGCTTGCCGCGGGCATGCTGTTCGCCACGGGCGTAACCAACCGGCTCACCCGGGTGGATGAGGGGAACACCCTCACCGATTTCGACGAGGAGGAGATTGCACGTAAGATCACGATTTCCACTTCGCTTGCCTTCCTCGAGTGGAACAAGAAAAAGATCAACCTCCTCGATACCCCGGGCTTCAATATTTTCATGAATGACACGCGCGGCGCCCTGGTGGCGGCCGATGCGGCGGTGGTTGTGGTGGACGGCGTGGCTGGCGTGGAAGTTCAGACCGAAAAGGTGTGGAGCTTCTGCGAAGAATATTCCTTGCCCCGCGCCGTGTTCATCAACAAGCTGGATCGCGAACGGTCGAGTTTCGAGCGGACCCTGGAGAATGTCCAGGAAGTGTTCGGGCGCTCCTGTGTCCCCGTGCAACTTCCCATCGGAGCCGAGAAAGACTTCAAGGGCATCATCGACCTGGTGGCGATGAAGGCCTATTCCTACACCGCCAACGGTGATGGCAAGGGCAAAGAGATTCCCATTCCCGACGCCGCGGCGGATGCGGCCCAGAGCGCCCATGAGGCGCTGGTGGAGATGGTGGCCGAAGGCAACGACGACTACATGACGGAATTCTTCGACAGCGGGACGCTGGCGGAAGATCACCTGTTGGATGGACTGCGGCAGGGCGTTGTGGCCGGCCGCATTGTGCCGGTGCTGTGCGGCAGCGCGCATCAGAACGCCGGCACGGACCTGGTGATGAGCTTCATCACCAGTAACTTTCCGGCTCCCACCGAGCGCCCCGCCAGGCCCGCAAAGAATGGCGACGCCGCCGTTGCCCGCGGCGTGAAGGACAGCGAGCCCGTGTCGGTGTTCGTCTTCAAGACCGTTGCCGACGCCTTCGCCGGCCGGGTGAGCTACTTCAAGGTGATGTCCGGTGTGCTCAAGAACGACGCTAACCTGATCAACAGCCGCACGCAAGGGGGCGAACGCCTCTCGCACATCGGCGGCATGACCGGCAAGACGGCGCAGCCCGCCACCGAACTGAAGGCGGGCGACATCGGCGCGGTGGCCAAGCTGAAGGAGACGCTCACCGGCGACACGCTGTGCGACAAGGCTTCTCCCATCGCGTTTGAAGCCGTGAAGTTCGGCGAGCCTTCCATTGCGTATGCCATCCAGGCCAAGAGCCGAAACGATGAAGACCGCATGGGCAACGCCATTCACAAGATCCTGGAAGAGGATCCATCGCTCCGTTTCTACCGTGATCCCCAGACCAAGGAGTTCCTGCTGGGCGGCAGCGGACAGCAGCACGTTGAAATCATCGTCAGCCGGCTTCGCAAGCGCTACCACGTGGACGTGGAACTGCACGCGCCGAAGATTCCGTACCGCGAGACCATCCGAGGCTTTGCCGACGTGCAGGGCCGCCATAAGAAACAGACCGGCGGCCACGGCCAGTTCGGCGACTGCTGGATCAAGATGGAGCCCCTGGCGCGCGGCGCCGGATTTGAATTCGCCAATGCCACCTTCGGCGGGTCCATTCCCAAGAACTTCATTCCGGCCATCGAAAAAGGCTTGGTCGAAACCTCCTCGAAGGGCTACCTGGCCGGGTATCCGGTGGTGGACTTCAAGGTCACTGTGTACGACGGCTCCTACCACGATGTCGATTCTTCGGAAATGTCATTCAAACTGGCTGCGCGCAAGGCCTTCAAGGCTGCCATGGAAGTGGCCAAGCCAGCGCTGCTCGAACCCATCATGAGCGTGGAAGTGCAGGCCCCGGTGGAATACGCGGGTGACCTCATGGGCGACATGAACGGGCGCCGCGGCCGCATCTCCGGCATGGACACCAAGGGCGGCACGCAGATCATCAAGGCCCAGGTTCCGATGTCCGAAATGCTCAGCTACCAGAATGACCTCACCTCAATGACGCAGGGCCGCGCGTCGTTCCACATGGAGATGGATCACTACGACTACGTGCCGGCGTTGCAGGCTGAAAAGATCATCGCGGCGGCGAAGGCTCTGCGGACGGGCGAAGAGGAGGAAGAAGAGTAGGCCGCCGCGGCTTCACCGGTTGTATTTGGGCGTAACGCCGCGCAGCTTCTCCCACACAGCGTCACAGGCGGCCACCGTTTCGGGCGTTAGCTGCCCTTCCTGCGCCGCCTCGATGTTGGTTTCAAGCTGCCCGATGCGCGACGCACCCAGGATCACGCAGTTGGTGGGTGTGTGGTGCAGCAGCCAGTTTAATGCCAGACTCACCAGGCTGCGCCCGGCAGTCTGAGCGATGCCGCGCAGTTCCTCCACGGCATCGAAGCAATCCCGGTGCCAGTACCGGTCCAGGTACATGCGATTGTTGTCGAAGCGCGTGCCGGCCACGGGCGCTTCCGGCGACTGCTTGCCGGTCAGGAGGCCGCCCGCCAGCGGGTTGTAGACCACCGTTGAGATGCCAAACTCGCGGGCCATTGGAAGGTACTCCGGCTCCAGGCCGCGTGCGATCAGATTGTACATCGGCTGCGTGACGCGCACCGGCGCGAAAACACCTCGCGCCGCGATGGCGTGCATCTCCGCCATCTGCCAGGCCGCGTAATTGGACGCCGCGGCGTACCGCACCTTACCCGCGCGGATCAGTTCATCGAGAGCTTCCAGGGACTCTTCCACCGGTACATCGTAGTCCGGCTGGTGGAGATAGTAGAGATCAACGTAATCGGTCTGAAGCCGCCGCAGGCTTTCGTCGATCTGATGGCGGATCGCCGCCTTCGACAGACCACAATCGAGCGGGCCATCGCCCATCTTGCCGCGAACCTTCGTCGCCAGCACCACGCGGTCACGGCGGCCCTTGAGGATGCCCCCGAGAATCCGCTCCGATTCGCCGCCGTTGTACACGTTGGCCGTGTCCAGGAAGTTGATGCCCCTGTCCAGGCACAGGTCGACGATGCGGCTTGCCTCTTCCGGCCTTACCTGGCTGCCGAAGGTCATCGTGCCGAAACACAGGCGGCTCACCTGGAGCTCTGTTCCGTGAAGTATTGTTTTCATGCGAATCTATTCCTTGCCGGTCGCAATGCGCGAAATCGCTCGCACGATCCTGCGGTATGGCGGATCTTCCAGGGTATCGAACCGGATCCACTCTCCGTCGCGCCAGGTCGAGTAGTACCAGCGCGCGAGAATCGCCAGATGCTCCTCGCGTTCGTGCGCCGCGGGCCGGGCCGGCGTGATCGAGGCCGCAATCTCCTTGAGCCGTGCATCCATCGGCACCATGCGGCTGCCCGGAGCCATCAGCGGAAACGTCACCTGGGCCCGCCACAGCCCCTGCGCAACGAAAGCCAGTTCCACAGCGTTCGGCACCGGGGAGGCGCACACCGCGACTCCGCACAAGGACCGTGCATCTCCCGCCAGATCATCACGCGTGTTCACCACCTCGAGGATCGATTCGTACCGTTTGTGATGGCGGGCGGCGTTCTCAAACTCCATCGCTTCGCTGGCGCGCTCCCGTGCCTTGGCCACCGGTTCCAGAAGTGAGACGCCACTGCTGGCGAAGAATCCCGCCAGCCGGGCCGCTTCGCTGCCGTACTCTTCGACGCCCACGGCTTCCTGGCACGGCCGCAGGCACTTGAACATCTCTCCGTAGATGCAGCCCGGGTGCTCTGGCGATGGGCGCAGGTCTTCCTGGCAGCGGCGCACCTGGAACAGGTCGAGGGTGCGGGCCTCGAACTGCTCGGCCGTGGCCCGGGTCCGGAAGGGCCCGAAAAACTTCGATTTTCCGTCGTTTACCCGCGTCGTGAGACTGGTTCGGGGAAAAGGGTTTGAAAGAATCAGCTTGATGTAGGTGGGAAGGCGCAGCTTCAGAAGCTTCGAATAGTTCTCCGGAAAGTATTGGCGCGCCAGCGCGTAGAGCGTCAGTTGGGTCTCCAGGCGCGACGCCGTGCGCCAGTAGTCCACGCGCCGGGCCAGGGCGCGAAGATTGAGCATCCGGCCCCCTGGCCGGTCACCCAGCAGGCGTCGCAGACGGCGGCGCAGCAGGGTGGTGCGCGCCAGATACGGCTCGCCGGCTTCGGGCCACACCATGAACACGGCGCCCGCGTCCGGGGCGCGCTCGATGGCGGCGTCGATGCCTCCCTCGGATAAGTCGAGTGTCTCGGGCGGTCTCGGCGTCATCGGGCTAACGATAGATGGACAAGTACTCGTCCGGTGTCATGGGCCTTACGGCCTGTAGCATCAGGTTCTCCGCCACATGTTCCACCTTGCTCATGCCCGTGAGCGCGGCGGTGATGCCCGGTGTCGATCGCGCAAACTGCAGCGCGCGCTGTGCGTGCGTCTCAAAGTGCGGAATGGTGGCGGCAATCTCATCGGGCAGCGACCGGGTGAGGCGCGCCTGCAGCAGCGGCGCACTGGCAATCACCGTGATGTTCAGCTCAGCCGCCGCATCCAGGACGGATTCGGGTTCGCGCCGCGTGAACGCCTCCGGCATGGCGAGGTTTACCGGCAATTGAATGAACCGGAACCGGTGTGCGGCGCCGGCCACCTGCCGCGCGATGCCATCCAGGGCCCGCAGGGAAAGCGCGGTTGCGGCGCCAAGCGCCTGCCGGAAGCCAGACCACGTTGCCGCGCCGTACCACGCGATGCGCCCCATGGCCGCTGACTCCTCCAGCGCTTCAAAGGCAGCGGTCAGCCGGCGTTCGAAGGCGGAGCGGTCAATGTGCTCAAGCTGAGTCTCCGGGTTGTGCAGGTAGAATACGTCGATCGTCTCAATCCCCAGGTTCAAGCGGCTGCGTTCCATCTGATCCCGCAGGAACGCGGGTGCCATGGAGTGGATGTTGCCCGCCACGTCGTGCGCGTGCAGCACGCCGGCGGGCACCGCATCCGGCACCAGATAACCGGCCTTGGTGCAGATTAGAAGCTCCTCGCGCCGCAACCCGGCATCGTGCGTGGCGAGAGCCGCTCCAATGGCGCGTTCCGAACGCTGGTGGCGGTAGTTGAGCGATGTGTCGATCACATTGATCCCGCCAGTGATGGCCGCCAGCACCGAGTCGCGATAGCCGGCATCGGTGGTGTCATCCATGGCCCCCAGATAGGTGCCGATGCCAAGGGAACTGAGCGTCAGCCCCTGCGCCTGCCGGTAGAATCCATGGCTCGCTCCAATCGCGTTCCGGCGCGCGAAATCGCCGGTGGCGGCTGCGGTGGCGGAACCGGGTTGCATCTACTTTTTCTTCTTCTGCAGGATCTTCACGTTCGTTCCGATACTGAACAACGTGTCGTCCAGGCCCTTGTTGATGGTGACCGATTCGGCGTACAGTTCAAAGGCCTTTTCTCCGTTGCGGTCCCGCCGGATCACGAACGGCCACATGACGCCGCTCACGTCGCGATACTTGGAAAAGGCCGAAACCTCCTCCATGCGGTCCTTGGTCAGCGGATCGCGGCGGAAATAGACCTGGCGAACCGGAAGATGGGTGCTCTGGTGGAAGTACACCGTCACGGTTCGATTCTCCGAGTCCGTGATGTCCACCTTGTCCACCGGCTGGTTTTCGAACACCTCGGTCCCCGTGTGTTCCATGATCATGCCTGGTTCCCGGGTCCTCATCTTCAGAATGTAGAAGACGTTGCGCAGCATCGTGTCCTTAAAGCGCGCCGTGAAGTCCGGCGGCAACGGCTTCGCCCCACGGTAGGTCACGTCATAGCCGGCGCCGTCCTCCGTCAGAATGATCCAATAGTCCTCGTCCTTGCCGAACGATTGGCGCTCCCGCAGTCCGAAGAATCCTGCTTGCGGGGGTTCCGGCAGGGTCAGGTACCGCGTGTAGATGCGGGCCTGCGACAGGCCACTGAGGTTCTGGTTGTAGAAGGAATAGGCGCGGCCGAACTCGACGCGATCCGCCATGGTGAGAAATTTCTCGCCGCCCAGGGCGGCAATCGCGTCCGCAATCACGCGGCGCCCCCGCTCTTCACGGGTCTCAGCCGCCCGGGCGGCGAAAGCGGGGAACGCCAGCATCGCGCGTCGTGTGTACATCATGATGATTTGCCTCCCTCAGGGCTGCTTGCTCAACTCTTCCAACTTGAGACCGGAGTTCACCTGGATATCCAAAATGTTGGCGTCGGCGAACTTGCGTCCGTCCTGCGAGATGGACATCCGGCCCGGCAGCCGTATGTTGCCCGCGGCGCGGTAATCGTCATAGACCTCTTCCACCATGCCCGCGCCCGCCGCTCCGTAGGCGATCTTGAGCGGCAGGCCAGTCGCTGGATCGTAGTACAGACTCACTGAGTTGGCGCCCTCCTTGATCAGGAGCACGCCATCGGCGCCGCGCGCCACCGTCCGGCCCGTCACACGGTCGCTCAGAATCAACGTCAGGAAGTCGTGGAACAACTGGCCGCGCATCTGGTCCAGCACTGGCCCGGTCAGTGCCATCGAACCCTGCGGAGAGACCACCCAGCCACCCTGGCCATCGTAGAAGCTCGCAATGCGGCCCACGGGCATCTCGTTCTCCTGGCGGTAGACGTTGGGCGCAATCCAGTATGAAGTCTGTTTGGCGCGCATGGCCCCGTTGGGTCCGGCCATCAGAAACACTTCAGCCACGCGTTTCAGGTCGCGCACGGCCGCGAGTTGTTCCACGCCACCCAGCGCGGTCTGAATCCGGCGCAATTCTTCCACGCCGGACGCGGGCTCCGGGGTGGACTCAGCCTGCTTCACAGCGGCCGGTTTAGGAGCAGAAGCCGCCTGTTCCGTTCCCGCTGGTTTGGCGGGCGGCGTCGGTTCGGGGCGCGCCGCCCCCGGAATCGCCAGATCGATCTCTCGCACCGGCCGCCCAAGACTGCTCAACGGCTGTTTGAACACCTCCGGCTTTCCCGCAACGACAATCGTGAAGTCGGCTGGCTTCAGGTACGCCTTTGCCACTCTCAGCACGTCGGCACGGGTGACGCTCGCAATCGCCTTCTGGTACTGAAAAATGAAGTCCTTCGGATACCCGAAGTACTCGTAGCGCACCAGCCGGGCCAGCGTCATCGCGGGGCGTTCGAAATTGAAGACGAAGGAATTGAGCAGAATCTGTTTAGCCGTCGTCAACTCCTGCTCCGTCACCTCTGTCGCGCGCAGGCGGTCCACTTCCTCAAGGATCACCTTTAAGGTCTCGGTGGTCGCTTCGCCGCGCGTGCTGCCGGCGATCCGGAACAGCCCCGGGTGCTCATACTGGGCTCCCCAGGAAGCGCTTACGTCGTACGCCAACCCCATCTGCGTCCGCACCTTGCGAACCAGCCGGCTAGAGAACCCCGAGCCCAGAATGTCGGCCATCACCTCAAGCGCGGCCAGATCCGGGTCATTCAGTTTCCCGCCGAAATGGCCCAGTTGGAAGAAGCTCTGCGAGACATCGTTCTTCGTCGCCACGTAAACGCCCGGCGAGGGCTGCATTCGTACACCGGGAAACGCGGGCGCGGCTGGTTGAGCCGCACTCCAGCCGCCCAGCTGCTTCGTCAGGCGGGCCTGCATTTCGGCGGCATTGAAGTCTCCGTAAACCGCCAGAATCGTGTTCTTTGGAAAAAAGTAGCGGCGGTAAAAACCACGCAGATCCTCGCGTGTGACCCGTTCGAGCATCGGGATCTCGCTACGCCAGCCGTAGGGTGTTCCGCGGCCATAGACAATTGAGGCGAACTCGCGCCCGGCAATGGCCGCCGCCTCGTCGTTCCGCCGGAGGATACCGCTCCGCATCTGAACGCGCGCCAAATCGAGCTTCTCCAGGCGGAACTCCGGCTCCGTCAGCACGTCGCGGAAAATGGCGAGCACGCCGTCCAGATTTTCCTTCAGGCAGGAAAACGACACCTGGCCGGTGGTCTCCCCAATGCCCGATTCAACGGAAGCCGCCATGTTCTCCAGGCGTTCATCCAATTCGTCTCCCGTAGCCGCGCGCGTGCCACCGCTTCTCATCACGGCGCCCGTCAGATCCGCCAGCCCCACGCGATCTTCCGGGTCAAACAGGTTGCCTGTACGAACCATGGCGAATCCGTTCACCAGCGGCAACTCGTGATCCTCCAGCAGCATCAGACGGATGCCGTTCGGCAACTCGGCCTGCACCACCTGAGGGAGCTTCACCGCGGGCAGGTCGGCGAACTTCAACGCCTTGTAGCTCGGCACCGCCGGAGCGGCCGCCTGCGGCCATGCTGAACTCGCCAGCAACACGCCAACCACCAGCCGCTTCATCGCTTCACCTCCGCGGGGGCGGCGGCGGAAATGTAGACCACGGTCTTTCCCCGGTCCCGGAAGTAGGTCTTTGCCACCCGCTGCACATCGGCCGGCGTGACCTTTTCAATGTCATCCAGGCCTGTGAACAGTACCTTCCAACTGCCGTAGTTCACATGGAAGGAGGCCAGCATTTCGGCCATACCCGTGTTGGTGTCCAACTGCCGGATTAGTCCCGCCCGAAGTGTGGTTTTCACCCGCTTCAATGCCGCCTCTTCCGCCGGTTGGGCCGCCAGACGTTCCAGAATACCGGTTACCGCTTTCTCCAACTCGGCCACCGTCCGCCCCGCGTTCGGGGCAAGGAAGATAAGGAACAGGTTTGGATACTTGCCGCCGGGAAACGCCGCCGCGCTATAGGCTCCCAAGGCCAGTTGCTTGTCGCGAACCAGTTCCTTGTGGAAGATCCCGGTTCGGCCGCCGCTTAGCAGTCCGTCGATCACGTCGAACACCGGGTCGTCCGCGTGATGCTGATCGGGACGCTTGTAGCCAATCGCCACCAGAGGTTCGGATGGCGACTCCACCGCCGCCCGCCGCTCTCCGGATTGCTCGGGCTCAGCCGTGATGCGGCGCACCGGCAGGGGCGCTTTCGGCAGAGGACCGAAGTACTTCACGGCGAGCCGTTTCACCTCGGCGGGCGACGCATCGCCGGCGATGGCTATCGTCATGTTCGCGGGCACATAAAAGCGCTTCCGGAAATCGTCGGCATCGGCCACCCGCAGCTCTTCGATGTCGGATGCCCAGCCCGCCGGTCCCACACGGTAGGGATGCGCGGCGAACGCGATGTTCGTCAGTTCGTTGATCAGCTTTCCCTGCGGACTGGACTCAATGCGCATCCGGTGCTCCTCGCGCACCACGTCGCGTTCCTTGTAGAACTGCCGCATCACGGGCCTCAGAAATCGCTGAGACTCCATCAGGAACCACAGTTCCATCCGGTTGGCGGGCATGGCGGAAAAGTAGTTCGTCGAATCGGTGTTCGTCGAGGCATTGAGACCCGCGGTCCCGTTCTCCTCCAGGATGCGCGTGTAGAGGTCCTGCTCAACGAACTCTTCCGCCTTCTCGATCGCCGCCCCCAACTGCTCTTCCAAGGTCTTGAGACGCGCCGCATCCGGCCGCGGTTCCGCACGCGCCACAGCCAGCGCGTCGTACGCTTTCTCCACCGCCTCCAACGACTTGCGCTCCGCCAACGCATTCGCCGTCCCGATCTCGGGCGTTCCCTTGAACGCCATGTGTTCGAACATGTGTGCGATCCCGGTCTTGCCCGCGGGGTCATCCACGGACCCGGCATTCACATAAGTGTGGAACGCCACCACCGGCGCCTGATGGCGCTCCAAAAGGATGAAATGCAGACCATTCGGCAGCGTGAATTCGGTGACCCGCTTTTCGAAATCCGGCAGCGATTGGGCGAGCGCGATGAGGGCGAGCGCAACTGACATCTCCCTCAATCATATCGGAGGCATCGACACCGGCCGGAAGCCGCGCTATCCTGGACTGTCAGATACCCCCTTATGCTGTCTCGCCGTACCGTACTCACCACGCTGGGCGCCGCGCCCTTGGCGTTCGCCAAGCCCAACCGAATCACCAAGGCCGACCTGAGCGTCCTCACCGACGAAGTGGGCAAGACGCCCCGTGAGGCCATCGATTTTGCGCGCCACTACGGTGTGCCCTGGGTGGAATTGAGATCCGTGCCAGGCCTGCGAAAAGAGTACTTCCGGCTGCCGGAGGCCGATCTTCGCGCCGCTGCCCAGGAGTTTCGAGACTCCAGCCTCAAGGTGTCATTCCTCAATACCAGTATGTGCAAGTATCTTCTGCCCGGCGCCGAAACACCGCTGCGGAGGAACGAGACGCCGGAGACACGGGCAAAGCGTCTGGCCCTCGACACATCGCGCTATGAGCGCCGCATGCCGGAACTGGTCGATGCCATCCGCGCCGCGCATATCTTTGAGGTCAAGAACGTTCGTGTCTTCGCCTTCATGCGCACGGCGGAACCGGAGAGGCACTTCCAGCGCATCGCGGACATCCTGGGCGAACTTTCCAAACTCGCGGAAAAAGAGGGCATCCGCCTCCTGCTTGAGAACGAGACCGCATGCAACGTCGCCACCTGCGCTGAGATGGCGCGCCTGGTGAAGATGGTGGGGTCCAAGGCATTTGGCCTAAATTGGGACCCGCTCAACGGCGCCAATGGCAAGGAGCCCGCGTTCCCTGAAGGCTACAACCTGCTACCGAAGAAGAAAATCTGGAACGTCCAGGTCAAGGGCAAGAGCATTCTCAACGAACCCGAGAAGCTCGACTGGGCCGCCATCTTCAGCGCCCTGGCCAAGGATGGCTACGCCGGCCAGGTGGGCCTTGAAACACACTACTTCGACGGCACTCTGATCGAGAAGTCGCATCTTTCCATCCGGGAGATGCTGCGGCTCGTCGGATCGCAGGTATCGTAAGGCCTTCCATGCCGGCCAAGCGTGTCATCCTGATGGCCGGAGTGGCCGTGGCGCTCCTGGCAATCGGCATCGCCATCGCCTTGCGCGCCAACCGCCCCAGCCACATCGAGATCACCGGCCGCATCCAGAAGGTGCGCACGCAGGCTCTGGATGAGAACGGAACAGCCGTTTTCATCGATCTGCGCATGACCAACCCGTCCAAGCACAACTTCATTGTCCGCGACGTTCTGGTGACGCTCGACACCGCCAAGGGGGATACCGTCACCGGCGCCACCGCCGCCGATGCCGATGTCGATCGTCTCTTCGAATTCTTTCCCGCCGCCGGCCCGCGCTATAACCCCACGTTCAAGACCGGCGACCGCGTTGGACCCGGCGAATCGTTTGACCGCATGGTCACCGCCCGCATCGATCTGCCGGAAGCCGACGTACGCCGGCGCCGCGGTCTCACCGTGCGGTTCACAGACGTCGACGCGATCCGTTCTGAGATCGCGGAAAGCGAGGAGCGCTGACCCCGTGCCTCTTCCTACGCGCCGTGCTCTGCTTGCGGCGGCCCTCCCGCCGGCCCCGCCCCGCATTCTCTTCAGTTCCCGCGGCCGCACCGGAGTGGTGAACGCCGCCGGCACCGGTCTTCGTTTCCTTGAGTTCGACGTTCCCAATCAGGTCTCCTGGCAGCCCGTCAGTGTGTTTCCCGACCGGCGCCGGGTGATCCTGATGAGCGTCGAGAACCGCGAGACTTGGAAAGGGACCGCGCGCAGCCGGATCTGGATTCATGATCTGGTCACCGGGTCCCTCTCGCCCATCCTCGAACAAGACCGCCTCGCGCCGTTCTACGCCCCGGGGCCCCTGCTCGGCGGCGGAAACCGTCTTCTGGTCCTGCCGGTGATCGACGGCGAGCAGCGTCTTTATTCCATGAATCTCGACGGCACGGGCGCGCAAGCCATCACGAAGCCAGGTGAAGGGTTCACCTATGGCGTCAGCCTCAGCCCGGATGGCCAGCAGGTGGCGTTTCACTGCACCGGCGGCAAATCGAAGCCGCGAGGTTATCGGGTGGAAGCCTGCCATCTCGATGGCGGAAACCGCCGTGTCCTCGCCGGTGACGAGGGCGAGCTCTACTTCGGCACAAGCTGGACACCGGACGGCAACTGGGTGCTCTACCAGCACTGCCACCCGGCCACCGACCCGGGCCACGACTGGAGCGATCTCTACCTCGCCCGCGCCGGCGGCGGCTCGAAGCGGGCCCTCACCACCGGCATGCGTCAGTGGTTTGCCACCTCATACGGCGATCCAAAGACTCGCGGCGGAGGGTCGAACATGCCCCGTATCTCGCCCGACGGCCGCTGGATCACCTATACGCGAGCCCTGCCTGGGTCCCGAACTGCCTGGCCCTTCCAGCCCCAACGGCCCGACACGGATCACTTCAACCGCGATTACCAGCCCGAAAACGCGCGCGGCGGCACCGAAATCTGCCTCATCGACACGAAAAGTGGGGCGATTCGCCAGATCACGGACGATGATCCGCCCGTGTGGAACTTCCGCACCGCATGGTCCCCGGACGGGCGCTCAATCGCCTTTTGCCGTGCCGCGGTGGGTGAGGCGCCGGCACTCTGGGTGATGGACAAGACGGGCGGCAAGCGCCGTCTGATCACGAAAGGCTGGAACGACGAGGGGGCAGACCACCCGTTGTGGGTGTAGGCGGCTACTCCTGCTGCTGGCCCTGTTGCAGGTCAGCATCTTTCCAGGCACTGATCTTGAGGTGACGGCAGACCCAGCACAGCTTTTCCGCCGGATTTCCGCTGGCCGCGGCGGCGCACACGCTGCATTTCTCGACCCGGGGCACACGATCCCCCTCCAGGCTGGCGCGTGCGCCGGCCAACAGGTCGGGCTCCACGACTTTCGAGGGTGGGGATGGCTTCGGCGGTTGGCGTTTGGGAGGCAAAAACGGGTCCTTCGAGACCAGTATACCGCCCGCGAGAGCTTTAGGCCGCCCGGTCGACGCGCACAACGTGGCCGGCATCCAGGCTGGAATGGCAACGGGAGCACTTCTGTCCCGGAACCACCCGAGTTCCGCGCTTGGCGGCCTCTACCTTGGCTTCCACCGTGTGGGTGCAGATCGGGCAATACACCAAGGCCCGTGGTTCGGTTCGGTGTGGCAGTGTCATCACGAGAGTCATATCGGTTTTCCTGTCGTCACAATGTAGGACGCTGATGAATCTATTTTGGATGTGAAAATATTTCGCCAAATGTTTCAGGCCTCGCTGATTTTTTTCGGGCAGCCGGACGATAGTTGGTCGTGCGCACTCAAAATCCGTTTCTTGCCACCGTTCTCTGTCTGACGTCCACCGGAACTGCCCTGGCGCAGCGGTTTGAGTTTGGCGCGGGCGGCGGCGCATCCTTTTATAGTTCCAAGACCATCTCCACCACCGGCGCGAACCGGGCCTCGGCTACAGCCGGGTTCTCTCCCCAGGCTTCCTTTACCGGCTACATCGGCCAGGACATGTACCGTGTCATCGGCGGAGAAGTGCGGTATGCATTCCAGTTCAACGGGTTGAAGCTCTCATCCGGGTCCAGCAAGGCGACTTTTGCCGGGCGCTCCCAGTCCATCCACTACGATTTCCTTTGGCACACCAAGCCCGCCGGCTATGCCAAGCGCGCCTATCTTTCCATCGGCGCCGGCGTAAAGCAGTTCTCCGGAACCGGCGAAGAGCGCGCCGTCCAGCCTCTCTCGGAATTTGCATACCTCACGCGGACGTCGCAGGTCGAACCCTTGATTGCCATCGGCGGCGGCATCAAGTACCGCACCGGGCGAAACCGCCTCATCCGGCTCGATGTGCGCGATTATCTGTCGCCGTTTCCCACCCAGGTCATCTCACCGGCCCAGGGCGGGGGGCTGGGCGGCTGGGTCCACAACTTTGTGGTCACAATCGGGTTCTCCGTGCTGACCTCAGCCGAATAGCAGCCGCTGTCCGGCCCTGGCAGCCGTGAAATTGTTGTAACAATTTGTACCGGCTCCGTTTTCCCGGTTCCGTCGTTCCTATAATCAGAAGCAGATGGTCTTATCGATCAGGTCCCTGCTCGCGGTTCTGTTGTTTTGGCTAGGCCCGGCAGGCTCCGCCAACGCGCAACAGTCCACGGCCGGGCTCCCTTGCCAGACCTGCCACCCGGCCCAGGCAGGCACCTTCCACCGCAATCCGCATCAGAAATTGGCCGTCGCGAGCGGAACGCAGGTCACTGCCTGCGAAGGCTGTCACGTGGGCTCCGTGCGCCACGGTCTGGCGAAGACCATTGAGGAGAAGCGGGCCATCAGGCCGCGCTCCTTCCAGGGGCTCGACAGCCGTGCCACGCTCGACGCCTGCCTCACCTGCCATTCGAAGGACCTTTCACGAGCCAACATCCACCGCAGCGAGCACACCATGGCCAAGGTGGCCTGCACAAGCTGTCATTCGGTGCACGGCGCAGCCTCATCGAAGAGCCTGCTGGCCAGGAAGCAGTCCGAACTCTGCACCGGCTGCCACACCCAGGTGCGGGCGCAGTTCAACATGCCGTTTAAGCACCGTGTGAATGAAGGGTTCATGCAGTGCTCGGATTGCCACAACCCGCACGGCACCAACGCCCCCACCTGGCGGATGGGCGGCCGGCCGCGTCTGGTGGATCACGCCTTCGGCAACGAGGAAGCCTGCCTGAAGTGCCATACCGATAAGCGCGGTCCTTTCGTCTTCGAGCACGCCGCCGTACGCGTCGACGGGTGCGAGACCTGCCACAGCCCCCACGGTTCGACGAATCCGCGCCTGCTGAGGCGGCCCACGGTCTTCACCCTGTGCCTGGAGTGCCACAACGGGGCAGGGAACTTCGGCCGCACTGGCGATGGTATCTCCACCCAGTCCGCCAGCCACAACATGACGGACCCGCGGTATCGGAACTGCACCACCTGCCACTTACGCATCCACGGGTCGAATAGCGATCAGAGGTTCCTCCGGTGAACCCCGCGATGTTGAAAGTCTGGCTCCTTCCCGCACTCGCCGGGGTTCTCGCGGCACAGACCCCGGTGACACCCACCGCGGAATCCGTCGGAAGCCCCCGCGGCCAGGATTACGGCGGATACAACATTCTGCAAAGCTGGGAGACGGGATACCGGTCGGTGGACGTCACGGGCGACCGGGGCAAGTACCGCAGCGACGTTAACTACCCTTCCGGCCTGCGCCTATTCGGCTCCAGCCTCGTGGTGAATTCGAAGAACGGCCAGGGACGCCTGTTTGACGAAGTCCTGCTGCAAACCCAGGGCCTGGCCAATGACCCCTACCAGTTCGCCACGCTCCGCGTTCAAAAGAACAAGCTCTACCGGTATGACCTGCTCTGGCGGTCGAACGAGTATCTCAACCCCTCCTTCGCCATCAGCAACGGGCTGCACCTGCTGGACACTGTGCGGCGGCTGCAGGATCAAACCCTCTGGCTCCTCCCTCAGTCCTCCGTCCGGTTCTTCCTGGGCTATTCACGCAACACCCAGTCCGGCGCTGGCCTTGCCACCACGCAGCTTTGGGACGCCCGGGGCGACGAGTTCCCGTTTGCCACCAACATCCAGCGCGAGCAGAACGAGTACCGCATCGGCGGCGAACTGGCATCCCGGCGCGGCTACAAGCTTTTCTGGCAGCGCGCCTGGGAGTACTTCAAGGACGACTCCGGCGGCGCCGGCGAAGCCCATCCGGGCGCCAATCCGGCAGACCGGTTCAACCTCACCTCGCTGCGCCGCAATGAGCCGTACCACGGCAGCACCCCGTCCTGGCGGCTCAACCTGCTGAACGAACGCGCCCGCGTGTTCTATGTCAACGCCCGTTACAACTACTCGGCTGGCCGCCGGGCGTTCACCTTTGACGACTCCGCCATCGGTTCGGACCGTTCCAACCCCGCCCGCACCCGGCAGCTTCAGTTCTTCGGCGATGCGCGCCGTCCGGTCTCAAACGCCAACCTCACCCTGGCCTTCACCGGCGTCCGCCGGCTCACCCTCACCAACCACACAGGATTCCACCACACTCGCATGGAAGGTGATGGCAATTACCGCGAGATCAACAACGCCTCGCTTGACACCGAACTCATCCACTTCCAATTCCTGGGAATCCGGGCCTTGTCCAACTCCACCGACGCTCTGCTCCAAGTGGGAGATCGCGCTTCGGTTCGCGCCGGGTACCTTATCTCGGACCGCCGGGTTCGTTCCATCGAATCCTCCGGATTGCCGCGCGGCACGCCGTTCGCCCGCAGCCACGAACAATCGAACCGCTTGAACGCCGGCCAGTTTGGCGTCCGCCTGCGCCCCGCCAAGCCGCTTTCCATCAATCTGGATACCGAGGTGGGCCGGGCCGATCGCCCGTTCCTGCCCCTCAGCGAGCGGAACTATCATGCCTTCTCCGGCCGTGCCCAGTGGCGTCAAAAGAGCCTGACGCTCGGCTTGCAGGCTCGGACAAACTACAACACCAATTCCGTCTCACTCTGGTCACACAGTTCGCGGAACCGGTACGTGGGCGCCGATGCGTCCTGGTCGCGGGGCCGACGCCTCTCCCTGGACGGCAGCTACGCGAAGATCCACACGGATACCCTCACGGGTCTTGCCTACTTTGCCGCCGGCGATCTCACCAGTGACCGGTCCTACTACCTCAGCAACATTCATCTGGCCACCGCCGGCGCTCACCTCACAGCCGGCCGCGCCGATATCGCCCTTGGCTTCAGCCGCGTTCAGGATACCGCCCGCCCCAGCGCTGTTTCCGGTTCGGTCACCCAGCCCTACCAAAGCTTTCCGCTCACCTATGCGTCCCCCTACGCCAGGGTCTCCATCCTGTTTCACAGCAAGGTGCGCTGGAACTTCGGCCTTCAGAGTTACCACTACACCGAGAATCTGCAGCCGCGCTTCCGTGGCAACTTCCCCGTCCAGAACTACGACGCCAGCACAATCTTTACCAGCATGTTATGGTCATTCTAGGAGACCGCCCGGGCGGCGATGCCTTACTACTCCACCTTCAACCTGCTCACAACCCTGCTTCTGGGTTGTACGGTTTGGTTGATCATCGCCCGGTTCACCAGCCGGCTGGATAGCAACTACCCGCTGGCGGTCTACGTTGCCGCCTTTGCCCACAGCCAGGCCTTCGCCGGCGGACTCAACACGGGATACATCCTTTTCTCGCTGGCCGCCGCGCTGTTCCTCCGTTTCGAGTTCATTGGCGGTCCGGTGCTCACCGTTGTGCGTGCCCTTGACCTTCTGGGGCTCGGTTACATCGGATGGCGAAGCCTCACCCTGATCTTTCTCTGGTAGCGCCGCCGGCTCCGGTGGCTATGGCTCCGTCAGAACCTCGACACGCTCCAGCCACAGGTCCAGCGATCGCCCGGCCACAATCGTCGCCCGGTACCGCACCGGCCCACGCCGCAGGTCCCGTGCCATCTCCGCCGGCACCAGGATCCGCATGGGCTCAACCCCTGTCAGGTCCTCCCCCCGGCACGACGCCCGGAGCCTTAGCGCACCCGGTTCCGCTGTCAGGCCATCGCCCCGCACCACATCAACCCGGCCGCCCGCGCCCGGCCGCAGCACCGCCTCGCACGGCCTGTGAACCGTGTTCCGCGCGGTAAACCGGTGCGGAAAATTCAGATTCAGGTGCAGCACCACCGCGGATTCATTGCCGGACCGTGGCGTTTCCAGCCGCGACGACTGCTGGTCAACCACAATCCGGCCCGTTTCGCCGCCCCGGTTGTACCATGCCCCGGTCAGCGCCGCCACGTTCGCGCCCACCACCACTGCCGCGGCCAGTCCCAAGTTAATTGCCGGCCTCATGCCGCCACTGCCCTTCGCAACTGCTTCAGCGCCCACAACAGGCCCAGCGCCACAGCGCCCACCAGCAGGCAGAATGCGAATGCCGGCAAAGGATCCCAGAACCAGTCAAATAGTTGATGAATCAGGATGCCTGTCACTGCCACAAACCCCGTGTAGGCGGCTTCGGGCCACCGGAACCACAGTCCAGCGGTCGTTGCTCCGCACGAAATCAGGAAAGCCAATAGCGCGTACGCCACACGAACCCCCTCGGCTTCGCCAAGCAGGCTGGGCGCTTTGACATAGCCAAGCAGATAGAGAGCCACAATCGCCGGAATCAGCCCCACCAAACGATACACCGCGTCGAACTCGCCTTGCCGCACCCGGCTTACCACGGCAAGCAGAAGGAACGAACCCGCCAGCCAGGTCTCAACCCAGCCAATCGTCTCGAGCCACAGGTAGCCCCCCGCTGTCATCAGGAGTCCCCCGGTGAAAACGATCCCGCACAACAGCGCCGCCGCCAGCACCAGGCGCACGCGGTACCGGTATGCCAGCAGCAGTCCAAAGGAAGCCATCAGGCCCGGCCCCCAAATCGAAGGCGTCAGGTTGAACGCCAGGCCCAGCAGTTGCAAATTCAGGACAAAGGCGGCGAACGCCACCGCCGCCGCCAATGCCGTGAAGTAGGGGGTTGTCTCGCGCTGGCTCAACACCTCCGTGATCCCCAGGGCCACCAACGGCGCCGCCATCGCCACCCCAACCTGGACCCAGGAGTCCATGTACCCCCAGTAGCGCTGGAAGAACAAGACCAGCGCCGCACAGAACGCTGCCGCCCCCAAGGTGGAAACCAGCCGCATCCCCAGCGACAGTTGGCGAGCCCCCGCCACCAGGTCGACATCGAACGCCGCGGCCAGTTCCGCGCGCTTCGCCTGAAGGTACGTCCGAAGACCAGCGTCCTGTTCCTCGCTCAGTGTTATTGCGCCGGCTCGAACCGCCTCATGAAGCTCGGCTTCGAAGGCATTCATCCGGTCCACCCGGTACTGCGCCGTGTTGCGGTCCATTGGTGCTTTGCTCATCGCCAGTTTATACTGTGAAATCCCCGTGTCCACATCCACTCCCCGCCTGATCGCCATTGCCGGACCCTCCTGCGCGGGGAAAAGCTGCCTTTCCCACGCCATGGCCCAGGCCAAACCAGGCCTTACCACCGTCTTCCCATTGGACGCCTTCTACCGCGACCTGTCCCATCTCACGCCCCCCGAACGCGCCCGGGTTAATTTCGACGACCCCGCCTCGCTCGACGATGCCGAAGCCTTCGAGGGTCTTCAGGAACTGATCGCCGGCCGCCCCGCATTCATTCCCGAATACGACTTTGCCGCCCACACCCGCACCGGCCGCTTCACCCGCCGCGACCCCGCGCCCTTCATCCTTGTCGAAGGGCTCTTCGCCATCCACTGGACCCGCATCCTCCGCCTCTGCGAACTCAGCATTTACGTGGATGCTCCCGACGAGGTTTGCCTGGCGCGGCGCCTGGAACGCGATGTGCGGGAACGGGGCCGCACTCCGGAATCGATCCGGGCGCAATACGATACCTCCGTCCGCCCCATGGCCAGCCAGTACATTTGGCCCTCGCGCGGCCACGCCGGTCTTGTACTGAACGGCCAGGACGCCATGGACGCGCTCGCCGCCCGCGTCTGGAAGATGCTTCTCGAAGCCAAACCTCGAAACGAAAGGGGGCTTCATGCGTCTGTCTAGTCATGAAGCGGATTCGAGCGCGATTGTTGGCAGCGGCCCTGCTACTCACCGGGGTGGCGTCCTTCGGCCTTAGTGCGTGACACCCCGTTTCTCCGCTACTTCGAATCGGCCCAATCCGTCGGTCATGCGCTCGGCGTGATGGAGCGAGCGCTTTTCAGTCTCATCATGACCAACCATATCATGGTCCGTGGATAGTCTTCCCCTGTGCTCCAGAGTGTAAACGATGCGGCCAGCCAAGGTCGCCGAGGTCCTCGCCGTGCTTTCGTTCGCCAGCAGTTTCGTGGCCAAGCCCCTGTGGGCGCAAGTCAGGCCGGTACTGAACAGGAGAGCCTCTAATCCCACTCGTGGCCGACGATCGATGGTGCTGATACCTGGTCCATCAGCTCAGCGCGCCATTCAAAGCATATGCCGATGCCTTGACTGAGATCCGGCTCTGAACCACCAGGATCAATCTCGCTGGCGCCGGTCTCTAGCCGTGTCCCGATCAGCGGCCGCTGCGTCGAGCTCACGCTGTGGGCCCCTCGCGCCGCCCGGGCTGCGGCATCATAAGACAATGCCGTCTCTCCTCGAGGGCCTCACCGTCCTCGACTTCTCGCACGCTCTCGCGGGACCCTACAGCGGTCTCATCCTTGGCGCCTATGGAGCCCGTGTCCTCAAGATCGAGGGCATCCATCAGCTCGACATGGGACGCACCTGGGGACCCCCCTTCGTCAACGGCGAAGCGGCCTTCTTCCTGGGCCTGCACTCGAACAAGCTCGGCGTGGCCATCGACATCAAACATCCGGAAGGCCAGGAACTCTGCTTCCGCCTCATTGAGCGGGCGGATGTCCTGATCGAGAACTTCAGGCCCGGCACCATGACCCGTTTGGGCCTGGGTTACGCGGCCGCCGCCGCCCGCAACCCGCGCCTCATCTACACATCCATCTCCGGCTACGGCCAATCCGGTCCCTGGCGCGACGAACCCGCCATGGACCTCATCCTTCAGGCCACCGCCGGGCTCATCTCCATCACCGGCACCGAAGACGGCCAGACTGCCCGCTGCGGCCACTCCGTTGCCGACCTCACCGCCGGCATGAACGCCCTCATCGGCATTCTCATGGCACTGCACGCCCGCCACTCCACCGGGCGCGGCCAACACGTCGACATCTCGATGCTCGACTCCCTGGTCTCCACCATGGCCTCAAACTACGCCCAGCACCTGGCCACCGGCGCCATTCCCGTTCCCATGGGCACCGCCTTCGCCACCATCGTGCCGTACCGCACCTTCCCCACCGCGGACCGCGACATCGCCATCGCCGTCGCCAGCGAGAAACTCTGGGAGGCTTTCTGCCAGGCCATCGACCGGCCTGATTTCGCCACCGACCCGCGCTATGAATCCAATGCCATTCGCGTGGCCCACCGCGATGTTCTGGAACCTCTCATCGCCGGCATCTTTCGCCAACACCCCGCCGCGTGGTGGCGCGAGCGCCTGGGCCGCTTCGGCGTCCCGTGCGGCATTGTTCGCAATCTGCACGAAGTAGCGGTGGACCCGCAAGCTGCCCACCGGGAACTCTTTCCCACCGTCGAACACCCCACTGCCGGCCCGGTGCGTGTCACCGGCGCCCCCATCAAGTTTTCCGATTCCAGCGGCGCCATGACCACGGCCGCCCCGCTGCCCGGCGAGCACACCCGGCAGGCCCTCTCGGATCTACTGGGCCTCACGCCCACGGAACTCGATGGACTGGAGAACCGTGGCGTCATCCGCGGCGCCCCCATGCGACAATCTCAGTGATGTCCGGGGTCTCTTCTTTCGCCTTACACCGCCGCTGGGCCGTGGCCGCGATCTCCGCAAGCCTCCTTTGCGGCGTTGTTCTGCTGCGTGGCCTCACCGAGCCCAAGAACGACTTCCGCTTCTCCATCATCGGAGACCGCACCGGCGGCGCTACCCACCAGATTTACGGCCGCGTCTGGCGTGAAGTGGACCTTCTTCACCCCGACTTCGTCATCACCGTCGGCGACTCCATCGAAGGCGGCAATGACGAGCGCGCCCCAGCCGAATGGGCCGAACTCCAGAACCTCTGGAGGCGCTACGCGCACTACCCCCTCTATTTCACGGCCGGCAATCACGATCTGTGGAACGAAAGCTCCCTCAAGCTCTACGAAGCCCAGACCGGCCGGCCCACCATGTACAGCTTCGATTACCAGGAAGCGCACTTCACAGTGCTCGACAACGCGCGCACGGCCGATCTTGCCCCGGCGCAACTCGACTACCTTCGCCGCGACCTGGAGGCCAACAAGGATAAACGCCCCAAGTTCGTCTTCTTCCACCGCCCGTTCTGGCTGCTCCCTCTCAAAATGCGCAGCGGGGCGTTTCCCCTGCACGAAATCGTCCGCCAGTACGGCGTCGACTATGTCATTAGCGGCCACGGCCACCAGTTCGTGCGCCTGCAGCGCGATGGAGTGATCTATATGGAGGTTGGAAGCTCCGGGGGGCAGATGCGCCGCGGTCTGGCGCGCGGCGAAGGGTTCGCCCAGGGCTGGTTTTATCACCATGTGTGGGCGCGAGTGAAGGGGTCGAAGGTTGAAATGACGGTGAAGGAGATCGACGGCCCATTCGGCGGCGGCCGAATGTTCAATGCCAACGATTGGGGAGACAATGGCCCCACTTTCGAAGTGAAGGACCCGGCAAGCAAGGAAGATCCCCAAACCTAGCCGGCCACGAAATGATGGAAGAGGATCCGATGAAAACACTCCACTGGATGCTGGCCGTTTCGGCCGTCACGCTCCCGGTCTCAGCGGCGGATATCGAAGCCAGCGTGACCCACGGCTACGCCGATTCGAACGGCGTGAGGATCCACTACGCCACGCTCGGCGAAGGGCCGCTCGTCGTCATGATTCACGGCTTTCCCGACTTCTGGTACACCTGGCGCGATCAGATGGAAGCGCTCGCCGGAGCCGGCTACCAGGTGGCCGCGCTCGACCTGCGTGGTTACAATCTGAGCGACAAGCCGAAGGGCATTGAGAATTACGACATGCGGCTGCTGGTGGGTGATGTAGCAGCCGTGATCCGGCATCTGAAACGTGAAAAAGCCATCGTCGTGGGCCACGATTGGGGTGGCGCCATCGCCTGGCAGTTCGCCTTCCACGTTCCCGCGATGCTCGAAAAGCTCATCATCGTCAATCTGCCTCACCCCAAGGGTCTTTCCAGGGAACTTGCGAATAATCCCCAACAGCAGAAGAACAGCCAGTATGCGCGCGACTTCCAGAAGGAAGGCGCCCATCTCAAACTCACCGCCGAGGCGCTGACGTTCTGGGTGAAGGATCCCGAGGCCCGCAAGAAATACGTTGAAGCCTTCGGCCGATCGGATTTCGAGGCCATGCTTAACTACTACAAACGCAACTACCCGCGTGAACCGTACCAGGAGAGCAGCACGCCCGTCATTCGCGTTTCCGCACCCGTGCTCATGATCCACGGGCTCAAGGACACGGCACTCCTCCATCCGGCGCTCAATGGCACCTGGGAATGGCTGGATGATTTCACCCTGGTCACCATCCCCGAAGCCGGCCATTTCGCCCAGCAGGACGCCTCAGGCAAGGTGAGCCGCGCCATGAAGATGTGGTTAGGGAGATAATCGTTGTCATGAGCCGTCTCCTTTGGATGCCCCTCCTGCTGCTGCCGGCCCTGCCCGCAGCGGAAAAAAAGCTCACCTCCGGCAAAGCCGCGAACGACAACATGGAGATTGCGGCCAAGGTCTATGTCACCAAGGCTGAAGTGGACCAGTTGCTGGGCGGCGACTACGGCGGCACGCTCGCCGTGGTGGAAATCAAGGTGACACCGAAGGGTGAAAAACCCATCGGCGTCGTACGCGATGATTTCACGCTGCTCTCGCACAAGGACGGCGCCCGCTCCCAGCCTTTCGAACCCACGCAGATCGCGGGCAAGAGTGCGCTGGTCATCGGGTCAAGGCCCGGGGGCGGCGGTGGCATGATGTCGCAGGGGAACGGCCCCGTCTGGGGACCCACCGTGGGCGGCGGACCTCCTCGGCGCCTGGGCGGCAACGGCGGCGCTATCGGTTCGGCTGGAGGCCCCAGCGAAGCCCAGGCCACCGTCAAAGACGGCGCCGGCGAAAAAGACGACCCGCGCCTCGCCACGCTCAAAGCCAGGATCCTCGAGGAGAAGGAGATCGAGAGCCCCTTGAGCGGTTTGCTCTACTTCCCCATCGAAGGTAAGCTGAAGCCCAAGGACTTCTCGCTGCTCTACAGGAGCCCGGCCGGCCGCCTCACCATCACGTTCGAATAACCCATGCTTCCCGAAACCATCCATGAGCTGGATACCCCGGCTCTTCTCATCGATCTCGACATCATGGAGCGCAATCTGACCCGCATGGCGTCCTACGCCGCCGGGCACGGCCTGCGCCTGCGCCCCCACACCAAAACCCACAAGATTCCCGCTCTGGGCCGCCGCCAACTGGACCTGGGAGCGGCGGGACTTACCGTGGCCAAGGTGGGCGAGGCGGAGGTGATGTTGAGCGCCGCGCCTCATGACCTGCTGGTCGCCTACCCCACCTTCGGAGCCCGGAAACTGGCGCGGCTGGTTGAGGTGGCCCGTCACACCCGGGTCTCCATGTCGATCGACAGCGCCTTCGTGGCCGATGAGGTTTCAGCCGCCGCCGCCCGCGCTGGCGTCAACATTGGCATATTGGTGGAGTCCGACCTTGGCATGGGCCGGGTCGGCGTTGCGCCTGCTCAGGTGGCTGCGCTCATCCGTCATGTTTCCGGTCTTCCCGGATTGGAGTGGGACGGCATTGCGTTCTACCCGGGCCACGTCAAGAGTCTGGACGCCACCGGAGAGGCGACACTTGCCCAGGTGGCGGCCACGCTGGATGAACTGCTCAGCGGCCTCGCCCGGGAGGGTTTCGTTCCTCGCGTGGTCAGCGGCGGTTCAACCCCCACCTGGAGCCGGTCCCACAAGCTTGCCGGTCTGAACGAGATTCGCCCCGGCACCTACATCTTCAACGACCGGAACACCGTGCTTGCCGGGGCGTGCGAGTGGGAGGATTGCGCCGGTTCCATTCTCACCACCGTGGTATCAACCGCCGTTCCGGGCCAGATGATTATCGACGGCGGCTCCAAGACCTTTTCGTCGGACCGGCTGGCCATTGGCTCAGAGGTGAGCTTCGGACGCCTGACAGAAGCCCCCTCGGCGGTCTTCACTCGCATGAATGAGGAGCACGGCTATGTCGATCTGGCCGAAGCGGAACGCGGCTTCAAAGTGGGTGACAAGGCACGTGTGATCCCCAATCATATCTGCGTCTGCATGAACCTGCACGAGGAAGTTTACGGCGTGCGGGGAGATCGTGTGGAAACGAGCTGGAAAGTAGAAGGCCGGGGCAAGCTGCAATAGCTGCCTGCCCCGGCCTCTGGAACTGCTTCGCTGGACTAGTGAGCCATCGAAACGGATTCGATCGTGACGGTGTCGCCACTCTTCGTACCCTTGATGGTCACCTTGTGACCCAGGTGATCCATGACCTTGGACGCATCCGCGATCTTGAGCACCTGGCCGTCAACCACGAACACGGGAGCAGCGCCCTTCTTGACGCAACCCTTCACGCACGCAATCGACTTTTCCGAGCCATCGGCGTGCTTGGCGCCGCAGCCCGATTCCGAGATGTGGCCGGTCCATTCCGCCGCCGCGGCCGCGGAGACGAACAGAGCCAGGCACATCACAACTGCAAAAACGAGTTTCTTCATTGATCCTCCCTAGGGATTGAGGAAATACCCTTCATACCGGTGAGGGTACTAGAGCGTTCTCCTTAAATGTACATCGATTGCCATGCGCCGTGCAATGGGCAAAATTTTCCCGGAGTGGCGGCTGGTTCGCTGGTCCCGCGGGCGTCACCGGTCGAACGATGCCGCCGCAAGGACATGGCCGAGGTCCCGGGGCATTGCAACTGCGGCCGACGAGGAATCGAAGCGGCCTTGAGTCGCTGGCCAAAGTACGGCTGACCGGCGCGTACCCGAGATCAACGAGTGGCGTCGGTTGGTGGCCTACCCGGAGGTGAACGAACAGGGCCCGCATGCGGTCTACGAAAAGATCCGGCGGGCGCTCGGAGAATTTGACGGGGAGACCGCAATCCCCCTATCCATGATCGGAGTCCTTGATGACAACGCGGACTTGGTCCGTCTGCTCGGGGTTGCCCTCAGCACCGGACCCGGCCCCTACGGCAATCCGAACATCAGGTAACAGATCGCGGCGCCTACCACCGTCATCGCCAGCCCCCAGGCCAGGAGCTTGCGGAATACCGAGCGGCTCTCCGATTCGCTCGTTGCCGCGATGCAGAGGGCGCCGATGGTCGATAGCGGCGAGAGATCCACCAGGTGCGACCCCACGGCAATCGACGAGGCAACGGCCACGATGTCGCCGCCGCCCAGGCGTTCCAGCAGGCCGGGAACGGCGGGCACGAAAGCCGGGATCACCACGCCCGACGTGCTGGAATACACCGAGATCAGGGCTGTGATGAAAGCAATGACCGCCGTGACGGACTCCCGCGTGGCCACGCGTGCCAGCAGGTCCGAAAAGATGGCGATGCCACTGGTCTTCTCAAGAAGCACGATCAGCACCGTCATGCCGGTGACCATCACGATCACGTTCCAGGGCATGCGCTTGATGGCCTGTTCCTCATCGGCCGCGCGAAGCACGGTGAGCAGCACCGCCCCAGCCAGCGCGGCCATGCCCGCGTTTGCCTTGAACAGAATGACGCAGCCCAGCAGGGCACCGATCACCGCCAGCGTGATCCAGTGGTTGCGCTCGAGCGGCTGCGGCTTGTGTTCCAACGTCTCCGCGCGCCGCGCGAGCAGGCGCCCGCCGCCGAACAGAAAATAAGCCGCGAAGGCGATGCCCGCGTGCGCGGCGGCGTTGTCAAAGTAGATCCGCCACTCATGGTCCGGGGCTGCCACCTTTTGCATCAGGCCCGTCATGATGATCCCGGTGGGCGCAAGCGGAGACAGCGAACCGGCGTTGACGCCATTGCCCACCATGATCGCCATGAGAAACGCCGGAATACCGGCCCGGGCGGCCACGCCCATGGCGGGCGGCGCCAGCAGGGCGGCAGTGGCGATGTTGCCCGGGCCCATCGTGCTGAGACCCAGGCCCATGACGAAGAACAGGATTGGGATGAGTCCGGCATTGCCCCGGCAAAGGCTGACAGCGATCCGGGCCACGCGGTCAAGTGTGCCGTTCACCTGTGCCTGCGAAAACAGCAGCATGACGCCCGCCAGCGTCAGAAAGAGCGGCGCGGGGAAGCCCGAGATCACGGTGTCGATCTTCATGCCGCCGATGAGCGTTCCAACGATCCAAGCCAGTGTCACGGCGAGCAGGCCCACGTTCACCGTGCTGACGCAACTCACCACGATCACGGTGAACAGAGCACCAAGCGAAAGCCAGCCGAGGTTCACCGGCCACCCTTTCGCAGCAAACCCTGCAGCAGGACCGCCGGGTGGACGGCCTGCCGTTCACCGAACGCTTCGATCTGATGGCGGCAGGATGTACCGGCGGCCACAATGGCCGTATCTTCCGATGCAGCGCGGACGGCAGGGATCAGTTTGCGGCCGGCGATGGCGGCGGAAAGCTCAAAGTGGTCCCGGGTGTAGCCAAACGAACCCGCCATGCCACAGCAGCCGGCGTCCGGGTCCGTGATTGAGGCTCCGGGAATGCGGCCCAGCAGGGACTTCGCCGCGGGCAGCAGGCCCATCGACTTCTGATGGCAGTGGCCATGCAGCAGGATCCGTTCCGGCCCGGCGCGCAGCGGCAGCGGGACATCACGAAGAAACTCTTCGAACAGTACACACGCGTCCGCGACCACGCGGGCTTTCTCCTGCCAGGCGCCTCGCAGCAGGGCGGGCACGTCTTCACGAAGCGCCGAAAGGCAGCTAGGCTCGCAGAAGACGAATCGCCGCCCTGTGAGGGCCAGGGGATGAAGCGCCGCGATGCTCGCCTCCGCTTGCGCGCGAGCTTCGCTCAGCAAGCCTTTTGAGAGGAGCGGACGGCCGCAGCAGGCCTGGGGCGCGAGCCCGGTGGGAAACCCGGCGGCTTCCAGAACCTCAATGGCGGCTTGGCCCACATGGGGATCGTAGTGATTCGTGAACGTGTCGTTGAACAGCAGTACGCTCTGTTCCGCGCCACGATGACCCTCCAGAGCGGCAAGCGTCCTGGGGGCCCAGCGTGGCAACTGCCGGCGCCGGTCTATGCCAGTAATCCGCTCGTTCAGCCACCGGAACGGTGCGCTGTCCGTGATGGCATTGGCCAAACCTGGCAGATGGCTGCCGAGGCGCGCCAGCGCGGCTCCGTGGCCCAGGGCGCGCGTGGCGGCAGGCACTCCGTTGCGGGCGTGATAGTCCGCCAGGAACTCGCTCTTGAAGCGGGCCATGTCGACACCCACCGGGCATTCCGCTTTGCAGGCGCGGCACTCCAGGCACAAGTCAAGCGTGCGGTAGACATCCTCGCCGCCCAAACCCGTTTCCCCCAACCGGCCAAGCATGGCCATGCGGAGCACATTGGCGCGCCCGCGCGTCGAATCAGCCTCTTCGCGGGTCGCCATGTAGCTGGGGCACATTGTGCCTTCCAGCCTCTTGCGGCATGCGCCAAGCCCACTGCACATTTCAACCGCGCCGCCCATGCCGCCATACTCCGAATAGTCGAACCACGTGCTTGGCTTCGGTGTGACGTAGCCGGCGCCAAGACGAAGGTTCGCGGTCAGCGGCGGCGAGCGGACAATCTTGCCGGGATTGAACAGGCCATCCGGGTCAAAGGTGTCCTTGATGGTCTCAAAGGCCCGGTAGAGCACGGGTCCGAACATCTTTTCAATGAAAGGGCTCCGCACCAGGCCATCGCCGTGTTCGCCGGAGAGGGCGCCGCCGAACTCAAGCACCAGGTCCGCCACGTCGTTGGCCAGAGCCTCGAACTTGCGCACGCCGGCCTCGGCCTTCATGTTGACCACGGGCCGTACGTGCAGGCAGCCGACGCTTGCATGAGCGTAGAGCCCGGCGCCAGTCTCATGCCGCCGCATCAGTTCCTGGAATCGTGCGATGTAGTCGCGCAGGCGTTCGGGTGCGACGGCGGTGTCTTCAACGAACGAGATGGACTTGGCATCGTCCTTCATCGCCATGGAAAGGCCCAGGGCGGCTTCACGCAGACTCCAGACACGCTGCTGCGCGGCCATCTCCGTAGCGTGGTGGAAGTGGTAGCCAAAGCCGCGGGCGCGCATGTCCGCCTCCAGGGCCTGCATGCGCGGCGGAATGTCGCCGGAGCGATCGGCGTAGAATTCAACGCAGAGCAGCGCCGCGGGGTCGCCTTCGATGAAGGTCTGGCGAAGGGCGTGCAGTGCCGGGCTCAATCGTGTGTGTCCCAGGATGAAGCCGTCCATGATCTCGACGGCCGAGGGACCATGCTTCAGGATGTGCGGCGTGGCCGCCAGCGCCTCAAGCGTATCGTTGAACTGAATGGTCACCACGCTCTTGGCGGCCGGCAGAGGCACCAGGTTGATCTTTGCTTCCAGCACGATCCCCAGCGTGCCCTCCGAACCCACCATCAATCGCGCCATGTTGAACGGCTGGGCCTTCGCGAACTCATCCAGGTTGTAGCCCATCACCCGGCGCAGCACCTTGGGGTACCGCAGCGCGATCTCATCCCTGTGCGTGGCGGCGAGATCCCGCACCACGCGGTGGCAGCGCGCATCGAGCGTGTTGCCCTGGCACCGCGCTTCCAACTCTTCCGGCGTCAGCGGGCCGAAATGCGCAATGCTGCCATCGGAGAGCAGCACGGTCTGCTCCAGAACGTGGTCAATGGTCTTGCCGTAGATCACGCTGCGTGCGCCGCTTGAGTTGTTGGCCATCATGCCGCCGATGGTGGCTCGGCTGGCGGTGGAGACGTCGGGCGCAAACCGCAGGTTATGCGCCTTGAGCTGATGGTTCAGTTCATCCAGAACCACGCCCGGCTCCACACGAGCCCAGCGCTCCTCCGGATTCACCTCCAGTACGCGGTGGAAGTACTTTGATGTGTCAATGATCAGGCCCGGGCCAATGGCCTGGCCGCATTGCGAGGTGCCCCCGCCGCGTAGCGTCACGGAGCAACTGTGACGCGCCGCAATGCGCACCGCGGCGATGATGTCCTCGCGGGTTTTCGGCACCACCAGGCCCGAGGGCTCAATCCGATAAACGCTGGCGTCGGTGGAATAGAGAGCCCGGCTTACGCGATCGAACCGCACTTCACCGGCGAGTGCAGCCTTCAGATCCTGTTCGAGCGCGCTCATAGCGCGGCGAGCCCCTGGGTCAGCCGCGCCAGCCCATTGGCGAGCGTGGCGCCGCCGGAGGCGAACGAAACACGCAAGGTTCCCTCTCCCGACGGCCCATACGCGGAGCCATGAGCGACCACCACGCCGTGTTCATGCAACAGACGGCGGCGAACCTCGTTCGAGGGCAGGCCCGTGGCGCGCACATCCACCATGGCGAAGAAGCCGCCCTCGGGCGGCAGGGCGCGGGCGCGCGGGTGGCCTTCGAACGCCTGCCGCACCTGCGTTCGGCGCGCCGCGTAGATATCGCGCATGGCGGCCGCCGTCTCCTGCGGGCCGCTGAGCGCAGCGGCGGCCGCGTCCTGAATGAACGTCGCAGGGCCGCGGCTGGATTGCTGCAGCACCAGGAACATGGCATCTGTGACCGGCTTGGGCGCGGCGCAATAGCCCACGCGCCATCCGGTCATGGCGTAGGTCTTCGAAAGACTGTTCACGATGACCGTGCGCTCGCGCAACTCCGGGCTCAGGCTGGCCGGCGAGATGTGGCGGGCAGCACCGTAGAGGATGGTCTCATAGATTTCGTCGCTGATCAGCGCAAGCTTGTGGTCCACCACTCGGCGGCCGATTGCCCCCAGTTCAGATTCGGAGAGTACCGTGCCGACGGGATTCCACGGCGTGTTGATGAGGATCACACGGGCCCGCGGGTGGCGCGCGGCACGGTCCAGCGCTTCCATATTCAGCGTGAAGCGGCCGCCTTCCGGCGTAGACGCGATGGGAACAGGGACGCCGCCAGCCAGGCGAATGGGCGATTGATAGGCGTCGTAGACGGGGTCCGGCAGCAGCACGTGATCTCCGTCGTTGAGCAGCGCCATCAATGCGGCGTGGATCCCGAACGTGGCTCCCGTGGTCACCAGGATCTCGGCCGCCGGGTCGTAGGCGGCGCCGTTGTCGCGCTGCAACTTGAGGGCAACCGCTTCTCGCAGGCGCATTTCGCCGCGATTGTCCGGGTACCCGGTGCGTCCGGCAGTCAGCGCCGCCTGGGCGGCTTCCACAATGTGGACGGGTGTCGCGAGATCGGGCTCACCCCGCATGAGTGAGATGGTCTGGATGCCCCGCGCCTGCGCCTGGCGCACTTCGGCGAGGATGCTGTTCACCGCCGTTGGCGCCAGCAGGCTGACGCGATTCGAGATGGAGATGGGCATGGGGGCTTTCTACGATTGTACCGGCGGCAGCAGGTGCTTCTGCACCTTGCCCAGTGCATTGCGCGGCAGTTGATCCACCTGGATGAACGCGCGCGGCACTTTGAAGGACGCCAGCGCCGCGCGGCAGCGCTGTTCCAGATCCGCGGCATTCAGGTCCGAGGGGCCCACCACGTAGGCCACGGGCACCTCGCCGCGCACACGGTCTGGGGCCGCGGCCACCGCAACCTCGGCCACACCGGGCTGTTCCAGCAGAAACTCCTCGATCTCACGCGGGTAGATGTTGAACCCACCGGAGATGATGAGATCGCTGCGCCGGCCCTGCAGCGTGTAATAGCCGTCTTCGGAGCAGAAGCCGATATCGCCGGTGCGGAACCAGCCGTTGTCGAATGCCTCGCGCGTGGCCTCCGGCCGCCGCCAGTAGCCTTCGAACACATTGGGACCCTTCAGGTAAAGCTCGCCCGCGGTCCCTGGGGGAGCGGCGTTGCCCTGGGCGTCGCGGATCTCGACGCGAACGCCTGGCAGCGGCTGGCCCACGGTACCGGCGCGCCGCTCGCCCCGGTAGGGGTTGGCGATGTTCATCAGAGTTTCGGTCATCCCGTAGCGTTCCAGGATCGTGTGGCCGAAACGGGCCCTGAAGTCCTCCAGCACCTGCGCGGCCAGGGGCGCCGAGCCGCTTACGAACAGCCGCACGGATGCGGTGGCCTGGCGGGCCACTTCATCGGGCCAGTCGAGCAGGCGGACGTAAATGGTGGGCACACCGAAAAACATCGTGGGTTGAAACGCCTTGAACTCGGCTGCGGCGCGCTGGTGTTCGAAGCGCTCAAGCAGCCGCAGCCGGAAGCCGGAGGCGAGCCAGGTGTGGATCCCGTTGCCCAGCCCATGCACGTGAAACAGGGGCAGGGGCAGCAACAGACGGTCCGCCGCGGTGATGCCCCAGCACGTGATGAGGTTCGTGGCGTTGACCGCCCAGTTGTCGTGCGTAAGGAGCGCGCCCTTGGAGACGCCCGTGGTGCCTGACGTATAGACCAGGGCCGCCGGCGCACTGCCCTCAAGCGGCGTGTAGACGCGCTCAGCCGCCAACACCGAGGCCTCCGCGCTCAGGGCATCAACTGGCCAGATGGGGCCTTCGCCCGGGAAGTCCCCGGCGGTCACAATTCCGGTGGGCTCCGCATCGCGCACAATGTGTCCCGCTTCGCGCTCGCGATAGAGAATGTTGATGGGAACAAAGATCGCGCCCAGCTTTTGGCAGGCGATGTAGAGGTGGATGAACTCGGCGCGATTGGCGAGATACACGCAGAGGCGCCCGCCCCGTGTGAGTCCGCGGGCGGTGAGAGCTCGCGCCATGCGGTTGGCGCCTGCGTCGATCTCGCCGAAGGTGAGTGTTTCGAGGCGTCCTTCTGGGGTGTAGTGTTCAAGGCCGGGCTGTGCGGCGCGCCCTTCAAGCGACAGGGCGAAGAGTTGAGCCAGATTCATCGCAATGCGGCGACGGCCCGCGTGACCGCCGTGGCGATGCGGTCCTCGGTATCTTCAGTGAGCCGGCCCGGGAAGTTGCTGAACAGGAATGCTTCGCCGCCCTCATAGCCCCCTTCGCGCCAGATCCGCCGGGAAGGAATATAGCCGAAGACATCGTTCGAGTAGCCCGCCACCCACGTGGTATCCCAGCCGAACTGCTGCTTGAAGCGAAGCGCGTAGTCGACCGTGAGCTCGCCAGCCAATGCGATCAGTGTGAATGTCTGGCCAAAACGCCACGCCTGAACCGCGTACTTGCGCGTCTCCGGCAGCTTGCCCGTGCGATCCAGCCGCGCCAGCATCCGCTGGCCGTGTTCGCGGGTGAGAGCCTGCGCCGACCGTGTTTCACGTTCCCAACGCTCCCGCGTGAAGGGGCCCTCGAAAGCCACCTCGGGAAACGCAATGGTGGCGCGCAGTGGACCCTCCACGGCCTTCATCTTGCCGCGAACCACATCCTCAACGGCGTCCGCCAGCGTGTCGCCGTACCGCGCAAGGTGTTCGGGACGCCGGCGAGGCAGCGGATTCTGGTCCGCTCCCGCGCCTTGCATGAACAGCGCCACGGCGCCGGGAAATCGCTGTTCGAGGGAGGCTTGAGCGTAGCCGGCATAATCTCCATGGATGGTCTGGTCTGCCAGGATGGTGTTGTGGCACGCGTATCCGAACAGGATGGCGACCACCCCACCCTGGGTGTTGCGCACCGCGAGTACTGGCACGTCGTGATCCACGGGACTCGGGTACTCCCGGTGGCCCACGCGCCGGCGGTTCACCGCGAATCCGGCCAGGCCCTGCTCAAAGTGCAGCGTGGCCGGCTTCAGGTTCGCAGCCGCGGTCCGCATGGCGTCGAAAATCTGATCCGTCACCTGGCGCACATAGGCGGCGATCAGCTTCTCCTGCGCCTCCCGTTGCGGCCCCATGATGGAAGCGTAGGTGCCCACTTCATTCGGCACCGGCGCCGAATGCGTGTGGGAAGCGTTGAAAAGCAGACGCTCGCGCGGTACGCCGAGTTCCTTCAACGCACGCGCCGCCAGTTCGTCGGCCATGCGCGTGCGGATGCCGATGAGATCCAGCGTGACGGCGATGGTGGTGGCGCCCGCGTCGTCGCGCAGCGCCAGGGCTTTCGCGTAGATGTGCTGCCGGACAGATTCCGAAGGCTTCGTACGCGACGCATACCCCGCCAGCCAGATGGGGCCCGGCGGTGTGAGATCGCGGGCGGCGGCTCCCGCCTGCCAGGCGCCCGGCAGAGGGGCCGTGCAAAGGACGGTCAGGGCAAAGGCGGCGAAGGCAGTACGGGCAGCACGCATCGCGTCCATGGCGCTAGTGCTCAATGGGAAAGCCGAAGACCCACTGCGTGCCGTCCTGCGTGGCCACGTACACGCGGTTGCCGCCCGCGGCCAGGCCGCCCGTCGCATTGCCCACGATGGTTTTGCCGGAGTTCCAGAACTCCTTCCCGGTGGCGGAATCGAAGGCGTACAACACGGCCGGACGCGAGGAGGCGGCGAACACCACGCCACCAATCACTACGGGAGCAAGCGGCGCGGCGAGATCGCGTGAGGTCCAAGCCGGCTCGAGCGACGGCACGCCGTTCTTGTCAACAACGCGCCACGCGGCAATGGCACCATTGGTGACGCTGCCGTTCGAAGCGGGAAAACCGGCTGAGGCAGCCGCGCTGCCGCCTGCGGATGCCAGCACCCACCGCGTACCCTGCGGATCCTGCCAACTGGTGATGGTGCCCACCCGGTGGCCGCCCGACGAAAAGACGGCGCTCTGATCGAGAGCCGCTCCGCCCAGCGCCGCCGAATCAAGCAGCAGCAGGCGCCCGTCGGTCGTGGCGGCGGCAATCAGATTCTTGCCCTTGTAATCGAAAACCACCGGGGAAGAGTTGAACTCGGCGCCACCGGTCTTGAAGGTGGCAAGCGGTTCCAGCGTCTTGGCGGCCAGCGCGGTAAGCTCGCTCCCGGCGGCGGCATAAACCGTGCCGTCCGGACCGGCCGCATGGCCCGCCGAACCCGCAATGGGTTTGGCGGACTTCCAGTTCACCACCTTCTTCGTCGCCATATCGAGCGCCCACACGCCATCCGGCGCACCGCCGCACCCGTTGATGGTGGAAACATAGCTGACACCGCCATAGGAGACCAGCCCAACCGCGTGCGCGCCCGCCGGAACGAACGGAACCGCCGGGTCCGGCGTGTTGCCGTTCGATACCCACATGGAGTGAAGCTTGCCATCGCCGCCCACGGCCAGCACCCAGGAAACGCGCGGCGCGAACGGATTGAACGCCGCCGCCGCGGCGGCGCCGGGCTTTGCGGGAGGTGTCGGGCGGAAGGGCGGCGCCGGGGTCTGGCGCAGCGTCACGGCGCCTTCATCCGGTGCTCCAACGCCGCTCTTCGCCGGATTGCCGCGGCCGAAACCGAACGTCGTGGGAACGTTCGGATAGTCCGTGCTGGTGGGCCGGGCAACGCCCGACGTGAGGCCGCCGGGGCAAGCCGCCGTGGCGGGTGTGGATGGGGCGGGTGAAAGCGTTTTCTCCCACTCCACCCGCGCCAGATCGATATCCAAAGCGACCAGCTTGCCTGAGGTGCCGCCGTAGAAGCCGAGTGCGCGGAACCCCTTGTATCCAATGTAGAAATCGAGCAGCGCGGGCTGAGTCACTCCGGTACCGGCTCGCGGCGCGGTCTCCACCTTGTGCTTCCAGAGAAACTCGAAGCCTGGCTTTGCCATGTTCTCGCGGTAAATCTTGGTATCCGTGCGGACCCAGGAGGAGCGCTGGGCGTCAAAAGCGGAGGTCATCCAGTCATTGCCGCCGCGTTGGGCAAGCGCCGGGGCGCCCAGCGAGAAAGCGGCCAGAATGGCGGGTGGAAAATTTCGTGACACGTGATACCTCGGATGCAGTTTACGGGGTCAGTTCCTCATCATATCCGATCTCACAGGCCCCTCATGTGGAAGCCGCCATCTACGTTCAAGACCTGCCCGGCGGCGTAGTCCAGAAGTCCATCGGCAATGGCCCGCACCGCGCGCGCCACATCGGTGCCCTCACCCATGCGGCGTTGAGGAACAAGCCCCCCGGCAATGCGTTCCTCGTAGAGCTTTTCCACCGTGGTGATCATGTCGGTGCGGATGACGCCGGGGCGTATCTCAAACACCGGGATCCCATGCGGTGCCAGGCGCTGGGCGAATAGCAGTGCACTCATCGACAGGCCGGCCTTGGAAATGCAATACTCAGCGCGGTTCACCGATGCGGCATAGGCTGAAACGGAGGTGATATAGACGATACGGCCCGAGCCCTGCCGCAGCATCACATTCCCCGCGGCCTGCGTCAGAAAGTGCGGACCCTTGAGGTTCGTGGCCAGGATCTCGTCAAAACTCTCCTCGCCAGCTTCCAGTACATCGGCGCGAACCCGCTGCGTGACCCCGGCGTTGTTCACCAGCAGGTCGATCCGCCCGTAGGTGGCGGTGGCAAACTCGATCAGTGCCGCCCGGTCGGCGGCTGAAGCGATGTCACTCTGAAGAATGGCGGCTCCGGTCGCCTCCCGCAGCGATTCCGCCATGTCGCGGCGTCCCTTGTACGTGGCAAGCACCTGATGCGTGGCGGCGAGTTCTTCGGCGATCGCGCGGCCGATGCCTCGGCTGGCGCCGGTGATGATGGCGACGGGTCTTGACATGCCGTTCAGCGCGCCGCCTGCAGAGCCGTTTCGATGGCTTTCGAGATCTCGTCCAACGTGAACGTCTCGACAAACGGGTTCCCGTCGACAAACACGGTGGGCGTGCGAGCCACACCGCGCGCCACGCCGTCGTCAAAGTCGCGTTGCACCCGCGCACCCAGGGCGCTATCCTTCAACGCCGCAAGCGCCGGTCCAGCCGCCTGCTTGTGGGCAATGGCGAAGGAACGAACCCGGGCGGCGAATCCCGCCGCGGTGGTGTCCTTGAGGTTCGCCAGAATATACCGGCGCCACGCCACCGCCGTTTCCGCGCTCTCCTGCTCGAAGTGCCGCGCTACAATGGCCGCCTGCCGGGCCCAGTCATGCTTGGCGAGCGGGAAATCGCGATGCTCAAACGCCACCCGGTCCTTGAAACGCGGCAGCAAATGCTTATCCAGCATCACTCGAAAGTTGGCGCAGTCCGAGCACTGCAAATCTTCAAAGATCAGCACGCGAACCGCGGCCGATGGATTGCCCTCGACAAGCGGCGCCTGGGCGGTGAGTGGTTCTGAGGTAAGCATGATCAACGCAAGGCCCGCCAGGGGGCTGATTCGGGTCAGCTTCATGGGGTGATTCCATTGTACGAAGCGCCGTGTACGAAGCGGCGTGCACGAAGCGGCGTGCACGAAGCGGCGCCGGCGTGTATGCCGCGCCCTGATACACTTCACGGTGAACGATCCGTCCGGATCATCCGCGTTGAGCCCGGCGGGATAAGATAAGGAGTCCTCGCATGATCGCCTGGTTGTTGTTGGTTCCCCTGCTGGCGCAGGAACTAACCCCGCTGCGCGTTTTCGTGGAGAAATCCGCCGGGCCGCCGTCCCGGGAAACGCTCCCGCTGCGGGCGTTTCTCGAGCGGTCCGTGGCGGAAAAGCGAATCGCCGGCGTGGTCCTGATGGTCCAAAAGGGCGATCGCGTCGTCTTCCGCGAAGCCTTCGGCGACGCCGATGTCGAGGCGCGGCAAAAGATGACGGTGTCTCACATGTTCATGATGGCGTCCTCCACCAAGCCCTTTTCCGCCACCACTGTGATGACGCTCGTCGACACCGGCAAGCTGTCGCTCGATGATCGTGTGTCGAAGTTCTACCCTGCTTTCACAGGTTCCTCCACCGTGCGGCAGCTTCTTTCACACACCTCCGGCATCTTCGGAAACAACGCGCCGCCGGAGGCCGTCAAGTGGATCCGCACCATGGATCTCTCAATCCAGCAATCCGTGGCGGGCATTCTGGCGCAACCCCTCGCCTACGCCCCTGGAACCCAGTACTCCTACGGCGGCGCATCCTTCGAAGTGGCCGGCGGCATCGTGGAGAAGATCACCGGCCAGAGCTTCGACGCCTATATGAAGAAGGTGCTGCTTGAGCCGCTGGGCCTGCACGACACGATGTTCCACAGCAGCGCCGATCTGTCGGCTCGCGTGGCGGCGATGTACTCCTCACGGAACGGTGAACTGGTCCGTGTGCCCACGCTCACCGACGGCCTTAGCCGCCGTGGACCCCGGCCAGCCGGTTTCGTGCTGGTGGCCGGTGGGCTCTATTCCACCGGCGACGACTGCCTGCGCTTCCTGCGTTTTCACCTTGAAAAAGGCAAGCGAGTGCTGTCCGAACAAGCGGTCCGCGCCATGAGAACGAAGCAGACGGGGGATCTCAAGCAAAGCTACGGCCTCGGCTGGAACCTGCTGCCCGATGGCATCATCGCTCATGGGGGCGCCTATGGTACGGATCTATGGTTCCACCCGGAACGTGACCTGGCCGTTGCACTTCTGATCCAGAGCCCCTCGGTGGGAAAGTTCCAGCAGGAGGTGCGCAAGCTGGTGCTCGATCTGTGGCAATGATGCAGAAACGGCAAGGGCTACCTAGCATGAGGCAAACGGCAATCAACTTCATCCTCATTTGACACCGCAAAAATGCGTCTGATGCAATATGGGTACGATGCTGGCCCCGGCCGTCTTTGAGGACCAAATCCGGCCCATGCTCGCCGCATCTTGCCTACCCTGTCACGATGCAGGCACACGAACGAGCGGTCTTGCCGTCACTTCCGTTGACGATCTGCTGGCCGGAGGCGCGCGGCATGGAGCTTCCATTGTTCCGGGACATCCTGAGAAGAGTGTTCTGATCCGCGCCCTGCGTGGCGAGTTGGCGCCCCAAATGCCGATGGGGAAGCCACCGTTGCCGGAAAAACAGATCAATGCGTTAGCAGAGTGGATACCCGGCTATCGGTTGCCCGCCTCACGACAGGCCGGCAACGGTCGGGCCATCGCCCCCGCCGCAGGCATCCCCATGCACCTCTTCGCGCAGACCGGGACGGCCGCCACAAGTCGAGTCAAGGTAGTCCGCGCGGGTATCGCTGAACTTCCTTCCATTCCTCGGGAGTCATGAACTCACGATTCTGTCCCGCTCACCCCCGGCGCACCCCGTGCGATCACTTCAGGTACTTCTCAAACCACGCCGTGGTCTCAGCGATCACGTGCTCAATCGATTCCCGTGCCGCGTACCCATGGGATTCATGCGGCAGCATCACCAGCTTCGCCCGGCCCCCATTCCCCCGAATCGCCTGATACAACCGCTCCGATTGGACGGGGAACGTTCCCGGGTTATTGTCCGCCATCCCGTGGATCAACAGCACCGGTTCATTGATCTTCTGCGCGTGCACAAACGGTGACATCTTCAGGTAGATATCCTGAGCCTGCCAGAACGTGCGCCTCTCGCCCTGGAACCCGAACGGCGTAAGGGTGCGGTTGTACGCCCCACTGCGCGCCACGCCCGCCTTGAAAAGATCGGAATGCGCCAGCAGATTGGCCGTCATGAAGCCGCCGTAACTGTGGCCGGTCGCGCCCACGCGGGCCGGGTCCACCGCGCCTGTAGCGGCCGCCGCATCAATGGCCGCCTTCGCGCCCGCAACAATCTGATCGATGTACGTATCGTTCGCCGTCTTCAAATTCCCCACCACCGGCAGCGAAGCGCCATCCAGAATCGCAAACCCGGCCAGCAGCAGATAAAGGTGCGAGGCGCCGTTGGGCGTCGTGAAGCGGTTCGCGGTGGTGGTCACCTGGCCCGCCGTGGCGGCGTCGTTGAACTCCAGCGGATAGGCGTATAGCACGGCGGGAAGGCGCGTCCCCTCCTTGTGGCCTGGGGGCAGGTACAGGGTCATCGAAAGGGGCACGCCATCGTTCCTCTTGTAAGTGATCAGCCGCTTGGTCACGCCACGCAATTCCGGGGCAGGGTCACGGTAATCGCTCACCTTGGTGCGCCTCCCACCGTCAAGAACAAAGTAGTTCGGGGGTTCGGTGGCCGATTCGCGCTGTGTCAGCAGCCGCCGGCCGTCCCGCGAAAGCACCGCCACCACATGTTCATAAGCGCCGGCATCACTGGTGAACAGGCGTGTGCGCCGCATCGTCGCCAGGTCCAGGCTGTCGAGGAACGGGCGGTCGCCATTCGGGCTGGCGCCGTCGCCGCGGTAGTAGACCACGCCCTCGTGTTCCATCACCACGGTCTGGGCGTTCAGGAGCGTTTCCGTCACGGGATCGCCGGGATTCTTGTACCGGTCGCGGCTGCTCCGGTCCTCAATCACCTTCGCGGACTCGCCCGCCATCATCGTGCGAACCCAGCGGGTTTCACGGTTTGACTCCGTTACCAGGACACGGCCGCCGCGCAGGAAACGGGCCGTCGTGAACCGGTTCTCCACCAGCCCCAACTGGGTTGGTTCGGTGAATGGAGCTCGCACAACCACCAGCCGGTCGCGATGCGGCACCAACTCCTTCGGGTTGCCGCCATCCATGGCTTCCACCAAAATCAGGGCCGCGGCCTCATCCGGTTTCCAGCCCACCGGCCGCATCCCGGTGCGCACGCCGTCCATGGAAACCGCGTCGGCCAGGGGCAGGGAAGCCACAGTCTTAGCCGCGCCGGTCTTCGCATCCCAAACCTCAACCTCCAGCGGGAAAGCTGAAGCCGGATACAGCCACGAGTACGGCCGCCGTACCCTCGTCACCAGCAAATGCGCGCCGCCGGGCGCGGGCCGGATATCCTGCAGGATGCCGGGTTTTCCCACCGCGGTCCACTTTTCACCGGCCGCCTCCACCCGAACCAGCTGCGCAGTGGCGTAATGGTCGAACAGGCTCTCATCGTGCGCCGAACCCAGTAGATCCTGGAAGGTCCACGTATCGGCCGCCTTGCCCGTCGACTCTTGCACGTTCGGCCCCACCGGCGTCTGAGGAGGCGGCGGCGCAGCGCCGCGTCCCGCTGGCACAGCGCGCACATAGACTCCGCCACTTCCATCCCAAACGAACCACTTCGAGTTGGACCCAAGCGCCGCGGCATTCACGCGGACCCCGTCCACCCGGCGCAAGACCCCCGCAGCCACATCGCCAACCCACATCTCAATGCGATCCTCAAAAATCACCCCGGCGGCGAAACGGTCGCCCGCCGGATTCCATTCAGGAAGCGTCAGCTTCCCGCCGGGCGGTATCGCCATCGCCTTCCTGGCCAGCGAACCCAGGTCCACCAGAGTCGCCCCGCGATACGAGGTCTCGGTATGCGGACCGTCATTGCGGGGGTTGATCCGGTGCCCCGCCAGCCGCAGCATCGGCCGGGCCAACTCCGCAATCGAAGGGCTCGGCTCGCGATCGAGCAGCAGCAAGTGCCCCCTCCCTGGACTGACGCTCGCCACTGGGGGCAACGGAGCATCCAAAATCCGCCTGACATTCTCCGGGGCCCGCAAGTAGCCATCGGCCCCAAGAGCTGTCATGGCCGTGAACACAAGCAGCGTACGCATTGCTCGTAAGTGTACTACCGCCCTCAAGCCGAAGTTGGCAAGAGCCGAGTTCCACGCCGGCTCAGCCCCGGAGCCCCTCAGCCGAAAGCCCAAGGCGCCCGTCTTTCGCCCGCTGCGTTGCCTGAAGTCCGTCTTGCAGGTCATCGCTGACCGGACCGTCCTGTTTCCTGGGGGGATCAAGTCTGGTGACCCTTCCCCTGCCACGTCTGGACATCTGGATGGAGTGGCGATTCACTGCCCGGGATGGGCCCATCGCTCCACTGCCACGACACATTCGTTGCTACTGACGATCGACTCCGCCCTCAAGGCGTTAACCCGTTTTTCTCACGGGAAGTGTAGCGGAAAGCCGCATTCTCTGGCATAACTGATTTTTCTAGTAAAAGTTGTGCGAAGAGAGGAGCGGCTTTCCCCTATGACAGAGTGTAGCCAATCAGA
>Ga0194132_10001780_pt1 | contig 42747 bp, 33 predicted proteins | sample TA2KigOf80mmetaG_FD_148612 | JGI IMG/M metagenome (GOLD analysis project Ga0194132, IMG submission 148612) | Freshwater microbial communities from Lake Tanganyika, Tanzania - TA2015054 Kigoma Offshore 80m | ecosystem: Environmental > Aquatic > Freshwater > Lake | place: Tanzania: Lake... | reverse complement strand
AGACCCGGCCGGCGCCGGCGCTGCGGCGGCCTGCGCCGCCGGCGCGGCGGCGGGCGCATCCTTCGTCATGCCGGAGGCGCTGCCACCGTGCCCGCCGATGGACATGATGTAGTCGCGCATCGCCAAGATCTGCTTGTCCTCGTTCCCCTCGAAGACGTCGTCCGGCCCACCGGGATAGAAGGACGGCATCTTGGTACCGGGCATCAACGCGTTCGGGTCCTTGATCCACGCGAGGATCCACTGCGGGTTCAGCCGCTCGCGCGCATAGGCCAGGTTGGGCGCCCACTGCTCCATCGGCCCTTCGGGCGTCTGGCTGCCGCGGACGTGGCACGCCCAGCACGCGAAGTACTGATCCGACATCAGCGTCTCGCCGGCCTTCAGCAAATCCGGCGAGGAGTCCTGGCGCGAGTCCCAGAAGAAGTACGGGTTCGGCAGCTCCGCGACCGCCTTGAAGTAGTTCACGACCTTCGTCGTCTCGTCGCGGGAGAGGTGGAACGTTGGCATCCGCACCTTGAGCCAGAAGCGCAGCGGCTGCCGCGCCGGATCCTGGAGGAAGCCGTAGAACCACTGCGGCTGTACCTTCTCGCCCTCGCCGTTGAGGATCGGGGGAGCGCCCGCCGGGTTGTCCGTATAGAGCCGGCGGATGAAGCCGCCCTGATCGTTGATCACGTGGCAGCCCATGCAGTTGTACTGCTCGATGACCCAGCGGCCCTCGCGCACCTGCTGCAGCCGCGGCTCGTTCTCCGGATCGCGGAACTTGCGCGGCGGTATGCGTTCGACGCGGCTCTGCAACCACACGCGCAGCGCGACGATGTCCTCGTCGGCGAGCTGGAAGTTCGGCATCAGCTGCTCGACGTGCTCGGTCTCGTAGACGCGCGGGTTGCGGAGCTTGCCCTCGGTCCACACGTTCCACGTGCGCGGCATGTGCGGGTTGTTGCCGAAGAACAGCTCCTCGATCGGCTTTGCGCCGAACGTCGAGAGCTCGACGCCGATCCGCGACTCGCTCTCCATGCCGTTGATCACGTGGCAGCCGTAGCAGCCGTACTTCCGGACGATCGCCTTGCCCTCTTCGGCCAGCTCCGCATCCTCGAGCACGGCCGGTGTGACGGCCTGGTCTGCGGGTGGCGGCGTCGACAGGCTGAGCAGATACGACGTGATCGCGCGCGCCTCGTCATCGGTGAGGCGCAGGTCGGGCATCCGGGACTTCGGGTTCCACCCCCGCGGATCCTTGATCCACCAGTAGATGAACCGGCCCGATTCCTTCTGAGCCACGTTGCCGAGGTTCGGCCCCCAGTCCTTCGCTGCACCGAGTGGCGTCGCGATCTCGTCCGCCGCGATCGCGTGGCACGCGCGGCAGCCGACCTCGTCGAACAGGCCCTTGCCCTTCTCGACCAGCGCCGCGTCGCCCGGCGAGATCCCGCCCGGATCCGGGTGTGCCGCCAGCCAGGCATCCCCGTCTGCCTTGCTCGAGGTCCACAGATACGCCGCCACCGCTTTCGACTGCTCCTCCGTCAAGAGGAAGTTGGGCATCTTGGTGCGCGGCCGGAACTCGAACGGATTCTGGATCCACGAGACCATCCACTGCGGATCGACCTTGGCCGCGATGCGCTCCAGGTTCGGCCCGACCGGCTGGAGCTCCTCGTAACCGCCGACGAGATGGCAGCCGTGGCAGCCGAGCTGCTCGAACAGATACTCGCCCTGCCGGATCTTGGCGGCGTCGGGAATGAGCGAGACGTCGAGGTGGCAGTTGAGACACCGCGACTGCTGCTCGTCGCCCGCGAGAAGCGGGTGCTCCCAGAACTTCACCTCGCCGTGCGCCTGCTCGATGGTGTTGACCGCGACGCCCTGGCCCTCGTGGCACGGCGTGCACCCGAACTTCTCGGTGGGATGCTTGACCAGGAGCGGATCCCGTTTCGGGTGTGTCTTGTACGGATTCGCGAGCTCCTCGAATCCCGCCTTGTCGATGCCCGCGTGGCAGGAGACACAACGGTCGACGCGGGCGACCGGCTCCTCGAAGTTGTTGATGTCGAAGTCGGGCAGCACGACCTGTCCGATCGCCGGAATGCGCGACACGGCGACGGGCCCGAACATGGACTTCATGCCGTCGATCTTGTTGGCGATCCGGTCGCGCTCCTCCCCGACCTCCTTCATCTGCTTGTCGAGCGTGACGATGGGCGCACGGAGCTCGTCGATCTCCGCCTGGAGCTTCGCGACAACGGCCTGCGTCGCCTTCCACTCGCTCTCGAGCCTGTTCTTCTCGACGGCCAGCTCGTCGCGACGCTTGCGCGCCGCGTCGACGTTGCCGCCGGCCTCGATCGCGTGGTCGTAGTGGTACCAGGCCTCCTCGAGCTCGCTCTTCACGAAGCGCACCTGAATGTCGGCCTCCTGCTCCGACATCGTTGCTGCCTCGAGCTTCTGCGTCGCGGCCGCGAGCTGCTTGGCGGACTCGCCCGATCCGAGGCTCTTCTGCGCCTCGGCGAGCTTGCCCTGCAGCTCCTGGTACTTGGCGTCGGAGCCCAGCTTGCCCTCTTCCGCCTCGAGCGCCGCCCGTTCCTTTTCCTCCTCGATGCGGAAGAACTCGGTCTGGTAGGCCTTCCAGGGGCGCCTGAAGAAGGTGTCGTCGAGGAGCGACCACACCGCGCCGACCACCAGCAGGATCGCCGCGACGAGCCACACCCCGGCGTAGCTGCGCTTCTCTTCGTCGAGATTGAGCTCTCGTCTAGCCATTTGTCCCCGCGCAACCGACCTGTTTCAGGCCGGGCCTCGACCCTCGATGATGCGACCCAGGAGGAAGATTGCCGAGCCGATGATCAGCATGCGGAGCTCGAAGCGAAGCCCACCTTCGTTGGTGAGCCCGTGCACCAGACCGAAGCCCACGTTTGCGATCCCGATCAGCTCGAGCAGCTTGGCGAAATAGAACCTCACGGAGCTAGATGTTGATCCAGGGAGTTTCCATGACGTACTTGATGTTGAACATGTGCCGCATCAGCATCTTGATGAGCGTCGCGACCATGTTCAGGAAGAGGAAGGACGTGATCGCGAACCGCGTCATTCCCCAGCGCTCCATGAACTCCTGACCTTTCAGCCAGACCACCCAGGCGTACATCGCCACCGTTCCCACGACGAAGAACGCGACCACGAGAACGCCGCCGAACACCGCCGACCAGAAGTAGTCGCGCAGCCCGAGCAGGTAGGGAAGGTTCACGCTCGTGAGCGCCTCGACGCGGTGCGGATCCCACTTCTCCCAGGGCCAGAACCAGTTCCAGCCAGGGCCGCGCAGCAGCGTTCCGATGATGATCAACGACACCCACAGGATGTGGAAGCCGAAGATGAACGTCAGGATCTCCCACTTGCGGTCACGGTAGCAGTAGTAGCCGTTCCCCTTCGGGTTGATGTCGATGTACGGAATGACCATCAGCCCGACGATGATGAACGACGGGAGGACGACGCCGGCGTGCCAGGGGTCGAAGAAGACCAGCATCTCCTGCAACCCGAGGAAGTACCACGGCGCCTTGGACGGATTGGGCGTTCGCGACGGGTTGGCCGGCTCCTCGAGCGGCGCGTCGAGCATCAGCGCCCAGACGATCATCCCGAAGATCACCAGCACCGAGCAGAGGAACTCCGCGCGCACCAGGTGCGGCCAGGTGTGAACCTTGTCGTCGCCCGGTCCGATCGCCTTCTTGATCGAGACCTCGATCCGCTTGCCGGTCTCCGCCGGCTTCGCAGCTGTGCTTGTCGCCATCGTTGGGCTCCGTGCGTCCGGGCGTCAGAGGTCGCGCGGCTTCGCCGCGACGTAGAGTCCCCAGATGATCAGACAGAACAGGATGGGCAGAACCATCACGCGCATGGTCGTGTCTCCCTACGCGGGCGCTCTCAGAGCGCCGGGCCCGAGAACCCGTCACGGCGGATGCGCCAGAAGTGCACCGCCAGGAAGAGGCTCGTGACCAGTGGGATGAACACGCAGTGCAGGATGTAGAAGCGCAGCAGCGTGTGCGGACCGACCTCGCCGCCGCCGAACAGGAACGCGCGCACGTCGTACAGCGCGTTCACGCCGGCGAACTCGGCAAACGGGCCCTCGTGACCCAGCAGCGGTGTCGCGCGACCCATGTTCGAGCCCACCGTGACCGCCCAGATCGCGAGCTGGTCCCAGGGCAGCAGGTAGCCGGTGAAGCTCAGCAGCAGCGTGAGCACCAGCAGGATCACGCCGACGATCCAGTTGAACTCACGGGGCGGCTTGTACGACCCGGTGAGGAACACGCGGAACATGTGCAGCCAGACGGCGATCACCATGCCGTGCGCGGCCCATCGGTGCATGTTCCGCATGAGCATCCCGAACGGCATGTCGAACTCGAGATACTTCATGTCCGCGTACGCGTACTGCGCGACGGGTCGGTAGTAGAACATCAGATAGACGCCGGTCACCACCGTGATCAGGAACATGAGGAAGGTGATGCCGCCCATGCACCAGGTGAAGCGCATGCGGGTCGCATGTCTCCGGACCTTCGAAGGATGCAGGTGCAGCCACACGTTGCCGGACACCATCAGGATCCGGTTGCGCGGTGTGTCGTCGTACCCGTGGCGGAAGATCGACTGCCATACGGGTGACTCTGTGATCTGCTGCTTGACTTCTGTCCACCAACTCACGGGTGCAACCCCCTAACCCTGAAAGGCCCGACCGAGCGTTCCGGGACTCGCGCGCCGGGCGAGCTGCGCTCCCCGCGCCGCCATCCCGGCGTCGTGCTCACGCCTTGACGAACGAACCCGGCTTGCCCCACTGCCCCTTCTCGAAGAGGAACTTCACGCCCTTGTCGACGACCAGCTGGCCGTCGTCGGCGAGCGTGATCTTGACGCGCTCGAGGGGACGCGGGGCCGGCCCCTCGAAGTTGATGCCACTGCGGTAGAATCCGCTGCCATGGCAGGGGCACTTGAACTTCGCTTCGGCGAGCAGCCAGCGAGGCGTGCAGCCGAGGTGCGTGCACTTCGCGAACAGCGCGTAAAACCCCTCGGGTTCGCGCACGATCCAGACGCGGAAGTCCTTCTTGAACTTCTCGCTCACCTCGCCCATGGCGAAGTCCTTCGGCGAGCCCGCCTTGAACGTGCTCGGCGGCAGGAACAGGACGCGCGGGAACGCCGAGCGCACCGCAGCGAGGATCGTCGTCAGCGAGAAGGCGCCGAACAGGATCCAGCCGAAACGCCCGATGACGTCGCGCCGCGACCACAGCCCGCCGAGCGCGGCCTTCTCGCGCTCACGCTTGGCGCGCTCGCGTCGCTGCTCCTCTCGACGCTGCTCCGCGAGGTCTCTCGCGTTCTCTCCCACCAGTGCTTCGCCAGTAGCCATCGGTTGTCCGTCGCCTCGTACGAAACGGCACGTCGCCCTGCGGCGGCAGGCCGAGTTCGCGCAAGTCTAGTCCCGAGCGCAGCTGCGCTCCAATGAAAAGCCCTTCGCCCGCCCCATAAGCCGTGCTGCAGCCCCGCTATCGCACATCGCCTCGAGAACGCCAACGCTCGCGAGCACTTCGGTACATCGCCATCGCGACGCCCGCGAGACACGCCACCGTCCCAAGGCCCAGCAGGGCCGCGCCGACGGGCGGAAAGAGGAACGTCATGAAGATGCCGACCAGGAGGATCGGGATGCCGAGGGCGAACGGGTTGAGCGCGGTGCCCGCACCCGCCGGTGCCCCGGGCACCGCCTCGACCTCGCTGCTCACGGTCTCGCGCAGGACGTCGATCGCGTAGTCCCGCATCACCACCCGTCCCCCCGCCTCGGCGTCGTTGATGGCCTCCGCGAGGTCGCGGGCCAGTTGCTCGACACGCGAGTCGAGTCCGTCGGCATCCTTGGGCTCGATGGTGGCACCCCGCCCATGCGACTCCTCGTTCCCTCGAGAACCGGATGGGCCCCGGCGAATTATGGCAGCGAATGCGGGATGTCAACGCAGTGGCGCCGTCGCGCCGGGCGGCGTGAGCGACCCGCCGAGACGCGCCGCGATGGCCTCCAGATCACGGAACTGGGGTCCCCGCCGCAGGAAGCGGTCGCGCTCGCCGCCGCGCTTCTCACGCTCGAGGCAGCCGACCTCGATGAGCCGGGAGATCGCATTCCCGAAAGTGACGGGGGTGGCTCCCTCCGGCTTGCGGACCTCACCGAGGACGAGCGCCGCCTCGAAGTGCTTCGCCATCTGCGCAAGCACCATCGACTCGGCCTTCGCCTCGCCGTCGATGGTGAGGGCGGTACGTGCGGCGATCCAGTAGGCCTCGCGAAAGTTCTCGAGGACACCGACCAGCGCGGTCGCGAGCGGAACCGGCCGGCGCTCGCCATCGAAGCTCGCCCCGTGGGCACGGAAGTAGTCCAGCAGGCGACCGGCCTCGGCGGCGACGCTCTCGCGCTCCGGCAGCGCGAACTCCCACCGCAGCAGGTTGAGCCACCACCAGAGCTCCTCCTTGAGCTCCGCGCGCGACACGCCGCGCAGGTACGCGTGTGCCAGCAGCGACGGCAGAAGGAAGAAGTGGATCGTGTTGTTCTTGTAGAAGTCGATCACCTTGCGCTTCGCCACCGGCACCTGAAGGACGCGTCCGGCGTCCCCGTCCGACAGCGAGATCAGGCCCGACGACGCAAGGAACCCGGTGATCTCGCTGAAGTTCGCCGCCCCGAGATTGCGCTCGAGGGACGGCGTGAACGCGAGCCCGCGCCAGCGCAGGAGCTCCGAGAGGGCGCGCGCTGCGATCGCGAAGTCCCCGGCCGCGCTCGAGCCGCGCGGGCTCGACAGCAGCACCGTCGACGACAGCGAGGTCGCGCCGACCACCGCGGCCTCGTTGACCTCGTGCAGGATCCTGAAGCCGAGCTTCTGCACGAACCGGCGCTGCTCCTCCTGCACCACCGGGTCGTTCGGGCCCTCCGCGAAGCGTCCGAGGCGCTCGCCGAGCGTGTCGCGCAGCGACATCGGCTCCGCGAAGCTCACGTAGACGGTGCCGTGCCGCTGCTTCAGCACGCTGCGCGCCTTGAGCAGGGCGCCGAACGACTCCCTCTGCTTCTTCGCACCCGAGAGCTCCGCGTCGTACGCGCTCTCCTCCGCGATGCGCCCGTAGTGGATCGACACCGGCACCAGGTAGAGGTCGCGTCGCACCCCGCCGAGGAAGGCGCGCACGATGCCGCCGAGCATGCCGAGCTTCGGCGTGAGGATCTTGCCCGTCCGGCTGCGTCCTCCCTCGATGAAGAACTCGAGCGTGTAGCCCTGCCGGATCATCGTGGTCAGGTAGCGATGAAAGACGAGCTTGTAGATCTCGTTGTCCTCGAACGAACGCCGGATGAAGAACGCGCCGGACCCGCGCAGCAGCGCGCTCATCGGCCAGAATGCGAGATTGATGCCCGCGGCGATGTGCGGCGGCGACAGAAAGTGCTCGCGGAAGATGTACGAGAGCACCATGTAGTCGAAGTGGCTCCGGTGGCAGGGCACGAGCACGACCGGGTGCTGCTTGACGCACTCCACCACACGCTCGAGCCCACGGACCTCGACGCCGCTGAACATGCGCCGCCAGATCTGCTTGAAGAGGACCTCGATGATGCCGAACGCGAAGCCGTTGAAGTTGGCGGCGATCTCCCAGAAGTAGCCGCGCGCCTCGCGCCACAGCTTGCGCTCGGGAACGCCGCGGTCCTGTGCCATGCGCGCCAGCGTCGACGCGACCTCCCGCCCCTCGAACACCCGCTCGGAGATCGCGTGGCGCGGCAGGAGCAGCGGCCCCCACACCGCGCGCTCCTCCTGCGCGAGCTCGCGCTGCAGCGAGTTGTTGAGCCGGCGCGCGAGCCGGGCCTCGCCGAGCGTCCGGTGGCTCGTCAGGAAGCTCGGCAGATCGATGACGCGGCCGATGTTGAACAGCAGGTCCTCGCGGTTGAAGCGGTAGGTGAGGAGCTTCTTCAGGTCGCTCGGGGCGTCGTGCACGCTGTACGCGAACGCCGACAGCCGTCCCTCCTGGCGCCGGAAGACGCGCCCGCGGAAGAACGAGATCGGCACCACGAACACCGGCCGCTCGAGATCGCGGGCGCGCCGGACGATCTCCTGCAGGTACTCCGCACCCGGCCGCGCCGCCGCCAGCCGCGAGCGCCGGTTCGACAGCAGCCTGGGACTGCGCGCGCGCAGGAACAGCAGCACCGGTTCGCCCTTCTCGAGCAGCTCGCCGGCGAGCGCCCGGTCGGCGGTCCGGCGTCGCGGCCACGCGAGCAGGCGCCGTGGCGACAGCGCGCCGGCAAGCCGCGACATCATCTGCCGCAGCGGCTGGAACGACCAGGTGGCGACGCCGTTGGCGAAGCTCGCGAGCGGCAGGCCCTCGCGGATCAGCAGCCAGTTGATCAGGCAGTAGTCGAGCAGCGAGCGGTTGCGCAGCACGTAGACGATCGTGCCGCGCTCGGCGAGGCGCTTGAGCTGCGCGAGACCGTTCTCGTCGACGTGCACCTGGTTGGTGAGCCGTCGCGCGACCTGGCCCTGCAGCCAGCCGAAGCGGCCGGTCATCGCCGAGGGATGGTTCTGCGCACTCATCGAGCTGCCGCCTCCGCGTCGTCGAGGCGCGCGAAGAATGCGGCCACGTCGCGATCGTCCTGATAGTGGTGGGGTGACAACCGGATGCCGCCGAAGCGTACGGTGCTCGCGACGCCGCGCTCCCAGAGGTCCTGGCGCACGCGCTCGGGCGCGCGTCGCGGGACGAAGCTGACGATGCCGGAGCGCCGCGCGCATCGCCCGCGGTCGTCGCGGCCGAGAACCTCGAGCCCGCGTGCGCGAAACCCTTCCTCGAGGAGTCCGGTGAGCTCGCCGAGGCGCGCCTCGATGACGTCCACCCCGACGTCGATCGCGAGCTCCACGGCGGCGCCGAGGGCGTGGATCGCGAGGAGGTTGAGGCTCCCGGCCTCGAGCTTCGCCGCGTCGCGGCGCGGCGTGAGGTCGTAGGGATGGTACGACGTGCTCACGACGCTCTTCCAGCCGAGCTGCGCCGGCCTGAGACGTGCGAGCAAGCGGTCGGAGACCGCAAGAAACCCCCCGCCCTCGGGCGCGCACAGCCACTTGTGCCCGTCGGCCGCGATGCAGTCCATGCCGTCGCGCGCCATGTCCACCGACACGGCGCCGATCGCCTGGATGCCGTCGACGATGAACAGCACGTCGCGCCGGCGGCAGATCTCCGCGATCCCGGCGAGATCGATGCGCTCACCGGCGCCGTACGCCACCGCCGAAAGGGCGACGAGGCGAACGTGGTCGTCGATCGCGCGGGCGACGTCGTCCACCGTGACGCCGGTCGGGCCCGGCTCGAGGAGGCGCGTCTCGACACCCAGCCGTGCGAGTCCCTGCCAGGGGTAGACGTTGGAGGGAAACTCGCGGTCTGCCGAGAGCACGACGTCGCCCGCCTGCCACGTAAGCCCCTCGGCGACGAACGACAGGGCCTCCGAAGTGTTCTTCACGAACGCGACCTGATCGGGCAGCGCACCGACGAGCCGCGCGCAGGCGGCCCGCACCTCCTCGGCGCGCTCGTTCCAGTAAGGGTAGCGAAGCCGCAGCTGACGCGTCGCCTCGGACGCGAAACGCACGATCGCCTCCTCGACCCGGGTCGAGAGCGGTGCCACGCGGGCGTGATCGAGAAACAGGCACTCCTCCGTGATCGGGAAGAGGGCCCTCACCGGTGATTCGTTCATTCGGCTGCAGCCGCCGCAGGCACGACGCGACGGCGTCGCCCACTTAAGCGGATCGGCGCCGTCCTGTACAACCGACCCCGATGACGCGGCTCGCTCGACCCGTGCGGATCGCGACGCTCGTGGTGTCCGCCGACGACACGGGACGCCGCCTCGACGAGTTCCTCGCCCGGACGCTCGCCGTCGGACGCCGCACCGCCGTCCGGCTCGCAGCGCGCGCGCGTGTCGACGGGCGCGCTGCCCGCAAGGGCGACCGTGTGCGGTCGGGTGAGGTCGTGGTCGTACCGCACGCGGACGGCGCCACGGACACCCCGGCGGAAGGACCGCTCACGGTCGTGCGCGAGACGCTCGCCGTGCTGGTGCTCGACAAGCCGGCGGCACTTCCCAGCGTCGCGTTGCGCGGCGCTGGCGGCGACAGCCTCGCGGCGCGCATCGCCCGGCACTTCCCGGAGTGCGCCGACCTCGGACGCCCCGGCGAGTCCGGCCTCGTCCACCGGCTCGACAACGGTACCTCGGGGCTGCTGCTCGCCGCGCGCACGGCGGACGCCTACGCTTCCCTGCGCGCGCAATTCCGTGCCCACACGGTCGCGAAGGAGTACCTCGCGCTGGTCGCGGGCCGCCTCGAGCGTCCGCTGTGCATCGACGCGCCGATCGGCCAGCATCGCGCTGCACGCAGCCGCGTGCGCGCCCTCGCGACGACCGCGACCGCACGCCGCTACGCCGCCCGCCCCGCCTGCACCAACGTCACCCCCGAGCGCGTGTTCGACGACGCGACGCTGGTGCGCGCACGGACGACCACGGGGGCGCGCCACCAGATCCGTGTCCACCTCGCCGGCGCGGGGCACCCGCTGCTCGGCGACCCGCTCTACGGCGCATCCACGCCCGGCCCGGCCGGCTTCCTGCTGCACGCGAGCCGCATCGAGTGGCTCGACCCCGTGACCGGAGCTGCCCAGAGCGACGACGCTCCCCTTCCCGAGACGTGGTCAGCCCGCACGGCGCAGCCCGGCCACGCGGCGCTACCGCGTGCCGGAGGCGGCCCGCGCTGATATCGCTCGGCGTCATGCCGACTGCCGTCCCGCACCCCGCACGCGACACGCAGCGCCGTGCCCGAGGGCGCTGCGTCGTCCCCGCCCTCGCCGCGGCAATGACGTTGCTCGTCGCCGCAGACGGGAACGCGACCGATCCGCCGGTGGTCTCCCTCGACGAGGCGCTCGCCGCGCAGGCCGACTCGACCGGCGGCGCCGTCGTCGCGGAGATCCTGCGCGGCCGCCAGGCGAGCGTGAACGCCTGGCGGATCACCGACGCGATGCCGCCGCACCTGCACCGCGAGCACGAGGAGATCATCGTCGTGCGAACCGGGCGCGCACGCGCCCGGATCGGCGAGCGCGACGTCGATCTGAAGCCCGGTGACGTCTTCCTCGTGCCGCGGAACACCGTCCACGGCGCACGCGCCTACGGCGAGGAGCCCTGCACGGGCGTCTCGGTGTTCGCGCCGGCCTTCGACGGCAAGGACCGCGTCCCCTTCCCCGCTCCGGATCCCGATCCGCGCACCACGCCCTGATCCGACCCGCGGATGAATCCCGGCGCCGCAGCAGGTAGCGTGGCCAACGGAGGACGGGAATGGCCGAGGATCTCCTGACGAACGAGGACCTGAAGCACGTCCGAGCACGCGGCGTGGACGAGGGCGACTTCCGCCGGCAGCTCGCGATCCTGCGCGACCCGCCGCCGTACACACGCCTGCTGCGCGCCTGCACCGCAGGCGACGGGATCCGCATTCTCGACGACGCGGAGCTGTCCGCTGCCCTGGCCGCTCACGACGCGGCCGCCGCGGCGGGGCGCTTCACCTGCTTCGTCCCCGCCTCCGGTGCGGCGACGCGCATGTTCCGCGCACCGCTTGCCATGCTCGAGCGCGAGCCGCAGCTCGACGCAACGAGGCTCGAAGCGCTTGCCACCGCTGGCGACGGCGATGCCCGCGAGGTCAGCGAGGCGTGGCGCTCGCTCGACCGCTTCGCGTTCCTGCCGTCCCTGCGCGACGCGCTGGCCGGGTGCGGCGCGGACCTCGACGGCGCCGTACAGGCAGGCGCCGTCGCCACGGTGCTCGGCGGGCTCCTGCGCGAGCCCGGCCTCGGCTATGCGTCTTTGCCGAAGGGGTTGCTCGCGTTCCACCGCTCGCCGGAGGGCCCGCGCACCGCGTGCGAGGAGCATCTGGTGGACGCCGCGAGCTATGCGCGCGCGGACGGTGGCAGCGTGCGGCTCCACCTCACCGTCTCGCCGCAGCACCTCGCCGGGTTTCGCGCGCTGCTCGAGCGGGTGCAGGCCGCGCACGAGCGCCGGCTGGGCGCGCGCTTCACGATCGAGTTCTCGCACCAGGCGCCATCGACGGACACCGTCGCCGTCGACCTCGAGGGCAACCCGTTCCGGGATGCGGACGGCCGGCTCCTCTTCCGCCCCGGTGGCCACGGCGCGCTGCTCGAGAACCTCGGCCGGTGCGGCGCGGATCTCGCTTACGTGAAGAACATCGACAACGTCGTGCCGGACCACCTGAAGGGGCCCGTCGTCCACTGGAAGAAGGTGCTCGGCGGGCTGCTCGCCACGCTGCAGGCGAAGGTCTTCGCGGCGCTGCGCAGGCTCGATACCGATCCCGACGCGGAGGCGGTCGCGTCGGCTCTCGCGCTGCTGCAGGTCGAGTTCGGCATCGCCCCGCCGGCGGGCACCGCCGGTGACGCGGCGGCGCGGCTGGCGTTCGCGCGGCGCACGCTCGATCGGCCGCTGCGCGTCTGCGGCATGGTCCCCTGCGAGGGCGATCCCGGCGGTGGCCCGTTCTGGGTGCGCTCGGGCAACGGCGAGGCGAGTCCCCAGATCGTCGAGACGGCGCAGGTCGACGCGTCCGACCCGGCGCAGCAGGCACTGATCGCCGGCTCGACGTACTTCAACCCCGTCGACCTCGCGTGCGGGCTTCGCGATCACCGCGGCAAGGCCTTCGACCTCGCCCGCCACGTCGATCCCGAGGCCGTCTTCCTCAGCGAGAAGTCGAGCGGCGGGCGAAAGCTGCGCGCGCTCGAGCGGCCGGGGCTGTGGAACGGCTCGATGGCCGACTGGAGCACCGTGTTCGTCGCCGTGCCGACGGCCACCTTCAACCCGGTGAAGACGCTCAACGACCTGCTCAAGCCCCAGCACCAGGCACCCGCGAACCGCTGAACGGCAAGCGCTGGCGGGCCATTTCGCGGTCGGGTAGGACCGTCACGCGATGGACAGCATGATCGTGACCGGCGGCGCCGGCTTCATCGGCGCCAACTTCGTCCGCCTCGCGCTCGCGCGGACGAGCCACCGCGTGATCGTGCTCGACAAGCTGACCTACGCCGGCAACCTCGAAAGCCTGCGCGACGTCGAGTGCGAGCCGCGCTTCGCGTTCGTGCGCGGCGACATCTGCGACGGCGCCCTGGTCGCGCAGCTCCTTCGCGAGCACCGTCCGCGGTGGCTGGTCAACTTCGCCGCCGAGTCGCACGTCGACCGCTCGATCGACGGTCCCGGCGCCTTCGTGCAGACCAACACCGTGGGCACCTTCGAGCTGCTGGAGGCCGCACGGCTCTGGGCGAGCGAGCTGCCGGAGAGCGCCCGCCGGGCGTTCCGCTTCCTGCACGTGTCGACCGACGAGGTCTACGGGACGCTCGGGCCGACCGGGTCCTTCTCCGAGTCGACGCCCTACGCGCCCAACTCGCCGTACGCCGCATCGAAGGCCGGTGCCGACCACCTCGTGCGCGCCTACCACGAGACCTACGGCGTACCGACGCTGATCACCAACTGCTCGAACAACTACGGCCCGTTCCAGTACCCGGAGAAGCTCATTCCGCTGGTCCTGCTCAACGCGCTCGAGGGCAAGGCCCTGCCGATCTACGGCGACGGGCTGAACGTCCGGGACTGGCTGTACGTCGAGGACCACTGCGACGGCATCCTGCGCGTCCTCGAGCGGGGCGTTCCCGGCGAGAAGTACAACATCGGCGGGCACGGTGAGCTGACCAACCTGGTGCTCGTCGACACGCTGTGCGCGCTGCTCGACGAGCTGCGACCGGTCGCCGGAAACGCTGCGCTGGCGGGCCGCCCCGAGGTCCGGCGCTACGCGGACCTGAAGACCTTCGTCGCCGACCGCCCCGGTCACGACCGCCGGTACGCCATCGACGCCGGCAGGATCGAACGCGAGCTCGGCTGGCAGCCGAGCCACGCGATCGCCGACGGCCTCGCGGCGACGGTGCGCTGGTACCTCGACAACCGGGCCTGGTGCGACGCGGTGCAGGCAGGAAAGTACGCTCGCGAACGCCTCGGCGGCATCCGGGAGTCGCGATGAGCGGGCCCGCACGCACACCGCTGAAGGGCATCCTGCTGGCAGGCGGCTCCGGCACGCGGCTCCACCCGGTGACGCGCGCCAACTCGAAGCAGCTGCTGCCGATCTACGACAAGCCGATGATCTACTACCCGCTGGCGACGTTGATGCTCGCGGGCATCCGGGACGTGCTGGTGATCACCACGCCGCACGAGCAGGACGGCTTCAAGCGCCTGCTCGGCGACGGCGGCGACGTCGGGCTACGCATCCACTACGCGGTGCAGCCGAAGCCCGAGGGTCTCGCGCAGTCGTTCATCATCGGACGCGAGTTCGTCGGCGACGCGCGCGTCGCGCTCGCCCTCGGCGACAACATCTTTCACGGCCACGGGCTCACCGACGACCTGCGCGTCGCCGCCGAGCGCGAGCGCGGCGCCACCGTCTTCGGCTACTGGGTGCGCGATCCCGAGCGCTACGGCGTCGTCGAGTTCGACGCGCAGGGACGCGCCATCGGCCTCGAGGAGAAGCCCGCGCAGCCCCGCTCGCAGTACGCGGTGACCGGGCTCTACTTCTACGACAATCACGTGCTCGACGTCGCCGCCGGGCTGAAACCGTCGCCGCGCGGCGAGCTCGAGATCACCGACGTCAACATCGACTACCTCGAGCGTGGCGCGCTGCACGTCGAGAAGCTCGGACGCGGCATCGCGTGGCTCGACACCGGGACGCACGAGGCGCTGCTGCAGGCCGCGAACTTCATCTACGCGATCGAGGAGCGGCAGGGCCTCAAGGTCGCGTGCATCGAGGAGATCGCGCTCCGCATGGGCTACATCTCCGCGGCCGACGTCGAGCGCATCGCGCAGAGCATGCGCAGCACCGGCTACGGCCAGTACCTGCTGCGCATCCTCGAGCAGGAGGGCTGAAGCGAGATGGACGCTCCCGAGCGGAGACCTGAAACGATGCGGGCGTTCCCGACCGGAGACCCGAAGCGATGCGGGCGTTCCCGACCGGAGACCTGAAGCGGTGAAGGTGTTCCCGACCGATCTCGAGGGCGTGCTGGTGCTCGAGCCGCAGGTGCACCGCGACGACCGCGGCTTCTTCGCCGAGACGTACCATGCGCCCCGCTACGCGGCGGCCGGCGTCGCCGCGTCGTTCATCCAGGACAACCACTCGCGCTCGGTGCAAGGCACCCTGCGCGGCCTGCACGCGCAGCTCGAGCGCCCGCAGGCGAAGCTGCTGCGCGTCCTGCGTGGCCGGATCTTCGACGTGGTCGTCGACGTACGGGTGGGCTCGCCGACGTTCGCGCGCTGGGTGGGCGTCGAGCTGTCGGAAGAGAACTTCCGGCAGATCTTCGTGCCGATCGGCTTCGCGCACGGCTTCTGCGTGCTGAGCGACGTCGCCGAGGTCGAGTACAAGTGCAGCGACCTGTACCAGCCGGGCGACGAACTCGGGCTCGCGTGGAACGACCCCGAGATCGGCGTGAAGTGGCCCATCGCGGAGCCGCTGCTGTCGGCCAAGGATCGCGAGGGCAAGCCGCTGGCGCGGCTGCTCGACCGCCTGCCCCGATACGTGCCCAAGCCGTGAGGATCGTCGTCACCGGAGCAGCGGGACAGCTCGGGCGTTCGCTGCGGGCACCGCTCGCCGCGCACGAGGTGACGCTGGTGCCGCGCGCCGACCTCGACGTCACGGACCTCGCCGCCGTCCGCGCCGCACTCGCGTCGCTGCGCCCCGACGTCGTCATCAACGCGGCCGCCTACAATCGTGTCGACGATGCCGAGGCGGACGCGACCGACGCGTACCGCGGCAACGCGCTCGCGCCGCGCAACCTGGCGCTCGCAACCGCCGAGCGCGGCGTGCCGGTGGTGCACGTCTCCACCGACTACGTCTTCGACGGCAGCGGCACGCGCCCCTACCACGAGTACGACGCCCCCAACCCGCAGTCTGCCTACGGCCGCAGCAAGCTCGCCGGCGAGCTCGCCGTACGCGAGATCAATGCGCGCCATTACGTCGTGCGCACCGCGTGGGTCTACCACGAGCAGGGTGCGAACTTCCCGCGCACGATGCTCTCGCTCGCGTCGCGCCCCGAGGTCAGGGTGGTGGACGACCAGCGGGGCTGCCCGACCTACGCACCGCACCTGGCGCAGGCGATCGCGCGCCTGATCGAGACCGGAGCGTTCGGGACGTATCACCTGGCGGGCGCCGGGTCGGTCACCTGGTACGGCCTCACCCGCACGCTGTTCGCCCTGCGCGGCATCGCGACTCCCGTCGTGCCCGTCACGACCGACGAGTTTCCGCGCCCCGCCCCCCGCCCGCGGTACTCCGTTCTCACGTCGATACAGGAGCCGCGCATCGTCCTCCCGGCGTGGGAGCAGGGACTCGAGGAGTTCTGTCGCGCGCTCCCCTGACTCCCGCGGGCCGCGCTCGCGGCCGGCGGTAGCCGTCGACACGCGCGCCTGCCGCCCGGCGCACCCGCACCTCAGCGCGGCCCCGGCAGCGCCGAGAGGTCCTCCTTCACGCCGACACCGCTCGCACCCGCCGCCGTGCAACGTTCGGCCAGCGCCACGATGCGCGCGACGGCGGCCGCGTGCGACACGCCGCGGTCGTGGATGTTGCAGACGAGGTTGCGGTCGGCGTCGGTGTGCGCCGCCGACGGGCGGTAGGCGAGGTAGGCCGACAGGCTCTCCGCGGTGCGGAGCCCCGGGCGCTCGCCGATCAGCAGCACCACCACACGCGGAGCGAGCAGCTCGCCGACCTCGTTCAGCACGCCGACGCGGCAGTGACGCACGCAGAAGGGCTGCCCGAAGCTCCAGCCGCGTGCCGCGACGGCATCGGCGAGCGCCGAGAGGACTCCGGGCACCTGCGCGGCCACCGCCGCAACCGACAGCCCGTCACCGATGACGACCTGCAGGTCCGCAGCCGGCGGACACTCGCGGCGGACCCGATCCCGCGCCTGCCGGGACAGGCGCCGGCCCAGGTCGGGTCGCAGCAGGTACTCGTCCTTGTCGCGACAGCAGGTATCGACGACGAACAGCCCGAAGCGTCCGACGACGTCGACCCCGAGGTCCGCGTGCAGGTCGAACTCGCGGCGCACGGCGTCGCGCGCGGCCGCGTGGTCGCGGCGCAGCTCGAGGTGCGTCGCGGTGCGATAGCCGTCCCCGGCCTCGCCGACGAGGACCCGCGCGGGAGTGTGCTCGAGGAGCCGCTCGGTGAACGGGTCGGCGCCGGCGTCGTGCTCCGCCGCGGGAACCCGTGGCGCCACGGGGTCGCGCTCGGGCGTCACACCGCCCCCGGCAGGGCCAGGCGCTCGACCGTGCGCAAGAGATCGCGACGCAGGGCGATGCCGCCCCGGTTGCGGCGGCCGTTGGTGAACACGCCGCGCGCGTCGAGCCAGCCGGCGAACTCCGGCGCGGGCACGAGCCCGAACAGCGCGCGAACGGCCGCGGCGTCGTGGAAGCTCGTCGACTGGTAGCCGAGCATCACGTCGTCCGCGCACGGGACGCCCATGAAATAGTTGCACCCCGCCGATGCGAGCAGGACCAGCAGGTTGTCGCACGAGTTCTGGTCGGCGGCGACGTGGTTCGTGTAGCAGACGTCGACACCCATCGGCAGGCCGAGCAGCTTGCCCATGAAATGATCCTCCAGCCCGGCGCGCACGATCTGCCGCTCGTCGTGGAGATACTCCGGCCCGATGAAGCCCACCACCGAGTTCACCAGGTGGGGCGAGAACGCACGGGCGACGCCGTACGCGCGCGCCTCGCACGTGAGCTGGTCGATGCCGTGGTGCGCCTCTGCGGACAGCGCGCTGCCCTGGCCGGTCTCGAAGTACATCACGTCCTCGCCGAGAAACCCGCCGCGTGCGCGGTGGTGTGCGAGCACTCGCTCGCGCCCCTCGCGCAGCAGGTCGAGCGTGATGCCGAAGCTCGCGTTCGCGGCTTCCGTTCCGGCGATCGACTGGAACAGGAGGTCGATCGGCGCGCCACGCTCGAGTGCCGCGAGCTGCGTGCTCACGTGCGCGAGGCAGCACGCCTGCGTCGGGATCTCCCAGCGCTCGACGAGCGCGCCGAGCGCGCGCAGGATCGCCGACACCGATTCGACCGACTCGCTCGCCGGATTGACGCCGATCACCGCGTCGCCACAGCCGAACAGCAACCCGTCCACGGTCGAGAGCAGGATGCCCGCGAGGTCGTCGGCGGGGTGGTTCGGCTGCACACGGATGCCCAGCACCCCGGCCTCACCGAGCGTGTTCCGGCAGCGCGTGACGCGCCGCATGCGACGCGCCACGCTCACCAGGTCGAGGTTGGTCATCAGCTTGGCGACCGCCGCCGCGATCTCGGGCACGACGGCGTACGGCGGTACGTCCTCGCCGCCGAGCAGGCGCTCGCGCAGCTCACCGACCGTCAGCGACCGGAGCGCCGCGAAGGCCGCTGCGTCGTGCGTCTCGGCGATGAGCCGGCTCACCTCGTCGTGCGCCGGGTCGAGCAGGGGCTCGTCGACGAGGACCGCGAGGGGAAGGTCGGCGAGCACCGACTTCGCCGCGACGCGCTCGCGCTCGCTACGCGCGCCGATTCCCGCCAGACGGTCGCCCGACTTCTCCTCGTTCGCCTTCGCCAGCAGGGTGCGCAGGTCCTCGAACGCGAAGCGCTCGCCTCGAACCGCCGTCGCGTACCCCATGGTCCCGTTTATTGCCGCGGGTGGAGGTGGGTCAAATGTGCGGCGCCCGAGGCACGCGTCGCCTCGGAGCGCCGCGTGCCTCGGGCGCTCACCGCGTGAAGAACGAGCCGGGCAATGTGACGTCGCCGATGAACGTCCACGCGTCGGCCGTGCACTGCGAGGTAGTGCAGCGGCCCGCGCCCCTGCACGCGTAGTCGATCCGCACCGCGCCGGGATCGGGGTTGCCGTCGTCTCCCTGGCGCTCGCACCAGACGAACTGTGGCTCGCCGCCGCTCGCCGAGAAGACGTTCCCGGTCACCGTCTGATCCGGGTTGCGCGTGATCGCCCAGCGCTCGTCACCGACGTCCTTGCTGATCAGGATGCGCTTCAGGTCGGGCGTGATCTGCAGTCCCGACGGCGTGCCACCGGCCACGCCGGACTGCCCCGCAGTCGACACCGTGGCGCTGCTCGACCCGGACGACGGCGACAGGAGGAACGATCCGGGCAGCCTGACCTGTCCGATCTCCGACCACTCACCCGTCGGACACGACGGCGAATCGCACGCACCCGCTCCCGAGCAGATGAAGTCGATCTGCACCGTGTACGGGTCCGGGTCGCCGTTGTCGCCGGTGCGATCGCACCAGACGAACTGAGGCTCGCCGCCACCCGGAGAGAAGACGTTGCCGGTCACCGTGTCGTCGTCCGTGTTGTACGTGATCGCCCAGCGCTCGCGGCCCACGTCCTTGCTGATCAGCGTGCGCGCCCCGTCGGGTGTGACCTGCAGCCCGGAGGGCTGTCCTGCATCGGGCAGGGTCTCCAGCGCGTCGAAGATCCGGATCCGCGGCTTCACGACCCCGTTGCGCAGGTCCTCGATCGGCAGTCCCGTCTGCTGCAAAGCCGACAGCGCGGTTTCGACGTCGCCACGGCCGAGCTTCTGGAAGAGGATGGCGAACGCGCCGGCGACGTGCGGCGTCGCCTCCGAGGTTCCCGAGATCTCCCGGAACGCCGCGGTCGGCACGGACGACCGGATGAAGCGCCCCGGTGCCAGCAGCGTCAGGAACGAGGCCGAGTTCGAGAAGCTCGCGATCTGGTCGGCCTTGGTGACCGCGCCCACGCTGATCGCCGAGCTGATGCAGCCCGGCGCCGACAGGGCGTTCGAGCTCGCCTCGTTGCCCGACGCGGCGACCGTCGGGATGCCGACCGAGCGCAGCCGATCGATGATCGCCTTGCGCGCGGAGTCGGTCTGGTCGCAGGCCGCCTGCGAGGCGAAGCTGCCACCACCCAGGCTCATGTTGGCGGCCGCGATGTTGTACGTGGTGCGCAGCTCGTAGACGCGCTCGAGCGCGGCGATCGTGTCCGAGGTGAAGGACTTCGCGCACGGGTCCTCGACGTCGTCGTCACAGTCGCTGCCGGTGAACCTCGAGAACACCTGCAACGAAACGATTCCCGCGCCGCGCGCCACGCCCGAGAACTCCGAGTTCGTCCCGCCCACGATACCCGCGACGTGCGTGCCGTGCGGGCACGAGCCGGACGCGTAGCTGCACGGTTCGCCGGCCCCGGGTCCGATCATCGCGGTCTCGCCGTTCGGGCAATCGCCCGTCAGGGAGTAGCAGGCCTCGCTCACCACCTTGCCGGCAAGGAACGGGTGCGCGCTGTACACGCCGGTATCGAGCACGGCGACCACCCACCCGGTGCCGTCGTACCCGGCGTCCCACGCCAGGTCCCCCTGCACGAGCGGGACGCTCTCGGGCAGCATCACGGTTTCGAGGCGATCCTCCTCGATGTCCAGCACCTGGCCCGAGAACGTCAGGGCGGCGAGCGCAGCGGGCGACACCTCGAGCGCGACGTACGGAATGCTCGAGAACTCGCGCGTCACGCCCCAGGTGGTTCCTGCCAGGTCGCCAGCGAGCGCCGCGCGCGACGCGCGGATGGCGGTCATGCGGGAGGCGTCGGCGTCGACGCCGGCGAGCCCCCTGGCGGTGGCCGGGACGTCGAGGCGCGCCAGCACCCGGACCGAGCCGCGCTCCGTCGCACGGTCGAGCAGCTGTCCGACGTCGGCAGCCACGGCGTCGCGCGCGACGAGCGAGGCAAGCGTTGCCAGCGCGGCGACGAGCAGCAGGACCAGGCGTGGCGCACGCCGCCTGCCGCCGTTGGGCGGCTTCGGTTTCCTCGGGTCCCAGCTGGCCACGGCATCTCCTCCGGCTCTCGACCTGCTCACCGGGCGATCCTCCCCGCCGCCACCGACCCGCCGCAAGGTCGTTTCGGTGGCCCCTCTCCAAAAAGTTGCCGTAATCGCTCGCTTCGCGCAAAAGCACGAGGCCGTGGCGGCCGGCGGCCGGACGTGTACCGTGCGGGGCGCGCGCGACGGCTCCCTCGGGTCGGTCTCCGCGCTGCGGTCCGCCTCGCGCCATGCGGGACGCCGGTTGGTCGGTCAGCCGCAGAGCCGACGGATCCGCTCGAGCGCGTCGTCAATCGCATCCGACGCGACGTCGAGGTGGGTGACGGCGCGGAAACGGCCCGGCGCGACCGTGTTGACGAGAACCCCGCTGGCGCGCAGCCGCGCCGCGAAGTCGACGTCGTTCGGTACCGAGAACAGCACGATGTTGGTCTCCGGGAACGGGTCGACGAAGATATCGAGCGCCGCGAGACCTCGCGCGAGACGTGCTGCGTTGGCGTGGTCGTCGGCGATCCGGGCGACGTTGTGCTCGAGCGCGTACAGCCCCGCGGCGGCGAGGATTCCCGCCTGCCGCATGCCGCCGCCCAGCATCTTGCGCACGCGGTGCAGTCGATCGACGGTCGCGGCGCTGCCGCACACGAGCGACCCCACGGGTGCGCCGAGTCCTTTCGAGAGACAGAACGCGACCGTGTCGAAGTCGGCGGCCCAGCGTGCCGCCGGAATCCCGGTCGCGATCTCCGCGTTGAACAGGCGCGCGCCGTCGAGGTGCAGCCGGAGCCCACGCTCACGCGCCACGGCGACCACGGCGGACAGCATCTCCAACGGGAACACCCGTCCGCCCGATGCGTTGTGCGTGTTCTCGACCGCGATCAGCGTGCACGGCGGGTGGTGGTGGTCGCGCGGGGTGAGCGCCCGCCGCACGTCTTCTGCCGTGAAGATTCCGGCGCTCCCGATCGTGGCGACCTGGACCCCCGAGATCGCCGCCGCCGCACCCGACTCGTAGCGCAGGATGTGCGCGCCCTCGCTGGCGAGCACGAGGTCGCCGTGCGCGGTCGAGACGCGGATCGCCGCCTGGTTCGCCATCGTGCCGCTCGGGACGAAGAGTGCCGCCTCCTTGCCGACGCGGCGTGCAGCGGCTTCCTGCAGCGCGTTCACCGTCGGGTCCTCGCCGTAGACGTCGTCACCGACCGCCGCCGCCGCCATCGCCGCCCGCATCGCGGCACCGGGCCGCGTCACCGTGTCACTGCGCAGATCGATCGCCGCCATCGCCGCTCTCCCCCTCCTCTGCTCGTCCCGCGGGCACAGCCGGGGCACCGTGCTCGTAGAAGCCGCTGCCGCGCGCACCGCCGTCGAGCTCGAAGCGTGCGGCGCCGAAGGTCACGTGCCGCGGCCTGCCGTCCCGCCCCGGGCGCAGGATCGTCACGTGGCCGAGCGGCGTGCAGCGCAGGACCGGGCCGTCGTCCGCGCAGAGCTCGAACGCGCCGGCAAGCCGTCCCGGCACGATGGCCGGCACGTCCCCGCCGGTCGCGACCACGTGCTCGCGCACGGCGTTCGGCGTCAGGAGGCGCAGACGGGCCGCGTGCGGCAGCCCCACCTCGGCGACGACACCGAGGGTGGAGCCGAACGACGCCGTGAGCCGCAAGGACCCGAGCTCGGTCGGCGGGCGTGCCAGCACCGGAGCGGTGAAGCCGTGCGCGTCGATCCGCCACGCGCTCGCCCCTGCACGTGCCTCGCCGTGCACCGCGCCGTAGGCCGAAGCGCCATGCGCAACGAAGCGCAGATCGAGCGCCAGCTCGACGACCCGCGCTTCCAGCTGCGCGCCCTCCTCGCGAAAGTGCCGGCTCGCATCGGGGACCTCGAGCACCGGACCACGGAACCGGACCTCGAGGCCACCCGGGAACGGCCGAGCCTCGAGGCCGCCGACGCGATCGTTCGCGCCGGTCCCGATCCGCTCGTGCCCGGTGAAGAGGAGCATCCGCTGGCCACCGGGAAACAGCAGCAAGCGCGCCCCCAGCTCCCGCGGCGACATCGGCCCGAGTCCGACCACGACCCCGAGCCCGTCGGCACCGTCGCAGGCCTGCAGCGCAACGCCCTGCGGCAGCACCGGACGGTGCGGCGGCGGCAGCGACGCGTTCGCTCTTCGTACCGGTCGCGAGAGCCGCTCGGGCAACGCGTCGCCGGCCGAGACCCGGCCCTGCGGCGCGTGGCCTGCCGTCCAAGCTGCGAATGCGTGCGACACCGCGCCCAGAAACCGCTCGCGCCACTTTCCCGGGTAGCGCAGCGGTGCCCCGAGCTCGAGCTGGACCGCTTCGACGCGCCCGCTGCAGCCGTGGAGCGCGACCGGGTGCTGCGTCCGCGACGACGCGGCGTCGGGCGCCACGCGCCGGAAGAGCTGCATCACGTTGTTCCGGTGCTGCGCGGGCCAGCGGATCCCGTAGGTCGTCTCGACGCCCTGCGCCGCGGTCGCGGCGCGGAGCTCTTCGAGCGGACCGGCGACGAAGTCCGGTGAAACGGTGAGGCGCTCGGCGCACGCCAAGGCGTCACCTGCCGCTGCGAGCCGCGCACCGATGCCGACGTCGCAGCGTGGCTGGACGATCTGCCAGCCGTGCACGATCAGCACCAGGGCGCGTCCGTGCCGCGCGACGATGCGCTCGAGGTGCTCGCCGAGCGCGTCGAGGAACCACGGGGCGCGCGTGACGACCTCGTCGATGCGGTTCAGGTCCACGTCGTTGCGGTCCACGGCGACGTTCGCGAGCAGCGACGCGTCCAGGCGCGCCGCCAGCAGACGCGCCAGCTCGCCGGTGTGCAGGTCGTTGCCGCGCAGTCCGACTGCCGGGTCGGAGGCCAGCAGGTCGCGCGCGCAGAGTCCGCCGTGCGGAGCGATCACCAGCGCCGAACCGCGGCCCGGCACGGAACGGCACGACGACGGAAGCACGGGCGAGACCATCGTCGATCCGCCGCCGCGACTCAAGGCGCTGCCCGGCGGTCCGGGATCCGTTCCGCGGCGCGCGGCAGCGGCCCGCGCAGCGCGCCGGACTGCTACGCCGCGCGAGCCCGCCGCGCAGGGCCGGCGACCCGCCACCGACCACCGCTGCGCCCGCGACCGCGTCGAGCGCGCCGGATTCGGGAACGCGGTGTCGGGACCACGATGTCGGGACCGCCGCGCCGGGACCGAGTGTCGGGACCACGGTTGCCCGCCCGACACGACCCCCGCTATCGTCGGCGAGCGACCATTGCACCCCGCGCCGATGCTCCGATCGTCCCTCCGTCACGCCGCCACCGTCCTGCTCGTAGCCGTCGCGGCCGGATGCGCGCGCGACGGGGCGCTCGTCGAGGTGGCCCTTCGCCTCGACCCAGCGGCGTTCGGCCGCGACGCGGGCCACGGACGTCCCACAATGCTTGCCATCGGCGACGAGGTGCGCCCGGTGGTCGATGCTCCCGTCATCCGCGTGCTCGCGCACAAGCGTGCGATCCCCATCCGCCAGGGCCGCGCGCGCTTCACCGTCCAGCTCGACGCCGAGGCGAGCAGCGCGCCCGACGACGCGCTCCTGCTGGCCACCAAGCACGTCCGCCCCGTTCCCGGCGGCGACGAGATCGCGCTCGGTGCGGCGGCGATCCACTTCGTGCGGCGCGACTCCGGCTGGCGACTCCTGCGTGCGCCGGACGATCCGGGCCGTGTGACGATCGAGGTCGACGAGCCCGGCGCCGACCCTTCGACGACGCTGGAGGTGCAGATCCAGTCGATGGGCCGGGCCGCGACCGACCTGGTGAGCAAGCCGTTCCCGGTCACGGCCGGCTCGCGTCTGCTGCTGGCCTTCGGCCTCGCCCGCCCGCTCGACGATCCGGCGGGCACGAGCACGTTTCGCGCGGAGCTCACGTGCGAGGGACGCGCGACCCTCATCCTGCTCGAAGAGCGTCTCTCGAGCGACGCGCGGCGGACGGCCCACTGGCACGACGCGGCGTTCGATCTGCCGCGTGCCGGCGACGACTGCCGGCTGCGTCTCCGCGTCGCCGGCCCGGCGGCCGATGCCGGCACCGGTGTGTGGGCAACGCCGCTACTGCTCGGGCGCGTCGCGCGCGGGGCACCGGTTCGGCGCAACGTCGTTCTGATCTCGCTCGACACCCTGCGCGCCGACCATCTGTCCGCGTACGGCTACCCACGCGAGACGTCGCCGCAGATCGATGCCCGCCTCGCCGCCCGCGGCACCGTCTTCGAGGACGTCAGCACGACGTTCCCGCTCACCAACCCGGGCCACATGAGCCTGATGACCGGGCTCTTCGCCGGCACCCTGCCACGCCCCGGGGTGCTCGACGCGTGGACTCCAGCGACGATGCTCGCCGAAGCGCTGGGCGACGCGGGCTACGTCACCGGAGCGTACACCGAGGATGCGCTCCTCGCCGGCATGTTCGGCTTCTGGTTCGGCTTCGACCGCTTCGTCGAGCGACCGCTGGTCGCCGAGGCACGTGGCGCTGCCACCTTCGCCGACGGTGCGCGTTTTCTCCGCCGGAACCGCGGCCGGCGCTTCTTCCTCTTCCTGCACACCTACAAGGTCCACGCGCCCTACGTGTCGTCGCCGGCGTACGGGCGCTTCGCCGATCCGCGGGACTGGGACGGCCCGCTGGCCACGCGCGGCGTCCCGCCCGAGCACCGCGGCGCCGTCGATGCGTACGACCGGGCGATCCGCGAGGCCGACGACCAGGTCGCGGGGTTTCTCGCGGAGCTCGACCGTCTCGGCCTCGCCGACGACACGCACGTCGTGCTGGTCTCGGATCATGGCGAGGCGTTCGGCGAGCACGGGCTCGTCGGGCACGGCTTCGGCGGACACCAGGAGCAGCTGCGCATCCCGCTGATCCTGCGCGGCCCGGGGGTCCCGGCAGGACGCCGCGTCGCGGCGCCGTCGAGCATCACCGACGTGTTGCCGACACTGCTCGACCTGCTCGGCCTGCCGCCGCTCGACACGCAGGGCCGGAGCCTGCGCCCGCTCTTCACCGGGGGCGCCACGCCCGAGCCGCGCGCCCTGCCGTTTCTGTGGATCGGCGGGCAGGCACGCGGTGTCCGCCACGGGTCCGTCAAGCTGCTCGAGGCGGCGCCGTCGCCGGAGCTGTACGACCTCGTGCTCGACCCTGGCGAGCGTCGTCCGCTCGACGACGCAGAGCTCCTCGCCGCGCAGCGCGCCGTCCTCGCCGCGGCGGAGAGCGCCGAAGCCGCTCGGCGCTCGGCACTCACGACGGAGGGCGAACGGCGCCAGGGCACGGTCGCCACCGAGGTGATGATGGAGTCGCTCCGGGCGCTGGGCTACGTCGAGTGAACGCAATGTCCAGCTCCCGCTCGTTGCGCGCCACCGTCGTCGCGCTGACCGCCGCAGTCGCTCTTGCGGGCACGTCGTGCGGTGACCGGCCCGCATCCCGCGCACGGTCCGACTCGCCCCTCGCACCGCTCGCCGTGGCACGCCGGCTCACCGCGCAGGACTTCGGGCTCGTGCCCGTGGCACCGCCGCACCGCCCGGTCGTCAAGATCGGCGACGAGGCACGCACCGTGGCTCTCGGACCGCTCGTGCTCGACGTCGCGACGGTGCGCGGCGTCGCCCTCGACGGCGGCCGCGCCCGCCGCGACATCGAGGTCCCCGAGGCCGCGCGTGCCCTGCCCGACGACGCCTTCCGCGTCGAGGCACAGCTCGTGCCGATCACCGGCGAGGTCGCGCCGGAGGTCTTCGACTTCCTCGCGACGGAGACCTTTCACGCCCCCGTCGAGACGCGCTGGACCCTGTCGCGCGACGCGAGCGGCGCCGGAGATGCCGTCCTCGAGGTGGCGCCCATTGCAACCTCGGAGGGACGACTCAACCTCGACGTGCGCGCGCTTCTACCGCAGCCGGCAAGCGTGACCAGCGCGGCGTTCGACGTTCCGTCTGGCGCGAGCCTGGGGCTCGGCTACGGGCTCACGGCCGGCAGCGCCGGCCCGGCACGCCTGCGCGCGGCGCTGCTGTGTGAAGGCGTCGAGACCCGCCTGGTCGACGAGACGCTGACGCCCGGCGAGCTCGCGTGGCACGACGCGACGCGCGACCTGCCGCCCGGACGCGGCTGTCGCCTCCGCCTCGAGACGACCACGCCGGAGGGGGGCGCGGTGCGTTCGGCGGCCTGGGCCGAGCCCATGCTGTTCGCACCGCAGCCGCCGCGTGCGCATCCGATTGCCGAGAACGTCATCCTGATCTCGCTCGACACCCTGCGCGCGGACCATGTCTCGGGCTACGGTTACCCACGGCCGACGTCGCCAAGCATCGACGCCCGCCTCATCGCCGGCGGCACGACGTTCACCGACGTCAGCACGACGTTTCCGCGCACCGACGTCGCCCACCTGAGCCTCTTCACCAGCCTCTATCCGGCAGCCCAGCCCGAGGCGGGGCGCCTCCGGGCCGATACGACCGCGCTGCTCTTGACCGAGTCGCTGCGCGACGCCGGCCTCGTCACGGCGGGGTTCACCGAGGATGCGATGATCGCCGGCGCGTTCGGCTTCTGGTTCGGCTTCGACCGCTTCGTCGAGCGCGCCTACGCCGAACGCGAGCGCGGGCACAGGACCTTCGAGGACGGCATCACGTTCCTGCGGACCAACGCCGACCACCGCTTCTTCCTCTTCCTGCACACGTACAAGACCCACAAGCCGTACGTCGCGGCGGAGCGCTACGCGGGGTTCGCACCGGCCTCGGACTGGCAGACTCTGCCTCTCGACCCGCGCGTGACGCCGGCGGAGCGCCCGCCGATGGACGCCTACGATCGCACCATCCGCGAGGCCGACGATCTGGTCGCCTCCCTGCTCGCGGAGCTCGACCGGCTCGGCGTTGCCGGACGGACGCTCGTCGTGCTGCTCTCCGATCACGGCGAGGCCTTCGGCGAGCACGGCGCCGTCGATCACGGCTACGCGGGCCACCAGGAGCAGCTACGGATCCCGCTGGTGCTGCGCGGCCCCGGCATCCCCGCAGGCCTGCGGGTCGATGCCCCGTCGAGCATCGTCGACGTGGCGCCGACCGTCGTGGCCCTCGCCGGCGCGGCCCCGCTCGCTGCCGCTCAGGGCACGAGCCTGGCCGCCGCGTTCACCGGGCACGACCTGCCGCGTCACCGCCCGTTGTTCTTCTCGTGGCTCGCCAAGGGCGCGCAGGGCGTCCGGCACGGAGCGTGGAAGTATCTTCGCGCGGACCACGGGCACGAGCTCTTCGACCTCGCGAGCGACCCTGGCGAGGATCGGCCGCGCCTGCGCAGGCGCCCGGCGCGCGCCGCGGACGCAGCACTCCTCGCCTCGCACCGCGACGCGAGCGCGCGCCTGCGCGCGCTGCTCGACGACCGGACCGGCGGCGGGAACGGCCCGACACCACCGGCGGGCGCCACGGCACCCGTCGACGCCCGCACCCACGAATCCCTGCGGGCGCTCGGCTACGTGGGCGACTAGCTCATCGCCTGCCCGGCTACGCTCGGCCACGCGGCGTGCGCGCGGCCCGGCGCTCGCGGAAGATGCCGAACGCGCTGGTGTAGCCGTGCAGGAACGTCGTGCCCTGCACCGGGCCGATCTCGCCGTTGCAGAAGAACCCGCCGAGCGCGACGTCGCCCAGGTGCCGCTTGAGCACCTCGCTGTCGTGGTTCGGCCGCCCGTAGAGGTGTGCGCCGCGCCCGAGACACGAGAACAGCACCGCACCGCGCGCCGCAGCGGCATCGCGCTCATGCCCGTAGACCGCGAGCCGCCGCTCGAGGTCCTCGGCGGACGTGCGCGCGTCGCGCAGGTGGAACTGCACGACCTGCAACGGTCGCAGCACGGCACCGATGGTGAGCGTCCCCACATCGGGATCGGATCCCAGCAGGTTGCGGATCAGGAAGTCGCCCTGCTGGTACTCGCCCTGCGCACCCTTCATCTCGATGCCGAGGAAGAGCGATCCGCCGCACAGATCCTGGTCGTCGGGGGACAGGGTCTCGTACAGCTCCTGGAGGACCTCCAGCGCCGGACGGCCGTCGAGCTCCTGCAGGACGTTCTCGCGGCAGCGCGTGACGAACAGCGGCATGCCGATCGGGCGGCAGCCCTGCGCGACGATGGTGTCCAGCTCGATGTCGCCGGCGAGTGCCACGCCCACCAGCCCGGCGCGGTGCACGCGGTTGCCGAGGTACAGCGCGTTGTCACCTGGGGTGCGACCTCCGCTCGCGACGCCACCCAGCTTCTTGCTCGCCGGGAACGCACCGTCGAGACCCCTGATCAGACGCTCAACGTCGAACGAGAACGGGTCGGCGAGCAGTAGAAAGTGGGCATCCGCCCCGGTGCCGAGGCCGCACGCGCGTGCCCAGTCCGCGGCGGGAGCGCCGGGTTCCGGGATCTGCTCGACGTCGAGGTAAAACGGAGTCAGCTCGACGCCCGGGAGCGTCGCGGCGGTGAGCGACAGGGCGGGGCTGTCTTCGATCTCGCGGCCGCCGCCGATCACGCTGCGTGCCGTGCAGCCGATCAGCAGCGCACCACCGAGCTCGGCCGCGAGTAGCGGCGCCAGCTCGCGGTACGCCGTGCGGTGGTGCTCCGACACAAAGGCGATCACGAGGTGCGCCCGCTCACCGGCGAGATCGCCCCGCAGCGTCGCGCACGCCTCGCGCGCGGCTTCGTCCAGCGCCCGCTTCTCCGACACGGTGGAACACCATCTCATGCCCATCGCTGCTCCGTTCGCTCGACGCTGCCGACCCGTGGTCCCATCGACGACGCTGCTCGATTCCACGCCGCTCAGTTCAAGAACCGGGGCGGCTCGGCGTCGCCGCCAGTGTCGCCTCCCGGCGCGATCGGACCAGCGTGGTGGTGCACGATCCGCCACTCGCCACCCTCGCGGACGAAGACGTTGGTCGCCGCGAGCGACCCGCCGCGCAGCGACTCCACGCAGAGGACCACCGCGACCGTCTCGCCCGGGATCACCGATTCCCCCGAGCAGACGATGTCCGGCGCATCGGAGCTGCCGAGGATGGAACGCCAGCTCTCCATGACCGCGTCACGCCCGTGCAAGGCCCGCCAGCCCGGGTGGATGCACGCCACGCGCGCCGAGCGCGCCCACAACGCGTCCATGGCGTCGAGGTCGCGATCGGCGAACGCGCGATAGAACGCGGCGTTGGCCGTGAGGACGTCGGGGTCTTCGTGAAGCATGGCGAGCCGCTCGGACCGGGCGTGTTTAACACCCGGGACGGCATCGGCCATGCCGGCCGAGAGGAAGGAAGAACCCGGCTGGCTCCAGGAGACGCCAGGCGCCGGGGGCGTGCCGGGAGCCCGGCACACCCCCGGCCCTACTCACTTCGACGAGGCGAGCTCGTCGTCGATCACGGCCTTGAAGGTGGCGGCGGGCTGCGCGCCCCTCACCATGCGGCCGTTGATGACGAACGACGGGGTACCGGATAGGCCGAGCGACGTCGCCTCGTCCTTGTCGGCCTTGACCTTCGCAGCGGTCTCCTTGTCGTCGTAGCACTTGTCGAACTTCGCCTTGTCGATCTTGTCGGCGGCGGCGAACTCGAGGGCCTTCTCCTTCACGTTCGCCGGCGTCACGTCCTTCTGCTTCTCGAAGTAGCCCTTGTAGACGTTCCAGGCGGCATCGGCGCTCTGCGCCTTCATGCACTCCATCGCGATCGCGGCCGGCTCCGCCCACGGGTGGAAGGGCAGCGGCAGGTGCTTGTAGCAGAAGCGGACCTTGTCCTTGTACGCCGGCAGCACCTCGTTCTCCAGCGTGGTGTAGCCCTTGGTGCAGAACGGGCACTGGAAGTCCGAGTACTCGATGATGGTGACCTTCGCGTCCTTCGGGCCACGGCAGAGCTCGTTCTTGAGTGCCACCTTCGCCATCACCGCCTTGGACGGGTCGATGGTGACGTCGTCGACCTCGGCGAAGACCACGTAGCGGAAGTCGGCCGAGCTGGTGAACGGCACCTGGCGGACGCGCGGTGCCGTGCCGACCTCGACGACGCCCTGCTTGGCGCCCTTGATCGGCGAGTCGTTCACGTCCTTGACGGTGACGGTCTCGCTGGGCGGGACGTTGTTCTTCTTCCGGTAATACTTGACCAGCGTGTCCTGCTCTGCGGCGCTCGCCCCGAAGACCATCAGAAGGCCAGGCAGCACCAGCAGACCGAGCATCGCGGTTACGCGTCGGACAGACATCAATCGACCTCCTCGGGTTCGAGCTTCGTATCGCACGCTGCTCCGGACCGGCGACCGAGCACGGGCGCCACGCCGGGAGCTAACAATCGTGCCCGCTCACGACAAGCTGGTCAAGCGGACGAGGCCTCGCGGACCCTTCGCCACCGGGCACCGAGGGCGACGTCCCGCCGGCCCCCGGCAGGTGCCCTGTCCGGGGCCCCGCGCCGGACAACCGGTCGCGCGAGCCCGGGTCGCACGGCCCGGGCCTGCCGAGCGGCGCGGCCGGCCATCACGACACCGCACGGCCGCCGCGGAGCACGGCCCGAGATTCGCGGCTTGGCCATGACGCGCCGCATGATAGGGTCGCCGACAAATGGCGCACGGATTCTTCCATCCGGACATGAAGCTGTTCATCGACCACCGCGTCGACTGGACGCGATACTTCCACCTCCTGCGCGGTGCCGACATCGAGATCGACGCCGAGATCGAAACGTACCGCTCGATCCTCGGCACGTGCGGCGACATCTGCGCGGACATCGAGGCAGGCGCGCTCGGGCACTGGCACGAGGAAGTGCGCCTCGAGGACGGCATCGTGGCCGTCCCGCCGCACATCGCCGCCGGCTACGACAAGCTGCGCGGCGCCGGCCTGGTCTGCCTGACGCTCAGCCCCGACTTCGGCGGGTTCGGCCTGCCGATCCTGTTGAACTCGCACTACCTCGAGATGGTCTCGCGCGCCGACACCAGCCTGATGACCATCCTCGGCCTGCAGGCCGGCGTCGCGGGCGACATCCAGAAGTACGGCAGCGACGAGCTCAAGCAGCGCTACCTGCCGCGCTTCGCGGCCGGCGAGCTGCAGGGGTGCATGGACCTCACCGAGCCGCAGGCCGGCTCCGACCTGGGCGCCATCGCCACCCGCGTGACGGAGGAGAACGGTCGCTACTTCGTCGACGGCAGCAAGATCTTCATCACCAACGGCGGGTCCGGCGTGCACCTCGTGCTCGCGCGCGACGGCGCGACCTACGACCAGTCGAAGGGCACGACGAACGGCCTGTCCCTCATGCTGTGCCCGGTCGAGCTGCCGGACGGCACGCGGAACACCGTCGCCGTGACCCGCGTCGAGAACAAGATGGGCATCCACGGCTCGCCGACGTGCGCGATCGAGTTCGACCATGCGGAGGCCTTCCTGCTCGGCGAGCGCGGCAACGGCTTCCGCGCCATGCTCGACCTGATGAACCAGGCGCGCATCGGCGTCGCGGCGCAGGGCATCGGCATCGCCGAGGCGGCGTTCCGAAAAGCGCGCTCGTACGCGCTCGAGCGTGTGCAGTTCGGCCAGCCGATCGTCCAGCAGCCGCTCGTGAAGTCGATGCTCACGACCATGGCGCTCGACATCAACGCCGCGCGCGCCCTCCTCTACCGCACCTGCGCCATGATCGACCTCACCGATGCGCTCGCAGCCTACCTCGCGAGCGGCCGCGACGATGCCGGTGACCGGACGGCGCTGCAGGAGGAGCACGAGCGCAACATGGCGCTCATCCGCTTCTTCACGCCGCTCTGCAAGTACATCGGTACGGAGGTCGCGACGCGCGTCACGCGCAACGGCATCCAGATCCACGGCGGCATCGGCTACATGGCCGAGTCGGTCGCGGGCCACTACCACTCGGACGCGATCATCACGACGATCTACGAGGGCACCTCGGAGATCCAGGCGAGCTTCGCGCTGCGCGAGATGAGCAAGGGCGCGCTGTTCACCGCACTCGACGCCACCAACGCGGAGCTCGCGCACCTCGACGAGCGCTTCCCCGAGGAGACGCGCCACGTCCACGAGGGCATCAAGGCGATCAACGACTCGCTGCCGGGGCTGATGACCGACCCGAGCTACGCCATTCTCAACGCCAAGCACGTCTGCGACATGATCATCGACGTCGTGGTCGCGGCAGAGCTGCTCCTGCAGGCGGAGGTCGACCCGTCGAAGCTCGTTGCCGCGACCTCCTTCATCCGGAGCCGGATGGCGATGGTCGGGATGCACGCAAAGCGCATCCAGGCCGGCGACGTGACGCGACTCGACCGCTACACGAAGATCCTCGGTCTCTGATATCCAGCGGAGCATGGATTCGATCCCCAACGACACCCACGAGCCCCCCCAGGACACGGACGCCCCGCTCCGCATCGGCATCCTCGGTGCTGCGAAGATCACCCCGATGGCGCTGGTGCGCCCGGCGCGAGCCGTGCCGGAGGTCGTGCTGGCCGGCGTCGCCGCGCGCGAGCCGCAGCGCGCCGGCGACTTCGCCATCAAGTACCGCGTAGAGCGCGCCTACCCTTCGTACGACGCCATGCTGCGGGCGAAGGACATCGAGGCGATCTACAACCCGCTGCCGAACGCGCTGCACGCGGAGTGGACGATCCGCGCGCTCGAGGCAGGCAAGCACGTCCTCTGCGAGAAGCCGCTCGCCTCGAACGCGGCCGAGGCCGAGCGGATGGCCGAGGCCGCGTCACGCACCGGGCGAGTCCTGATGGAGGCGTTCCACTGGCGATACCACCCGCTCGCCGCGCGCATGCGGCAGGTGATCGAGAGCGGCGAGCTCGGGCGCCTGCGCGACATCGAGACGTCCTTCTGCATCCCGCTTCCGTCACCAGGCAACATCCGATTCGACTACGCGCTGGGCGGCGGCGCCACGATGGACACCGGCTGCTACGCGATCCACATGCTGCGCCACCTCGGCGCCGCCGAGCCCGAGGTGCTCCGCGCGCGCGCGCTGCTCATGGGCCCCGACGTCGATCGCTACATGGAGGCAGAGATGCGCTTCCCCGACGGGACCATCGGTCGGATGAGCTGCTCGCTGCTGTCGGGTACGCTCTTCCGCGTCCGCGTCCACGTGCGCGGCGACCGCGGCGAGATGCGCGTGTTCAACCCGATCCTGCCGCACGTCTACCATCGTCTCACGGTGCACACCGTCGACGGCACGCGCCAGGAGCGCGTGAGTGGCGACGCGACGTACACGCACCAGCTGCGCGCCTTCGTCGCGCGGGTCCGAAGCGGCGCGACGATCCCGACCGCTCCCGAGGACTCGATCGCCAACATGCGCGTCATCGACGCGGTCTACGAGCGCGCCGGGCTGCGCCGCCGCGGAGATCCGGCGTCACCCGCACGGGCCGCCTCGTGACCTGCCCGGGCGCGACCCTGGTCAGCCGGCCAGCAACTCCACCGGCAGGTCGACGAGTCGCGAGCGCAGATACTCACCGAGACCCTTCGCCTGCGGATCCGCGCGCGTCGAGGCCGCGACCCCATCCCCGAGCAGCCCCACCACGACGAAGTTGAGCGACAGGATGTTCGGCAGCTCGTAGCGCCGCACCTCGAGGCTCGCCGCGTCCGCCACGAGCCCGCGGAAGCGCTCCTCGTCGAGAAACGCGCGCAGCCACGCGTAGGCCTCCGGGGTCCGCGCCCAGACCCCGACGTTCGCGTTGCCGCCCTTGTCGCCGGACCGGGCCCCGAAGAGGGTCCCCAGCGGTCGCCGATCCGTCGCCCCACGCGGCGCCGCCGGAAGCGGCGGCGCGGCAACCGAGACGTCGGCGGTGGTCCCGGCGCCCGCCGGAGCCGGGATCGCGATGCGCCGTCCGTCGTGCGTGACCACCACCTCGTCGATCCACGTCCGCGGCACGAGTGCGGGCCAGTAGACACCGAAGGGGCTCTCGGACGACGGCGGGGTGGTCGCGAAGAAGCCGGGGTAGTTGCCCAGCGCCATCTCGACCGCGGCGTTGGCGAACGCGCGCCCGACCTTCGCGGCGTCGGGATCCTTGACGGTGACGCGCAGGTACGCGGTCGCCTCCTCGTTGCTCGGCGCGTCGGCCTTGTCGTTGCGGACCAGCCGTACGTCCACGCTCGCGAAGCGCTCCTCGCCGCCGAGCGCGGCGAACAGGGAGCGCCGCACCAGTGCCGCCTTCTCCTCGAGTTCGAGCCCGGTCAGTACGAACGTCATGCCGTTGCGGAAGCCGCCGAGGTAGTTGATGCAGACTTTCGCCTCGCGCGGCGCCGGCTCGCCGCACGCCCCGGACACACGAACCCGGTCCGGACCCTCCTGCGAGAGCGTGACGCTGTCGAATCGCGCGACGACGTCCGGGTTCGGGTAACGCGGCCCCTCGATCTCGTAGAGCAGCTGGGCGGTGACCGTACCGACCGTCACGGCACCACCGGTGCCGGGGTGCTTGGTGATCACCGAGCTGCCGTCGGCGGCGATCTCGGCGATCGGGAAGCCCGGGTGCTCGAGGCCGGGGATCTCGCGGAAGAAGCTGTAGTTGCCGCCGGTCGCCTGCGGGCCGCACTCGATGATGTGACCGGCGACGACCGCGCCCGCGAGACGGTCCCGGTCGTCCTGCTGCCAGCCGAAGTGGAACGCAGCCGGACCGACCACCAGCGAGGCATCGGTGACCCGCGGGCAGATCACGACGTCGGCGCCGGTCTCGAGCGCCGCGACGATGCCCCACGCGCCCAGATACGCGTTCGCGGTCACGGGCGTGACGCCCGCCTCGGCGAGCGCGCGCCCGGTCTCGAGGTGAGCGAGCGTCACGCCCTGCGCCTGCAGCTGGCCGAGCCGCGGCAGCAGATCGTCGCCCTCGACGTGCGCCACCTGCGCCGCGATGCCGAGCTTGCCGGCGAGTGCACGAACGCGGTCGGCGAGGCTCGCGGGATTGAGCCCGCCCGCGTTGACGACGATCCGCACGCCGCGCTCGACCGCGAGCCCGAGCACGTCCTCCATCTGCCGGAGAAACGTGGCGGCGAAGCCGAGCGTCGGGTCCTTGGCGCGCGCCTTCCACAGGATCAGCATGGTCAGCTCGGCGAGGTAGTCGCCCGTCAGGTAGTCGATCGGACCGCCCTCGAGCATCTCGCGTGCGGCCGCGAGGCGATCGCCGAAGAAGCCGCTGCAGTTGGCGATCCGGACGGGCGCCTCTGCCCTCGGCCGGCTCATGCGCTCGCCCTCAGCGTCCGGTCCAGCGCGGCGTGCGCTTCTCGCGGAACGCACGCGGTCCCTCCTGCGCGTCCTCGCTCCGGTAGACCGGCTCGAAGAGGCGGTCCCCCTCCTCGAGCCCGGCAGCCCAGCCGAGCGACGCCGATGCGTACACCAGCGCCTTCGACGCGCGCACCGACAGCGGCGCGTTCGCCGCGATGCGCAGCGCCATCGACTGCGTCGCCTCGCGCAGCTGCGCCGCCGGTACGACACGGTTCACGAGCCCGATCTCGAGCGCCCGCCGCGCGTCGATCGGCTCGGCGGTCATGAGCAGCTCGAGCGCCACCCGCGGCGGGATGAGCCAGGGCAGCGGTGCCGCCCAGGGCGCGCCGCGCCCCCAGCGGGCCTCGGTGATCCCGAAGCGCGCGTGATCCGCCGCGACGCAGAGGTCGCACATCTGTGCGAGCAGGAAGCCGCCCGCGAGCGCCGCTCCGTTCACCGCCGCGATCACCGGCTTCGGCACGGTGATGTTCCGCCCGAGGTAGGGAGCGTAGTCGGGGGGCGGTACCTCCAGCTTCAGCTCCGCCATCTCCTTGAGGTCGGCACCCGCACAGAACACGTCCTCGCCGGCCCCGGTCAGCACCAGCACGGAGCTGGCCTCGTCGGCGACGAAGCGGCGCAGGCCGTCCCACAGCCCGGAACGCACGGCCTGGTTGAGCGCGTTGCGCGCCTCGGGCCGGTTGATCGTGATCCACGCCACCGGACCGTCGTTCTCGTACAGCACCGCCTCAGCCATCGTTAGTCCCCCCGGCCTGCTTCTTCCGCGTCTCCCGGGCCTGCTTCTTCCGCGTCCCCCCGGCCTGCTTCTTCCGCGTCTCCCGGGCCTGCTTCTTCCGCGTCTCCCGGGCCTGCTTCTTCCGCCGCGAGCACGATCAGCGGCGTGCCGGCGGCCACGCTGTCGCCGGCAGCGACGTGGATCGACGCGACGGTTCCCGCGACCGGCGCGCTGATGCGATGCTCCATCTTCATCGCCTCGAGCACGAGCAGCTCGTCGTTCAGGGCGACCGAGTCCCCCACGGCCACGTGCACGCGCAGCACGATGCCCGGCATCGGCGCCACGAGCGAGCCCGGCGCCAGCTCGACCTCGCCGCTCGGGTGACGGGGCAGCTCACGGAAGCAGACGCTGCCGAGCGCGCCGTCGACGAACACCTGCTCGCCGAACCGCTCGACGGCGAAGCGGCGCACGACCCCCGCGATCTCGAGCACGACGCACGACGGCGTCGCCTGGTGCAACACGAACCCCTCGAGCGCCTCACCGCCGACCTCGACCTCGATCCCGCTCCGCGCGAGCCGGTAGGCGATCGCATACGTACGCTCGTCGGTCGCGAGCTCGACACGCATCGGCACGGCGGCCACGTTGCGCCAGCCCGACGGCACGGTGCGCAGCACGCGCGCCGCGCGGCGCCGCTCCGCCTGCCCTGCGAGCGCCGCGACGACCGCGAGAGCCCTCTCCGCAGAAGCGTCGCGCGCCCGCGCCGCCAGCGTGGCCGGCGAATGGCGCTCGAGGAAATGCGTGTCGGTCGCACCGGCCAGGAACTCGTGGTGCTCGAGGATGCCGACCAGCAGGTCGCGGTTGTTGCCGACACCGTGCAGCTGCATGCGGCGCAGCGCGCGGGCCAGCACGCGCGCTGCCTCCGTCCGCGTCGGCGCATGCGCGATCACCTTCGCGAGCATCGGATCGTAGTGCACACCGACGACCGACCCGTCGGCGACTCCCGCATCGAGGCGGAGCCCGGGCTGCTCGGCGAAGCGGAAGCGGTGCACGGTACCGGTCGCCGGTCGAAGACCCTCCTCGCTGGCGACCTCGGCGTAGAGCCGGGCCTCGATCGCGTGCCCCGCGCGGCTGGGCGCGAGCGCCGCCGCCGGCAGGGCGTGCCCCTCGGCGACCTCGATCTGCAGCCGCACCAGATCGAGCCCCGTGATGCACTCGGTGACCGGGTGCTCGACCTGCAGCCGGGTGTTCACCTCGAGGAAGTAGAACCGGCCGTCCGGCGCGAGGAGGAACTCCACGGTTCCGGCGCCCAGGTAGCCGATCTCGCGCGCGAGGCGCACCGCGGCTTCGCCCATGCGCGCGCGCAGGGGCTCGTCGAGCGCGGTCGACGGCGCCTCCTCGACGATCTTCTGATACCGCCGCTGGATCGAGCACTCGCGCTCGAAGAGGTGCACCACGTTGCCGTGCGCGTCGGCGAAGATCTGCACCTCGACGTGGCGTGGCGAGTCGACGTAGGGCTCGAGAAAGACCGTGTCGTCGCCGAAGGCGCTCGACGCCTCGCGCCGCGCGCTCGCGAGCGCGTCGTCGAGATCGGCGCGCCGGCGCACGATACGCATCCCGCGGCCGCCGCCGCCGGCCGACGCCTTCACCAGGAGCGGCAGCCCGAGCTCACGCACCGCAGCGTCGAGCGCGGCGGCGCTCGCGTCACGGAGCTCGCGGGACGCGAGCTGCGGCACCTCGCAGCGGACTGCGACGCGCTTCGCCTCGAGCTTCGAGCCCATCGCCGCGATCGCATCGGGCGGCGGACCGACGAACGTGATGCCCGCATCCTGGCAGAGGCGGGCGAACCGCGCGTCCTCCGAGAGGAAGCCGTAGCCCGGATGAACCGCGTCGGCCCCGGTCACGCGTGCCGCGGCGACGATCGCGGCGCCGCGCAGGTACGACTCCGCCGGCGTCGCTCCGCCGAGCGCGACGGCCTCATCGGCCTCGGCCACGAACGGCTCGCCGCGGTCGGGATCGGAGAACACCGCGACGGTCGCGATGCCCATCTCCCGGCAGGTCCGCATCACACGGCGAGCGATCTCGCCTCGGTTGGCGACCAGCAGCTTGCGAATCGGCTTGATGGGGGCGTCCGTGCTCATGCGCGTACGCTCACATCCGGAACACGCCGAAGGCGCGCGCACCGCGCACCTCGGCGGAGTGGCACGCCGACAGCGCGATGCCGAGAACCGTGCGGCTGTCCCGCGGATCGATGATGCCGTCGTCGTAGAGACGTGCCGAGTTGAACGCGGCCAGCGACTCGCGCTCGATCTGCTCCTCGACCGCCTTGCGCAGAAACGCGTCCTTCTCGTCGTCCACCGCCTGCCCGGCCGCCACGGCCGCCTGCCGCGCCACGATCGACAGCACGCCCGCCAGCTGCTGCGGGCCCATGACCGCGGTCTTGCTGTTCGGCCAGCTGAACAGGAATCGCGGGTCGTAGGCACGGCCGCACATGCCGTAGTTGCCCGCGCCGTAGCTCGAGCCGATGACCAGCGTCACGTGCGGCACGCGGCTGTTCGACACGGCGTTGATCATCTTCGAGCCGTCCTTGATGATGCCGCGCTGCTCGTAGGCCTTACCCACCATGTAGCCGGTGGTGTTCTGCAGAAAGATCAGCGGTACCTCGCTCCGGTTCGCGAGCTGGATGAACTGTGCGGCTTTCTCGGCCTCCTCCGAGAACAGGATACCAACGTTGTTCGCGAGCAGGCCGATCGGAAAACCGTGGATCGACGCCCAACCCGTGACCAGGTTGGCCCCGTAGAGCGGCTTGAACTCGTCGAACCGGCTACCGTCGACCAGCCGCGCGACCACCTCGCGCGCGTCGATCGGCAGCCGGAGGTCGAGGGACGCGAGCCCGAGCAGGTCCTCCGCGTCGTGGATCGGTTCGTCGGCGCGCTCGGTCGGTCCGGGGCCGTGCTTGCGCCAGTTGAGCCGCGCGACGATCTCACGGCCGATCCGCAAGCAGTCGCGCTCGTCGAGCGCGAGGTGGTCCGCGACGCCCGACACGCGCGCGTGCATCTCCGCGCCACCGAGCTCCTCGTCGTCGGCGATCTCGCCGGTCGCCATCTTCACCAGCGGCGGGCCACCAAGGAAGACCTTGGCCTGGCCCTGCACCAGCACCGTGTAGTCACAGAGGCCTGGCAGGTATGCGCCACCCGCGGTCGCGTTGCCGAACACCAGGGCGATCGTCGGCACGCCGAGCGCCGACAGCTGCGTGAGGTTGCGGAAGGTCGCACCGCCGGGGACGAAGATCTCCGACTGCCGCGGCAGGTCCGCTCCGCCCGACTCCACCAGGTTGACCAGTGGCAGGCGGTTCTCGCGCGCGACGTCCATTGCGCGCAGCGCCTTCTTGAGCCCGAACGGATTGGTGGCGCCGCCGCGCACCGTCGGGTCGTGCGCGATCAGCACGCACTCGACGTCCGACACGACGCCGATGCCGGTCACCACGCTCGCCCCGACGACGTAATCCGTCCCGGCCGCCGCGAGCGGCGACAGCTCGAGGAACGGCGCGTCGCGATCGAGCAGCAGCTCGATGCGCTCGCGCGGCAGGAGCTTGCCGCGCTCGTGGTGGCGCTTGAGGTACTTCGGACCGCCGCCGGCACAGGCGAGCGCGACCTGCGCGTCGAGCTCGGCCAGCTTCGCGAGCATCCCCTCGCGGTTGCGACGGAACGCATCGGAGCTGCGGTCGACGCGGCTGCCCAGGATCCCCATCGCCCACGCTCATAACGGGACGCAGGCTCGCAGGCGAGCAGCGCCGCCGGCTCAGTTCAATGCGGGACGGGGCGGCAGCTCGTCGAGTGAGATCAGCGCTCGCGTCGCGCCGTGCCGTGCGCGCAGGTCGTCGAAGATGCGTGCCTGCTCGGTCGCGGCCTCGCCGCGCGCGCGGTCGAGGATCAGGAGCAGCAGCGGCACTCCGCGGCGGTCGCCGAACCAGAGCGCGCGGTGCTGGCCGCATACGGCGTCGGCGGGCTCGCGGAACGAGACCTGCGCGATCGCGTGGCAATGCAGGTGCACGTGGAACGGCTCCGTGCAGAGGTGCGCCCAACCGTCACGCAGCTCCAGTCGCGCGAGATCGGCGAAGACCTCGACGACGCCGACCGGGTTGCGCATGACCACCCGGGCGGGCCCCAGAGCCCGGCACGCCTGCAGCAGATCCTCCGTGAACGCGACCGCCTCTTCCATCGCAGCGTCCTTTCCGCGGCAACGGACTGCTGCCGCTCGACGCCTCCGAAGGTGACTCAAATGAAAGTGAAAGTCAATTTCATTTGAGCCGAGCCCCGCTCAAGGGCCCCGACCGGCGGGCCCCAGGCCACGGGGGACGTGGCGCGCCCCGCTACCCCTCGCGGATCTGCTGCGCGAGATACATCTTCTCGCCCACCTGCTCGACCAGGGTGAGCTGGGCCTCGAGCCAGTCGATGTGCTCCTCTTCCGACTCGAGCATGGCGTCGAGCATCTCGCGGGTACCGTTGTCACCGAGCTCGACCACGAGCGCGATCGCCTGGTTGAACTTCTTCTGCGCGTCGTATTCCAGCGCGAGGTCGAGTCGCAGCTGCTCGATCGGCGTCTCGCCGACGGCGACCTTGTTCAGACGCTGCAGGTTCGGCACCCCGTCCAGGAAGAGAATCCGCTCGATGAGGTCGTCGGCGTGCTTCATCTCGCCGATCGACTCCTCACGATTCTTCGTTGCGAGCCGCTGGTACCCCCAGTTGGCGCACATCTTGGAGTGGATGAAGTACTGGTTGATGCCGGTGAGCTCGCCGGTGAGCAGCTCGTTCAGCGCGTCGATGATCTTCTTGTTGCCCTTCAAGGCGAGCCTCCTTCCGACCCCCGTCGCCGGGAGCGTCCTCCACAGCGCCGGAAGCTACCACAGCGAACGCACGCGAGGAACCCCGCGTACGTCAATCGCGAAGTTAGCTGAAATCGATTTTCGATTTCAGCCCGCCGCCAGGTGGCCCAGACAGCCGGTCGCGGCCAGGATCGGGTCCAGCGCAGCGCGATCCGCGACCGCCCGGTAGCGCGCGCGCAGCGCGGCGAGCGACTTGGCGTGGTACTTCTGCGGCTCCTGCGTGAAGGGGACGCCCCCGATCGCGAGCGACACCTCTCCCCTGCCCTCGGCGAGCGCCGCCGCGTTGGCCACGGTCCATGGCAAGAACACCGCAGCGACCTCGTCGCGCAGCAGCGGGGTGAGGGTCGGCGCCAGGGCGGGCCAGGTCTCGAACGGGCCCTCGTCCCCGGGATCGAGCATGCGGCCGATCCATGCGAGGACCTGCGGCGCGCGCTCCCGCAGCAGCGCACCGGCCGTCGGATCGGTGGAGCACTGGTGCAGCTGGGCTGCCATGCCGAGGTCGCCGAACGCGGGACGGCCGCCGAACAGGTAGGGCCGGGTCGTCAGGTGGCGTTCGAGGATCGCGAGCTGGTGCAGGAAGGAGCCCTCGATCGTCGCCCGCGTGGCCGGCGACGACCCGACCAGGTTCAGGCGCGGCACCATCCGCGAGCGCACCATCTCGATCGCGGACGGCAGGCTCGCCTCGTCGATGCCGGGCATCATGCTGCGCGCCAGACGTTCGCCCGCCGACAGCTGATCCGGCTCGTCCGACCAGCGGTAGTGGAACATCGGCTTGTTGCCCCACTCGTCGCCGTACTCCTCGAGCAACGCGGAGAGGAACACCAGTGCCGGGTCGGCCGGATGGATCGAAGGCTCGGGGTACATCGCCTCGTAGTGCTCGATGATCGGTGTCGAGTCCTGCATCGCCGTACCGTCGGGAGCGACCACCAGCGGCACGAGCGGCAGCTTCGCGAGCCCGCGGAACTCCGCTTCGTTCGAAGCGCTACGAATGATCCACTGGTGCGGGATGCGCTTGTAGCGGAAGTACGACCGCACCTTGACCGAGTAGGGCGAAAGCTCGGACCCGAAGATCCGGTAGACCGCCTGCTGCGACATCGACGTCCTCCCGCGTTTCAGAGTCTGGTGCGCTACCCGCCGCTCGCGGCGTCCGCGCCGCCGCTACCCGCCGCTCGCGGCGTCCGCGCCGCCGCTACCCGCCGCTCGCGGCGTCCGCGCCGCCGCT
>Ga0194132_10001779_pt1 | contig 42764 bp, 38 predicted proteins | sample TA2KigOf80mmetaG_FD_148612 | JGI IMG/M metagenome (GOLD analysis project Ga0194132, IMG submission 148612) | Freshwater microbial communities from Lake Tanganyika, Tanzania - TA2015054 Kigoma Offshore 80m | ecosystem: Environmental > Aquatic > Freshwater > Lake | place: Tanzania: Lake... | reverse complement strand
CATCAATGAGGTCGCGAGCCACCTCACTGAACGTGCAGTCGCACGACTCTGCCATCTCGATTACTTCGCGCAGCGTGGTTTCGCGCAGGCGCAAACTTTTGCCGGGAGCATTCCCTCGTTGAGTCTTTTCGAGTTGTCTCATGATTCCCTCCTTAACACGACTGCACCACACTGTCAATTACCAAAAAAAAATCACGTTAACTGTTGACAATGTATTACACTCGTGTACAGTGTCGCCATGAACGACACACTACTGGCCCCCGCAGCATCAACTACCCAACCGCTTCCGCTTAAAATACGGATGCAAAACATCACGCCGCAGGAAAGCGCGATGCTCCCGCTGACAAGCGTGGCGTCCCGACTCGGTGTCAAGGTTTCCACCGCCCGCACTTGGATTCGCCTCGGCTACATCCGTGGGCATCGGTTCGGGAACCGGTGCTATCGTGTCCACGCCCGCGACCTCGACGCTTTCATAAAGGCGCACGAAACCGTGGAGCCTAATTTGCCGGGGGAGGGGGTGGCATCATGATAAAATTCGCTGCCAAACTTTGTGGAATGCTGTCGCTATCTGCGTGGCTCATGTGGGAATCGCTGTGCGCGATAGTGACAACCGTTGCGGGTCGCCGGAATAATGACGACGACGATGCGGGGGTGTCCCTGTGAACTCCCGCGCTAAGGGCAAACGTGGCGAGCTCGAGCTTGCTCATTGGCTCACCGACGCGGGGCACCCGGCGCACCGTGGCCAGCAGTTCGCGGGCGGCACCGAGTCGCCCGATGTCGTGGCTCCGTCGCTGGCTGGCATTCACATTGAATGCAAGCGGGTGGAGGCGGGCAACCCCTATGCGTGGATGGCGCAAGCCAGCCGGGACGCCGGTCCGGATAAAATCCCCGTCGTATTCCATCGTCGCAACGATGAGGAGTGGCTCGTCGTCATCAAGGCCCGGCACTTTCTCCCGCTAGTCACAACTACCCAACCACAACAACCACACAATGACTCCACACCCGCATCAGGTGGACAACGCACGCGCGTTGGTCGCCTCAATCCGCCGCATTAACGCTGGACTCGACACGTCCGACACTGGCACTGGTAAGTCCTTGACCGCCCTCATCGTGGCCGCAGCCCTTGAGCGCGAGCCGTTTGTCATCTGCCCGCTGTCCGTCGGCCCCGGCTGGGAGGACAAGATGGCCGCCGTCGGCATCAAGGGCGGCTGGCTCAATTATGAAAAGGCCCGGCGCGGCGGCTGGACACCCCCGGCGAATAGCCTTGTCATCTTCGATGAGGCGCACCGCTGCAAGTCCGCGTCCTCTCAGCAGGCCCAACTCCTTGTCCGCGCCAGCAGCACCAATCCAGTTTTGTTGTTGTCCGCCACCCCGTTCAGCAGCCCGATGGAGACACGGGCATTGCTCCACGCCACCCGTCTCTGCGAGTGGAACCGCTGGTATTCCATGCTGCCAAAGTTCGGCTGTCGCCGGAACCGATTCATCAACAATGCGTGGCAGTGGGATGGCCGGGAGAGCAGCATCACTATGCTCCGGTCTATGCTCGCCGACCGCATGGTCAAGACCAAGTGGACCGACGTGACGGGTTTCCCCGACCTGCTCATCCAGCCCGAGGCGGTGTCTGTCTCCGACCCGACCGCAGTTGACAAAGCCCTTCGCGTCATCGCCGCAGGCGACAAGACCGACCTGACCAAGATGCTGCACGCTCGCATGGTGGTGGAGTTGGCGAAGGTGCCCGCCATGGCTGACATGGCCCTCGACGCCGAGGCGCAGGGCAGCCGGGTCGTGGCGTTTTTCAACTTCACCGAGTCCCTCCGAATGTTCGCCGACCTCACGGCCACTGGCACCGAAGTCATTGATGGCCGCACGCCTAGTTGGTGGCGAGAGACTATTATCCGGTCGTGGCACACGCCCGGCACTGTGTCGGCCCGCTTCCTCGCGTGCAACATCGCCGCCGCCAAGGAGGGCATTGACTTGCACGACACGATAGGCATTCCCGTCCTCGCGCTGCATTCCCCGACGTGGTCCGCGCAGGACGCGCGGCAAGCCTTCGGGCGCACGCACCGCGTTGGTGCCCGCAGCCGCAGCGTGCAGAAGATTCTGTTTGCAGCGGGCACACTCGACGAGCGCGTGCTTAACACGATGCGCCGCAAATCCGACAACATTGACCTACTCACCGACTCAGACCTCAACCCAACCGCAGAATGAAACCTCGCCTGATTGACCCCTATTTTCGCTTGCTGGGCGTGACCGTCGAAAACACACCGCGAGGAATGCGAGATGCCGTCGCAGTTGTGTTGGAGAGCATGGACATGAACGAAGACCCCACATACCACGTCCGCCACGGGTCGCTGGTAGTAACGGCAGCCCACTTGCGAATGATTGCGGCGCGTTTAGAAAAATTTGCGAAAGACGAAGCTAGGACAGCCTTTGTCTCAAACCCAACCGCAGACTAAAACCCTATGACAAACAACACACACGCCGACATCTCCCCCTCAACCCTCAACTATCGCGCACAATGCCGTAGTTGGGACAAAAACCTAACCAGCGACCCTCGCTACGCCGAGGAGGGCCGCCTGCTTCACTCCGCCGTAGAGACGGACGACCCGACTGCGCTGGACGGCGAGCAGCTCCGCGTCTATGACACTATCCAGAACTTCCTCAAGCCGCTCCAAGACGGGGCATTGGCCATCCACCGCGAGCTGCGGCTCGACATCAAGCTGGGAACGCACGCGACGTTTGGCACCTGCGACCGCATCATCATTCGCCCGGGTGGACTCGCGCACGTCATTGATTTCAAGTTTGGTCGCGGCTCTGTGCCCGACGCGGACGCCAACCTCCAAGCCCTCGCCTACGCAATCGGCTGCTTCGACGCATTTTCTCAGGTTGACCGCATCCAAGCGTGGCTGCTGTCCCCTCGCCGGGACGAAGCCTCGTCCGTCGTGCTGGACCGCAAAGACCTTTCGACCTACCGCGCGAAGTTGGAGAAGCTGTTCATTGAAATTCTCGACCCTGCCCGCACCGCTACGCCGTGCGACGCCTGCTCCTACTGCGGGAAGCTCGGCCACTGCCCCGCCGTGGCCAAGCTCGCGGGCAGCATCGCGCAGACCTACGACACGGCGCTCGCCACCATGCGCCTCGCGGACTTTCACGCGAGCCGCATGACGACCGACGACATCGGCAACCACGCGCTGCCCGTGGCGCGTGTGATGGAGAAGTGGGTCAGTGCCGTGAAGGCCGAGGCTCTCGACCGCGCTACTTCCGGTGAGACAGTGCCCGGCCACGTCGTCGCCGAGCGCTCTAAACCTCAAACTTTGACAAACATGGTGGTTGTGGGCACCGCCCTCAACGGTATCGTGCCTGCCGCAGCCATCATTGAGGCCGCATCAATTTCGTTCGGGGACATTAAGTCCTTAGCGCGGTCGCTCGCTCCCAAGGGGGGTGCCGCCGCTGCCGAGCGGGAAGTGGTCAGCCGCCTGTCTGTGGCTGGCCTTATCACGGAACAACCGGAAACAACCCGGTTCATTAAACGCAAGTAATAATAACCAAAAAAAACAAACAAAAAAAATGAGCAACATCAAAAACCCCAAGTCCTTCGCCGCAGCCGCCAAGGACATCGCCAGCGACGTGCCCCCTGCACCCGCTGTCCCCGCAACCACGACCGCCTCCACCGCGCTTGTCACCCCGGTCACTGACACTGGTGGGTTCACGGGCGAGTTCGACGCCAGCGACATCATCATGCCCCGCCTGTCCATCGTGCAGAAGGTGGGCGACCTGTCCGAGCAGTTCGACCCCGGGGCCATCGTCCTCAACAAGCGCCTCCTGCTCGCGGACCCGGGCGAGTCGTTGACGGTGACGGTGGTCCGCGCGAAGAAATACTTCATGGAGATTCGCCCCTACGGCGACGAGGTCCGCCCGCGCATCTTCAACACGCACGCCGAGACATTAGCGGCGGGCTTCACTCTGGAGACGGACTGGACCACCGGGGCCAAAGCCACCGCGAAGCCCGTGCTGGACTGCGTCGTGGCCATCCACGGCACCGCCAAACTGGCCACCGCGCCGGAGTTCGCGCTCGTCCACGAGGGCACGCCCTTTGCGCTCGCGCTCTGGTCTATCAACAGTGTCTCCGCTTACAAGGAGTCGGCCAAAGTCCTTCTGTCCGCCAAGCAGATGTATTTGAAGCGCTTCGTTGAACAGAGTTGGTCGCTGACTACGGGCAAGGTTAAGTTCGGTGTGAACACCGTCTTTACGCCCGCCGTGACACCGCTCGCGGCGAATCCGGCAGCTCGCGCTGACTGGCTTGACAGCCTCGTGTAATCTCGTCGCTTAAACTGTATGACACACAATGTCTCTGACCCCCGGCAGACTATCCTGCCGGGGGTGCTGCCTCCGGCTCCCGAAATCATTGGCTTGCTTGGACCCAAGCAGTCCGGCAAGGACACTATCTGCATCCTGCTTGCTTGCGAACGCCCGCTCACTCGTCTCGCTTTCGCTGACGGCGTGAAGGAGGAGGTCGCCGACGCTATCGGGATGCCAGTATCATTTATTGAAGAACACAAGGAACGGTTGCGCCCGTTACTGCAAAATTGGGGTACTGAATTGCGCCGCGACCTCTTTGACCGGGACTATTGGGTCAAGAGGTTGCTTGCGAAGCTGCCCTTCGTGCGTACCCCGCTCGTCGTGGTGACAGACGTGCGCTTCCCCAACGAAGCCCGTGCGCTTGCCGAGCGCGGAGCGCGACTCATCCGCGTTGTGCGTGGCCCGGTTGACGCGGACCGGCATCGCTCGGAGACGTGGGTTCAATCCGCCGAGGCCCGTGCGCTCGCGCCAGAATTGATTGTCAACGACAGCAGCATCGAAGCCTTGCACGTCCGCGTGCAGCAGCTTTTAACCGAGCGAACCTTCGCTACCTAACTTGGTCACACGCGCGGGGGTGATGGGCGGTTCGTGGTTGTCCGCTCGTTGCCCTCCGCGTGTGGCCTTTAAGTTTATGATAGCCGTTGACTTCGAGACGTTCTACTCGCGCACGCACACGGTCGCTGACCACGGCCCGTGGGCTTACGCGCACCATCCTGACACCGACATTTATATGGTGGCCGTGCGTGGCGAGGGCTTTGACTTCGTGGGCGACCCTGCCGCCTTCGACTTTCGACAGCTCAACGGCAGGGACCTTTGCTCGCACAACGCCGGGTTCGACATGACGGTGGCGCAGGCTGGGATGTCTCGCAGCCTGTTCGCCGATTTCACGCCTCGCTCGTGGAGCTGCACTGCCGACCTCGCCGCCTACTGCGGCTTGCCCCGCTCCCTTGCCGACGCCATTCAAGCCGCCTTCGGCGAACACGTTCCCAAGCTGATGCGGAACTGGATGAGCGGCAAACACTGGTCTGACGCGGTGGCCAAGGGCAAGGACAAGGAGCTGCTCGACTACGCCCGCCGCGACGCCGAGCTTTGTCTCCGCCTTTGGAATTTCTTTGGCGGCTGTTGGCCCGCCCATGAACGCCGTCTGTCAGGACAGACCCGCGCCTTCATCTGGTCCGGGGTCGGCGTGGACCAACCGCTTCTTGCCACGCAGCTTGAGTCCGTTCGCGCGGCCCGCGCTAAGGCCGAGGCTGACATCCCGTGGGCTGGTGGCGGCGGGGCTATCCTGTCTCTCGCCGTTCTCCGCGACTACTGTGCGACCGTGGGCATTTCCGCCCCCGCTTCGCTCGCGCAGGACTCCGATGAATGTGCGGTTTGGGAGGACAAGTTCGCTGACCGATGGCCCTTTATCCGCGCCGTGCGCGACTACCGCAGGAGCAACGTGCTGCTTCGCAAATTGGAGAACATCGCCGCGCGTGTCCGGCCCGACGGGACCATGCCAGTCAACCTCAAGTATTGGGGTGGTCACACCGGGCGGTGGTCCGGCGACGCCGGGGTCAATATGCAGAACCTCCCGCGCGGTGAGATGTATGGCGCGGAGCTGCGGCGATTGTTTCGCCCCGCTCCCGGCAATTCTTTTGTTATCTGCGACCTGTCGCAGATTGAACCCCGTGTCCTTGCGTGGCTGTGCGACGACCAGAAGATGCTGGGCGACCTCCGCCGTGGCCTGCCGCTCTACGAGGCCCATGCCCGCGCCACGATGGGCTGGACTGGTGGCAAGCTCAAGTCCGAGGCTCCCGACACTTACCAGCTTGCCAAGGCCCGTGTCCTTGGACTTGGCTACGGCTGCGGTGGCACCAAGTTCGTCGCCGTTGCCCGCACAATGGCCGGGCTTAATTTAACCGCCGAGGAAGCCGACGCGACCGTCAAAGACTGGCGGCGGACAAACCCTCTGGTCACGGCTTACTGGCGGGCGTTGGACGCGCAGCTCGGTTCCGCTCGCATCTGCCGCCGGGACCTGACGTATGCCTTGCCCTCTGGCCGGGAGATGCGTTGGTGGTCGCCTGCCGTTGACCCCGAAGAACCTAGCCGGGTTGTCTGTGCCAGCGTCAAGAACGGCACACGCATCGCGACGTGGGGTGGCAAACTAACCGAGAACATTGTGCAGGCTGTCGCCCGCGACGTGTTCGCGGACGCCCTGCTCCGCCTTGAGTTTTCAGGAATAAACGTAGTGTGGCACGTCCACGACGAGGTCATTGTTGAATGCCCGACTGAGGATGCCCCCGATGTCCTGACAAAAGTTATTCACACGTTATCCACCCCGCCTGAGTGGGCGGTTGGCTTACCTCTTACCGCCGAAGGCGCAATTCAAACTTATTACACCAAATGAACAACACTCCCGGCAGCATCACCGGCCCGGTGCATTGGGAAGTCGAAAATGTGCGAGGATATATTACGTGTCCCGGCGTAGACTTGCACAGCAAGCCCACCAAGCCGCGCGACACGACGTTGTTCCTTGACCGGGTACCCACCATTTTTTGTCTGCACACTGGCTGTCGCGGAAAAGTTAAAGCGGCGAACGCTGCTCTCCGCGCCGCTTTGCGGGAGACAGGTGCGTGGCAACCGCCCGTTTTAGACGCCGCCGCTCGCGCCAAGCTCGCCGCCCGTGCCGAGCTGGAACGGCAGGCCCGTCGCTTGTCGCTGGCCAAGGAACAGGTCATGGCAGCGTATTGGTGGCCCGAGCGGATGGTGGCCCACGACAGTCCCGTTCACATCACCGACCACTGGCAGCAGTTCCTTTCGCTGTTTGACCCGACGGATGTCTTGTGGTGCGGCGAGCCGCACGAATCCGGCAGCCTCGCCAACCTTGCGAACTTCCGCACAGTCGCCCGCTGGCGGGAGCTGCGTTTTCCGGCCCGCCCCTTCACTTGCCCAAATCTATTCAAGCCCGGCAGCTCGGTGCGCGGGAAGGACAACCTCGCAGCGACGCGGCACATGGTCGTCGAGTGCGATGCGCTTGCCGCCGACCCTGCAAAGAACCGCGACCTCTCTGGTGCCGTGTTCAAATACATTCTCGCCGCGCGACCCGAATTGAAGCTCCGCGCGGTCGTTGACTCCGGCAACAAATCTCTGCACGGCTGGTTCACCTACACCCCCGAGGCTCACGAATGGGCCACGGTCGTCCTGCCCTCGCTCGGCGTGGACGCTGCCACGCTGCGCCTTGCCCAACCTGTCCGGTGCCCCGGCTGGCACCGCCGCGAGACAGGCCGTTTTCAATCTCTTTTATATCTCAACCCATGATTGCACTCCACCAACCACAAACAGACGGCATTCCCGTACCCCTCCAAGTAGCGGTCACGTTTGACCCCATGAAGTATCATGTTGCCACGGCTGAAGGTCGCTTTGACCCGATGGACGAGAAGAACGTGGTGCGCCGCCTCCGCGCGGTCGGCGTCAGCCAGAAGGTCCCCAAGGGCGCGGACATTTCCCCGGTTGAATCTTGCCTGTTGGCCTACCAGCTCCACAACAAGGCGGACGGGTTCGGGCGACTGTCAGGACATCCCTCCGGCTTGCACGAGCAGGGCGGGAAACGGTTCCTCGTCGTCGAGGGTAGCCGCCCCACCGTCGCGGTCCCCGGCGAGTGGCCGGTTGTGGACGCCCTGCTGACCGCTCAGTTTGGCATGGAACAAATGCCTTACCTTATCGGCTGGTTGAAACAAGCCCGCCGCTCATTTCGCAGCTTCGCTCCGCTGCCCGGTCAAGTGGCTATTTTTGCGGGGGCGCATGGCGTGGGCAAGAGCCTGCTGCAAAACGCCATCATCACCCCACTGTTGGGCGGTCGTCAGGCGTGTCCCTTTGACTACATGGCGGGCAAGTGCGACTTCAATGCCGAGATTTTCGAGGCGGACCACCTTGCGGTTGAGGATAAATTCTTTAGGTTCGACATGGATACGCGGCGGCAGTTCGGGACCCGCCTCAAGGAGTTGGCGGTCAACTCCATCCAGCGGTGTCACGGCAAAGGCCAGCGGGCGATTTTCCTCACGCCCAAGTGGCGGGTATCACTGTCGCTCAATCCCGAGAAGGAGAACCTCAACGTGCTGCCCCCGATGGACGACGCTATCAAGGAGAAGCTGCACCTGTTCAGCTTGTCCATGCCTGAGTTCCCGTTCTCCGACGGGGCCACGGAGAAGCGCGAGGCGTTCGGCGCAGCCATCGCTGCCGAGCTGCCCGCTCTTGCTCATTTTGTGGACACCTACGAGGTCCCCGCCGACCTCCGGCATGAACGCTACGGCGTGAAGTCGTGGCACTGCCCCGCCCTGCTGGACGCCGTGGAGGATACAGCACCGGAAGTTTCTCTGCTGGCCTGCCTGCTCCATGACTTGCCCACGTTGGGGTTGCCCGACCCGACCGCATGGTCTGGTGACGCCACGGACTTAGAGCGGCTGATGACTGCCAGCTCCATGCCCAGCGCGATGATTGTGCGCCGCCTGCTCTCGTGGCCCGGCGCGATGGGCACCTACTTGGGCCGGTTAGCGAAGACAAAGCCCAAGGTGGTTAAACGCAAGCGGGTCAAAGGCACTTCTCAATGGCGCATCACAATTCCCCTTTTGCCGGAATAACGTGGGACACGGCGGGCGAGCTGTCGGCGCGGCGCGAGCGCGTCCGCGAGTGGATTTCTGACGACGAAGCCGACCTTATTGACGAGGTGGCCAAAGGTTATCGCGCGTTTTGGGCGCGGCGAGGTCAGCGGCCTCCTTTGGTGTCGGCAACGCTGCTGGATTTTGTCCCAGACGAGGCTAACTACTAGCGGTCAAGCCACGCTTTTAACTTCTGTCGTTCGCTCTCCAACTCGGTGTAATGGCGTCCGCGCCATGCTAACGCCGCTCGGTTTCCCGCGCGGTCGTAGGCCCGGTCCAGCACGTTTACTTGCACGTTTGCCGGGGACGCAAGGAACTCTGGGTTTTGAATCAGATTCCCCAACACCTCGCGCTTTGCTTGCATGACATCGTGGACATACGATTGATATAAGTGTGCTGGTAGATACAAGCCTTTGGGTAAATCTTTGTATTCTAAGTTGCGGTTTGGCCAGCCGGGGATAACCCGGTCGTCGCGTGTCGCTGCGTAGGCATTTTGCAGCACGGTCGTCGCTCGGTCTTGTCCGGTTTTGGGTTGCCGAATGTCGGCAAGAACGTGCAGGTAAGGGTCAACTCCTTCGGGCACCGCCGTTCTGGGGTTGCCCCACAAATCCAGCTTCTTTGGAAGGTCTTGCCATTCGCCGTTTTTCCACGCGACCACGTTCCTGAGCATGGTCGGGATGTCCTTGTCCCTGACATCTGGCATGACGCCACGCTGCGCTTGCCGGAACGACGTAACCGTGTTTGCCCAATCCGGTCGGACTACGGCGACCTGACTGGCCACGTTTTGCACCACGCGGTTTACGTCGCCAGTGACAACAGCGCGGAGCGTGTTCCCCACGTTTTGCATCATTGTCGTGTCCACCATGAAGCGTGTCATGCCAAGCATCTCTGAGAACAATTCAATGTTAAATTTTTGCGCGTCCTCGCTGGGTACCCGGTTCGGGGTTGCGGTTTCGGCGAGGTTTGCCATGTCAGCGCGGACTCCGAAGACAACGCCCGGGATGCCGAGCAAGTCCAGCCGGAAGGTCGTATCGCCGTCCACATAGCGACCGCTGCCACCGGCCAGCTTGCGCTTCAATCCGTCAACATTGAGGCGGTAAAACTCCATGTCCGAAGACATTTGAAACTCCCGCATTTTATCTGGCCCAGCAGGCCCGCCGGAAACTAGCCCGTCTTCCAGCAGCCAGTCGGCGGCGGCAGCCAGAGTCAGGCCCGTGAGGAACTTGCCTACGGCGAGGGACGCCGCGCGGCGGTCGCCCCGGTAGCCGTAGACCGCAGCCTGCGTGGCCGCAAGCGCGGGCACGACGTAGGACACGGTTTCCACGGCCACGTTCACGGGCGTTTTAATGTAGGGCGAGGTCAGAAGGCGGAACGCTACCGCCCCCGGTTCCCCGGCCACCTTGCGAACTATGCCCTCTACTGCGCTTGCGCCTTGCGAAGCTGCGGAGTCTTGTTGAAACGTGCCTTCCAGTGCGGTTTCTTCCGCTTTGGCCCGTAGTTCCCCGGTCGCACGCAATCGGTGTTCGGCGTAGCCGCGCGTGCCGGGCTTGTCCCCGGTGAGGTTCAATTCCTGCGCCAGCCGGGAAGCTCGGAAGCCCGCCTTGGCCACTTCGTCCATCGCCGCGAGACTTCGCAGCATCGGCTCGGGGGCCGCACCAAAGAACGCTTCGGCGAGCTTCAATCCGCGCAGCTTGAGGGGCACCGTGCCGGTCACTGTGTCCACTGGCAGGTCCCCGTTGAACGCTCGCATGAGTGCGTCAACCGGATGAAAGCCACGGATACGCTCGCCTATTATCCGCTCGTTACCGCCACTGCCCCGCAGAAGGATTTCCCCAGCGGTCGGCACCGCGTCCGCCGTCGCTCGGGCAAACCATTGGGCCTCGGTCAGTGACACGCCGGAAAGCGAACGCTCCCGGCCTTGGGCTGCGCTCACCGCTGCGTCCACCATGGCGCCCAACTGCCGGGAGGGCAGGCGAACCGAGCCAGTCGCGTAGTTGTGCCAGAAGTTCCTGACCGTGGACTTGGCCGTGAGCAGGTTGCCTTGGATAACCGCGAGCAAGTCGCGGGACAGGGACTCGCGCGGGAACATTACGGTTGCGTAACGCCGCCACTCGCGCTCGGCTTGCCCGGCGGCTAGTTCCAGCTTGTCCACTGCGCGAAAATCTTTTTCCACAGCCGCCGGGTTTGTAAGGGCTGCTTCTGCCGCAGTCTCGTAATCGTTCCGGGCGGTTTCAGAAGCATCCACCAACCCGCGCAGCCGGGTCTTCTGCCCGTCCTGCAACCGCAGCCCGCGCTTTGCAAGGCCCAGCTCCACCAAAGCCACCACATTTTCCGGCGTCTTGGGCGTGCGGAACTCTGCAAATTGGCGGAGCAACTGGCCGAGAGTAGTCCCGGCTTTTGACAAAGTGTCATAGACACTCTCTGCCTTAGCCGTGTCACCCGCGTCTAAAGCCCGGCGCATCCGTTCAAGTCCGTCGAGGACAAGGAAGTTGTTTAACGTGTCCGTTTCTACCTTAGCGTTGAGCGCGGCGAGGGATGCGTCTAACGCAGCATCGGCTTTGCCCGAAGCGGCGGCGATGCCGTCCGTGATGGTTTGCGGCTCGTAGAAGTGGATGTCAGGCCGCGCCGCGTTGATGCGGCCCAGCTCGGGGTCGGCGCGTCCGGCCCGCTCGGGGAAGTCGCGCGGCTCGGCGGTCGGCGTTGGCCCAGACGGAAGTTTGCGTCGAGAGAAATTTCCTCTATCGTAAGCAGCGTCCATTTCCGCGTCGAGTCTCGGGTCGCCCAGCTTCGTGAACTCAATCGGCAGCAACGCAGTCTTTTGTTCTGCGTAACGGGTTTCTTTAGGGTGCGCCCGGTTCCACTCACGGTGCGGCCCAAAGTTGACCCAAGAGTTTTGGCCGCGTGTTTCCGTAGTCAACGCCCAACGCGCCCACGGGCTGCGCGTCATTTCCATGTGGATTCGCCATGCGGCTTCCTCCCCCAGCGGGCCAAACTCGGCGCGGCTCATCGTGTGAGCAAAATAATCGTGAACCGCGCGAAGGAGGTCATTCACGAGTAACCGACGACCGTTGACATCCTTGAAGGACGATTCCTGCAACAAAGGATGGTCGTCGCTGTATTTTGCCCCCTTGGGGCCGAAAGTATTCTTGTCGGTCCCAAAAATGAAAAGGTGGTTGTTGTCGAAAATGTCCCGGCGCATCGCCGCCGAGTTTTCGTAGGGCTGTTCTTTTCCGGGCCACGTCTCTACACGAACGGGTAAGCTCCGGTATTGGTCCTTTAGTTCTGCCGCCAGCGCGGCATATGCCCGGTTGACGCTCGGGTTTTCAAGGTCGTCTAGCGGAAGCCTGCTAAACTCATCCGCCACCCGTGTTTGATAGGCGTCTTGTTCGGGGGTGAGACGGCTTGCCGGGTGGGCACCCACTACGTCCCGCTCAACTAATCGCGCGGCGATTCGTCGGGCGATGGGGTTGTCTCGTCTTTCCGGTGTGGCTGGAAGTTTATCTGGAACCCGTCCGTAGGGAACTGTTTCTGGCCCTCCTTTACCGTAAGACCAGAGGCGCGAAAATGTGCTAGTAACTCCTCGTGCATTACTGCCAAGGGATGCTTCGGCGCGTTGGATGCCTTCTTTGAAGGCTCGGAGTCCGGCGGTGTCATGTATGTCTTCTGCATAATAAATTTCCAATTTGTTGCCGTCAATCGTGAAACCTTCTAGGCGGGAATCTTTTGCGAGTTTTTGGACTTGCGGCGCGGACAGTGGTTGCTTGAGTTCAAACGTGTAGAACGGGACCACCCGCGACCCGTCGGTTGTGTTTGCGCCGATGACTGCGTCGTCCGGCGCGTTGCGTAAAACGTGAACTTGTTTCTGAGAGAAATTGCGCCCGAACCTGACCGCGCCAGCAAGGGCGTGGGCCAAAGATTCTTCTGAACCTCGCACTTGCACATTAACTGACGGTTCGTATGCGCTACCGAACACGCCCATCGTTGGGGTTGAAACTACTATTAAGTCCGTGTTGGCGAAGTAGTGGTTTAGCGCGTCGGTAGCTGTGTCGGACAGAAGTTGCTGCGCTACTCGCCCATCGGGGCCGCCGCGTGCTGCCCGTTTTTGCAGTTGGTTTAGACCGGGAATTTGCCCCGTGGCGGCGGATAGACGCAACTCGACTTCATCGTCGTCTAGCCGCTTGCGTACAGAGAGCTGGTCCTCGCCACCGCCCCCAAGGTTGGCTTCACGAATCCACGCGCTAGTTAGAGAGCCGTCAACCCTTCGCTTGGGGCTGTTGCCGGGGGCAACGCGCGACCATTTAATCGGTTCCCCTTCCGTCTTGGCTGCCTCAGCCGACCATTCCGCCAAGACAGCTTCCTGCCTCTGGTTGGGCTTGCCCTGCAAATAGTTGACTTGCCCGCCTTCGGCGATGCGGACCCAGCCGCGCCGGAACATCTCGCTCTCCACAGCATCGTCGTTGAAAGGGGGGCGAAACTGTTGAAGTGCTTGGGGGTCGTTCTGTTGCAGCCACGCAAGGGCAACCTCGCCGTGCGAGCCGGGGCGCAGTTCTCCGTCAAATCCTCGAAAATAGACCGCTGCCGCTGGCTCGGTTTCGATGAACCTGCCGTCGGGCAACAGCCAGCCGTTGTGCCGGTCGGCCCAGCCCAGCCGGTTGTTTTCCAAGACTTCTTCCGGCGGCGGTTTGGCAGCGGCTTGCTTGGCCTCGCGCAGTGCGCGGTATTCCTTGGCCTGCTGTTTGGACGCCATGCCCGTGTCCATGATTGCTGCCAACTGGTCGAGCCTTGCCTCATCGGCGGGCGAGAGGGTGCGCTTGCGCGTGCTAAGGTCGTCCAACGCGCTGCGCCGGGCCAGCCGTGCCTGCTCTGTCTCCTGCTCAATGGCCGCGCGTAGGGCCATCTTCTCGTCGTAGGTCATGGCTTCGCCACGGCCTACCTTCTCGCCCGCCGCGCGGATAAGCGGCGCAGACGGGGCTTCGGGCACCGGAGCGGGGGCTTTGGCTTCCGGGGCGGCCTCGCGGCGCAGCAAACGCCCCGAGTTGAAGTTCATAAAGTAGTCACCCGTGCGACCTTCTTCGGAGACGCGCACGGTGATTTGACCACCCTCGGTGAAGCCCTCTACCGTGCCGAATAGTCGGGGGCCGGGCACACGTTTTGTGCGCCCCGACTTGGTGGTCTTCTCAATCGTCTGCACGAAGGACACCTTGTCGCCCATCGTAATCATGGGCTGCGTCGCATCCATCCGGTAGTTGTAGGCCGGGTCGTTCGGCGCGAGCTTGAACTCCTCTCCCGTGCGGGGAGACAACGGGACTGGCGACGCGGAGAATCCACCTTCCTCGTCCGCGCTTTTTACGAGACGCGGCGCGGGCGGGGCTTCTGCGGCAACCTCGGCAGGCTTGGGTGGCGCAACCTCGGCAGGCTTGGGCTGCTCGGCTTCCAGCTTGGCTCGCAGCTCGCGGGCAAGTAGGCGGCGTTCGGCTGTCTGGACATTGGCCGCGACCCCTTCCTCCGGCTGGTAGCGGGCGGGCAGGCGCGGGTCCACGGGCGGCGCAGCCAGCTCCTCAAAGCTCTGACGCAGGTTTTCCCGGCGCAGGCGGGCCACGTCGTCGGCGGGCATGGCGTCCAGCACCGACTTCGGAGTTGTCGGCGTCTCGCCGAGAATTGCTGCCCGTAGGGTTTCTGGCGACCCAAACAACGTCTGCCCGTCTGAACTAGCGTCTTTGGGCGGGGTGCCAATAAGCACGCCCGGAGCAAGGTTAGACTCGGCAAAAGGTTTTTTAGAAACTGGCGGTTCAACTTTTGCTCCGAGCTTCTCCATCACCATTGGAAGGGTGGCGTTGACGGGGTCCGCGTTGGGTCCCTCGTCCAATGTCCGGCGGAAGCCGAGCGGGTCAGAGAGGCCCATCGCCCGGCCAACCATCTCGGCGCGGGCGCTAATGTCGTTAAGCAGGCGACCAAAAACAGAGGTGTCCGTTGCCCGGTCAACCCGGCGTTCGGCCCACGCCTGCTCTTGAAAAACCATGCGCTCGGAATACCACTCGCGGAACGCCTTGTTGGCGAACTCCGCCCGTTGGGCAGGCGTGAGCGAAGCGTCCTGTGACTTCTCCCAAAACTTCACCACCTGCGGGTCCACCCAACCCTGTTCGACTGGCTTGCCCTCCTTGGTCAGCCCCCGAAGCAACGGGCTGTCCCCGGTCGTCATTTCCGCGCGAAACTTGTCGAACAGAACGTCCTGCAAGCGGGGCGCAAGGGTGTCCAGATGGACGTGTCCCGCCTCGTGCAGCACGGTCGCCGCCTGCTCTGCGCTGGTCACTCGCCCGTAGCGTTGGAAAAACGTCACCAGCTTCTCGGCGGCGTGACCTAGCGCGTCCGGCGAACTGGCGGGCTGCTCGTCCGTGAACTTAGCCTCAAAGCTGGGATTCTTGCGCGTGATGGCGTCGAACACCGGGTTGCCCACGGTGGCCGCATCCCCGACCGCCGAGACGACTTCCCCTTCCGGGGTCGCCATCGCCTTCGCCAGCCGGGCCGTCGCGGCTTGGTCGCCGCGTGCGGTCTTCCACTTGTCAGACAGGATGAAGTTCACCGCGCCCGCCAAGTTCTCGTCAGCGAACAAATTTCCGTCAATCAAAGTGCCGTCTTTGGTTGCTTTGAAGACTTTGCCACCGGCGCTATGGGCAGCCGAGATGACGCTGCCAGTCACGCCCGCCATGCCGAGCCGCCCGCCTACCGAACCGCCCCGCGTGTTTTCGCTGCCTGACAGGAGTTCCTGCCCAATGTTTGCGCTTTCGGCAGCGACGTTTTCCACCCCCGACAGCGCCGCCAACCTCCCTGTTTGCGCCGCAAAGCGGGCCGCGCCGGTCAGCGTGGAGTCTTTGAGGAGATAGCGGTCCAATGCCGCCGCTGATGAGCCAAACAACTTTTTGCCCGCCGCATCCACGGCTTTCCCAGCGGCGGTTTCTGCCGCTTTTGTCGCCACGTTTGCCATGCCGGGCGCAACGCTTTGCACAAGACCCTTTACTGCGGTGCCCTTGCCAAGCGAGCCGACAACAAGGGGCACGGGCACCATTGACGCGCCACCCATCAAAACACCCGCCCGGGTGGCAATGCCGGATGCTTTGTCGAACGCACTGTCAAAATTTTCAAGATTGTCTGCTGCCGAGAAAGTGTTGTCCCGCCACGACTGCATCCGCGCAGCGGTGCCTTCGACTGAACCAGCCCACAAAAGACCACCAAGGCCGTAGCCTGCGCCCGTTGCGAGCGCGGTGCCCGTGACGGTGCGGGCCAGTTCACCCGCTAAATGAGGAATAAAGCTCGGCGGCTTCTCATACGTGTCAGACAACTGCTCTTTTACATACTCGTCCGCGAACTGGCGCTTGAGGTCGTCCTTGGAGAACTGCCCCGTACTAAGCAACAAGGACTGTGCGACCCGCTCGCCCTTGTCATCCCAGCCCCGCTCGATGTCACCGAAAAAGCTATTCTGATTCCTCGGCGCGACGGCGGCGGGCGCGTATTCCACCATGTTTGTCTGGGATGGGTTGGCCGTGGGCGTATAGGGCTGCGGCTGAATGGTGAAGTCGTAGCTTTGCGGAGCTGCGGCAGTCAAAGGGGTAAGAACATTAACATTACGCGCGGCACGCGCTTCCTCCTGCTGGGCAATCCGGCGTTGGAAATCGGCCACAGCGACCTTCACGCCCAGATTTTCCGGGTTGGCGTCGAGCCATTGGTTAGAGAAATTTGCTACCGCGTTGGCGCGTTGCTCGGGGGTCCACGGGTCCCAGCCGCCTTCTGCGCGAGTCTTCTCGCGCATCAGCGCCCATTGTCGGGCAAGCAGCGGGCTAACTCCGGTGATTGGGTCCATAGACTGCTGCTGCTGTTACTATTGTTTGCGCGGAGTGTATGGGTTTAGCACGGGGACATCGTTGGTCTGGCCGCCGGTAGACCTCGGATACTTGAAGTTCGCGGGCGTGTTGCCGCCGCCAGTTTTGCCAGAACCCGGCACGCCAAAGACGTTGGTACCGCTACCGCTACCGCTACCGCCGAAGGGCGTTCCGTCCGGATTAACCTGCGGGAGCATCATTAAGACGGGGCCGTTCGTGCCGCTTCCGGGAATGACAACCCCCGGGCGTGTAGCACCCATGATGTCAGTCACCGTCGAGTAGTGCGGCGGCGGCGGCGGCGCCTGAAACCATCCTTTTACGGCGCTTTGGATGTCGTTGAGGTTCGTTTTTGGGTCCGCTACCACTTGCATCATCTTTGAGTTAAAAATTTTCATGCCGTCTGCAAAAGCGCCGAACCTGATGGCCGTCTGTCTCCTAGTTTCTTCAGAAAGATTTGGGTTCTCAATTACTGCCCGCATACGGTCCATTTTTTCCCGAATCTCTGCCAGCTTCTCCATAAGAACCTCGGCCTCAGTCCCCGGTTGTTTCAGGTCAAACTGACGCCTCTGTTCGTCAACGGATTCTTGCGCGGTAAGACTTTGCAACACCGCCGTTTGGGCGCGGACGGCCCGGTCGCCTTTAGCAATTTCTTCATTGCTTTTTCGGTTTAGCTTATTCTCATTTGCAGCGTGAATCCGGGCGTCTATCTCACGCAGTTCTTGTGCTCTAAGGTCCCTTAATTTCTGTTCAAGCTCGTGACGCCGGGCCTTTTCGTTTTCCTCTTTAGTGGCAGTTCGGCCCCTCTCGTTCTCCTCCTGAGTGAACTTCTGCTGCCTGACCTGCGCCTCCTCCGCCAGTGCGGCCTGCAAGCGCAGTTCCCCCATTCTTTGCGCGGCACCGTACTCGTCACGCTTGCGTTGCAGCACAGCCTCATTGAGCGGCGCGAACGCCTGCATTCCTGCTCGAAATCCGTCAAGTAAGTCGTTGCGCATAAAATAAGATTAGTAACCTTTCCTACTCGACGCCGCTGCAAGAGAGCTTGCCGCCGTAGTGAATGCCGCCGCACCAATGCCCGCCGTGGCAAGCGAGGTGACGGCACCGATAGCAATGCCCAAGCCTTGCATCCACGGGTTAGGTCTTGAGGCTTGCGCTTGCAACTGCGCGGAGTACCCCTGCATTTGCGTGCCGTAAATTTGCGACGTAAACTGTTGCCCCTGTGCCCCGGCGTTAGGGTTAAGCATTGGGGCGGTAAATGAGCCAACAGCAAGCGGCGCAGCCTGCGCCTGAGCGTTGCGAAGCTGGCCAAACTCTGCCTGCGGGGCCGTGCCCGCGAGGAAGTTGCCTGCGTTAGAAAGACGTTGTTGCTCCAACGCGCGGCGATAATCCGCCTGAGCCATCACTTCGTCCACCCCGGCGGCAACGCCAAAGGCATTGCCAGAGCGGGCTTGATTGGCAAAAACAGATTGAGACACCTGACGCCGTTCAGCATCCGAAGTAGCCCCGCCCATGTTGTATTCACTAGAAACTCGTTTGCCCACAGCCTCGCGCAACGCAAAACCAATGGGGTCGGCTTGTCGAAGCTGCTCCCGCCCTTGGGCAATAAACTGCGAACCAAACTGGTTTTGAAGGTCAATCGCGGTTTGCGCGTTAAAGAAGGCACTTTCCCGCGACGTGGCGTCTGCCGCCCGCATATAATCTGCGTCTGACTGGCCGGTAAAATCAAAAGACAAAGTTTTGTCACCGAGTACATACGAACCACGCTGCCCCAGCGCAGAGGCCATCGCAATTCTACGCCTTGCAGGCAACGATTCAATGTCCGCAAAAATACTATCGCGCGTAGCTTTGCCCACGTCAGGAGGAGGAGGAGGAGAAGGAAGAGAGCCGCCGCCCATAAAGTATCAATAAGGTTTAATGAGTTTTTCCGTGCGAACAAAATCAAACGAACGAAACTGTTCCAAGCCCCACGGGCGTTGCCAGACAATGCGGGCACGCTCGCCAAAACGAATTTTTAAGGCTGCCCATAAAGCTGCCATTGCACCTTTAGCGCAAGACACTACAAGGTCCACGAAGACAACCGGGCCAGCTTCGTCGTGACAGTAAAAGTCGCGGGCGTCTTGGGCGTGCTGCACGCAGCGGGCAAGGCCCACGGCCACGAGCCGCCCCCGCTTGTCAGTGACATGGGCCATTCGACCGTCATCGGCAAACCAGCGCAGCCACGGCAGCACGGTGCGCCCGCCCCAGCCACGGGCAATCCCGTGGTGGCGGACGATAAAGGCGGTGACAGTTAAAATGTTCATTGACTAACCAAGACCATTGTGTCGGCAAACGCGGTGAGCTTCAATGACCGGATGCTAAGTCGGTCTTTGGTCGCCATCAGCCGAGGTTGAAGATACCGGAACCCAGCGGGGGCAAGCCGCATCCGGGTGACACTTAAATTTCCCGGCTCAACGAGTTTGGGCGGCGGAATAGTATTCAACTTAAAAGGCAACCGAAGCAGGGCGCGACCAGTCTGCGCGAATGTCTCAGCCGCTCGAAACTCGCCTTCATCCACGCGGAAGGACAACGTCGCCGCAGTAGAACTTGCAGTAAATTCAGCTTCTACATTGAACAAAGTTTTAGGCGTAAGTATCTCATTAAACATCGCCGCACGAAAATCTATCTGGCTTGAAATCTCTGCTGTATCTGCAATAAAATTCACCATCGAAACTACTACGTTCGACCCGGGCGGGGTTGTGACAGCCTTGTTCAAAACGACGCTCCCGGTACTGTTTGCGGTAAACTCACCCGAACTTGTCAGTGTGACACTTCCGTTAATTAGTGACGGTTCTCCAAAGGGGGGTTGAACCCAACGATAACGCGCCCCAGCCCGCAACCCGGTTAGCGTGTAAACATTGTTGATGAACTGCGCCCCAGAAGGAATAAGGTTGGTTAGCGTGTCTACCACATCTGGGGCGTCGTCCACCAACCGGGCGTCGTTGTAGCGAACGACCCGCCCGTTCACAAGCAGAAGCAACTCGGGGCCATTAACGGAGACAACTACTTCCATATCTGCGGCTGCGAGGCCCGTCCACTCATCCAACCAAATTTGCGCCAGCGTGTCATAGACAAGCAACGCATTCGGCGTTGTGGCGTTGTCCAGCGGCAAAGCAAACAGAACTTTGTTGTCAAAGTAAACGGCACTCGCTGTTTCGGCGGCAGACCAGTTAATGCGGCGCACCACATCTGCAACCGGCAAGGAAATAGAACTGGAAATCTCGCGCTGCGTTTCTTGCGCCATGCGGCGAACCGAAACAACGCCCTGTCCTGACAGCCACCAGACATCCGCGCCCACCTGCACCGCTGTCCGCGAAGCCGAACAACCTACGCTGCTGCTGATTCTTTCCACCGGCCATTGCCCCACAGGTAACAGCGGGTCAGTTGTAACCAGCCAAGTTGTCAATCCTTTGAAAACAAGAAGGTTAAAATTGTCCCACGCCTTGAGGCCGGTAATGGGGTGGCCGTCGCCGCCCACGCGCAAAGAATTGTTCGCGGCAAAGTAGCCGGGCGTAAAAAAGTCCGAGACATAGAGTGTCTCGCCAGAAGCCACCATCAATCGGTTTGTATGCCAGACTGCATGAGGACCCTTGGGCGGCACCCGTATGGTGGCGGTGGCCCGCGCAACTTCCCCGGCTTCCGGGGCTTCGATGCTAATGGTCGGCTGTCCGACATAGCCCCGCCCGGGGTTAATCACGTTTACGGCCACAACCTTATCCGCGTCGTCATCTTGGCCTAGCGTGGCTACGACAACCGCCGCTTCCACCGGCGTCTCGCCGGAGGCCGGAATCACAGTTACGTTGGGAGCCGTTGTGTAGCCGCTGCCTTTCTCCGTCAGGGCCACCGTCAGATGGCGGAGCTTATAAAGTCTAGTTCCGTCATACTCCCACACTTCGTCTGCGCTGACAGAAAACCCACGATTGCCGCCTTGTAGCAAAGTCGAAACACCAATTAACCCAGAAAAAGACAGTGGTGACGCGGCTGGTTCTGGCGCAAACAACGTCGTGTGCCGGGCTGTGTTTGGACCTGACCCTAGCAATTTTGTGCCGAGTCCATCAAGATTTAGCGCCGCCAAGCGGTCACAGCCGGGCATCAAGGTCACGCGCACTGTGCCTCCGCGAGTCCGCAAATTGCCGCCGGGGTCAAGCACCATGTTGCGAGCTTGGTGAAACTGGTTTAGCAAGAGCAAATGAGGGGCCGTCATGCGGTTTGCACCCCCTCGAAAATCCGCCATCCCGTCCAGCAACAGCGGGTCGTCAAGCTGCTCGTTAAACAACGGAGGCGGCATTAGGAGAGAAAATGCCGGACAACAAACCCAGCAATAATCGTCGTTAAAACCGCAACGATAACTTTGGTAGCTAAGTCGTTGTTAAAATAAGTGTCTAACCGCAACCACTTAAACGCCGCGAGCTGTGCGCGAACTTCACGAAACGCCTGAGCATCAATCGCAACGTGTTGAACAAACTCAGCGTGATTTTGACGGACAGTCTCACTCGTTTCTCTAACACAGCGAACCAGCTCCCGCCGCTCGGCGGCGCTCTCTGCCTGCACGTTGGCGACGTGTCTGACAACCTGACCAGTGACGCTCAACTGCTCGTGCAGCCAGCGGTCTTGGTCGTTGAGATTTGCAAGCAAATGCGCCGGGATATTTGGCTCAAACTCAGGTAGTTTGGCGTCGTTTGACATAAAAATTTAACCTCGATTACGACCAAGAGCAGTTTGAAAAGTTTCCATAATGCTAGCATACTGTGTCATTTCTGCCTCTGTAAGAGACTCTCCGATGCTGTATCCGCCCAACGTATGTTTGCTATATTGACTCCGTCCGTCACTCATCACAAAAACTGGCGAGGTGGGCAGGGCTTGAATACCGCTGACGGGCAACGAATAATGTACGTTGACCGACCCGGCTGTGTTGCGAACTCGCAACGACGAAACATTTTGACGAGACGAGAGCATAAAACCCGACGTGATGCTAGGAGGCTGAACTTGAAACACGGGGTTTGCTCCGTTATTATAGTCCCCGGTAATAACCAATCCTCCGACGTTGTTGCTGTAATGCGCCGTAAAACGCCATTGAATGTGGCCTTCATTTACTGGATGTGTAGGATAACCAAGGCAACCCAAATCCATCTTCGCCGCATTTGGGGTTGTAGATATAAAGTAAATTCCGCAGTGCCAGTTATTCCACGCCAAGGAGGTGTTAGGAACAAGCCCGGTGTTCATTTGAAGCGTTCCAGAAAGCCCGCTATTTTGGCCGTAGTTTGGCGGCGGCACAGTCTGAGTAAAAGTTGCCGGGAAATCTGCGACAAATCCCGCGTTAATTACAAGCGGGTGCTGCATGGCTTGAAAACTGTCTCCGCAAAACAAATTTACCCGGCGAAACTTATTCCAAATACCCGAAGTTTTGCAGGCTATTACAAAAGCATTAACAGCGTTTCTAGCGGTGGCATTAACTGTGTTACCCGAGTTTAGAACCCGACTAATCCACGCGCTAGTCTCCGGCTCAAAGCCGCCACCCGAGACAAGAAACCGATGAGAATTGATTAAAAAGTTCATCCAAAAAACCCGTGAAGCGTAATTTTTAATCCACGCGCACCACTTGTTCCTATTTGCAAAACATCCACAGAAATTTCATCTTGCGCCACCAGCGCGGTAGGACTCGTTGCCAACACTGGACTAGGTGCCAGCCTTTGATTATTACTAAATACCATCTTTCCACTACTACTAAACAGAGAAGTGCTTGCGCGGCGGACATCCACCATAAGTACACTACCGCCGGTTTGCTCCCCCGAAAGACTGCCAGTAACGGAGGTCAAGGACATCGCGTGCGGAATCCGCAAACCCTTTACTTTGTCATTGCCCACCGTCAGCGGGCTGATTTCGTCTGAAGCTCCAAACGCAAAAGACATTGGAATGACACCCTTCAACATTCCAAACACGCTGGCCGCAGACAGGTTCTCCGGCGCCCCCGCAGTACCCGCTGTTCGCCCTTTAATGGTGTTGCTCGCCATGTCAGATAACTTTGCGTTAGTCACACTACCGTCTACATACTTCGGCGAAGTGAGGCTGTTGTCTGCGACCGTTGAGGTTGCCGCCGACTTTACCGCGCCCGCGCCGGTTAGCACTTTCCAACCGTCGCCGTCCGAGTATTGCAAGACATCGTTAGCGTCTAGCAACACCGTGATAAGAGAACGCAGCGTGTTGTTGTCGTTGAGACGAACAGTTACCTGCTTCCCGGTTGTATCAAGATTGATAATGGTCAGGTTTTTTACTTGCCGCACTTGACCGCTGGCGGGGGCTGCCACAAGCGTCACCGCCGTTGTGCCGTTAGTATTCGCGCCAAAAGACGTTAGCGCCGTAACTTCAAACACGGAATTATGGTTGACGAAGCAACCAGCTACCGCCATGTCGTTTGTGGTTTTGGCGGTGCCTAAAACCACCTGCAAGCTGCGAGTATTTGTATCAAGAATTAACATAGTTCAAGCCCTCATCATAATGTGCGCCAGCATTGACGCTGCGTTTACCGAGCTACTACCACCACTTCCCGCCGGTCCTTGCGGACCCTGAGCACCCTGCGGACCCTGAGCACCCTGCGGCCCCGCAGGGCCAACCGGACCCTGTGCGCCCGTGGCTCCGGTTGCGCCAGTAGCCCCGGTTGGCCCAGCAGGGCCAACTGGTCCTTGTGAGCCGATAATGGAAATAGCTGTATATTCTGGCATATTAAGCCCCAGTTCCGTCGTTTAGTGTTTTTACCAAGGCCGCCAAACGGTCTAATGCTGCGCCAATCGTAGTGGGGGCGGTGCCGTCCCAATCCGCCGAAACCGCCGGACTATACGCGGTTGCGTCACCGTTGGCTCCGGCAAGTCCCTGCGTGCCTTGCGGACCTTGCGTGCCTTGTGGCCCTTGCTCGCCTTGTGGCCCTTGCTCGCCTTGTGGCCCTTGCGTGCCTTGCGGACCTTGCTCGCCTTGCGGACCTTGCGTGCCTTGCGGACCTTGCGGGCCTTGCGGACCTTGCGGACCTTGCGACCCGGTATCCCCTAAAAATTTGACCCACAAACCCGCAAAATCACTGGCTTGAGGGTTTTGAATCAAATCATACGTCTCTTTAATAGCGATATAAGAAAGTGACTGCGACGGAGACGTTGAAAAATCTGTTCCGGCAGTGTCAGAAGCATAAGCAACATATACAGTGCCACCGTTAATGCCCGGTGCTCCGGGCGAGCCTTCGGCCCCTTGCGGGCCTTCGGGACCTTGCGGGCCAACGTCACCTTGCAACCCGGTTTCACCGGCGTCTCCTTGCGCCCCTTGCGGGCCTTCGGGACCTTGCGGGCCGTCGGGACCCGCCGGGCCTTCGGGACCTTGCGGGCCAACCTCGCCTTGCGGTCCTTGCGGACCCGGAGGCCCAGCCAACCCGAGGTTGGCCAATTCAATAGCTAAAAGCTCAAACGTGTTTTGTGACATAATTAAAGAATGTCGTAATCAGCAATCAAATCAGCATTCACAATCGGTGCTTGTATAAAACTAATAGTAAAATTCGTCACAGTATAATCCCTGTCTCGTCTCACACGAAGACCGTTGCGGTATAACCGCAGCGAACTCAAAACCGGCGCGTATTGCAGCGTAAAAACTTTGTTTGAGCCGTTACGCAAACCCGAGGGTGATTCGTTGTAAATTCGTGACTGTGCCGGAGTCACAGCTTTTTTGAAGCCACGAGAGATAAGCACACACGCAACTCCGGCAGCTAAACCGATTGCTACCGGCTTTGATATGTTGCCCTCACTTACATCAGTTAAAGACAACGCCCCCGCTGTCGTCGCAGAAAGAAACTGCACACTCCCCGGCACAGCACTGGCAAGATTGATTACCGTGCCAGAAACCCCTAATTCAAAAAGATTAGCATTCTGCACGCTAGTTACCACCCCAATAACTTCCGCAGTTGCGGAAGTGGTTGCGAGCGCACGGACATAAATGCCGTTGGAATTTAGCGTCAACACTTCACCCGCCACAAAACCATGCGCGGGCTGCGTAATTGAAATGATATTAGCCGACCGAACGGCAAGAGAAGCTGGCAGCCCGGCTACTTGTTCTAAGGAAAGTTTTGTCGAGACAGGCATAAATTATGCAGGCGATGAGTTAGGCGCAGTAGTGGTGCCACGATAGTAAAACGCTTGCAGCCGCTCCTCCGAACCTAACGGGACGTATAACTCAAACCGACCCGGATTGTTTACCGCCCAAGTATAATCGTTTTCAGCATTTAATAGCAGCCCATTGCGAAACAGCATCAAAGTATCTTTGACTACGTCCACATCTATTTGATAAACGCTGTTAAATGAAATATGTGTTGGAGTAATACGAGAAGCCCACGTCGGCGCACTTAGGATTCTTCCGCCAGTAGTGCCTATATCACCAGTCAGCCTCAGTGGTTCGGGCACTGTCCCGCCAGAATTTGTTTCTAAAGTGTGCCACTCCAACGCGGTATTGGTTGCGTTCCGACGAAGCACTTGCAACGATAAACCGGGCGGAAGATGCTCAAGGCCGATTGGCGGAATCTTATCAACAATGTTGTCCCCATCAGTGTCAAAGGGATTGATTTGGGTAAACCGAACAAGCGAAGCCCCGGTGGGGTTGCTGCTCGGGCCGTATGGAGCGTTGTTAGGCATACTGAGCGGAATCTGGAACGAGCTGAACTGTTCGCGCCTTTTGTATGGTGTCCCGCTCAATGAGCGAAGCCATGAGCGCACCAGCTTCTTGCAATTTAACTTGGGACTTTGCCACTTGCCGCAACCGTTCCCATGTGTCGGCTACCGCATAGGCAATAAGCAAATTTTCACAGCCATTTAACTCCGGCGTGTCTTGTGGGTGCAACAGAGGGCGCACACACTTTTTAGCCACAACTGTTAGAATTAACGACGATTCCGTAAACGCACGGTGCAGCCGAACGCGAAGATGCTGCCGAGAAGTTTCCTCTGGCAAAAGCACCTGCAACTCGCGGAGCGGCGGTGTAACGGCTACTGCTCTATAAAAAGAAGAAGTCGTATTACTCGGAATTGCAAAAATAAGCTGGCTACCCTGCACCACCGAAGGCACAAGGAGCTTGGTCCAAGGACCGGCTACCGACGAAGCAGACTGAACCTCATAATACTTCTCAGCCGCTGCCGGTATGCTCAAATAAAACTGCCCACCGGGCAGTACACCATTAACCAGCGCAACTTCGGGGCCATCGTACGCGGGTATTGAAGCGTTAATTTGAACGTAACCAGTTGTCGGCTTTTTACTAAGAGTGTAAACTTCGTCAAAATAATTGGCCGAAGTAATAGGAGACTGCCCAGACAACGTGAGTGTCTCATCTACCAGCAAGCCGTTGTATATTCCGCGAATGCGGACCTGAGTGACATCGTTAGCCGCGCTGCTGACGAAGCGAAGTTTTTTTCCGTCAGGGTGCGTGTGCGTGCCCACCGGGGGCAACTCGGTATAGACCTGCACCTCGCCCTCGTCCTCGTATGCTCGCGGGCAAATCGCCCAAAGAGTTCCAACTTCCATCGGTGTCAAAGCAAGCGAATCAGCTCCGGTTGTCTTGACAGCCAAAACACGCGACACCCACGACGGCAAAATAACTTCGGGCGAGGTAGTCGCTAAGGCCAGCACTACCTTGCTGTCGTCCCACAACTGCGCGTCCCACACCATGACCCAACGGCGGCGCAAGAACATTGTAATCGCCTCGCGCGAAGCTGGGTCCGTCGCCCCCGTAACTTGGGCGACGTGGTCCGTCATTTGTTCGAGGGAGAGGCTCATCCGGGGACAGTGGCGTCAATGATGACGATAGCAACCGAGGGTGGGGTGTAATCGGGGGTCGTACTTTGTGGCAGGAAACGGACGCTCCCACCGAACCCACGGCCATCGCTACCTGCTCCCCCCTCAATAGACCCCCCGCTGTTGATGTGGATGCTGCGTGACCCGGCGTTCCCGCCATTTGCAAACCGCACTCCGCCGCCGAGAGTAGTCAACGCACTACCAGCACCATCAAACGCGCCACCCGTCCCGGGGGTACCGAGGTTATTGCCCCCCAAGTGGATTCCCGGAGTGCCGTGAGCGCAGCGCAGCAACACCTGACCGTTGCTCTGCCTCGCAAGCGTGGTGTGTCCGTCGCTAACAGAGATGGTGAGAACCTGCCCAAAGGCGAAGCCGCCTTCCACCAACAGACCTTCCCACTCAGCGAACGCACCGCCGCCGCCGCCAACAACAGCCCCCGATGCTGCGGAGCCAAGCGAAGGGATTTTGTGCGCCGCACTGCCGCCCCGCCCCCAACAACGGAATCGGAGCCGGGTCGCGTTGGCCGGAATCGTATATGTGCCGGACAGCACTTCGGTTGTCACCCGAGACAGAGGGGTCCACGGACTGAGAACCAACCAGTGTGACCCCGTCCAAACCATCGAAATGATGGCACCACCGGCAATCTCCCCGAGGACGAATTGCAAGCCACCGGGTTTGAGCACTGGTTTTGGGTTCCCATTGTTGACCCGTAGCGTCACCTGCCCAATGGCCCCGCCCAGCCCGGGGGGCGATGCCGAGTTCTCGCGCGTCACCAACAGCTTGATTTCCAAGCCTTGAAAAAGTTCCACATTTTCCAGCGTGCAGGCGTATTGGCCAGCAGCGCCGGAGGTGTCCAGCACCAGCGTCTTGAGGTGCTGCGTCAGCACCGAGCCTGCTTTGATGACCCGACTCTCCACCGCGTTGTCCGCGAGCTTGGCCGCAGACACCATTCCGGGCTGGATTTCCGCGACACCGCCCGCGTCCACCTTGATGTCACCAGACAGCGCCTTTGACGCAAAATCACCGTTCGACTGGCTCACCAATACCTGCCCAACCCTTGAGCCGCTTATTTCTTCTGCCGCAATTAAGCGGTCAGCGCTCAAGGTGTTCTTCTCAACTTTTGCGTTGTCTACCGCGTTGTTGGCAATTTTGGCACGAGACACGGCCAAATCGGCCAAGGCGGCACCGGGGACCTCACCACTAACAAAACTTTGCTCTCTAACGAGCGCGTTGAGCCGCGAAGCCGTAACGTCGTCACCGTCAAGAAAAGGTTGTCCGGGGTTCGGCATAATAATCGCAGCCTTATTGGGTAGCGGAGCGGTGGCTGGGTTCAGCTCACCGCCCCGCCCCCATCAGCGGCCTATAAGGTTAGGCCAACAGGTTTCGGTCAGACTGAATGAGCACACCGAACTTCGGCTGCAACACCAGCGAGGCATACCACGCTTTCCACGCGACGACGTTGAACAGGTTCATCGGGTCGGATTTGTCAGGTTGGTCGTTATAGATGAGCTGCGGCTTCATCGGCGAATTGCTGCCCGCGAGCTTGACCGTGCCCGCGAACTCTTTGCCAAACACAAACGCCGCGTGACCAGTCAGAGACGTGTTGTGGGTGAACGTCTTGGGGTTGTTTGCCACCACGACCTTCACGTTAAACAACTTGCCAATCTCGCCGTTGTAGATTTTCTCCTTGTCGGAATAAGTAGCGACGTTTGACCAAGTCGCATCCCGACGCAGGTCGTAAGCCTGACGCGGGCTAACTACGGCAACGTAACAGCCGCCGTCGAGAGGCTTCGCGTCATTCTCCATGAGAATCGTCGCGGCCTTGTCCAAGTCAGCGACCGCAATGCCACGGCTCCCAGAAGCGCGAGTAGTCGCATTGATGAGTTGAGCTGAGTTGGCGCTAGCCGTAAGCGACGTGTAGAGCGCGTCACGAATCTGCGTGTCGAGGTGCAGCGCCGCTTCTTCAGCAAGACGAGCTGTTTCCAGCTCCAACTGGCGGATGAGGTCGGTGGCAACACGGGTGTCCGTGATTTTGGTCTGGTCGCCGTATTGGGCGAGCGAAACCTCTACGTTCTCCAACGTCCCGTGAGTGAACGTGGTGAGCGGGGTGCCTTCGGTCAGGGAGCGGACGTTGTCCACGTTCGCGGCCCCGCGCCGGAAGAAGCGCATAGTCAGACTGCCCGCATTGCGGGGAAGGTCAAACTGCTCAACAAGATTTGCGAGCACGAGCTTCTGTTCGATGTGTTGCAGGAATTTAAGGTTAAACACCTCTTCAATCCGAGTACTGTTTAAGCTACCTGCGGTGATGGCGGTGTTGATAACACCAGTGAGTGCGGGCATAATTTTATTTAGTTATGTCAGGACAAGCCCGACGGTTTGCGGCGTCAGTCCGCGTTAGCGGCTGAGTGCCTCGGCTTCCTTGCGTAAAGCGGCGAGTTGCTCGTCGGGAGACATCGTTCGGATGTCCACCGCCTTTGCCTCACGAGAGGCAGGAGCAGTCGCGCCGTCCAGACGCAGCTTCTTCCGAAGCGTTTGATTTTCCGACTCCAACCGCTGAACCTTATCTGCCAGCTCCTTGTCCTTGCCGATTTGCAGTTGCAGCTTGGCCACTTCAACAGCGGCGGCTACTCCTGCCGGATGAGCCTTAAAGAACGCACCCCACTCACCGTCCAGCAGCGAGCTGGCCGTTTGGGTCAACGGGGATTTTGGGTCTGCCAGCTCGGGATTGGCTTTTACAACCTGCGAGCGGGTGTTTTCCCACGCAGCGACAAACTGAGGATTGTCGGCTGACGAAGAAGCAGCCCGCACTTGCGCGGCAGCTTTCGCCGCCATGCTGTGTGCCAGTTGCTTTGCCAGCTTGATGTCTCCCTCGTCAATAAACCCGACGAGCGAACTCGCCAAATCCTCGAACGAGTGCTTCGGCAGCGGGTCCTCTGAGGTCTGCACTTGCTGAGACAGCTTGGTGAGGCGTTGTTCCTCGCCCAAGAGTTTTTGCTCGCGCGACGCCAGTGAGATTTCCCGCGCCTCGGCTTCTTTGTGTCGCCGTTCCGCGTTTTCCCACGTCCGAGCTAGTGCCTCGGCCTTTTTCTCGGCGCGGGGACTTGGCTTGGAGTCGGTAGTGGCTGGTTCCTGTTCGGAGTCCTCCACCTGCTTTTTCGGTGCAGGGGCGGGAGCATCCGCTACGGGAGTCTCAGCCTTGGGTTCTGTCTGTGGCGCATCCGTTTTCGGTGCGGTTTCGGGGCTAACAGTTTTTGGGTCCAGCCCATTACTGTCAGACACCCCTTCCTTGGCCTCCCCACCGCCGGGGGGAGTCGTAACTGCGGCAACGGTTGGAGTCTCAAGCGGCAACCCACGGTCGAGCTTGTCAGCATCGGCCATGAGCGCGGCAAAAGCCTCGTCTGCCTTGGTTGGTGCTTGTGTCATACTACTGGTTGGAGCCGTCTTCTGGCGCGGCCCCGTTTGCCGAAAGTGTCATTAACTGTACCCACGTCTGCCGGACTCCGTTTGCAACTCCGACTTCGTACACATCGCCTTTTTTCGTCACCGTTTCTTGCACCGTGTCTAAGACATGGTGAACCATTAAAATGTCCAGTTTACGCCCCGTTGGGGTCCGTAAAAACCCGTTCCACGCCCGGGCATCCGCTTCGGTCCATTGGCCCGGCCCAATCATTTCATGCGTGTATCGAAGTGGTCGGCGCATCACACGCCAAACTGACAGCCACACCCGCACACATTGTCTTACAATTTGTAGCATATCGGCATCTTAAAGGTTCACCACACAATTCGTCACAGCGCCGGTTGCGCCGGAGCCTGTTGCATCTGCGCTTGAGCCTGTTGCATCTGCGCTTGGGCTTCGGCTACGACCTTGCCCAAGTAAGCCGCCAGTTGTTGCATGGGGGCTTCCAACTGTTGCGCCTGCTCTGGCGACTTTTGCATAAGCTGACGGAAGTGCATATTGGCGTGGTTCAACATCAGCAGGGCCAGCTCGGCGCTGATTGTCTCGCCCGTTATTACGCGGCGTTCCACGAACTGCCGAAGCACCGTGAGGTGGACCGCGTCGTTATCCACCGGCTTTACCTGCGCCGGGAAGCCAATGAGCATCCGACCAATCTCCCCGGCTTGGTCCTCCAACTGGTCTGTTGATTGCGCGTCTGAATCCATAAACAGGCGCTTTACATCCTGCGGGTCATCAGCCGCAATAAGGTCCCGCACCAACTCGCCCTGATTGACAAAGGGGTTGTTCTGCAACATCTGGAAGCGCGTCACCTTTTTCTGGTGAACAAACTGCTTGTTGAAGTTGTCCGCGCTCGCCAACGGCTCAATGCGGTAGTCATCCGATAACGCCGCCGGGGGCAAGGCCAGCAATTCGTTGCGATAGAAATAATCCAAGGCCGCTTTGTCATACTGGACATACAGGCTCCACGCTTGGGCAAACGCTTCGGAAAGACTGCGGCGAAACACGCGGCTGCGGAGGTCTACAACTTGAGACATCAAGCTGCCAATAAGGTTGACTTCGCTGGCTGTGCGCCGCTCGTTGTTGTTCATCTGGCTGGTCAGGCCAGCGTCAGGGACACCAATAAGCTGCTCGGCAGTGATGCGATGGCCCACCAGCTCACCGTCCCACTGCACAGGCGGCTGGCCCATTTCCACTCTACGAATACCAAAAGGAAGAACATGGCCGGGCACAAGCCGCACGTTGCCAGTGTTGCCCAGCGGGCTGTCACTGACAAACAAGGGTTTGCCAAAATAAGCAAGTGCGTCCAACTTTTCATTCCACAGCCGGGACATAGACACTTGCAACGGGGCTATGCGCTCGGGAATGCCCCGGCTGGCGTAATACCCCTTGTCTTTGATTTCGCAATTAAACTCTACAAACGGAAGTTCGTTGTGGTCAAACGGCAGTTCCATCGGGTCGCGGACTAACTCGTCAGACACAAGCGGGGCCATCACAAAGGTTTCCCATTTGCAGTTGTCCGTCCGTCGGTAAACTTCCCATAGAATAATGCTTTCTGCGCGAGCGGTGTGCGTTATGCCTTCTCGGGCAAACTTGGCAGATTCTTTGGCTGAGTTTACTGCCGGGGCGTTAGTGACAAGTCGCTTGACAAACGCATCGTCTTGTTTCCAATTTTCGTTGCGCCGGTAAGTAGCCTCACTTACTTGATGCACCTGCACACACCAGTCGGCTTCGACCAGCGTAGTCGTGTGCGCGGGCACTATAAACATCATCGGGTCTACGGAGTCAAAACGCACCTGCTTTGTGCGGTCGTCCCAGCGAACTTTCAGCAAACCTTTCCCCGTCACGAGCATATAGTCCGTGACAGAAATAATTTCGTTCTCAAAGTTAGTTCGCTGCCGGAGACGGAAATCAAACCATTGCGCCGCCAGTCCGTTAAACGGAGACAACTCCCGACGAAGGGCATAGAAGTTTGCCAGCAGCTCGTTGGCGAACACTTGCTGGACATAGTACGGCTTAATTTTTTCCACCATCATGTCAGACAGCGGCCAATTCATGTCTGCCGCCATAGGGAACGGCTTGTTGAGTCGGCGCAGCCCTTCGTGGCGCAATCGGAAAAAGTCAATCTGCTTGGCTTCCCAAGCGGTGCGGGCGCTTAATGCGTCGCGCACCCGCTCGTCAAACTCGTTGACTAATGGGTGCGGCAAAAGAGAAACAGGAGGGGTCGTGTCTTTGCGCGGTTTGTCCGCAGCGTAATAATCAACGTCTTGCATGGCTGGTAGTGCGGGATTGGCGAACTGATTTGCGCCTAGCGATTACTGCTTCGCGGCAAGCATTTACAAGCAGCTCGTCCTCGGGTGATTGCTCTTGCCGCAACAAATTTAGAGCTTCGTCTGCAAGCGCCGGGTCTTTTTGTTTGACTGCCGCCGTGACGCGCTCCACTCCGGCCACCACGTTGTCGAAGCCGCTCTTGCTGACCACGCCGGTCAGGACAGAAGTTGACGGCATTACCTTGGACATGAAGCCAAACAACCGCCCCGCTAATGGAGCCGCCGTGGGGACCATCACCGCGAGGGCAATCATCCCACCCGTGCCGAGCAAATCCCCCAGCCGCGTCAACCACGTTTTTGCCTGATACTGTCGCCACTGGTCGGCGACCTTCCGCTCGCCAGCGTATTCTTCTTGCAGCTTGGCCGTAGCCGCCGCATGAGACTTTTCCGCGTTGTCCAACTTGGCCTTGAGTTCTCCGGTGGACCGTTGCAGTTCAGCCAATTCCTTTTCTTTGACACTTAGGCGGTCGTTGGCTGCGGCACGCTCGGCTGCGTTAGTAGAAAGCAAACCGCCCACAATACTGCGAAGCTCGTTTAATTCGGCAACCGTTAGTGTCGGGAGAAGAACGGACGCTTGCTGGTTAAACTTTGCCGCAAGGTCTGTGGCCGGTTCCCGGTTTGTCCGCGCGTCTAGCGCAACTCCGGTTGCCGCTACTTTTGCAGCGGCAGCTTGGATAAGCTGCTCATTGTTTGCGGTTATAGCTTCGGCAGCTTTGGCTTTTGCTTCAGCGGCGCTTTTTGCGTCTTTGGTGCTGTCTGCTCGCCACGTCCACGGCTTCCACCAAGAACGCTCAACTTTAACAGACGGCGTAGAACAACCCGTCGTCAACACCAGTAAAAGTGTAAGCCAAATAAAAGGTTCTTGAATAAACCGGATTCTTTGCGCGGCACCACGAACGTAAATTACTGGTCGTCGCTTGCGACGCTTCAAACTACTATTTTGAAACGACTCAACTGCGTGTTGCTTTCTATCAAGAAATTGAAAATACATAACTAACCTGCATACCAACCCAGCTCAGAACGCGCTTGCTGTTCATTAGCATCAGCAGTGGACAAAGTCCGTGTTTCAGACTGAGTGTCGGACATACCCTCCAAATCGTATCCACCACCTAACATCCCCGCAATCGCCAATGCGGCAAAGACGGCATCTGCCCGGTCGGGGGAGGACACCCCCCGCGCCCTCATGTCTTCTTTCTTTTCCAAAGCCGCCTTGCCCTGCAACGTAGTAACACGCTTCCGGCACGTCATCTGTTCCAGCAGTGTCTCGTCGTCCAGCAGGATAACCTCACGCCGCTCAATGCGGCGGGCAGCCGAAAACCACAACTCTGCGCCAAGGTTGGCGTAGTGCTCAGTTGAAAAAGCAGTCTGGCCATTTAGCAGCCGCCGCACTGGAACACCAGCGGCCACCAAGGCGTCGTTAATAGGGTGCCCCAGCCCCCCGTCGTCCGCAAACACATTGCCGTTAGGAACTTCCCAACGGCGCAATTCGCTAATCGCGCGACCCGCTGCGGCCATCGTATCTTTGTCTCGCCAGCAAATAAGCCGTTCCAGCCGGTTGCCGGAGACAATCGCAACGACATTCTCGTCCCGGCCAGCGGCCCAATCAATAAATGCCAGCCGGGGGCCGGGCACATACGCGGGTGGTCGGTCTAAACAGTCGGCCAGCGTTACCCGACTTAATACCATCTCAGAACCAGACACCTCGTTAAACTCCGAGAAAATCATAGACCGGACGAGCGGATGGTCCCGGCCCCACTTTTCGATTTGACCCGCCACCCACTTGTCAGACAGGTGGGGGCAGTCCATCGAAGTGACACGGTGAGCAGAGTAAAACGCGCGTCGAGTGCTGAACGCGGAAGCAAACTCCCCTTCCGCCGAGCCTGCGCTGGACATCAACAAGAGGCGCGTAGGCTGGCAGCGCTCGATGGCTTGAAAAATAACATCTGGGACGGACTTTGCTTCGTCCACAATCATTAAGAGATTTGTGTTGTGCCAGCCCTCAAACTTGCCTGCGTCGTCCGTGGAGAAGCCCACGGCGCGAGAACCGTTGGGGGCGTGCAAGTCACACTGGTTGATTTCCCAGCCGTTGCCCAGCCGGGGCTGGTGCTCGCGCAATGCGCTCCAAAGCTGTTCCTTGACCTGACGAAACACACCCGCTGTGGTGACTACCTGCGAGTGCGGAAACGTCGCGCAATGCCAAAGGAGGAGCGGCGCGGCCACGTTCTGCGTCTTGCCTGAGCCGTTGGCCGCTACTAAGGCCACGGGCTTGCGACCAAGCGCCACATCCCACATTACGTTCTCCTGCCAAGTGTAGGGTTTAAGGCGAAGCATTTCCCGCGCAAACCAAACCGGAGTCCCAAGTAGCGGGGGAGCCTTTTTGTTTTCACCCATTTTAAGCCACCCCTGTCGAGGTATGGCCCCGGGCTGTCCCCCCGCCCCCCGGGTCGGGTGGAACGCTGTCTCTGACAGCGGCGCGGCGGGCCTTGAACGCCGCTCGCGGGGCTGTTGACCACCTTCGGTGGTTTTGCGCGTAACAGGCATTACGCAACACGCTGAATCGGCACGGAAGTTCCTTGAGGAACTTTGGCAACAGATTCTTCCGAAGTGATTGAAGGTGTTGGACTTCCGTGATTTACAATCTTCGATTGTACATAACTGGAATTGTGAGTTGCCGAATCCGCAACCTGCTTAACTTCAATGATTTGCGAAGCAAAGCGGTTCCAAGATTCATTCATTTGGGCGCAAACTGTCGCCGTAACTTCGACTTTCACTACGGGTCCTGACAAGTCAGGACGAGTGCCCTGACCGAATCGGTCAGGGTAAATGCGCTCAAGCTCCCACGCTGCCGCCTGCCAGCGTCCCGCAGGGAGTTCGCGCAACCGCGCGAGCGCGGCTTGGATGTGAACAGCCTGAGCCTTTTTTATGGAGTCTCGAAACGCCGGCTCATCCTGCATTATTCGGCCAAATACCTGATAGCCAACTCCTGCTGAATCACACGCTGTCAGGACATCAGCACCGCGCTCGAACGCGCTCACCAACTCCGTGCGCTGCTCCTGAGTCATGACTGCCAGCGGTCGCCCGGGCGCAGCACCAGCCTCACGCATCGCGGCCTTGGTCATGCGGACGCTAGGACGAAAGTCCTTCACAGCACGACGACGGACAAGCGATGCGGAAGGTGCGGGAAGCGTGTCAGACACACAAACACACTAGCGGCATCCGTGCGCGACGACAGCCAAAAAGCGAAAAAGTTACGTAGTAAACAGCACTTCACGGCACGAAACTGTTGACAACTGCAAGACAATCAGTCACACTGTCACCACAATTTGCGGTGCTGGTTCCGGCGAAGTGCCGGTTAAACAGACGGGGTGCGACGCCCCGGTCGGCCAAAGTCCGCCAGAGTGTTCTAGGTGCAGCGGTGTAGTGCCCGCCTTCGGGAAACCACACGCCGTGAAAGACAAGCGTAAAGCCGACGAACGAGACACGAGCCGAGACGGGGAAAACGAGCAGGCGAGTGTGTGAGCAAAGGGGTCTGGTGCGCTGTGCCCTGTCTTTCAGACAGGGGGTATCACCCGAAAAACCCGGTTCCCGTCCTTGGACATTAGGACGATACTAAAATATCCCGCATTGGCTTTAAGCCACTCAACCGCTGCGAAAGGCGATGGCCCCTCTAAGGGGCCGTGTGTCGGACATAGCTCGCCACTATGTCCCTGATGAGACGGCGATAGTCGAAACACACAAACAAAAAAAAACCATGAGAAAGTTCATCAAATCCTACCACGCAGTGCAAGAAAATGTCTGCCAATGCCTGCCCTCAATCCGCGTATGTCTTTGGATTGAGGCGATTTTGGTAGTCACCTATTTAATCTGCGCCGCCATCCTCGGTTAAACCTTAACCATAACAAGTTATGACTCGAAAACATTTCATCTTAGCGGCCAACCTCATCAAGAAAATTGAAAACATTGACGAACGCCGCAAAGCGGCGGAAGTAAATGCCAAAATCTTCTTAAAAGCAAACCCACGGTTTGACAAAGTTAAGTTTTTCACGGCGTGCAACGTGTCAGAATTTTACACGCTGTGAATGTCGGACACACAAACACACACACAAAAAAAAACCACATGAAATCCACGTTTGAAATCGCAGCTCTAGAAGCTGCCATCGGGCCTCGTGGCTCGACTGTCCTCAGCGGGGCAGAAGCCCGAAGCAAAGTGCGTAATTGGCTGCAAGCCAATGGATGCAGTCGAGAAGCTGTCGCCAGCCTGTCTATGGACAGACTGCGTGAAATTTACAACGACCCCTCTGGGGTTAAGCTGGCGGAATTTCGCGCTTATTGGATGCCTCCCGCTGCTCCCGCTGCTCCCGCTCCGGCTTCGCCGGATGTTGAGGGTTTGCTTGGCACGCTTCGGGGTCTGCTCACTCACCAGCCGAAGGCTGGTGTGGATGAGGCTGCGGTGCGTGGCATCGTCGAGCCGCTTGTGGACTCTGTCGAAGACAAGGTCGCGGCGTTGGCCGAAGGCATTAAGCCTTTGGCTGACCTCGCTGAACGGGTCAAGACGGACGCTAGCGCAGCGGCCCGGCTGCCTTTGGTGGCTGCTGCTGCCTCCGGGAATCACATCCTCGACAAGCTGCTGCCGTTCTACAAGCCCGGCAATGACCAGCTTGTGAAAGTTGTCGTAACGGCTCCGCCGTCCTTCGGAAAGAGCCACAGCATCCGGTTGCTCGGCAAGTCGTATGACTTGCTGATGGAACACGGCTGCTCCGAAGACGTTGACGAAGTCGCCACATTGCTCGGCAATCCCATCCCTGATGGGAGTGGCGGGTTTATTGTGGTTGACGGCATCCTCACGGAAGCTGTCCGGCAAGCCGCTACTGGCAAAAATGTCCTCGTCTTCTTCGACGAGGTTTTCCGCCTTCACCCGAAGGCGCAAGAATGGCTGCTCACCTTCTTGACTGGTGTCAAGACACCGGATGGCGGTGCTTACCGTCTTAGAACCAGACGGGCAGACTCCGGCAAACTCGAAGTTCTTGAATGCAAAGCGAAGCATTTGCATATCATCGCGGCATCCAATCTTGGATTGGCTCGCCCCGTTGAAGCATTCTGGTCGCGGTGGTTCAAAGTTCGGCTCGATTGGAACTTGGCAGACTGCACAGCAGTCGCTTCGGCTATCCTCGCTTCCTTTGGCATTACCGCTTCGGCGAGCTTCGCCGAACGCTATGCCAAGCTCATCAACACAAGCCGTCAGGCTTGTAAGGAAGGCCGCATCAACTACCCGGTAGACTTCCGACTCTTGGAGTCGGCTTGCTCCTGCGCCGCCATTGCGGACGAGGCTGGTGTCGGGGACTTCGTCACGAAACACCTAAACAGCCAGATTGCGAGCTGGGACGGGGACTTAGGGGACACGGACCCGAACGTAGCCGCCCTCACCGCTCCTTGGTTTAAGGAGCTAACCAAAGTCTAACCCGACTGAGTGTCGCTGTCTGCCCTCTGTCCTTGACAGAGGGTAGCAGGCGGGACTCCGCACCGTCGAATGACGGCAGTCGAAACCACACACAAAAAAAAAAACCATGAAAACTCCATTAGAGTTGTTTCGTAAGGCACGAAGTTGGGGGTTACGAAACAAGACCGCGAAACAGAGGGAAGGTTGTATTCGGAATCTTAGAGGACGCACGGGGACGTCGTCTCTTACACAGCCAAACGAAAAATTGGCCACGGCCTGTTGGCACTTTAATTCGGCCAAGAATCGCCACGAAATTGAACTCGGGTTGAAATTCGTAGAAAGCCTGTCAGCGGACGCAAAGGCATCGGAACGACGGCAATACCAGTGCCTACAAGCTCTGCTTCTGCATGAGGTTTGGCACGGTCATTTGACAGAACGCGATGGTTCTAGAGTAGCCACTGCCCTTCGGGAGAAGGGCATCCCGTTCGCCCTGTTTAATCTCTTTGAGGATGCTCGCATCGAACACGCTGCCCGGGCCGATGCGTCTTTCAAGGACAGTTTTGACACTGGTCGGTTCGGTTGGGTCAACTATTACGAACAGCCAGAAGATACCGGCAAACCAACTACGGTCTTTTGGTCGCTAATTAACGGCGAGTCATCTGCATTTTCGTCCCTCGCGGTTCGCTGCCCCCGCTGGACAGGCGGTGACTGGCTTCGCCCTGATGGTTCTACCATCCCCGAACGACAGGTTCTACCGACGATTAAGGCACACTTCCGCCGTGTCATAGACACGAAATCAACAACCGGCCTCGGCGGTGTTCTCGGGGACTGGCTCCGTGACTTCGGCCCGAAAGTCGAGCGTCACTCTCGCGGGTCTGGCGTGGTAGCCGGGGAATCGGACGGCTCCGGTCCCGAAGGAGCGACGCCCTCGGGTTCGGGCGGCGAGGGCACTAAGGAGCTTGGCGGCTCGTCAGGCTACGGTGCGGGCGGCAACGGAGTTACGGCCCCAACAGAGTTGTCACCCGACATTCCAGCAGAGCTTCGGAACACTCCACCGGGGCCAGCCTCCCGAATGGGAAACATCAAGCGGTTTCAAAACTCCGGCATCCGGGATAGACCGCTGGACCACGTTGACGGCAACGCCGTCAAGCAACAGACGAATCGTTTGGCGGACATTGTTCGCCGGGCTGGGGTCGCCCCTGCCTCGACAGGGTGTGACGGGCGCAAACTTCATTTCGGCAACGCCATCACCGGACAGAGCAACGCATTCCTTCGGAATGCAGCGGAGCGGGGTCGCCGGAAATTGGTCGCAATCTTCGACTGCTCGGGGAGCATGGGACTCCCCCATCTAGTCCACGGGCGGTCATTTTTGCTCGCCCTCGTCGCGCTGCACCGCCGTCGTGTCATTGACTGCGACATTTGGTTGACCGGGGGCGGCGAACGCTGCCGCCTTAACCTCGACGCAGTCTCCTTCCGCGACCTCGTCGCAGTGACTCCCGCGCTAGGCTGTGACTCGTTCAGAGCCACGCTTGACGCAATCCCGCTTCGGGAATTGCAAGCGGCGTCGGCAGTGGTCTGTTACACAGACGGCCAAATCACCGGCGGAGCGGTAGACGCAGGGTCTTATCGGAACCGTGGCGTGAACCTCGTGGGGTGCTGCACGGCACCCGAGAACGAAAAACGCGCAGAAGCCCACGCTGCCGCCCTCAAGCATCACTTCGGACGCGGCATTATGAAGCCGACTGGTGAGCAGCTCGCCTCGGCACTGGTCGCCGCCATCACGGTGAAGTGACGCCTCACGCTGCCCTCGGTCACGCATCGAGGGCAGCAGTGAGTTGTCTCTTAGACAACACACCGCGCCGTGCGGCTCACGGCTTTTACACAACACACAAAACCACAATATGAAAACACACACACCCGGCCCGTGGGACCATACGCCAATGCAGGATACAGTTTGGGCCGAAAATGGAAACAAGATGGTCTGCAAGGTTGCAATGGGGGACACCGAGTCAGAGGAGCAAGCTAACGCTCGGCTCATCGCCAGCGCACCGGAATTGTTGGCCGCGCTGTTTGTCGCCGAAAGATATATGCGTCCAGCTATCAAGGGCGCACGCAAGGGCTATGTCTCTCCCGAGCTTGCCATCGTTCGCGCCGCCATCGCCAAGGCGAATGGGGGCACACCCTCTGCACTGGTATTCGTCCTGTGAGTGCCATGAAAGCTGAAATCCAAAACGACATCATCACCTAGCCATGAAAGCTGAAATCCAAAACGACATCATCACCTACCTCGAAGTTGCCCGCTTCGCGCTCGCCGACGCTGATACCTTCGACTATATCGCGGAGGAACTCGACTTGTCAGACGCCGAACTGATTCGCCTACGAGAGAATCTCCAATCCTACCTAGGGTTGGACGCGGAGAAAAAAGCAGAAGCCGCCCTCATCGCCGCCGCACCCGACCTACTGGCCGCACTGGAAGCCGTGGTCGAGTCGTTCGTCACAGGCGAACACTACGAGACACAAAACCCATACACCCGGCCATACATCAAGGCGGCGCTGTCAGCCATCGCCAAGGCGAAAGGGGGTGTCTGCTAGCACACTCCCGCGCGGCTTTGTGAACCGCGCACCGCACAGGCAACTGTGTGTTTCGACACCCGCCTCCGTCTTGGGCATTTGCCCGGGCGGGGGCGGGGTTTTTTTTTGCCCGCGCACGCACGAGGGACACGGTCAACCAAGGGTGGCACCCTCGCACGCGCACGAACACCAGCAAACACGGGGCTGACATCGGGTTTGGGTGGCACCTTCCCAGCGTCGTCGTCGAGGGTGCCACCCCGAGCAAACCCGCATAAACACGGGAGATAATTAGTGTTGGGTGGCACCTTGGGCCTCACTATATGCTTTTCTCTCTCTCTCTCTATAACCTAAAGGGGAGGGCTCACCCTGCCCCCGATGTCCTCCCCGATGTCCTCCGGTGTCCGACTTGGCACAAACAGGGGTAGGGTGCCACCAAACACGCATTTCGCCCTGTATCTACAGACCTTCCGTGCGGGTGGCACCCTCGTCAGGTGGGTCCACCCCCTCCCGCATGGTGACACCCCGGCTACAAGCCGCTACAAGGGGCAGTTCCGTGCAAAAAACCCAATAAAATCAAGGGTTTTAGTGGAGCGGGTGAAGGGAATCGAACCCTCGTCTGTCACTGTCTGTCCTTTAACGGAACCACCCCCCTTCCAGCCTCAAAACACCCCCTTTTCTGAGCAAAAACGCAAGAGATGGTGACACCTTACCTTGAAGTCAATGTCATATCCATTGACAGTGGATTGCAGTCATGTTTCATTTCCCCGGCTACATAATTGGCTACACCCCTATGCCTGCACCCCGCCCCCGCCTCCGAATCTCCCTCCACCCGCGCTACAAATTTGAAGTGGTCGCCCCTGCTTCCTGCTTCGGTCGCGCTGTCCGCCACTACCACACAACTAAAGCGGACGCACAGCGCGACCTTGCGGACTTGTTGCATCGCCTTTCGGCCCACGCGGTCGCTCCGATTACGCGGGACGAGCAGCTTCTCCTTGCCCGCTGGCGGGCCGTCCTCCCCTTGTCCGACATGGAAGACGCCTTCCGTGCGCATGCCCGCCTGCGGGCCTTCTGCGCCCGCCCGCTGACCGATGTCCTTACCGACTACCTTGCCGACCTCCGCCGACGGTTTGACTGCGGCGATATCTCCAAACTGCACGAGGCCACGGTTCGAGGCGGTGTACTGCGCCTGCGTCGGGAACCCTGCGCCACCACCACCCTCACCTCCCCGCTCCGCGACCTCACCACGCCCGCCCTTCAAGTTGTCTTCGACAACTTGCCTGCCGCTGCCCGGACCCGAGTCAACCTGTTGAACACCCTCCGGGCTGCCCTCGGCTGGTGTGTGAGACAGGGCTGGCTGCCGTCGAACCCGGCCACTGAAGTTGTCCCACCCACCGCGCGGCGCACCCCGCCCGGCATCCTGACACCAGACCAGCTCGCGGCACTGCTGTCCCACGCCGATGTCCTGACCCTGCGCTGGCTGGTCTTCGGGGCTTTCTGCGGCCTGCGGTCCTCCGAGGTCGCCCGGCTGTCATGGGAGGACATTCGCTGGGAGGATGGACAGCTCTACGTTTCGCCCGGAAAGACGCGGCTCGCCGAGCGATGGGTGTCTCTGACACCCCCCGTGTTGGCCTATCGGGACCGGCTGCTAATGCCTGACCCGCCGGTTGGTCGTGTCTTGTTGGGCCGGGGCAACACCCCGCTGCAACGCCGCCGATTTCGAGTTGCCCTCCGCGCCAAGGTCGTCGTCCCCGACAACGCCCTCCGCCACTCCTATGCCTCACACCACCTTGTCCACCACCGGGACCCCGCCCGCACCGCCCTTGAGCTTGGCCACCACGCGCCCGCTGTGACCTTCAACCACTATCGCCGTGCGGTGTCTGCCGCTCAAGCTGCCGCCTACTGGTCGCTGTCCCCCGTCTGACATTCGCTGTCACGGTTGGGTATCACGCCCGCCCGCTGCAACGCTGCCAGTACGCCCGCCGTGACACGCGCTTCGAGTGTAGTCATGTCCACAGACGCCGCCATTTTGGGCGCGTCCACCGTGCGCGGCGGGTCGCTTAACCGCTGCCGCAGTCGCAGCAGCGGAGTCGGCAGCGTGCGCTGCTTGGGGTCGTGCAGCATCTCCAACGCTCCATCAATGAGGTCGCGAGCCACCTCACTGAACGTGCAGTCGCACGACTCTGCCATCTCGATTACTTCGCGCAGCGTGGTTTCGCGCAGGCGCAAACTTTTGCCGGGAGCATTCCCTCGTTGAGTCTT
>Ga0194132_10001777_pt1 | contig 42797 bp, 40 predicted proteins | sample TA2KigOf80mmetaG_FD_148612 | JGI IMG/M metagenome (GOLD analysis project Ga0194132, IMG submission 148612) | Freshwater microbial communities from Lake Tanganyika, Tanzania - TA2015054 Kigoma Offshore 80m | ecosystem: Environmental > Aquatic > Freshwater > Lake | place: Tanzania: Lake... | reverse complement strand
CCGCACCACGAACGGGACCGTCACACCGGCGAGCGTCGCAGTCTGCGCGACGTCGGGTGGAAGGGCAGGGGCGTCGGGGAGGGGACGGAGCGCCGAGTCCCCCTTCGCGAGGTACAGGTACATCACCTTGTCGGCTGCCGTGCAGTCGGCGTCGAGCGCCGCTCCGAGGTTCGAGCCGTCTGGGAGGGCGAAATCCTCCGTCTGGCACACGTAGGGCTCGATGTGCGGCCCCGAGATGATGGGCCCGCTCGCGGGATAGTTCGTCAGCGTGAGCGTGCCCGAGGCGCGCCGCGCGCGGACCTCCACCTCGGTCGGGCCCTCGGGGAGGCCGGTGAGGAGCCCCGTCCACCGACCCGCGCCTTCGGCCTGCGCGATGAACGAGGCGGAGACGTCGACGCCGCCCGCAGTCACGACCGGAACGACCCCGCCGTCGGCGATCACCTCGAGGAGCACGTTTCCGCCGGAGACGTAATCGGGCAGGGTGGAGAGTGTGCGGATGGTCAGGGTTGGGCCGGCGTCGCCCCCCCAGCAAGCGGCCAGCACGAGCGCGGCGAGCGCGAGGAGCGGAGTGGCCGCTGCGGCTCGGCGGACCGGTTTGGAGCGGGGTTCGGCAGGCATGGCACGCACGGTCATCTCGAGGCCTCGCAAAACGGGGACGGGAGCGGGGGCAAGTTGGGTGGTATCGTCCGGATGACACAAGCGGGCGGCGAGGGGACCGGGCGGCGCCCCTTCCCGGCCCGATCAACTCCGATAGAATGCATGACGCGGCGACCCAGCCGTGCGCGAATCACCCGGCCGGGGTGGCGGAACGGTAGACGCGGCGGCCTCAAAAGCCGCTGTCCTCAGGGACATGCGGGTTCGATTCCCGCCCCCGGTATGAAGGTGTTCACCAACGAGCTGACGGGCGGGGCCGTGCCACCCTTGCGGCTCGCCCCCGCGCCTTACGATGGTGACAGGGTGACGATCACTCGAAAGCACGCAACGTGGCGCCCTCGGCTGGCTCCGCTCCTGGCCCTGCTCGGCCTACTGGCCGCCGCCGCCTGCACGAGCCCGGTCGGCCTACCCGAGTCAGCGATCGTCGCATCGCACACCACCAGCTCGGGCAACGTCTCTACGTCAGAGCGCTCTCGAGCTCCCTGAGGCCGCGGCTGACCACCGCGGGCGTCTGCACGACGGGGGTGCCAGCCTGCTGCTGGCGCTCCCGTAGCTGTGCCGCCTTGATCTCCCACTCGGACAGGCGGTGCGCGCGCGCATAGCGCTCGACCGTCGATAGCACGCGCCCTGCCCGCGGATCCCCGAGCGCGCGGAGTGCGGCCCCTCGGAAGTAGCCGAGCTGGACGCGCACGTAGGGTGCGAGGCCTCGTGCCCGGGGACGGCGCCGGGCGTACTCGGACGCATTGCCCGCCAGGGCGGCGCAGAAGGCGAGCGCGTCCCGCGCCATGACGCTCAGCTGGAGGGTCGTCGCTGACGCGGCCGAGAGTCGATACGCCCTCTCCGCGCCCTCGAGGTCGCCCCCCTCCCGCAGCAGGGTCCCGAGGTTCAGCAGCAGGTTGGCCCGCGCCCCGGGGTCGGTCTGCAGACAGAGCGCGGTCCAGCCGTGTGTCGATGCCGCCTCTAGGTCTCCGGCCTCGCGCTCCACGGTCATGAGGCCGAGCGCGACGTTCGCCATCTCGTCTGGGTCACGGACGACCTGAGCCATCTTCCACGCGTCTCGGTAGTGAGCGCGAGCCTTGGGCAAGGAGCCCCGCTCGCGATGCGTGTTGCCGAGTCCGTCCAGCACGCGCACGAGTCCGAGGAAGTCTTCGTCGTGCTCGGCGATGCGGCGTGCCAGCCCGTACCACCGCAGCGCCTCATCCCAGCGAGCCGCTCTGCGGAACGCCCGCCCCGCCGATCTCGCGGCCTCGAATCCGTCAGCTGCGCCCTGATGAAGCAGCGCCAGCTCGTAGCAGATGATGTACGCGGCCGCCGCTTCGAGGGTCGCGCCGTCATCCTCGAGGTCCCGACCGAAGCCAACGAGCGCCGCGGTCAACCGATCCGGGTCCGACAGCGCGCCGGCGACCGCGAGTGCCGCTGGCGACCCGGGCCCGGGGAGCGACCGGAGCAGCTCCTGGCGGCCCAGGGCAGCGCGGGACTCACTACTGAACCCGAACCCCGCGAGACGGAACGCGTCGAGGCTGGCCAGGAACGAAGCGTATGCGCCACGGCGATCCAGTGACGGAAGCGAGGGTCGGTCGGCCCCGCCTCGGCGTCGCAGTCGCCCCGCCACGAAGTCCACCCAAGAGGAGAGGCTTCCCAATCGGGCGGGATCGATGCCGCGGACCATGAGGCACCAGGCCGTCCCGCCGTCGCGGGTGACCAGCCGCGTGACGGTGCCCCTGAGCCGCGAATCCCACCGCATGCCGGCGCGGTCGGACACGGCGCAGACCGGAATGAGGATGTTCAGGTCGGTAGGGTCGAGGGGGCCGAACGCTGCGCCTCGGCTCCCTGATTCCACGGCCAGGCGACCGACGAGACGCGCAGCCCGCTCACGCGCCCAGGAGGTGCCGTGCATCAAGAGCGCGCGCCCGATGGCTCGTTCGTTCACCGCCCCCTCCTCCGCACGGACCCCCCCTCCGGACCCGTCCGGAGAGCGATGCACCGAGGGTAGGCCCGCGAGAGCGCGACTGCAACCCTCTTCAGCCGTGGCGCCTTGGGACGCGCCCGGCTCCTCGGTATACTTCCCGTCTTCCCGACGACCAAGACCAGCCCTCGGCGGGCTCGCGGCCCGCCGACCCGGAGAGTTCGATGGCCACAGCCGGTACGAAGAACAGCCTCTCCATCCGCGACAACCGCACCGGGCGCGAGTACGAGGTCCCGATCCTCGACGGCGACGTCATCAACGCGATCGACCTCCGTCAGATCAAGGTCAACGAGGACGACTTCGGGATGATGTCGTACGACCCCGCGTTCTCGAACACGGCCTCGACGCGGAGCGCCATCACGTACATCGATGGCGACAAGGGGATCCTGCGCTACCGCGGCTATCCCATCGAGCAGCTCGCCGAGCGGGCCTCCCATCTCGAGGTCGCCTATCTGATTCTCAAAGGCGAGCTCCCGACCAAGTCCCAGCTCGACTCGTTCGTCGAGGACGTGACGTTCCACACGTACGTGCACGAGAACATCACGGAGCAGGTGAAGGGCTTCCGGTACGACGCGCACGCCATGGGCATGGTCATCAGCATGGTGGCGTCGCTGTCGACGTTCTACCCGGACGCCAAAGAGGTCGACGACGCCAAGAACCGCTGGCAGCAGATCGTGCGGCTCGTCGCGAAGATGCCCACGCTCGCCGCGTACACCTATCGCCACCACCGCGGGCTCCCGCTCGTCTATCCCGAGAACGAGCTCTCCTACACGGCGAACTTCCTGTCGATGCTCTTCAAGATCGGCACGAAGGAACACAAGCCGAGCCCGGTGCTGGAACGCGCGCTCGACATCCTGTTCATCCTGCACGCGGACCACGAGCAGAACTGCTCGACCACCGCGATGCGGGTGATCGGCTCTTCGCGCTCCGACCCGTACTCCGCGCTAGCGGGTGCCATGGCTGCGCTCTACGGGCCGCTGCACGGCGGCGCCAACGAGGCGGTGCTCCGCATGCTCACCCGCATCGGCAGCGTGAGCAACATCCCGAAGTTCATCGAGGGCGTGAAGCGCAAGGAAGAGCGCCTGATGGGTTTCGGACACCGCATCTACAAGGCGTACGACCCGCGCGCGAGCATCATCAAGCGCACCGCGGATGAGGTCTTCGAGGTCACCGGACGTAATCCGCTCCTCGATATCGCGCTGGAGCTCGAGCGAATCGCGCTCTCCGAAGACTATTTCATCGAGCGCAACCTCTACCCGAACGTGGACTTCTATTCGGGCATCATCTACCAGTCCATGGGATTCCCGGTGGAGATGTTCCCGGTGCTCTTCGCCATCCCGCGCGCGGCTGGCTGGCTGGCGCACTGGGAGGAGATGATCACGGACAAGGAGCAGCGGATCGCGCGGCCGCTCCAGGTCTTCACGGGCCCCGCCGTCAGGGACTTCGTTCCGATCTCCGACCGGCGCTGAGCGGCGGTCGGGCCGGGCACGGGGGCGGGGCAGCGGCCGCGGCGAACTCGACGCCAGGTCGCGGTGTCTCTATTCGGTCCGGATTCGAGTCCGGATCCGGAACCCTGAGGACCCCATGACTGCCACCCGCCTCCCGCGGGCAAGCCACTGTGCGCTCGCCCTAACGGCTTTCCTGCTCACACTCCTGCCGGCCGCGCGCCCCTCGGCCGCTCAGAACACCCCGATCGCGCGCCCGATCCCCGCGCGCGTGGCTCCACCCCCCGAGTACCAGCGGGCGATCGAGCGTGGCTGGCGGAGTGAGAACGGTGCGCCGGGGCACTCGTACTGGCAGCAGGGGGCGTCGTACGACATCGATGCGCGCCTGGATCCGCCGACGGCGAAGCTGGAGGGGACGGTGCGGATCGCGTACGCGAACAACGCGCCGGCGACGCTCCGCACGGTCTTCGTGCTCCTCCACCAGAACTTCCATCGCGCGGACGCGGTGCGGCACGACCCCGGCGAGATCACGGGCGGCATCACGCTGCGCCGCGTGACGGCCGCGGGCGCGGTGCTCGAGGAGGACGAGCTGGAGGAGGGGCCGGCGTATCACGTAGACGGCACGGTCATGGAGCTCCGTCCCCCGTCACCGCTCGAGCAGGGAGACACACTCCAGCTCGAGCTCGAGTGGGAGATGACGGTCCCCCAGAAGGGCATCAACGAGCGCATGGGTCACTCGAACCACGAGGTCTACTTCGTGGCCTACTGGTTTCCGAAGATGGCCGTGCTCGACGACCTGCGGGTCTGGGACGCGGAGCCCTTCCTCGGCACCGGCGAGTTTTACGACGACTTCGCGAACTACACGGTGGCGCTCACGGTTCCGGTCGATTGGAGCGTGCACGCGACCGGGACGCTGCAGAATTCGGAAGAGGTGTACTCCGCGCTCACCATCCAGCGGCTCGCGGCGGCGGGGGTCTCTGACACGCTCGTCATGATTGCGGGTCGCGGCGAGCGCGACGCGCTGGCGGTCACGGCGGACGCGCCGGAGGGATCGCTCACCTACCGGTTCGCAGCCGAGAACGTACGCGACTTCACCTGGACCGCGTCGAACGTGCAGCGCTGGGACGCCTCGTCTGCGGTGGTGCCGTCCCGCACCGTGGACGGAGGCACCGACCGCGTGTTGATCCACGCGCTGTGGCGCCCCGATCGGGCACCGCTCTGGTCGCAGGCGTGGCTCTACGGCAAGCAGTCGATCGAGTACTTCTCGACCTACACGGGCTTCTCGTACCCATGGCCGCACATGACGGTCGTGGAGGGCACCGACATCATCGGCGGCGGGATGGAGTTCCCGATGTTGACGCTGCTCGAGTCGTTCGGGGAGCGCGACGCGCAGGGCCTCTTCAACACGACCGCCCACGAGATCGGGCACATGTGGCTCCCCATGATCGTGGGGAGCAACGAGAAGCGGTACGCGTGGATGGACGAGGGCGCGGCGAACTTCCTCGAAAACCAGGCCAAGATGGAGTTGTATCCCGGCATCGACCACCATCGCGTCGATGCCAGGACGTTCCTGGGCTATGCGGCCGCACGGCAGGAAGAGATCCTCATGCGGCACGGTGACTGGTACGAGTCGTCTACCGGGTACGGCATCGCGTCGTACTACAAGCCGGCCGCGCTCATGGCGGCGCTGCGGTTCGTGCTCGGCGCGGAGACGTGGGACCTGGCGTACCGGACGTACATCGCGGAGTGGGCCTATAAGCACCCCACGCCTTGGGACTTCTTCTCGACGTTCGAGCGCGTGGCCGGGCGGGACCTCGATTGGTTCTGGACCTCGTTCTATTACGAGACGTGGACCCTCGACCACTCGGTCGGGGACGTGACGACGAGCGTTTCCGGGCAGACCACGGTCACCATCGAGGACCGCGGTCAGGCGCCGTTCCCCGCGCAGGTGCGCATCCGCACCGCCAGCGGGCAGACCCTCGAGCGAGACGTGCCCGTCGAGCACTGGCTCGCAGGCAACACGACCTACGTGATCGACGTCGGCCGCGAGCGCGTGACGCGCGTCGAGATCGATCCGGCGGGGTACGCGCCGGACGTCGATCGGGCGAACAACCTGTGGCCGCGGGGCTGAGGGGCTAGGGGGCGGCTATCGCGGATCGAACTCCTGCGCCGCGTGCCAGGGGCCTTCGAGCCCGAGGCGCGATGACCAGGTTCGAATCGTCTCGAGGTCGATTCGTTCGCCGCTGATCTCGAGCATCATCGCGATGTCGCGCAGGTGACGGTCCGAGCCCGAGTCCTGGAAGTACTCGAGCTTCTTGAGGATGACATACTCCGCGGGCGCCAGCGAAACGTCCGTCCCCTCTACCTCGAGAGTCCATCGCCGAGCGAACCCCCAGGCCTGGAGTTCACTGCTGTCCTGGAGGTAGACGTCGGCTCGGAGGCCGGTGTCCTTGTGGATCACGTTGAAGTGCCCGTGCCGACTTCGTCCGACTTCCCGAGCCAGGGCCTCTGACGGCGGCACGTAGTAGTGCACTGGGTCGAAGGCCGAAATGAACCTCGACACCTCCGCGCGTTCGAGCTTCAGGACGATGTCGATGTCGCGCGTGAACCGCGGATCCCCATAGACGACGGCGGCCACCCCGCCGGTGACCATGTACTCGACCCCGAGGTCCTGAAGGGGGCGCACGAAGAGCGCGATGAGGTCAGGCGCGTCCACTCGCCACCAGATCCCTGGCCGCGATGCGTGCCTCCTCCTCGTTCAGGTCGGGCTGGGACTGCCGCACCCAAGCGAGCTTGAGCGCGTAGGCCTGTCCGATCAGGGCCCGCATGGCCGCGAGCTTGGCTTGGGGCGATAGCTTGCGAAGGGCGTCGAGGTCGGGTTCAGCCGGTTGCATGGCCTTCAGGATAACCTCCCGCCCACCTACGAGGAGCACCGTCGTCACGTCGACGATCACCCCACTTTCGCCGCGAACCCCACCAGCGTACCGCACGGCGCGCGTACGAAGATCTCGTCCATGCCGTAGAACGTCTGGCGGCGTGGGACGACCACGTCGGCGTTCCAGAGCGCGGCGATGACGTCGTCGAGCTTCTCGACTTCCATGAAGAGCGTCGCAGTGCCTCCGGCGAGATGCTTTCCGAGGTCCTTCGGCGCGCCGGAGGCTCCCAGGTCCGCGTCGATGCTCGCCCGGCTCTGGTACATGAGCTCGAGCGCCCCGTTCTGCAGGATGGCGAAGCCGACCTTGTCGTCGTGCGGCACGGTGACGGTGACCTCGAAGCCGAGCCCGCCGGTCCAGAAGGGGAGGCAAGGCTCGATCGCGTCGACGGTGAGGATCGGGGTGATCTTGGTCAGGGTCGGGTTCATGGGAGGCCTGTGTCGGGGAGGACGAATCTAGTCGTCATTCCGATCGTCATCCGAAGCTCTTGATGCCGGGCGGGCTCTGGCGGAGCGCGGTCAGGTAGCGGAACGCGCCGGGGTCGGGGCGGTCGGGATGGCCGTCGTCCCCGGGCTCGGCCCAGTACTCCATGGTGTCGGGGAGGGAGGTCTGGAGCGCGGAGAAGCGCTCGCTGGCGTCACTCCCTTCTCGGACCGCGGCCACCTCACGATGGGCGGTGCGGGCCGCCTCGTACGAGCGCGAGAGGCCGGACCGGCGCACCGGCGCGCCCGGCACCCGCAGCGCCTCGACCCGCTCCGCGATCACGTTCAAGGTGGCCCCATCCTTCTGGAGTTTGCCGCGCACGGTGAGGAAGGGCTCCATACGTACCGCGGAGCGGTCTCTTTGGTAGACGTCTGGCTTCACGATGACGTTCACGGGACCGTGCTCATCTTCCATCAGAACGAAGACATAGCCCTTGGCGGTCTGGGGCCTCTGACGCGTGGTCACGAGCCCCGCGACGCATACGCTGCTCCCCTGGCGGAGGTGGGGGAGGCGGTCCGACGAGACCGTCCCCGGGGGCAGGGAGCGCTGCAGCAGGGTGAGAGGGTGGAGCTCGGCGGAGAAGTGGAGCATGCGGTACTCGGCGATCATCCGGTCCGTGGGCCCTAGGTCCGGGAACGAGAGCCTCGCATAGGGATCGTCGAGGTCGAGCTCCGTCTGGGCGTGGTCCTCCCGTCCCCCCGTCCGCTCGTCGTCGCTCTCGGGGCCGAGCCAGAGGCCGGTCTGCCAGAGGAGCTCCCGACGCGTGAGCCCGAACGCGCCGCACCCCCCCACCCAGATCAGGTTCTCCACCGCCGGCCGTTTCAGCGCGGCGGGGGTGCGGCGCAGGAAGTCGACCAGGGAGCGGAAGGGGCCGCGCGACTCGCGCTCGGCGACGACCCGCTCGGCGATCTCGGTGCCCCACCCCCGCACGAACCCGAGACCGATGCGTAGGTCATCTCCTTCTGCGGTACAGACTACCGCGCTTCGGTTCACGTCGGGCAGGAGGGTCCGGATCCGGTTCCGGCGCGCGTCCCGGCCGAGGGCGTCCAGCGAGTAGAACCCCATGGGCTGGTTGTTGAAGAGCGCCACGTAGAACTCGACCGGGTGGTAGTGGCGGAGCCAGGCCGACTGGTACGCCAGCAGCGCGAACGCGGCCGCGTGCGACTTGGGGAAGCCGAACTCGGAGAACGCGGTCACCTGGGCGAAGACCTCCCGAGCGGTCGTCTCGTCGACCCCGTTCTTCGTGGCGCCGGCCTGGAAGGCGTCCCAGTGGGCGGCGAGCGCCTCCTTCGAGCGCTTGCGGCTCATGGCCCGCCGAAGCGACTCGGCCTGGCCGTCCGTGAAGCTCGCGAGCGCCTGGCAGACCTTCAGGACCTGATCCTGGAAGATGATGACGCCCAACGTCTCCCCGAGGGCCTCTTCCAGTAGCGGATGAGGGTAAGGGACTCGGTACGCAGGGTCCTCCCTGAGCATCTCTCGGCGCCGCACGTACGGGTTCACGGCACCCCCCACGATGGGTCCGGGTCGGACGATTGCCACCTGCACCCCCAGGTCCTCCAGGTTGCGGGGTCGGGTGCGGCGGAGCATCTGGATCTGGGCGCGGCTCTCGATCTGGAAGAGACCCACCGTGTCCCCCGAGCAGATGCGGTCGTAGAGCGCCTCGTCCTGGAAGTCGATGCGCGAGAGGTCCGGCGCCTCGCCCTCGCGCGTCGCGATGAGGTCGACGCACTCCTCGACCGCCGACAGCATGCCGAGGGCGAGGAAGTCGATCTTGATGAAGCCGGCGTCCTCGCACGAGTCCTTGTCCCACTGGCAGAGCACGCGGCCCTCCCAGGCGGCCGGCTCGAGCGGGACGATCTCCACCAGCGGGCGGCTCGAGATGATCATGCCGCCCACGTGCTGGGAGATGTGGCGCGGCAGTCCAGAGATGTCCTCGGCCAGCTCGCCGAGGAGCTTCCAGAGGGGGCCGTCCGCGCGGTCCTTGAACTCGGGGAGCGCGGCGATCTCCTCGGCGAGCCCGGAGGCCGAGCGGTGCTCCGCGAGCTTCGAGAGCTTTTCGAGCTCCCCGAGCGGAAGCTCGAGCGCCTTACCGACTTCGCGCACCGCCGACTTGAGTCGATACGTGGGGAACGTGCAGACGAGCCCCGTATGCTCGCTGCCGTACTTCTGATAGACCCGCAGGATCAGCTCCTCACGGATGTCCCTGGGGAAGTCGAGATCGATGTCGGGGACGCTCCGGAGCGCCTCGTTCAGGAAGCGGCCCAGGAAGAGGTTGTTCTTCAGCGGGTCGATGTGCGAGAGGCCGATCAGGTAGCAGATGATCGACGAGACCGACGAGCCCCGCCCGCGCCCTGGCGGAAGACCCGATGTGGCCCGGGGCGCCTCCCCCCGCACCTCGCGGCCGACCTGGGCGGCGAGCTGCATGATGTCCCTGTAGACCAGGAAGAAGCCGGCGAGTCCGTGCAAGTCGACCAGCCCCAGCTCGGTGTTCAAGCGCTCCTCGGCGTCGCGCTCTTCGCGACTTCCCGGCGCGTACAGCTCGGCGATCTTGGCGAGGCAGATGGCGGCGAGCGTCTCGAGGGCTCCTCCGCGGTGCGATCCCTCGAAGTCCGGAAACTCGTAGCCCAGGTCCTCCGTGAGGTCGAAGTGTGCGCAGCGCTCGGCGATGAGGAGCGTGTTGGTGAGCGCTTCGGGCCGGCTCTCGAAGCGGTGCTGCATCTCCCAGGGGGCGCAGAGGTGGAAGAGCCGGTTCGCCCGGCGGGTGCCGTGCGCGGCGTCGAGCGTGGCCCGGCTCCGGATCGACACCAGCACGTCTTGGAGGCGGTGCCGCTCCGGGCGGTGATAGTGCACGTTCCCGGTCGCGACGACCCCGAGTCCCAGCCGCCCGGCGAGTCGTCCGAGCGCTTTGTTCCTGGCCGCGTCGCCTTTGACGGCGTTGTCCTGCAGCTCGACGAAGACGCTTCCGGGCCCGAACTCTCCGACCAGCCGCGCCGCGAGCGCCTCGGCGTCCGCCACCGAGGAGTCGAGCGCCGCCGCGACCGGGCTCCGCGCGCACCCCGTGAGGAGGATCAGCCCCTCGGAAAGCTCGAGCAGCGAGGCGAGCGGGAGCCGGGGATCCGTGCGCTCGGAGCCCATGTGCGCCTCCGTGAGGAGGCGGCAGAGGTTCGCGTAGCCCTTCGGGTTCTCGGCGAGCAGCGTGACGTGGTGGCCGCCTTCCGGCTCGGCCGAGCCCGGGAAGCACTCCCGCAGCGTGATTTCGGCGCCCGTGATCGGCTGCAGGCCCGCTTCTTTGGCCGCGCGCGCGAACTCCATCGAGCCGTAGAGCCCGTTGTGGTCGGTGAGCGCGAGGGCAGGGTACCCGAGCTCGGCTGCCGCGAGCACCAGCTCCTCGGGGTGCGAGGCGCCGTCCAGGAAAGAGAACCCGGAATGGCAGTGCAACTCGACGTAGGGGGCCGACGTGGGCGACATGTACCCGAAGATAAACCGAAACCATGCGCCCGCAATGTCGCACACAATCGATGTGACCTGGGGTTCGGTGACTTGTCTATCACTTCGGAAGAGCGAACAGGGCCGCCCGCGGGGGGTGTACGGCCCACTCATCAACGGAGAAACGAACTCGCATGAACTTCATCAGCGACATCATCAAGGAGCGCAGCGGAGATCTCATTGGCCAACTCACGTCGAAGGCCGGTTTCTCCAGGGAGCAGGCCGAACGGTTCGTGCCGGCCGCGGGGTCGTCGGTGGCCGACACTTTGGCCAAGAAGGCCTTGGAGCTCGATTTCACGAACCTCGCTTCGGCCAGTTCCATCGGGGCGATCGCGAAGCACGTCGACGTCAGGGCACTCTCGCAGAAGGCCGGCGTGACGGCGGAACAAGGGGCGAAAGGTCTGAGCTCGCTGCTTCCCATGCTCATGGGCCTGATTGGCGACCGCGCGAAGGATGCGGGCGGCCTGCTCTCTCTCCTCGGCGGCGGAGCCTCGGGTGGCAACCTCGGCGCTCTCAAGGGCCTCGCCGGCAAGTTCTTGCGAGACCGATGATCGGAGTTACCCTCCCTCGGTGATCAGCCTCGCGCCGCGCCTGCGCCCCACGTACATGTTCACCCACTGGATGAGCACGAGGATCCGGTTCTCGAACTCGATCAGATAGATGAGGTGGATGAAGAGCCAAGCAAGCCAAGACGGGAACCCCCAGAAGCGCATCCCCCGGAACTCGCCTACGGCTGCGGAGCGTCCGATCGTCGCCAGGCTCCCCTTGTCGAAGTAGCGGAACGGGGTGGGCGGCGTCTTACCCGCCAGACGATCGGCGATGACCCGCGCCACGAACTTCCCCTGCTGGATGGCGGCCGGCGCGATGCAGGGGATCGGCTTGCCGCGGTACGCCACGTGCGCCATGTCTCCGATCACGAAGATGTCGGGATGACTCGCGACGCTCAGGTTCGGCTCGACGCAGATGCGCCCGATGCCGTCGACCGCACAGCCGGTCGCCTCCTGGAGCGCGTGAGCGAGCGGCGCCGCGCGCACGCCGGCAGCCCAAAGCACGGTCCGGGCGCCGACCCGCTCGCGGTGGCCGCCAACCTCGAGGTCTACTCCGGCGGCATCGATCGCACGGGCCGTTGTGCCCGTCATCACCTCGACGCCGAGCCGCTCCAGCGACTGACTGGCCCGCACGGACAGCGATGGTGCGAGCTCCCCGAGGATACGGTCGGAAGCTTCCACCGACATGACTCGGCTCGAGCGCGGATCGATGGAGCGGAACTCGCGGCGCAGCGTGTAGCGCGCGAGCTCTGCCACCGCACCGGCCAGCTCCACCCCCGTGGCTCCGCCACCGATCACGACGAACGTGAGCAGCTCGGCGCGTTGGGTGGCGTCAGCCTCCATTTCGGCCGCCTCGAACGCGCGCAGGATGCGCCGCCGAATCGAGATTGCGTCCTCGATGGACTTGAGGCCGGGCGCGAGCGGCGTCCAGTCGTCGCGCCCGAGGTAGTGGTTCGCGACCCCAGCGGCGAGCACGAGCGTGTCGTAGGGGAGCTCGCCCTCCCGAGTCACCAGCGTTCGCGCCCGCGCGTCGAGGTGCACGACCTCGTCCATCACCACGCGCACGTTCCGATGCTTCCGCAGTACGTGCTGGATCGGAGTCGCGATGTCCCCCGGTGACAGTCCGCCCGTGGCGGTCTGGTAGAGCAGGGGCTGGAAGAGGTGGAAGTTCCTGCGGTCTACGAGCGTGACGTCGACGGGCGCGCGACGCAGATGTCGGGCCACGGTCAGCCCGCCGAACCCACCGCCGACGATGACGACTCGGTGCTTCAGCAGGCCGCCGGTCGCTGCCGGGTGGGCTGCGGCACGCCCCGCCCGAGCACCCCGCCGAGCCGGTTGCGTACGCCGTCGGTGACTCGGTTGCGCGCGTCGTCCGCCGCGGGGTCGCGGAGCAGGCTGAACGTCGCCCGGACGACCTGCTAGCCGGGGGCGGCGGTCTGCACGCGCTGGATCGCCTCGAACGCCTCGGGATACGCGCCGTAGTCGAGCAGGCAGAGCGCCTCGGAGAACGCGATGGCCGCATCGATGTCGTCGATGCGGTTCGCCTCCTGCTGCGTGCGCAGGAGCGCGCGCTCCTCTTCGGTGAGCACCAGCTCAAGGCCGGCGATGAGTGTGTCGGCGAGCGCTTGCTGGAGGTCGAAGAGCGACTGACCCTGGCCGCGAACGTCGGCGGTGGTGACGATCTCGGCGGTCTCGACTCGGGTCACGCGGGTGTCGAGTCGCATCTCGGGGTCGGCGGTCATGAACGATCCAAAGACCATGTATTCGGCGCCCACGAACATGCCGAGTTGGACGGCCGTCTCCGGGTTGACGCGGCCGGAGGCCTGCAAGTCCATCTCGGACATCACCTCCTCGATTCGCTCGCGCTCCACGAGCTGGATGCGCTCGATGACCGAGAGGTCCGAGATCATCATGCTCGACATCGCGCGCCCGAGGTTGTCGAAGCGCTCGTCGCCGGTGTTGTTGTCGAAGCGCACGACGGCGACCACGCTCTTCTCGGGCTCCTGGGCGTGCGCGGCAGCCGCGGCGCCGACGAGAGTCGCCAGGGCGAGTGCGACGAGGAGGCGGGCGCGCGGCATCGTCGTCAGGCGACGCCCATCCCGGGATCGATCATTCCCTGGACCTTCAGAATCTTGTTGCACGGAAAGCCCGACAGGCGCGCGTGCTCGCGGATGAGCTCCTCGTCCGGCGCAGATTACACGCAGAATGTGCGACCGTCGACGATATAGCTGTGAATCCACCGGATCTCGCTGCCGAGGTCGGCCAGAACGCGGTTCGACTTGCGCGCGACGGCCTGTAGCTCGAGCGGGGTCATCCGTTCGATGCCGGGGATCTGCCTCTCGATGAGGAACTGCGGCATTTCGTTGCTCCTGGGGAGGGTCGAAGCTTCGGACTAAGGATGGCACCGTCAGGGCAGGTGCGCGACTCCAACGGCGGAAGGGGCCTCATACTCGGCGACCTCGTGGATGCCGAGCAGGCGCTTGTGCAGCGGCTCTCCGAGGTCGGTCACCACCACCAGGCCGTCGATGCGGACCTCGTCGGCGACCACGTGCAGGCGTCTGGCACTCTGCTCGAAGAGCTACTGATCGCCCATGTCCAGCGCAGACTGGCGTAGCTCCAGCTGAACCCGGAGCTGGCGGTGGAACTCGATGAGCCGCTGGAGCCGCCTGACTTGGTCGAAAAACCGGCTGAGCGCCACGCGCTCGTCCAGCGCCGCGAGGCGCATGAACTGGATCTGGGTAGCCTCCCACACGGCGAGCTCGAAGGACACCTCGAAGAGGTAGGGGTCCTCGTCGGTCTCCAGAACACTCCCCAGCCGCTTCGCCTCCGAGGTGTTATTCACTACGCTGGAGAGGACCAGCCGGCGCGAGTGCGCCAAGTCCTGCTGCAGCCCAGCCTGCTCCTTGGTTGCCTGCTTCGCGTCGCGTTGACGCTCCGTCCACAGGGCGAGCACCACGCCGGCGAACACGCCCACCAGCCCCGCGGCCGTGTTGACGACGAAATCGACGAGGAGATCCACAGGTGCCGCAGGCGGGGTGGCCTACGTCATCGATGCCCGGAAGATGCTCTCGATGGACGCATCGAGCGCGGCGTTGAACTCCTTCGCGGACTGCTGGGCGACTAGTCCTTCCACGAGCGCGCGCGAGAAGCTGGCCACCATGCCGTGGTTGCGGGCAAGGCGCTTGTTCGCGTCATCGCGCGAGTAACCGCCCGAGAGCGCGACGACCTTCAGCACCTTCGGGTGCTTGATGCAGGGCTGGTAGAAGTTGTCCTTGTCCGGGATGGTCAGCTTGAGCATCACGCGGTCCCCGGGGCCGAGTCGGTCGAGCTCGGCCAGGATCTCTTTCTGCAGGAGCTCTTCGGCCTTGGCTTTGTCCGGGCACTTGATGTCCACCTCGGGCTCGACGATCGGCATTAGCCCGTGCGCGAGCACCTGCTTGGCCACGTCGAACTGCTGGCGCACGACCGCGGCGATCCCCGCCGGGTTCGCTTCCTTGATGAGCGAGCGCTCCTTGGTACCGAACACGCCTTTGGCGCGCGCGCGTTCGAGCAGTGCGTCGAGACCCGGCATCGGCTTCATGAGCTGGACGCCGTCCTTCAGGTCGGCCAACCCCTTGTCTATCTTCAGGAAGGGCACGACGCGCTTCCTCTTCCATAGATACGTCGCGGTCGGCTGGCCCTCGATGTCGCGGTCCATGGTGCCTTCGAACAGGATCGCGCCGAGGATCCGGTTGCCGTCGAACGCGGGGCTCGTGATGAGCCGGGCGCGCATCGCGTGCACGAGGTCGAACATCTGATCGTCGTTCGACCAGGCGCTCTCCTCGAGGCCATACTGCTTGAGCGCCTTCGGGGTGCTGCCACCGCTCTGGTCGAGCGCGGCGATGAACCCTGCCTCCCTACGGACTCGGTTCTGCTGCTCGCTGAACGTGCTCACGTCGCCTTTCCTGGATGGTTTTCCGGTGCCACTCCAGTCTAGGCGAGCGGGCGCCCCAACACCAAGCTCCGGGCGCGGCCGCCCGGCGAGGTCAGCGCAGTGCCGACGTCAGGTCCGCGACCGCCGGGATCCCCGTAAGTCCGCTGGCGGAGCGCACGGCCCGCAGGATCGCTTCGGCCATCACGTCGGCGGCGAGAGCGCCGATGAGCGTCACGTCCGCTGGCTCCGTCCACGCTCCCGTAGCCAATGAGAAGACGGTGTCGCCGTCCCGCGTGGTATGCGCCGGATAGATCGTGCGGGCGAGCCCGTCTTGGGCCATCTGGGCGACTTTGGTCGCTTCGGACTTGGTGAGCCGGGCGTTGGTGGCCACGATCCCGAGCGTGGTGTTGCCGCCGGGCGTGCCGGTCGTGCCCGGAGCGCCAGCGCCGCCGCCCCTCAGGAAGGCTCGCAGGTCCACGAACGCCGACCCGTCCTGAGTGCGCGCGCCCGCGACGATGGCTCCGGTGGTCGGGTCGACCACGTCGCCGACGGCGTTCACCGCGACGGCGGCGGCGACCACGAGCCCGTTCGGCAGGCGCACGGAGGCCGTGCCGAACCCGCCGCGCATGGGGCGGCCGCCGCCGAGCTTGCCGACCGTGGCGCCGGCGCCCGCGCCGACCGAGCCCTCCGCGGACGTCGCCCGGGAGGCCGCAGTCGCAGCGGCGTGACCGCAGGCCGCATCCGGCCGGACGCGCGTATCGCCTTCCAAGCCCAGGTCGAACAGGATGGCGCCGACCACGATGGGTACCGTGCGCGGCCCGACGCGGTAGCCGATGTCGCGCTCATCCAGGTAGCGCATGACCCCCGAGGCAGCGTCGAGCCCGAACGCCGATCCTCCGGAGAGAACTACGGCGTGGACCACGTCCACGGTGTTCACCGGATCGAGCAGCGCCGTCTCCCGCGTGCCCGGCGAGCTCCCGCGGATATCCACCCCGCCGACCGCGCCGCCGCGAGCCAGCACGACCGTGCACCCAGTGGGGCGCTGTGTGAGCGTGTGGTGGCCCAGCTCGAGGCCCTCGACCGCCGTGATCCCCCACGCGTGCATCGACTGAACCTCCTGGGCGAACGCTCGTGGCGAGGCGCACGCACCGCTCCCCAGGAGCGCCCCCGCCAGGAGCCAGCGCGTCCTCATGGGGAGGATGTGGCTACTCTTCCTCGGCGGGGGGCAGGTCGATCGCGAAGCAGTAGAAGTACCCGTTCCCGCCCGTGGCGACGAGGTCCTCCTGGCTGCATCCACGCGAGTCATGAGCCGAGTTCCAGGAGGTCGGATTCTGCCCACCCCCCTGGCGGTCGTGATGTCCCACCCGCGCCGATCCTGCGGCGTTGCTCCTCCAGTTGCCACACGCCGTGGTACCCTCGCCGGTGTAGACGGTCCCATCGGCGTTGGAGCCGGTGAGGATGTCGTGCTGATTCGGCGTGTCGCCGCGGCCGTTTGACGGGCGGCCCTGCTCCGTGAGGATGCTCTCCTTCGTGAGGTTCGCAGCCTCGGAGTGCAGCTCGGTGACGTCCCTCGCGATGAGCTCTCCGCGGAAGTTGTACCACGGTCCGGTACCGATCCTTTCGCGCGCGTTCACTGCGGGCTGGCCGTCGATCGCCACGGCGCTCAGGTACGCCTGCCAGGTGTAGACGGATCCCAGCGCATAAGCCAGCGACTGGCAATGTTGGTCTGCGCCGCGCAGCCCTCCCAGGTTGGCGCCGTTGCCGACGCCCCTGCTCGTGACGAAGAAGCTGAAGTTGATCGCCTGCGCCGCGGCCGGGACGGCCGAGCCGAGGGCGAGCGCGGCGAGAACGAGGACGACCTTCTTCACGAGCCTGCTCCTGATGGTGTGGTAGCTGCCTGGGGAAATGTCCCCAGGCTCGAATGACCGGGCAAGGCGAGCCGAGGACGGAGCCTCAGATGCACGGGCCGATGACGACGTCCGTGACCTCGATCGCCGTGAGGAACGCGGACCGGAGTTCGTACGCGATCCGGTCTCCCGTGAGCGCCGCCGCACCGAGCGCAGGGCCTGGGGTGCAGCCCAGGACGTCGGTCCCGAAAGCGGGAGCGGCGTCGTCGATGGGCCAGAAGGTGACGCCCGACTTGCCAGTCCCGTACGCGGGAACGTCGTCGGCGTAGAACTCGGCGACGATTCGGTGCTCAGCCCCCGCGGTGAGGGGACGAGTGTTGAAGAAATCTCGAGCGAGCTGGGCTCCGCCCAGCCGCACCTCGTACAGGAATTCCAATGCGTCGCGCCCGAGCGTGAGTGAGGCTCCAGCGCCGATGGGGTTGGCTGCAGTGCCAAATGCCGCGGCCGTGAGCGAGCCGCCGTGGGACAGCGCGAACCGCGAGATGAGGTGGAGGTGATTCGCGTTGCTCATACCCAAGCCCGAGGGCGTCGCGCCGAGGAGGATCACCGCGCCGCCGGCATCCACGGCGATTCCCCCGTCGGCGACCGGCTGCTCGACCCGACCAGAGATGACCGTGAAGGCCACCCCGCCAATGGTGCCGGAGGTCACCTCATAGCCTTGGTCCTCCGAGCAACCGAAAAGGGCGAGCAGGGTGATGAGTAGGAGGCCCCGCGAGAGGGCGGGTGGTCGGGGCGCGCGCCGTCGGTGTGGCAGATCTCGAACCATGCGGCTATTAGCGCACCGCCAAAGGACGTGGGCAAGGGGCGGTTGGCGCCGCGCATTGCAGCCGCGGCGCGAGCCGCGGATCTTCGGGCATGGACGCTTTAGCCACGCCCCCGACGACGACCGAGCTCGCCGCCGCCTACCTCCAGCTGGCGGTTACGCTGGGGCTGCTGGCGATGTGCGCGGTCCTCCATCGCCGCTACCGGCGTCCCTACTTCGGCCTGTGGGCGCTGGCCTGGGGCGTGTACGCCCTGCGGCTCACCTCGATCATCACCTTCCTCCACACGGAACGCTCGGTCTGGCTCTTCTGGCACCAGGTGACGACGGGGTGGACCGCCCTCGCGCTCCTCTGGGCGACGTTGGTGTTCACGCAGCGCCTGGTGTGGAAGAACGCTTACCTCGCGCTGGCGCTCGTGCCGCCGGTCTGGTCGTGGGTGGCCATCTACGTGGTGGACAGCTTCGCTTGGGCGGCGGCCCCGATGGTCGGTTTCTTGAGCCTCACCACGGCATGGGCGGCGTGGGCGTTCTTCCGCTACGACCGGCTCGTGCGCTCTCCTGCCGCTCGCTTCCTCGTGGGCGTCCTCTCGCTCTGGGCCCTCCACCACTTGGACTACCCGTTCCTGCGCGCGCAGGGTGCCTGGAGTCCGTGGGGCTACTATCTGGACATCACGTTCGAGCTGGGCATGGGCCTCGGCATCCTGCTCCTCGTCCTCGAGGACTTGGACCAGGGGCTCCGCACCCTGACCGCCCTCTCGGGAGAGCTGCAGTCGGCTGGCCACACCGACGGCACCATGACAGAGGCTATGCTGCGCAGAGCCCTGTCGCTGCGCGGCGTGCACGGTTCGGCGCTCTGGTTGGCTTCTCCGCAGGGCGATCGCTTCGTCCAGGGCGCCGGCGTCGCCGCGCTGTGGCCGTTCGAGAGCCCTCCCGAGGCTGCTCTGCAGAGCGCGCGCGACGTGAGCAAATCGGGGATGCCGAGCGTGATCAGCGGTGGACACGGCTTCCATACGTACACGGCGGCGCTCCCCGTGCTGTCAGACGATGCGGTGGTGGGTGCGCTCGTCGTCGTCGGTGAAGCACGCGACCCGTTCACCGTGCTGGACAACCGCTTTCTGCTAGCGTTCGGTCAGCAGGTGGGCGCGGCACTCGCGAACGAGGACCTGCACAAGAGTGTCGCCGCCCGCACGCAGGAGCTCGAGCGCCTGCAGGCGTCCATGGTCCGGCAACACGAGGAGGAGCGGAACCGACTCTGGCGCGAGCTGCACGACGAGACGGCTCAGGTGCTCGCGGCGCTGAACCTCCAGCTGGGGCTGGTCGAGGAGCGGGGCGACGCAGCCATCGCGCCGGCGCTCGCGCGGGCCAAGACGTTGGTGGGTGAGGGGATCAAGAGCATCCGGAGCGTGACCCGCAACCTGCGACCGCTCGCCCTCGACGACCTCGGACTCGTGCCGGCACTGCGCGCCCTGGCGCGCGACTTCGGAGATCGTGATGCGTTCGAGGTCAGCTTCCAGGCGCCCGCGCAGCTGCCTCGACTGTCTGCCGATGCCGAGGTCGCCCTCTATCGTGCCTTGCAAGAAGCGCTCGCGAACGCGGTGCGGCATGGATCCAGTCGCAGGGTCGAGGCGCGGCTCGAAGCCGACGCGGAACGAGTGGCTCTTACTGTCACGGACGACGGCTCGGGGTTCCCGCCGGATGCCGCCCATCGCTTGCGCTCGCGAGGCGGACTCGCCGGCATCCGGGAACGGATCACGGCGCTCGGGGGTGATCTCGCCTTCAGCAACGTCAACGGTGGGGGCGCCCGCGTTCAGGTGCGCGTCCCGGTGGAGAGGAAGGAATCCGCGTGAGCTCCGAAGAGATCCGCGTCGTCATCGCCGACGACCATGCCGTGGTGAGGCAAGGGATCCGCGGCGTGCTCGAGGAGGTGGAAGGCCTCCGCATCGTGGGTGAGGCCTCGGACGGGGATGCCGCGCTCGCGCTCACCCAGGAGCACCAGCCCGACCTCGTCGTGCTCGACGTGACCATGCCCGGCAAGACCGGCCTCGAGGTGGCGCGCGCACTGCGCGACGCGGGCAGCGGCGTGCGGGTGCTCATGCTGTCCATGCACGACGAGCCTGAGTATGTGCTCGAGGCGGTCCGCTCCGGAGCCTACGGCTACGTGCTCAAGGACGTGACGCCGGCGGAGCTGCGAGACGCCGTGACGGCGATCCACGAGGGGCGCGAGTACTTCGCCACACGGGTCACCCAGCAGCTCAGCGTCGGGCTCCGGCAGGAGCTCGAGCGGGAGCAGCAGCGCAGCCGCATCGACTCCCTCACCCCCCGCGAGATCGAGGTTCTCGTGCGCGTGGCGCAGGGGAGCACGAACCGTGGGATCGCCGAGGAGCTGGGCATCTCCCCGCGCACCGTGGAGACGCACCGGGAGCGGGTCATGGCGAAGCTGCGCATCCGCAGCGTGGCGGGGCTCACGCGCTTCGTGGTGGAGCTGGGGCTCGACCGACCGCCGACCTGAGTCAGGAGCGGGGTGACCGCCCGCCGATTCGAGCCCTGCGCCGGGCGACCACGCGCCCTACGTGGTTTTCCCGATGCCCCTCGGGTACATCTCCGAATTCCTCGGATTACGCGTGGAGCCTAGCTTCTCCCGCTCGTTCGTACTGGACGTGCGTTTCGGCGCCTACCCTCTGCTGGAGTGATGACGATGCTCGTGGTGCGCATGGCCTTGGCCGCTACCGCCGCCCTCGCCGTTCTTGGGCCTGCGGGCGCCTCGGCGCAGACCCAGCCCGACCCCGACTCCATCTACTTGGTCGATCCGGTCGTCGTGACGGCGACACGGGGCCCGCGTGCGCGCTCGGTGAGCCCGGCACCGGTCTCGGTGGCCCAGCGCCGCGACTTCATCGAGCAGATGCCGAACACCATCTCCGACGTGTTCCGCACGCTGCCGGGCCTCGACGTGACGGGCGTCGGCGTGAACCAGGTGCGTCCCCAGATCCGCGGGCAGGGCGGACAGCGCATCCTGCTGCTCAGCGATGGCCTGCGCATGAACAACACCCGGAGACAGAAGGACTTCGGCGAGCTGCCGGCGCTGGTCGACCTCGGCGCCGTCGACCAAGTGGAGGTGGTTCGCGGCCCGGCGTCGGTGCTCTACGGCTCGGACGCGATCGGTGGCGTGGTTAACATCATCACCGAAGCCCCCGTGCGCGACGGTTCGCGCGGGAGCGCGTCGTACCTGTTCGGCTCGGGCGCCGAACAGAGCAAGGCGTCGCTCCGCTTCGAAGGGCGCGGCGGCTCGTTCTCGTTCCAGGGCGGGGGTACCTGGCGCACCGCCGGCACCTACGAGGCGCCCGGCGGTAGCTTCGGTGCCATCACGCTGGCCAAGGACGTCGAAGTCCTACACTCCGGCGTCGACGACACCACGTTCGACACACGCTTCGGCTGGGACTTCTCTCCGCGCATCGGCGTGTTCGCCAAGGTCGAGCAGTACTCCGCCGACGATGCTGGCTTCGGCTATGTCGATCCGGACAACTACAACCCGGGCGACGTCGAGATCGAGATTACCTACCCGCAGCAGCGCTTCACGAAGCTTTCGGGTGGCCTCAGGGCGCGCGATCTGACGAACCCCGTCGCTAACGAGGTCAGTCTGACCATCTACGGGCAGGACAACGAGCGCGACCTCTTCTTCGATGCGTACATCCCGTTCACGCCCACCGCGGGCCTGACGCTCGACAACCGCAATTTCACCGACATCCGCACTTACGGGATGAGAGCCGAGGCCCGTAAGCTGCTCGACAGTGGCGTTCGTCTCACGTACGGTGTCGACGGCTTCCAGGACAACTCCGAGGGCCGTGACAACAATCGCTCGGCGATCACCGGCTTCGGCCCGCCCAGGGTCTCCACGTCCAGGGCGCCGTCGATTCCGCACGCCCGGTTCACCAGCCTGGGTGCGTTCCTGCAAGGCGAGATCGAGTTCGCCGACCGCCTGAGCGTCGTCGCGGGCGGCCGCTACCAGGACGTTTCGGCCGAAACGCGCGTGACCGATTGGCTGCCCAGCCACGTACCGACCTCGAGGTCGAACAGCACCGTGGTCGGAGCGCTGAACGCCATGTTCGAGGTCGTCGAAGGCGTGCATCTGATCGGTACCGTGGGGCGCGGGTTCCGCTCGCCCAACCTGGTCGAGCTCTTCTTCAATGGTTCCGTACCGGAGGCGAGCGCGTATCAGCGGGCGCCGGCGTCCTTGGAGGCCGAGACGAGTCTGAACTACGACCTCGGTGCGCGCTATCAGGACGACATGCTTTACGTCGAGGGCTTCTATTTCCGCAACGAGATCTCGGACGGGATTCGCAGCGACCCGGTGCTCGACGCGACGGGGGACACGATTCGTACGCAGGGCCTCAACACCTACCAGAACGTCAACATCGACAAGATCCGCATGGAGGGATTCGAGCTGAACGCCGACGTGCATCTACCCAGCGGAATCGAGCTCGGGGGATCCTTCGCCACGCTGGATGCCGAAGACGCGCTCGATCCGCAGAACCCGGTGGGCGAGAGCTACTCCACCAAGGTCACCGGGCGGGCCGGGTACCGCGACCCGGCGGGGCGCTTCTGGGGCGAGTGGGAGACGCGCTACAGCGGCGAGCAGAAGGATGTCGCGCTCGGCTCTGGGAATCCGCTCGGGGCGATCCTTCCCTCGTTCACGGTCCATGGCCTCCGCGGGGGAGTGCGGCTGGTCCGCACGGGGAGCCTCACGCACGGTCTCACCCTCGCGGTGACGAATCTCACCAACGAGCTCTATGCCGAGACCGCGAACGCCTCGTTCTTCCGGCCCGAGCCGAAGCGGGCGTTCACGGTCAGCTGGGACGTGACGTTCTGAGCGACTCGATCGACCTCTGACGGGACGGGCGGGGGCGGCTGCCAGCCGCTCCCGCCGTTCTACTTCGATACCGGCCCCGATGCCGACGTTCGTCCACTACATCCCGATCGCGACTACGGTGCTGGCGGCGCTCTTCGCGCCGGTGGTCTTCCGCCGGTGGCGCGCGCGCCGACCCGCGCCGCACCTGTTCTGGTGGTCGCTCGGCATCGCCGCGTACGGGTTCGGCACGCTCACCGAAGCGACCACGACGCTCTTCGGCTGGCACGAGTGGGTCTTCCGGGCCTGGTACATCTCGGGGGCGCTGCTCGGCGGAGCGCCGCTGGCGCAAGGCACCGTGTATCTCATGTTCTCGAGGCGCACGGCGAACGTCATGGCCGCTCTGGTCGGCACGGCCATTCTCGTGGGCGCGATCGTGGTGCTGAGGTTGCCGATCGACATGTCGCTCGTCGAGCCGCACCGGCTCACCGGTCGCGTCATGGAGTGGCGGGAGGCGCGCCTCTTCAGCCCGTTCATCAACACGTACGCGGCGATCTTCCTGATCGGCGGCGCAGTCGTCTCCGCGTGGCGCTTTCGCAAAGCCGTCGAGGCGCGTCACCGATTCATCGGCAACTGCTTCATCGCGCTTGGCGCGCTCCTGCCGGGAATCGGCGGGATGGCGATGCGTTTCGGGCACACCGAGGTGCTCTACGTGATGGAGCTGCTCGGCATCATCCTGATCTGGATCGGCTACCGCTACAACGTGCAGCCGGGCGGGCGCGGTGCGCCCGCGCCGGCCGCAGCCTGAGCGCTACACCACCTCGAAGTCGACCGGGACGGCGACCCAGACCGGAACCCTGCGGTCCCGGTTGATCGCGGCCGAGAACTCCATGCTCATGGCGACTCGCATCGCCGCTTCGTCCAGAGCCGCGAAGCCGCTCGAGGTCTTCAGGATGGCATCCCGCACCGTACCGGTGTCGTCGATGAAGAGCCACAGCAGCACGCGCCCGCCGATCTTGGCGCTGCGCAGCTGCTGCGGATACTCGCGGACCAAGTTGCGGGCGACATCACGACTGTTCTTGAGGAAGGGAGCGACGGTGTAGGGCGTGAACACGGGCCCTGCCTCGACCGGCTCCGGCTCGGCGGTGCCGAGGCCCCGACCCCCAGGGGCGCCCTCGCCCGTGAAGTCCATCGCGTTGAACGAGACCGTACCGATCACAGGCGGAGGGGGAATCTCGGACAGCACCAGCATCGGCATCGCCAGCTCCTGGAATCCCTTGACCTCTTCGGGTGCATCGGCCGCTGCGGTCACGGGCGCGGATGGCAGTCGCTCGGGCGGCGGTGGGGGCTTCGGGAGCGAGACCTCGGGGAGGAGCTCGACGATGCTGACTACCGTGATCTGCTCGGACGGTACGGCGCCCGTGCCGGCTGTGATCCAGACCATGCCGATCACGGCCAGGCTCTCCGCGAAGAACGCGGGAATGCCGAAGCCGAACAGGCTGCGGATGGGATGCGCCGGCTGCGGCAGCACCGGCTGGAAGCGAATCGGGGCGACTTTGGGCAGGGCTGCGCGGTTCGTCTCGGTGCTCATCCTCATTTCTCTCCCGTCTTTTCCGTCGGCGACTTCGAGTCGCCTTCGAGGACCCGCCGTCAGACCGGTGCAAGGTTGCCGGCGGCCCGTGGTGCCGTCTATCAGGCAATCCACGCTGTCCTGTCAGGAGAAACACGCATCCGCTCGGACCGTTCCTGGGTTCCCGTGTTCCGGGCGGACCCGGCGGAGGCCAGGGCGGACGGCTGGGCGAGGTCCTAGGCCTTCTTCCCCAACTTCAGGCCCTTCAAGGGGTTGGGACCCCCAAGCGTGTCCCACGGCGGGGTGGGGGTCGGGAAAGGGGGCCGCTTGGGCGGCTCCGGATCGCAGGGACCCTTCGGCACGCGGATCTTCGCCTTCCTCGGCTTCTTGGCCATGGATACGCCTCCGAGTTGTGGTCTCCGTCCCTACGGGAGCCAGGGGGTGTTCGGATTCACACAGGTCCGGGGGCTACGTCGTCTCCAGCCCTCCGCTACGTAGCGCGTCGTAGGGGGCGCGCCGGGCGCTTCTCGCATCGTGAGGGCACACGAAGCGAGGTGGCGGTTGGTGGGCACGCGCTGGATTACGAGCGCGTGGGGATCGCCGGTGAGGCCGGCCACGACGGCACGTACCGGTATCCGCACGGCTACGCGCACTGGTCGAGGCCGTTCCTCTACGACACGACTGAGCCCGGCCGCTCGAATCGCGGGCACGAGTTCAACACCCTCTCGGAGAACGACAAGCGGGCGCTGCTCGAGTATCTCAAGCTGCTGTGATGTACGAGCGCTGCGACCGTGCGTCGGACGGAGCGCGTTTACCGTGCCCGCGCGCGCTCCTCCGCGTGACGCATCGCCGCGTCGAGCGCATCGCCGCGGAAGCCGCGCCGGGCCAGGTAGCCGTAGAGGCGGCGCTTCGCCTTGGTGCTGGCAGGCGTGTGCGTGCGGCTCCCGAGCGCTGCGGCTACGTCCGCGGGCTGGCGCGCGAGCCACGCGCCTGCCGACGAGCGAGCCAGGTCGGCGTCTCTGACCTCCTCGTCCTCGAAGACGAGCGCGATCGACTCCTGGGCCACGTCGGCATCGACGCCCTTGGCCCTGAGCTCGGAGGCGAGGCGAGACCGTCCACGCGGCGTGAACTTCAGCCGGTCGCGCACGAACGCTGCGGCGACCGCTGCGTCCGAGAGGAGGCCGCGCTCTTCCAGTCGGTCGAGGCAGGCATCGATTCGAGCTGCATCGAATCTCTTGGCGCGGAGCTTTCGCTTCAGCTCCCGCCGCGTGCGCGCGCGATGAGAGAGTAGCCCGAGTGCGGCCTCACGCACCGCGACGTCGGCATCGGCGTCGAGGAGCGTGCGACGGACCGCGGACGTGAGCTCGTCGCCGACGCCCAGACGGCCGAGCTCGAGAGCTTCGAGCGCGACCTCGAGCGGATCGCCCTCGTCGAGGAATACGCGCGCGCGCAGCCCCTTCGGAGGAAGCGGCTCGATGCGGGTGAGGCGCGGATCAGGCATGGTCGGGTTCGAAGCCGATGCCGAGATGGTCGAGCACGCGATCCTCGATCTCCGTTCGCAAGAGAGGAGCTCGGAGTCGTCCGATGCGACGCAGGAGGCGGTGTCGTGCGACGGTGGTCACCTGGTGCGGCATGGCGATGCTGTCGACGGGGTTCCCGGCTGCGCCGGCCGGCAGCACGACCTCGAAAGCGTAGGCGCTCCGTTGCTTCCCCTCGAGTTTGGTGAGGGGCAACACAGTTGCGAGGGCGAAACGCCGGTTGAAGTCGTCGTTCGACATGACCAGGGCCGGGCGTACGCCCGACTGCTCGTGACCGGCACGCGTACCGAGATCGACGAGCACCAGGTCCCAGCGCTGGGGGACGTCGCCAGCCAACTACGGGTCCTCCTGTCGAAGACCATCTGCGACGGTCACGTCCCAAGCGCGCGCCTCCTCGGACATCTCGGCCATGAATTCCGGATCGCTTGCTGCCTGATCGTACGCCTCGTTCAGGCGTCGCCAATGGGTGGCTCGCAGCTCCCTGCGGAGGGCGCGCTCGACGAACTCGTTTTGGCTCTTGGCTTCACCCGACTCGACCGCTTCACGGACCTCGAGGACGAGCGAGCGGGGGATGCGGTAACCAGTCTTTTCGAGTGGGTCACGAGGCATGCCACCCAAAGTGCCACCCACGATAGACGTTGTCAAATCAGTCTTTCTGGGCATACCAGAGGCCTTCCGACAAATCGTGATAGAGGGTGAGCACCCGCCCGTCGTCGAGCACGACGGCCAGGTACTCCCGCGAGACCGCCTCACGCCACCACTCGTCGTCGATGCGCCAGCGTTCGCGCACCGTCTCGACGCGGCGAGCGGTCTTGCCGGGGAGTCGCACGTGCGTGGGCGCACCGTGCTCGTCGGTGCGCACGGTCACGACGACGGGTTGGCCGAGCGGCTTGAGCCGCGGGCGCTCGTGGCGTTCGGGTCGCTCACTGCTCATGGATCGAAGCTGAGCAGCGCGTGGCGCCGCTCCGGGATGCGCGACCACGGATCGATCTCGACCACGCGGTAGAGCGGCGAGTCCCCGAGGCGCAGCTTGAGCTCCTTCACGGCGTCGCGGAGCGACGGCGGCACGTCTCCTTGGGCCAGCTCGTGGCCGCCCGCCTCGCGGCCGCTCTCGTCCTTGCGATCGAAGAGACCCGTCTGCGCGCTGGGTGCGCCGAAGTGCGTGAGCTCGAGCAGGAGCGTCACCACGGCCTTCGGCGGCGGTGCGATCGCCATCTTCGCGCGCAGCGGCGCAGCGATGCGCTCGCGCACGGACGTGGGCTCGCGGAGCACCGTCTCGACGAACCAGGATCCGCCCCCCTCCAGGTGCGCGCCCAAGCGCACGCCCGTCACGCTCCGTCCCCGGCGAGCGGGGCGCGAGAGCGCGCGCTCGACCAGCCGGTCGAGTGCTCCGTGCAGCGTCTCGGTGAGCCCGACCGGCATGGCGAACTCGAGCGATACGCGGATGGGGCGGGGGCGGTGCCACGGACGTACCGGATCGATGCGCCGGCCCGTCGACCAGGCGAGCGCGTTCCTGCCGTCCTCGCCGAACTGGGCGACCAGCGAGGGCTCCGGGAAGCGCGCGAGCGCTCCAAGCGTGCGGATGTCGAGGCGCTCCAGCCGCTCCACCACCAGCGGATCGACCGGGAGCGTGCTCACCGGACAGCGGGCGAGGAAGCGGATCAGGTTCTGTTCGAACAGCAGGACAGGCTCTCCCGGCTGGGCCGAAGCCGCGGCTACCCAGGCGCCGAACTTGCCGGGAGCCCACCCCGCCCGGGTCGCGGCGACCAGGGGAGCAGGGAAGACGCGGAAGAGCGAGCGCAGCACGCGATCCACCTGACGGTGCGGCGAGCCGAAGAGCCGGCCCAGGCCGTCCATGCCGAGGAAGACGCGTCCGTGTCCGGCCGGCTCCAGGATCGGCGTTATGTCCCCGAGCACCTCGAGCATGGTGTCCACCGCAGCGTCGTAGTGGGCCGGGTCGGGCTCGAGAAGCGTGAGCGAGGTGCAGAGCGAGACCGCCTGCGAGACGAGTTGGCCTGGGCGCACGCCCGCATCGTAGGCGCGTTCCGATACCTGCCAGATCGTGCGGCGCGTGCTCTCGCCTGGGGCGAGCAGCGCGACCGAGGTGCTGTCGAGCTCGGGGGAGCGCACCAGCTCGAGCCGCAGCTCGAAGGTGGGGAGCCAGAGGCAGAGCGCTTGCCGGCTCCCGGTGGTGGCGCGGGGGGCGGCGGGGAGGAAGGCGGCGGCCGCTCCTGGCCCCGAGACCCAGCTGCTGTCGGGGGTGGTGGGCGTCCATGTCGTGGGTGCGCTCGGTTCGTGGCTGCTGTGTACCCACCCTCGACCTCGGTGGGTGGGAACACCATGCGCGCGCGGAGAGGCCTTGGACATGGCAGAATGGGACGAGTCGAGGACGTTGGAGACAGCGATCCCCGGCGTCCGAAGTGGCACCCCCATCCCACATCACCACCCGGGCTTCGGGGCCGGGGACCGCATACCGAACAAAAACCGAAACTCGACTCGAAGCTACTGTGGGGCGGGTGGGGCGGCAAGCAGGGTGGGAGGGGGAGTTTCGGCTCCCTCAGTTCTTCCCGATGGCCCCCGGCGGCAGCGGCAGCAAGGGATCGATCGCCACGTCGTTCAAGAACGCGCGCTCGTTCACGGGAGCGCTCACGCCAGGCGGGCTGACGGTACAGATGGGGCTGCAAACCGGCAGTGTATACGCATCCGCCGCTGCGAGGGACGCAGCCCAGCCGAGGTCGATCAACGTGCCGATCGTCATGCGGCTGATCGGCAGCCGCACGGCGGGCCCTTCGGTCGTCGGCGTCATGATCTCGCCGTTGAACCAATTCTCGCGCCAGTGGGCCTCGACGCCGATCTCGACGGGCACTCCGTCCGCGGGCCCGCCCAGCGTGCGCCACTCCGTGTTTCCGTTGGTGCCGTAGTACCGCACGCTGTCGGTTCCCTCGAACTGGGTCTGGCTCTGCCAGAGCGTCCCGACGCCGAACGCGTGCGCGATCTCGTGCACGATGACGTCCTGGAGGTAGGTGGCGGAAGCTGTGGCTGCGTCGGCTTCGTCGAGCTTCATTTGACCGGTGATGGTGGATGGCGGCGCAGGAGTGCGGCCGTACCCGCAGAATCCTCCGCGTGCCAGCGTGTTGCCGAGCCCGTCGATGGGGCCGAGGGCCATGAGGATCGACACGTCGTCGATGACCGCCCCGTTCATGAGCGACGCGTCGACGAGCTGGCACGTTCCGGACGACAGGCCGGAGGCCGGGTACGTGATGGTTGGCCCGACGTCCCCCGTGATCAACTGCTCGAAGCGCGCCAGCGCGGCACTCACCGCCGCCTGCGCGTTCGCCGACGGTAGCGCGCCGCCGTTGTACGTGAGCCAGAGGTTGAACGCGGAGGCGGGCCTGGTCGAGATGGTGATCGCGTAGCGCTCGGAGAGCGTGAGCGTGCCGTTCGACGCCGTGACCTGGAAGAAGAACGCGCCCAACGCGGAGGGGGTGCCGGAGATCTGCCCGGTGGTCGAGTTGATGGTCAGGCTGTTGGGCAGGGCGCCCGCCGTGACGGCGAAGACGTAGCCGGTGCCCCCACCTGCGACGGGCCCGATCGTGTCCGCGTAGGCGGTGCCGACGTATCCGCCCCGCAGATACGCCGGCGGGAGCGTGCCTCCGACCTCGATCCGCACGCTCTTCGTCAGGCTGCTCCCGCCCGGGGCCACCTGGCCGATCACGGTCGTCTCGCAGTTCCCCGTCGCCGTGACCTTGCCGGTCGACACCGCCACCGTTGCGACGGCGGCGTTATTGGTCGCGAACGTCACGGCTACACCCGTCATGGGCGAGCCGAGCGCGTCGCGCATGGTTCGGCCGACGGTGGCGGTGTCCGTCGCTGCCGCAAAGCGGAGCGTATCGGGCGTGAGCGTGAGCGTGGCCGCTACCTGCTGTACGGTGACATCAGCCGTGTCCTGCACGGCTCCCGCGGCGGCAATGATCCGCCGGTGCCGTTGCTCACCGCAGTCACCAAACCGCCGCTCGACACGGTCGCCACCGATGCGACGCTGGTCGACCACGTCACCGTGGCGCCCGAGATCGTCGCCCCGCCTGCGTCCCTGACGGTGGCCGTGAGGCTCTGCGTCTGGTTGAGCGATGCGAAGTTGACCGTGGTGCTCGACAGCGTGATCGACGCCGGGGTGGGCGTGGGGCCGGTGCCGCCGTTCCCGCTGCCGCCACACGCCACGAGGAAGAGCAGGGTGGCGAACCGGGCGCGCCGCATCAGCATGCCATCACCATACGCACATCACTCCGTTGCGAGTCCACCCCTGAAGATGAAGAACGCGGCGGCACAGAGGCAAAGCCCTGCCCAAAGGTAGTCCAGCCTCACGGGCTCGCGCAGGTAGAACGTGGCGATGGGCACGAACACCGACAACGTGATGACCTCCTGGAGGATCTTGAGCTGCCCGATCGTCATCACGGTGTGGCCGATGCGGTTCGCGGGCACCTGCAGGAGGTACTCGAAGAGGGCGATGCCCCAGCTCACGAGCGCCGCCACGATCCAGGGCCGGTGACTGAGCTCGCGCAGGTGGGCGTACCAGGCCAGAGTCATGAAGACGTTCGAGGCCGTGAGGAGCAGGATCGTCTTCGCGAGGGGTGAGAACACGCGGGCTCCGGTCAGTGGGAGTCGGGGGAACGGATCGCCACCGGCGCCGAGGCTCGGAAGATGCCTCGGAAGAGGTCGACGACTGTCGACCTCTTCCTCAGGGATTCAGCCAGTAGTTCACCTTGATGGCGAAAATGTTGTCGGCCTTCGCGCCGAACATGTCCGCGAAGTCACGGCCCACGTCGAATCCACCGACCCATGGGTCGGTGCCCGATGGCCCGCGGTTCGTGACCGAATCGATGCGGCGCTGCTGCCAGACGAGATACAGCGTCGAGCCCTGGCGCCACTCCCAGCGGAGCACGGCGTTGCCGAGGAGGGAGCGGTAGCTGAAGTCCCGGTTCGTGACGGAGAACGATGGCGCCGCGCCCCCGCCATCCGGATCCACGGTGTAGTTGCCGCTCGTGCCCTGCGTCAGCGTGCCGACGTCCGCGTAGTCGAGGAACTCGAACGCGCGGCGGCGGGCGAACTCCTTCAGACCCTCGTAGTCGCCGGTGGAGATGAACGGCTCGGCGTAGAGCTGCAGCGAGATCCCCGGAGTGAGCGTCACGTCGAGGCGCGTCTCCAACGAGAGAGTGGTCTGGTCGAGCTCGGCGAAGATGTAGCGGCGGCCGTACGTGTTCGCCGCGAGTGCGTCGTTGACCGCCGTGACGTACTGGGCGCTGTTGACCTGCCGGCGGAAGCCAGGGCCGAAGCGAACCGTCACGCGCTCGCTCGGGTTCGCGGTCAGGTTCAGACCGACGTCGTGATGCCAGCCCCCCGCTTCATCCGAGCTCCAGTCGTAGTTGAGGCGGGCGACGACGGCACGCCGCGAGTCGGAGTTGAGGTTCGCCGTGCCGCTCCAACGCTGCGGGGTCGTCGCGATCGGCCCGCCCCGGGTGAGTCGGTCGTCGTCGTTGCGCGGGTTGTACGCGAGCCTCGCTCCCACGCCCCAGTAGTTCAGGAACGTGAGGTTGATGTTGCCGTTCATCTCGCGATGGACGCGATCGCCCGCGTAGTTGAGTGTGAAGTCGGGGCTGCCGCGCACGCTCCAGTTACGCAGGATGCGGCCAGGCGTGATCTGCTGGTACTGGAAGTTCGTATCGAACATGATGCGGTCCGACGCCGACTGGAATCCGAGGTCGTTGACTTCGTATCCCGGGCTCGAGAACGACATCGCCGTCTTCATCGTGAACGCGCCCGCCTGCTTCACGAAGTCGAACATGAAGTAGTAGCCGTCGAGGGAGCGCGCGCTCGAATCGAGGTCGAGGTGCCAGGCGCCAGGCCGCTGGTAGTAGCGTGTCGACGAGCGCTGCGTGCGCAGGATGGCCGCGGAATCTCCGACTACGTGGCTCGCGGTGAACGCCGTGCTGAACCGGTAGGTGCGGTTCGACCACTCGTGCGTGAAGTCGAAGCCGCCCGAGTAGGCGGCGCTGTGGAGACGCGCGTCCAGCCCAGTTCCCGAGAGGCTCCGGTTGACCGCAGCCGAGATGGCGCCGAACCGCGTGTTGCCCCCGTTGATCTGCCTACGGACGCGCCCGACCAGGTAGTTCGAGAGGGGCTCGACGGTCGCCTTTCCCACCGCCTGTGAGGCGTCTACGTAACGGGCCGACTCCTCGCCCGTCACGGCTTCCAGGAAGCCGAGTGACCAACCCCCCCGCGTCCGGCCCGTGACCTTGGCCGCACCGAGGATCGTGGTGGTGGCGTCCATCTCGGAGAAGACGGCGCTCGACGGCACCGCCCCCTGCGGCGCGCGCCCGATGCGCCGCGAGTAGAGCAGCTGCGGAGGACGCCCCGTGCTCCCCATCGGGCCGCCTTCACTGAAGTTGAAAATGTCGGCGCCCTCCACGAAGAACGGTCGGCGCTCCTCGTAGCGCGTCTCGAAGTCGGTGAGGTTGATGACCGAGGGATCGAGCTCGACCTGCCCGAAGTCCGGGTTCACGGTCGCATCGAGCGTGACGTTCGACGTGAGACGGTACTTCAGATCCGCGCCGTAGTCGGTGAACTCGTCGGACCCCGACCGGAACGGGTTCGAGAACGTCACGCTTGCGGGCGTGCTCAAATTGAGGTACTCCCCACGCGCAGTGGCGTAAGGGAGGAGCTCGAGGCGCCGTCCGGGCTCGACGCCGGCGATGCCATCGAGGTGGGCATAGCGCGACGGCCCCCCGCGCTCGAGGGTCGGTCTGAAGGGGAAGACCGTTCGCTCCTGGCTCCGGTGGATGTTGCGCTGGAAGTGGATCCCCCAGACTTGTTGGGCGTCGCGGCTGAAGCGCAGCTGGCTGAACGGGATGCGCATCTCGGCGAACCACCCTTGCTCGGTGATTCGAATGGCTCGGGTCCAGATGGGGTCCCAGGAGGTGTCGCCGCCAACGCCTCCACCTCCACGACCGCCGCCGCCGCCGCCGCCTCCTCCGCCCGAGACCGCGTCTCGGTACGTCCCCGTCGGATTCACGCTGAACTGGTACGAGGTCTCGTGGTCGTGGAAGGAGTCGAGGCTGACGGTGAAGTAGTCGAAGTCGCCGTTGCTCTGGTCCCGCCGTGCCATGCGGGGTGTCAACGGCTGGTCGTCGTAGAACATCGCGCCGATGTACACGGCGTCGTCGTCGTACAGGATGCGGACTTCCGTGCGCTGCGTCCCCGGTTGGCCCTCGAGCGGGAGCTCCTGGATGAAGTCGGTGATCGGCGTCGCCTGGGACCACGCGGGTTCGTCGAGCCGACCGTCTATCCCGATCGACTGGGCCGTGCGGAGCGCAGTCGCTCTGGGCGCCAGGTCGTGCTGGTAGTCACTTTGCTGGATCGGAGGGGCGGCCGGCCGCGGCCGCCCCTCCGGGATCTGTCCTGCCAATGGCGACGCGGGCAGAGGCGTCATCGCGACAATGGCCACGGCCGCTGCTCGGTACGCGCCGCGAGTGGTCGAGCGCGATGAAGAGCGTGGGGACCTGAGCGGCATGGGCAGGTTCAGGTTGTGGATGGGGTCTGGAAATCGACAACCGCGAAATGTGTGTCTCCCTGACCGCGAATCCAAGGGAAGTGTTGGGCGGAGCGTCGGGGACGGGCCCCGGACGCCCCTTCGAACCCGCCGTCGTCCCCTCTATACTGTCGGGCTTCGAGGCACACGGCCCCAACTCCGCAGAACTCGTGTCCAAGTCGATGAGCACACCCAGCCCCATCATCTATACCTGGACCGACGAAGCTCCCGCGCTCGCGACGCACGCCCTGCTGCCGGTCATCCGCGCGTTCGCTGGAGCTGCCGGGGTGCCGATCGAGACGCGCGACATCTCGCTCGCCGGGCGCGTCCTCGCGGCGTTCGCGGACCGCCTCCCGGAGGGTCAGCGCGTTCGGGACGATCTGGCGGAGCTGGGACGGCTGGTGGAGAAGCCGGAGGCGAACGTCATCAAGCTGCCGAACGTGAGCGCTTCGGTGCCGCAGCTGAAGGCGTGCATCGCGGAGCTCAGGATGCGGGGGTACGCGCTTCCCGACTATCCGGAGTCGCCGACGAACGACGACGAGCGCGCAGTGAAGGCGCGCTACGACAAAGTCAAGGGCAGCGCAGTCAATCCGGTCCTGAGAGAAGGCAACTCGGACCGGCGCGCCCCGAAGTCGGTGAAGGACTTCGCGCGCGCGAACCCGCCGAAGATGCGTCCGTGGCCCTCCGACTCGCGCACGCACGTGGCGACCATGAGCGCGGGCGATTTCCGGCACAACGAGAAGTCGCTCATGCTGTCCGCCGCGACGACGTCACGCATCGAGCACGTGGCGAAGGACGGAAAGGTCACCGTGCTCAAGCCGTCCGTGCCGCTCCAGGCCGCCGAGATCCTCGATGCCACGGTGATGAGCAGGCGGGCGCTGGTGGCGTTCCTGGGCGAGCAGGTGCGCGAGGCCAAAGCGAAGGGGGTGCTGTTCTCGCTGCACCTGAAGGCGACGATGATGAAGGTCTCGGACCCGATCCTCTTCGGCCACGCGGTCCGTGCGTACTTCGCCGAGGTGTTCACCAAGCACGCGGCGACGCTCGACCGCATCGGAGCCGATCCCGACAACGGCCTCGGAGACCTGCTCGCCAAGATCGCGGCACTCCCCGCCGCGGAGCGCGTGCCGATCGAGGCGGACATCCGCGCAGCGTACCAGAGCGGCCCGGGCGTCGCCATGGTCGACTCGGCCAAAGGGATCACCAACTTGCACGTGCCGAGCGACGTCATCATCGACGCCTCCATGCCACCGCTGGTGCGCGACTCCGGCCGCATGTGGAACGCGGCGGGTGAGCTGCAGGACACCAAGGCCGTCATCCCGGACTCGAGCTACGCGGGCATCTACGATGCGATCGTGCGCGACTGCCAACGGCACGGCCAGCTCGACCCAGCCACCATGGGGAGCGTGTCCAACGTCGGCCTGATGGCGCAGGCGGCCGAGGAGTACGGCTCCCACGACAAGACGTTCGAGGTGGCATCCGACGGCATCGTGCGCGTCGTCGACGCAGCCGGGCGCGTCCTGCTCGAGCATGCGGTAGAGGCCGGCGACGTCTGGCGCGCGTGCCAGACCAAAGACGCGCCGGTCCGCGACTGGGTGAAGCTCGCCGTGCGCCGCGCGCGCTCCACCGGCGCGCCCGCGGTGTTCTGGTTGGACGAGACGCGCGCCCACGACGCGGAGCTGATCCGCAAGGTGAAGACATACCTGGCGGACCACGACACGCGCGGCCTGGACATCCGCATCCTCTCGCCGGTGAAGGCGATGGAGCTGTCGCTCGAGCGGATCCGCCGGGGTGAGGACACCATCTCGGTGACGGGCAACGTGCTGCGCGACTATCTCACCGATCTCTTCCCGATCCTGGAGCTGGGCACCAGCGCGCGCATGCTGTCGGTCGTGCCGCTGCTCGCGGGTGGGGGGCTCTTCGAGACGGGCGCGGGTGGCTCGGCCCCCAAGCACGTGCAGCAGCTGGTGGAAGAAGGCCACCTCCGCTGGGACTCGCTCGGCGAGTACATGGCGCTCGGTGCGTCTTTTCAGCAGTTCGCGGACCAGTTCGACAGTGCGGCTGCGCGCGTGCTCGCGGATGCGCTCGACCAGGCCATCGCCGTCTATCTGAAGGAGGCCCGCTCGCCCCAGCCCAAGGTGCACGAGCTGGATAACCGGGGGAGCACGTTCTGGCTGACGCTCTACTGGGCGCGCGCGCTCGCCGAGCAAACCGCCGACGCGCGGCTCGCGGCGCGCTTCCGCCCGGTCGCCAAGGCCATGACGGACGCCGAAGCAGCCATCCTCGCCGAGCTGGGCGCGGCCCAGGGCAAAGCGCAGGACCTGGGCGGCTACTGGCGCCCGGACCCGACGCGCGCCGCGGCGATCATGCGCCCGAGCAAGACGCTGAACGCCATCATCGATGGAGTTTCGCGAGCCTGATGCAACTCCGTTACCTGAAGGCGGGCCCGACGGAACACGCCACCGATCTCCTCGCGGTCGGGGTGACGCAGGGTACGACCGCGGCCACGGGCGCGCTCGCCAAGCTCGACCGATCTCTCGGAGGCGCGGTGACTCGCGCGCTCGCGTCGGGCGACATGCGCGGCAAGCTCACGGACGAGGTCCTGCTCTATGGCGGCGCGTCGGGACCCAAGCGCGTACTGCTCCTGGGTATCGGGAAGGCCGAGGAGTTGACTCCAGAAGTCGTGAGGCGCATGGCGGGCAGAGCGGTACGCGCGGCCGAAAAACTGCGCATCGAGGCTATCTCCATCAGCCTCGACGGTTTGTCCGGCGTGTCGGCGGAGTTGCGCGCTCAGGCTGCGGCAGAGGGCGCCGCGCTGGCCGCGTGGCGCTTCCGCGAGCTCAAGACCCCGAGCCTGGACGAGCCCCCGGTCGACGTGCGCGCCGTCGATCTGCTGGGGGCCGGCAACGCTCAGGCGCTTGAGCGCGGCGCGCTGACCGGAGCGATCGTGGCCCGCGCCGAGAACCTCGCGCGCACCCTGCAGTCGCGGCCGGGCAACGTCGCCACGCCCACCCATCTGGCCGAGGAGGCGCGGCGCATCGCCGGGGGCGTGGAGCTCGAGATCACCGTCTTCGACGAGGAGCGCATGCGGGAGGAAGGCATGCACGCGATCCTCGCGGTCTCACAGGGGTCGGAGGAGCCGGCCCGCTTCATCATCCTGGAGCATCGGGGCGGGAAGCGCCGGGAGCCGCCGCTCGTGCTCGTGGGCAAGGGGCTCTCCTTCGACGCGGGCGGCATCTCCCTCAAGCCTCCCGAGGGCATGGAGAACATGAAGTTCGACATGTCCGGCGGGGCGGCGGTGATCGCCGCCATGCAGGCGGTCGCCGAGCTCGGCGTGAAGGCGAACGTGATCGGCCTGGTGCCCTCCTCGGAGAACCTCCCCTCGGGGCGCGCGCTCAAGCCCGGGGACGTCATTCGCACCCTCGCAGGCAAGACCGTCGAGGTGATCAACACGGACGCGGAGGGGCGGCTCATCCTCGCGGACGCGCTCGCCTACGGCGCGCGCATGAAGCCCGCTGCCATGATCGACTGCGCGACGCTCACTGGAGCGGTGCTGGTGGCGCTCGGGCATCACGCCTCGGCCGTCTTCGGCAACGACGACGACCTGGTGGAAGAAATCATCGCGGCTGGTGACGCGAGCGGTGAGCGGTGCTGGCGGCTCCCTCTCTGGGATGCATACCGGAAGCAGCTCGACAGCACCACCGCCGATCTGCAGAACATCGGGGGAAGGCCCGGCGGATCGATCACGGCTGCGCGCTTCCTGCAGGAGTTCGTGGGCGACACGAAATGGGCCCACCTCGACATCGCCGCGACCGCCTACGGGGAAGGGGACGTTCCCTACCTGAGAAAGGGCGGGTACGGCGTTCCCACCCGGCTCCTCATCGAATGGGTGCGGGGCCGGGCGAAGTGAGCGTCCACGCCGGCCCACGGTCGGCGCGTTCGCTCGGGTGGATGGCGCTCGCAGCCCTCGCGTTGCAGTTCGTCCCGGATGGGGATGTGGGCGCGCAGATTCCGGGCGCCGGGGCGCAGGTCCCCGTGCAGGTCCCCGACTCGACGGCCGTCGCCGACTCGCTCGCGGTACCCGACTCCGTCGCTCTGCCGGACTCGTTGCAGGTGCAGGAACCGGACACCGTCTCCGCGGACACCATCTACTACAACCTGCCCTCGCTGGACGTCGGCGCCCGACCCGGCTTCGCCACCGGCGTGTGGGAGTGGGACCACGTGGCGATCATGACGTCGGGCGCGAACACGTTGTCCGAGCTGGTGGCGGAGGTGCCCGGGTTGATCGTGCTGCTCGGTGGCGACTATGGCACGCCGGCCACCATGAGCGCCTTAGGATCCGGGGCCGGAGGCGTACGCATCGTGCGCGACGGCTTCGAGGTACTCCCCCTCGAGGGTGGCGTCACCGACCTGCAGCGGGTCGGGTTGGGCGGGATCGTGCGCGTGCGGCTCGAGCGGAACCCCGGCGAGATACTCCTCGAGCTGACCTCGCACCAGTACGTGGAGGGGAGGGCCTATTCGCTGGTCGAGGCCGGCACGGGGCAGCTCGACACCAACATGTTCCGCGGCCTGTACGCGGACCCGACCGCGCTGCGGGGGAGCCTGGCGGTCGCGCTCGAACGCGTCGACACGCGCAGCTACGGCCAGAACGAGGGGGGCAACAGAACCGGTACCTGGTTCCGGTATCAGCTCCATCGCGGCGACCGGATGGGGTTGGCGCTCGAGCACCGCCGCATGGGCTCCGAGACGCAGGTGACGAGCTACGCGGGGTCGGCCTCGCGCACGGACTGGACCGTGCGGGCACGCGTCGCGGTCGTCCCAGGCCTCGTGGCCGAGGCCTATACGGGGCGCTCGACCCACGAAGTCGACGACGTGCGTGCGGCGTACGACTTCGAGGGAGGCTCGCGCTGGCAGCACGGCGGACGATTGGCGGCGACACGCGGCGCGCTCTGGGCTCGGGCCGAAGCTCGCTTGTGGGAGAACGACCTGCTCGACGCGAGGCTGGACGGCTCCGCCGGCATGAGCACGGAGCGCTTCGGTGTGTCGGGGCACCTCACGCGCTCTCAGTGGCAGGGTGGGGGGTTCGCGAGCCACCGCGCAGCGGGCTGGCTGTCGCCGCTTCCGTACGTCACGTTGTTCGGCTCGTTCGATGGCGGCACATATGCTGCGCGGCAAGGTCCGGTGCTCGACGAGCGGCCGACGCCGACGCCACCGTTCGCGGTGCCGGTGCCAGCTGCCTCCACGTTCACGGCCACCGAGCGGACCGCGCTGCGCGTGGGGAGCTCGGTGACCTTGTTCGATGTGACGCTGGCCGCAGCGGCGCTCCGCACCGACACGGAGGCACACCTGCCGCTCGGGCTCGAGCTCGACCGCGGCGGGCTCCCTGTCGCCGGCGCGCAGCGGACGGGTGTGGAGGCTTGGGGCTCGCTCCCCACGCCTTGGCGCTCGCTCCGCCTGGAGGGTTCGTATCAGGGGTGGGACGAGGACGGTCCCTATCTCCCGAAATCGATCTACCGGGGCGCGTTCGTCTTCCGGAAGACGTACCTGGAGAGCGGCAACTTCGAGCTCTGGTGGACGCTCGGCGTGCGCGGCCACGATCCCATGGACGTGTTCTCGACGAGCGGCGGACTCGTGGAGGTGCCGTTCTACCAAAGCTGGTACGGCCGCATCCAGGCGCGCATCCTGACGGTGCGGCTCTATCTGGCCTGGGAAAACTTCACCATCCGCCGCAACCTCCAGAACTTCCCTGGCCGGGTCCTCCCCATCACCCGCTCCTTTTTCGGCCTCCACTGGGATCTATGGAATTGAAGGGGATGGCCTGTGCGCCGATGTCGACGCGGCGGGACGCGGCGTTACTTTGCGCGCCCGCAGCGGACCACGGAGAAGAGCGATGATCCGGAGCATGACTGGATTCGGCGAGGCGGAGCGCGACACGCCCGCTGGTAGGTTGCGCATCGAGGTGAAGACGGTGAATCACCGCTACTTCAACCTCTCGCTCAAGTCGCCCGCGTCTCTGGATCGCTTCGAGACCCAGGTCGGCGACGCGCTCAAGCGGCACATCGCGCGTGGCCACGTGAGCGTGGCGCTGTCGCTGAAGCGCGCCGAGGGCGAGCGCGACCTGGGCATCCGGGCGGACCTGGAGAAGGCACGCGCCTACCTCGCCGCCCTGGAGGCGCTCCGGCACGAGCTGAACGTTCCCGGCGCGGTGAACCTGGCGATGCTCTCCCACTACACGGACCTCTTCCGTGGACCCGATGTGGACCGGAGCGGGGAGATCGACGCCGCGGTCGTGACAGAAGTGGTCGAGGCTGCCGCGTCCGGTGTGAAGGCGCTGCGCGAAGCGGAGGGCCTGCGGCTCGCCGCCGATCTCGAGCAACGTCTGTCGGCCATGAGCGCCGAGCTCGACGCCGTGTCCGCACGCGCGCCAGCGCGATTGGTCGAGCAGCGCGACCGACTGCGCCAACAGGTGAAGGAGCTCTCGGAGCAAGTCGACGTGGACGAGGACCGCCTTGCCCGCGAGGTGGCGTATCTCGCGGAGCGCTGGGACGTGAACGAGGAGGTCGTCCGTTTCCGCTCGCACGTGGAGCTCTTCCGCGAGGCGCTCGCGGCGGATGGCGCCGAGCCCGTGGGCAAGCGGCTCGGCTTCCTCGCGCAGGAGATGCAGCGGGAGGCCAACACCATCGCGTCCAAGGCCAACGACGCGGCCATGGCCCGCTCCGCGGTGGCGCTCAAGGAGGAGATCGAGCGCCTTCGCGAGCAGGTGGAGAACGTCGAGTGAGCGAGCGAGCCTGCCCGGTCGTGCTCGCCGCGCCGAGCGGCACCGGCAAGACAACGCTCGCGCATCGGCTGGTGGGCGGGTCCGACTCGTACGTGTTCTCCGTGTCGGCGACGACGCGTGGCCAGAGGAGCGGGGAAGTCGACGGTGAGGACTACAACTTCGTCGACCGCGCCGGCTTCGAGGCGATGGTGGCGGGGGGGGAGCTTGTCGAGTGGGCCCAGGTGCACGGCCAGCTGTACGGGACGCCCTGGTCCGAGCTGGAGCGCGCGGCGCTGCGCGGGGAGCACGTGGTCTTGGACATCGACGTCCAGGGCGCCCGGCAGATCAAGGCCAAGATCGCCGACGCCAAGCTGATCTTCGTGTTGCCCCCCGACGTCGATACCTTGATGGGCCGCCTGACGGGGCGGGGGAGCGAGACGCCGGAGACAGTCGCTCGCAGGCTGCGCACCGCTCTGGAGGAGTTGCAGGTCGTCGAGGAGTTCGACTACGTAGTGGTCAACGACGAGCTGGAGCGGTGCCTGGACGAGATCCGGGCGATCGCGGCTGGGCACGTCGAGCCGACGGGCACGGACGGCGCGCTGGAGTGGGCGATGACCCTGCGGCGGGAGATCAGCAGGATCCTCGCGGAGCAGTACGCCGAGTACGCGAACACACATCCATAGCAAGCATCAACGAAATAGGAGTCGGCATGCGAGTCTTCACCCCCAACGAGGTCGCCACGGGCACCGAGAGCAAGTACCTGGGCGTGCTGGTGGCGGCCAAGTACGCGCGTGAGCTCAACTCGCTTCCGCGCGACGCCATGCCGCTCGGCGAAGAGAAGAAGCTCACCACGCGCTCGCTCGAGGCACTCACCTCCGGCCAGATCGAGTTCCGTCTCGTGAAGCGCCGCCGCAAGGACGAGGGCCCGATCGGGCGGGAGTAGGCCTTGCCCGCCGAGCTCGTTCCGCGCCGCCCGTGGCGAGGGCGGAGGATCCTGCTCGGTGTGACTGGCAGCATCGCCGCGTACAAGTCCGTCCAGCTCGCTCGGGACCTCACGCGGCTCGGCGCGGTCGTCGACGTCGTGCTCACCGAGGCCGCCCAGAAGTTCGTCGCGCCGCTCTCCTTCGAGGGCGTGACCGGACGGCGCGCGCTCACCGACCTGTTCTCGGCCGAGGGCGCGGCGCTCCATGTGAAGCTCGGCCAGGAGGTGGATGTCGTCTGCGTGGCCCCGGCCACGGCGGACTTCCTCGCGCGCGCCGCGCAGGGGCGGGCGGACGACTTGCTCTGCACGACGCTGCTCGCCACGCGCGCGCCCGTCGTCGTCTGCCCCGCCATGAACGACCGCATGTTCGCCCACCCGCAGGTGCAGGAGAACCTTGCGCGGCTGCGGGACGGGCTCGGGTACCGCATCGCGGGGCCGGCCCGCGGCGCGCTCGCTGCGGGCGAGTCGGCTGGCCACGGAGGGAGCGGCGGAGTCGGCGACAGCGAGGGACCCGGGCGCATGCTCGAGCCCGCCGGGATCGAGCAGCACATCGGGCGGGCGCTCGGCGCGGAGGCCGCCTTCGTGGGGCGCACGGTGCTCGTCACCGCCGGCCCGACGCGCGAGGCGTTCGACCCCGTGCGCTACATCGGCAACCGCTCTTCGGGGCGCATGGGGTACGCGGTCGCCCAAGCGGCATGGCGCCGCGGCGCCGACGTGACGTTGGTGTCCGGCCCGTCGTCCCTCGAAGCACCCGTCGGCGTGCACATGCTGAACGTCGAGACCGCCGAGGAGATGCACGCCGCTGTCGCGCAGCACATCGGCGCCGCCGACCTCACGGTGTTCGCAGCCGCAGTGGCCGACTACCGCCCATCCGAGGCGCGACTCGAGAAGGTGAAGCGTCGCCAAGCAGGAGACGACCTTTCCGTCGCGCTCGAGTCCAATCCGGACATCGCCGAGTCCACCGTTCGAGCCCGCAAGCCCGGGGGCGTCGCCGTGGGCTTCGCGCTCGAGACGTCGGATCTGGTCGCGAACGCGGCGAAGAAGCTGGAGGCCAAGTCGTTCGACCTCGTGGTCGCGAACGACGCCACCGAAGCGGGGGCCGGGTTCGAGGTGGCCACGAATCGCGTGACGATCCTCTCTCGCGGCGCTCCTCCCGAGGCGCTGCCGCTCCTCTCGAAGGACGAGGTCTCCGAGGAGATCCTGGACCGCGCGGGTCGGGTCCTACAGGCGCGGTTGGCGGAGTCGCCGCGGTGACGCGCAGGTCGACGACCGCGCAGGTCGCCCGATTGCTGGGTCAACGTGCCGAGCTCGGCGAGCACGAGCTGGTGTTGGAGGGGATGACCCGCGAGCAAGCGCTCGCCCTGGCGCGGGCGGCGTCGGTGTCGGTGGCCGCGCCAACGCCGGCGCTGCCCCGCGGGGCGGGGGCCGCGCGTCGC
>Ga0194132_10001774_pt1 | contig 42802 bp, 45 predicted proteins | sample TA2KigOf80mmetaG_FD_148612 | JGI IMG/M metagenome (GOLD analysis project Ga0194132, IMG submission 148612) | Freshwater microbial communities from Lake Tanganyika, Tanzania - TA2015054 Kigoma Offshore 80m | ecosystem: Environmental > Aquatic > Freshwater > Lake | place: Tanzania: Lake... | reverse complement strand
GACACGCGGCACTCCGCGCGGCTTGTTGGGAAGCAGCGGAGCGATCAACGCCCACTCCCCGTCGCTGAGATCGAAGCGCGCCATCGTCAAGCTCCCACAGTTTGGAAGCTTGAATCACAGCCGGCCCCTAAAGGGAATCCCTTTTATGGGTACAGGACCTAGCCCACGATCCCATGCAGGTTCTTGCACAGCGCGAACGTGTTCTGCAGCAGGCAGGCGATGGTCATCGGGCCGACGCCGCCCGGCACCGGCGTGATGGCGCCGGCGATTTGCTTCGCTTCGTCGAAGGCCACGTCGCCGACCAGCTTGTTGTCGGCGCCGCGGGTGATGCCGACGTCGATGACGATGGCGCCGGGCTTGATCCAGTCGCCCCGCACCATCTCGGCGCGGCCTACCGCCGCCACCAGGATGTCGGCGCGGCGCGCCACGTCCGCCAGCTTGCGCGTGCGCGAGTGCGCGATGGTGACCGTGCAGTTCTCGCCGATGAGCAGTTGCGCCGTCGGCCGGCCCACCGAGATCGAGCGGCCGATCACCACCGCCTCCAGTCCGCCGAGGTCGCTGCGCGCCAGCTTGATGAGCTCCAGCACGCCTCTGGGTGTGGCGGGCGCCACGCCGCCGCGACCCTGCGCGCCGAGGCCGGCGTTGACGACGTGAAAGCCGTCGGCGTCCTTGCTCGGATCGATGGCGTCGATGACGCGCTGCGGGTCCACCTGCTTGGGCAGCGGCAGCTGCACCAGGAAGCCGTGGATCTTGGGGTCGTTGTTGAAGTCGTCCACGACCTGGAGCACCTCGCGCTCTCTCGCCGTCGCCGGCAGCCTGCGCTCGACGGCATGAAAGCCGACCTCGGCGGCCGCCTTGCCCTTGGCGCGCACGTAGACCTGGCTCGCCGGGTCTTCGCCCACCAGCAGCACGGCGATGCCGGGCGAGATGCCGTGCTTGGCCTTCAGCTCCACCACCTGGCCCGCGAGCTTGACGCGCACGCTGGCCGCCAGCGCCTTGCCGTCGAGGATGCGGGCTTCGCTCATGCTGGCGCTCCTATAGGCGGTCGCCTCTCAGCCAGCAAGCGCCGCCAGCCTGGCCAGCAGGGCCTGCGGATCGCCCGTGACGTGCACCGTCTTGTGGCGCGAGGTCGCGCCGCGCACGATGCGCACACTCGCCTTCGGCACGCCCAGCGCCTTGGCAAGCAGCGCGCACACCGCCGCGTTGGCGCGCCCGTCGGCCGGTGCAGCCGTGACGCGCGCCTTGAGCACGCTGGCGCCGGCCGCGTCAGTGGCAATGGGCCCGAGCGCGGCCTTGCTGGCGCGCGGCTGCACGTGCACCGCAACCAGCACGCCGTCCTTGGTGGGAGCGAAGGGGCCCGCCACGCGATGGCCCCGCCGCCCTACATGGCGGCGAAGAACAGATCGCCGATCAGGCGGCGCGCGAAGATGAGCAGGAGGATCAGCACCAGCGGCGAGATGTCGACGCCGCCGAGGTTGGGCAGGACGCGGCGGATGGGGGCGAGCGCCGGCTCGGTGATGCGGTGGAAGAAGTCGCCGATCATGTAGACCACGCGGTTGTGCATGTTCAGCACACCGAAGGCGACCAGCCAGCTCATGATGGCGCTGATGATGAGCGCCCAGATGAACAGGGTCAGGATCGTGTCGATCAGCCAGAAGAGCGAACCCACGACCGCCTCCCCGCAGCCCGTCCTTCTCGTGGACGCGGGGACTTATGTAACGGCAGGGACGGGGCTGCACAAGGACGCGCCGTCCGGGACAAGGCTTTGCGGGGCGTTCGGTTGACAGGGCAGGGTGGCCTACCCATTATCCGCCCACCGCGCCGTTACGCCTTGGGCGTGCATTCGCACGACGGATCGCGGCGGTTGGGGCCGTAGCTCAGCTGGGAGAGCGCGACGTTCGCAATGTCGAGGTCAGGGGTTCGATCCCCCTCGGCTCCACCAATTCCCCAGTTCTTCCTCTAGCGCTTCACCTCGACGTCGCCCTTCACGACGGCGTCGCGGATGTCCTTGAGATACGTCTCCCAGGGCGGCGGGGCCGGCGCCGCGGCCTGCTCCTGTCCGCGCTCCAGCCGCCGGCGCAGGGTGTTGATGGCCTTGACCATCATGAACACGGCGAGCGCCACGATCAGGAAGCTGATCACGTTGTTAAGGAACACGCCAATGTTGATGGCGACCGGCTCGGCGTCGGCGACGCCCTCGCTCAGCAAGATGCGCAGGCTGGAGAAGTCGACGCCGCCGACCAGCAGTCCGATGGGCGGCATGATCACGTCCTTGACGAGGGACTGGACGATGGTGCCGAACGCACCGCCGATGATGATGCCGACGGCGTCGCGCGCCTAGCGCGCAGGGCGCGCGGAGCGTGCCGCCGGCACGACGTCGATGACATTGCCGCGTAGCGCAAACTCCTTGAACTCCTGAAGGACCTTCAGGGGCGGAATTCCTTGTTCTGTCACCGCGGGCGCGGTGATCAGCGCGGCTTGGCCACCAGCTCCGACGTCACCTGGCGCAACCCGCGCACCAGCACGAACAACAGGTCGCGCACGAACGGGTCGGCCTTGGAGAGATGCTGGCGCAGCATGTTCTCCGGCATGACGATGCAGACCGTCTCCTTGAGGGCGGTCGCCGAGGCCATGCGCGGCTCGCCGTCGAGCGGCGCCAGCTCACCGAACACCTCGCCGCCGCCGACGTAGCCGATGACCTTCTCGCCACGCGGGCCGACCTTCGAGATCTCGACCAGGCCGGACTGCACGATGAAGGCGCGATAGCCGGGACTGCCCTTACAGAAGATGACGCTGCCGGGCGCGTAGCGGACCACTTCGAGGTCCGGCTCTTCGTCCGGCAGATGGACCAGACGGCTTTGCACAGAGGTACCACTCATGGGTTCTTCTCGACCTCACAAGGCACGATTGACTCGCGCCGGAGAATCATCCCGGACGCCACCATACATGGATATCCGGCCGACGCTGTATCAAGGCCGCGAACGTCACAGATTGCTCACGGCCTCATGGTTACCGCGCACTGATCACGATCACACCAGGCGCTTTGCGCCTGTTGCCGCAACCGTCGCATCGACCTAGATGCGACCGGTATCACAGCGGCGTCGCCGCCATCACACACGCGCTCGTTGTGCATGATGGCGCGTGATGCGCGTGCCGCGTGTAGTCCGCTGATCAACCGCGGTAGGACACGCGCCAGATCGCATCGCCGACATCGTCGGCGATGAGCAGCGAGCCGTCGCGCGCCACGACGATGCCCACCGGCCGGCCCCACACCTCGGCGCGGGTGGTGCCCGAGGCCCAGAAGCCGGTGGCGAAGTTGATGTACTCGCCGGTCGGCCGGCCGTTCTCGAACGGCACGTGAACGACCTTGTAGCCGGTCGGCTTGCCCGAGTTCCACGAGCCGTGCAGGGCAACGAAGGCGTCGCCGCGGTAGTCGGCGGGGAACATCTGCGCGTCGTAGAAGGCGAGGCCGAGCGGCGCCGAGTGCGCCTCGAACAGGACGTCGGGGGCCTTGGTCTTGGCCACCATGTCGGGTCTCCGCGTGCCGAGCGGGCCCGGCGAGGGGTGCGGGCCCAGGTAGGCGTAGGGCCAGCCATAGAAGTCGCCCTGCTGCACGCGCGTAAGGAAGTCGGGCACCAGGCCGTCGCCGTAGCCGTCGCGCTCGTTCACCACGACGTACAGGTCGTTGCCGCCCGGCCGGAACGCGATGCCGACCGGGTTGCGCAGGCCGCCGCCGAACGTCATCTGGCTGCCGCCGTTGAGGTCGAAGCGCTGCACGCTGGCGCGCACCTCCGGCTCCTCCGCGAGGTTGCCGCGGCTGCCCACCGCGACGAACAGGTTCTGGCCGTCGGGCGAGACGGCGAGGTTGCGGGTGAAATGCCCGGCGCCGTCGCCAAGCGAGTTGCGCGGACCGACCAGCGCCGGCGTGCCCATCGCGCGGGTGTCGCCCACCGTGTAGGGGATGCGGAAGATGTTGGCCGGCGTCGTGAAGTAGAAGTAGTTGCCTTGGATCGCCATGCCGTGCGGGCGATCGAGCCCGGCGACGAACGTGTTGCGCATCTCGGCGACGCCGTCGTTGTTGGCGTCGCGCAGCACGGTGATCTTACCCGCCTGCGGCTCGGCCAGGAACACGTCGCCGTTCGGCGCCACGGTCATCCAGCGCGCGTTGTCCAGGCGGTCGGCGAACAGGTTGACCTGGAAGCCGGGCGGCACCTTCAGCGTCGTGTTGGGCGGACGCGTAATGGCGGTCGGTGAATTGGATGCCGAAGGGGTCGCGCCGGGCCGCGGCAGGTCGGCGAAGGTGATCTTGAAGCGCTGGCCGGGCTCGTCGGCGGCGAAGGCGGTGGCGGCAGCAACCAGCAAGGCGAGTGAGGCGGCAGCGGTCCGGGCTGCGTGTGAGACGATACGCATCGGGCTCCTCCCAGGGACGGTGCGGGGTCGGGATCGGCCAAATCTTCGGCCCAATCCGCGGCCCAATCCATCAGGCAGAATCTGTGGCCCGATTACGGCGTGACGATGGCCGATGTCGGTATCTCCGACGGGCCCCGCTCACGCGTCGTTGCGCGGGTCGGCGGCGGCCAGGGCGACGATGGTCTGCTCGGCCACCACCATGCCCTCGGCGGCCAGGGAGAAGGCCTGCTTCTCATTACCCTCGTGGGTGGCGCTCTGGATGCCCTCGCCGAGTGCGAACAGTCGCGTCAGCCCGAGGCTGCCAGTGGTCGAGCGCAGGTCGTGGGCCTGGCGGTGCAACGCGTTCATGTCCTTGGCGGTGCGCGCGGCGCGCACGTATTCGACGCGCTCCTTCAGGTCGGCGACGTAAAGGTCGACGAGCTCGCCGGTCTTGGCCGGGCCGATGCGGGCATTGAGGGCCGAGATGACCGACTCGTCGATGAGGCCGTCGACCGGCGCGGCCGGCTCCTCCTCGCGCGGCGCCGGGCGCGCCACCGAGGTGCCGGCCCACCGCTTGACCACGTCGTTGAGTACGCCGGCGTCGACCGGCTTGTGCACGAAGTCGTTGATGGCCGAGCCGCGATAGCGTTCGCGGTCGCTCTCGCCGATGTCCCCCGTCACCGCGACGATCGGCACCTCGCCGCGCCGTCCGGGCAGCGAGCGAATCGCCGCCGCCGCCTCGTATCCGTCCAGGCCGGGTAGCTGCACGTCCATCAGCACGAGGCCGTGCTCGCCCTTGCGCGCCGCTTCCACCGCCTTCGTCCCGGTGTCGACCACGTCGGCCGGGTGCCCCATGCGCTGCAGCAGCGCGACGAGAAGGCGGGCGTTGACGGGGTTGTCGTCGACCACCAGCACCGGCACGCCGGCGCGCTGCGGCCCCGACGGCGGCGCGCGGCCGAGCTTGCGGCCCGCCTCGGGTAGGGCGACCTCGAACCAGAACGTGCTGCCGCGGCCGATCTCGGAATGGACGCCGATGTCGCCGGTCATCAGGTCCACCAGGCTCTTGCACACGGCGAGGCCAAGGCCGGTGCCGCCGTAGCGCCGGGCGATGGACGAGTCCACCTGGCTGAACTTCTGGAACAACTTGGGAATCGCTTCCTCGCTGATGCCGATGCCGGTGTCCTCGACCTCGAAGCGCAGGCGCACAGTGCGGTTAGCGCGCGACAGCACGCGCGCCCGTACCGACACCTTGCCGCGCTCCGTGAACTTGATTGCGTTGGCGATCAGGTTGAGCAGCACCTGGCGCAGGCGGCCCGGGTCGCCCAGCACCTCGCGCGGCAGCTTGGGATCGATCTGCGCGACCAGCTCGAGGCCTTTCGCCTTGGCGCACGCCTCGGTCATGCGGATGGCGCCGGCAACTAGGTCGGGCAGCTCGAAGGGAATCTGTTTGAGCTCAAGCTTGCCGGCTTCCACCTTGGCGAAGTCGAGGATGTCGGTGACGATGTCGAGCAGCGCCTGTCCCGACTCCTGCACCGTGCGCGCTAAGTCGCGCTGCTCGTCGCTGAGCTCGCTGTCGAGAAGCAGGCCTGTCATGCCGAGGATGCCGTTGATCGGCGTGCGGATCTCGTGGCTGATGGTGGCAATGAATTCCGACTTGGCCCGGTTCGCCGACTCGGCGAGGTTGCGCGCCTCGACCAGCTCGCGGCGCAGCCGCAGCGACTCGGTCGCGTCGCTGACGATGCCGGTGACGACCGCCTCGCCTTCGAGCAGCACCGGCGAGTGCGCCAGCGCCAGCGTGAACTCGTGCACGTCGCCCGCCGGCGTGGCGACGCGGAAGGAGGCCGGGATGGTTTCGGCGCCATCCGGACGGGTCGCGGCCGCGCGCCGCAGCACCTCGCCGAGCGGAAGGCGGTCCTCCTGCACCAGGAGGCCGTGGAAGTCGCGCAGCGGCAGGCTCGGGCCTTCGTGCGGGTGGCCGATCTGGGCCCAGAAGGCCGCGCCCATCGTCAGGCGGTCCTGGTTCGGCCGCCACTCGAACAGCGATTGCTGGGCGGCGGCGAGCGCGCGCTCGTGCAGGAGGGTCGGCGAGTGTGGGGGCGCGGCGCGTTTTTCCGCTTTCCCACCCGGCGCCGACTTGCGGCCGCGGTTCCGCTCGACCATGGCGGATCAAACTCCGAAAGGACGAGACGCCGCAAGCCCGCCACGGCGGGCCGCGCCATCCGTGATTTCCTGACCCCGTCTGGGAGTTGCGCGGCAAATCTCCACGCCCTATAGGGGGGGGCGCGAGAGGACATGCATTGAGCGGCCGCATCCTTTTGCTCACGCACCAGGACACCGCCTGCCCCGGCCGGGTCGGCGAGGAGTTGCGCGCCCGCGGGTTTGCCACCGTCGCCTGCCGTCCGGTTGCCGGCGACCCGTTGCCTGATCCGAACGGGTTCGCGGGGGTCGTCGTGTTCGGCGGCAAGATGAGCGCCAACGACGAGCATCTCGACTTCATCCGCGACGAGCTGCGCTGGATTCCGCGCGTGCTTGCGGCGGACGTCCCCTACCTCGGCATCTGTCTCGGCGGCCAGCTGCTCGCCCGCTCGCTCGGCGCTCGGGTCGCGCCGCACGATGCGGGCCTGCACGAGATCGGCTACGCGCCGATCCGCCCCACTGCCGCCGGCCGCGAGTTGTTTCCGTCCCCGCTGCACGTCTACCAGTGGCACCGCGAGGGCTTCGACGTCCCGCGCGGCGCCGACCTGCTCGCCAGCGGCGACGTCTTCGCCCACCAGGCGTTCCGCTGCGGCATCGCGGTGGGCCTGCAGTTCCATCCCGAGGCTACGCCCGACATCGTCACGCGCTGGACCGAGGATGGTGAGGATCTCGACCAGCCGGGAGCCCAGTCGCGCGAAGATCAGTTCGCCGCCGCGCCGGTCCACGACCCCGTGGTGGCGCGCTGGCTCGGCAGGTTCCTGGACCGGTGGCTGGGAGGCCAGCCGCAGACCGCGGCGGCGTAGACTCTTCTTCTAGAGAGTGCGCACCGCGGAGTGGAACAGCACCTTGGCCACGCCGGCGCCGACCGCTTCGTCGGTGATGAGCTGGAAACGCTCCATCAGGTAGTCGAGGTCCGGCGCGCGATCGAGGGCTGTGCGCGAGTTGGAGTACTCCGTCACCGCAGCGAGAAAGCCGTCATACAGGCGCGGCAGGCGCGACTGCACGGCGGGCGCGGACGCCTTCTTGATGACGTCGAGCTGCAGCTCGATGGTGAGCTTGCCGCGGGTCAGGCCGCGGTCGAACACCGTTACGTTGAGCGCCTGCAGCTTGATGAACATCGGCGCGTTGGCGCCGCCTTTTTCGGCCGCGATGGCCGCGCCGCCGGGCAGGAGCAGCGCCAGGGCGGCGGCAGCGGCGAGGGCGGAACGGCGGCTCGTGGCGGCGAACATGGCGGCGAACCTACCATTCCGGCCCGGGGCGCGCGAGCCGCGGCGCGCGCGCGTGTGATCCTTGACCCTGGCACGCCATGGCCCATATGTGGCGGCCCATGAATAAGACGGATGCCGTTCCCGCCCGTCACCCCGACGGCGTGCCTGTGCGAGTCGCCGAGGACATCATCGCCGCCGGCGCGTTTGTCTCGGCCAAGGGCTGGACCCCCGCCACCGCCGGCAACCTGTCGGCGCGCGTGGACGGCGGCGCCATGGCCATCACCGCCTCGGGCGTCGACAAGGGCAGCCTGCGCTCGCCGGACGTGCTCCTCTTCGACCTCGCTGCCGGGAAAGTGCTCGGCGGCCTCGCCGCGTCGGCTGAAACCGCGCTGCACGTGGAGCGCTACACTGCCGACGCCGCGGTTGGCGCGGTCGTCCATGTGCACGCCCGCAACGCCACCGTGCTGTCGATGGTGGATGCGAGCCATGAAATCCGGCTGGAAGGCTACGAGCTGTTGAAGGCGCTCGACGGCATCCGCACCCATGAGACGGGCGTCGCCGTGCCGGTGTTCGCCAACACCCAGGACATGGACGCGCTCGCCCGCGACGTGCGCGCGCGCCTGGCCGACGCCGGCCCGCGCTTCGGCTATCTTCTGGCGGGCCACGGACTATATGCCTGGGGCCGCACCATGGCCGACGCGTTGCGCCACACCGAGGCGCTGGAGTTCCTTTTGGGGTGCGAGCTGGAGAGACGGAAGGTGATGCGATGAGCGAGCTCAGAATCTTTCGCGACGACAAGCCGGCGGCGCCGGAGCAAGTCATCACGGACGCCTCGGGGATCGCCAAGGCGCTCGAGAAGGAAGGCATTCTGTTCGAGCGCTGGAAGGCGGACGTCGAGCTCGCGCCCGCCGACGGCCAGGACAAGGTGCTCGCCGCGTACGCCAAGCCGATCGACAAGCTCAAGCGTGCCAAGGGCTACGTCACCGCCGACGTCGTGCGCATGGTGCCGGACGCCGCGAATCGCGTCGAGGCGCGCAAGAAGTTCCTCAACGAGCACCAGCACTCGGAGGACGAGGTGCGCTTCTTCGTCGAGGGCATTGGCTCGTTCTACCTGCACCTCGGGCCGCGCGTGTATCAGGTGCTCTGCGAGCGCAACGACCTGATCTCGGTGCCGGACAACACCAAGCACTGGTTCGACATGGGACCGGCGCCGCGCTTCACCGCCATCCGCCTGTTCACCAACCCCGAGGGCTGGGTGGCGAAGTTCACCGGCGCCACCATCGCGGAGAAGTTCCCGCCCTTCGGCGAGCAAGTGCGGAGTGTCTGAACTCGCGCCCGTCGCGCCGGAGGCGCGCCGACCGGTGACACCTTTGCGGCGCGGGGACGTCGCGCTCCTGGATATCGAGGGGACGACGACCCCGATCGCGTTCGTGAAGGAGACGCTGTTCCCGTTCGCGCGCCAGCGCATTGCCGACTTCGTCATGCGCCATGCCGACGAGCCGGCGGTGGCGGAGCAAATCGCCGCGGTGGCGAAGGAGCTTGGCGCCGCGCGGCCCGACCCCGCCGCCGCCGTGCACGCGCTCATCCATTGGTCCGATGAGGACCGCAAGGTGACGCCGCTCAAGTCGCTGCAAGGCATGATCTGGCGGCAGGGCTACGAGTCCGGCGCGCTCAAGGGGCCTGTTTTCGACGACGCGGTGGCGGCGCTTCGTTCCTGGCCGCCGCGCGGCGTGCGGGTATTCATCTACTCATCGGGCTCGGTCGAGGCGCAGAAACTCCTGTTCCGGCACACCGATCACGGCGACTTGCTGCCGCACCTGTCCGGACATTTCGACACCACCGTCGGCGGCAAGCTCGAAGCCAAGTCCTACGCCACCATCGCGTCCCGCATCGGCGTCGCGCCGGATCGCGTCGCGTTCTTCTCCGACCATGCCGGCGAGGTCAGGGCGGCGGCGCAGGCCGGCATGCGCGCGGTGCACGTGCGACGCCCGGGCGAGGTGCCGCCCACCGCCGAGTTGTGGGACGGAGCAACTGTCTCCACCTTCGCCGGTCTCTAGAGCGCGATCCGCGCACCCCGTAGAATAGGACTCCTCGGTGCAGGGAGAGGACATGGCACGCACGAGCGTTGCAGCGGCGGCGCTGGCGGTCGGCTTGCTCGCGTCCGCTTGGGCTGGCGCAGCGCAGGGGCAAGGTGCCGCGCCGGCGGCCGACGCGAAGAACGTCGTCGGCAACGCGCGCATCGTTGACACCGACATCCTCGAGGTGAACGGCCAGCGCTTCCACTTGTTCGGCATCGACGCGCTCGAGCAGCAGCAGACCTGCTTCCTCAACGGACGCCCGTGGTCGTGCGGCGCCGTCGCCTACCGCGAGATGGAGAAGATCCTGTTCGACGAGGGCGGGCCGGTGGCGTGCACGCCGCGCGAGGACCCCGACGAGCGCCGCCGCGGCACCTCGTGGGGGAAGTGCATCATCAACGGCAAGGACATCGCCGAGCTGTTGGTGCGCCGCGGCATGGCGGTCGCGGTGCGCGAGCAGACGGCCGAATACGTCGCCGCCGAGAAGGCGGCCGAGGTCGCGGGCGTAGGCGCTTGGCAGGGGCCGTTTATCCTGCCCTGGGAGTACCGGCAGCGACTGCGCTGAGAGCCAAGAAATCCACGGATTTCAACAGCCTTCCCGCGCGGGAGGGGCGCTTGATTCGCCTAGAGCTTCCAAATTATGGTGTCGGTTAGTCTTCGGCGGGGTACCGGCGCGGGCCTTCGAAACCGCGCAGCACTTGGGTGGGCAAAATTCCATGAGCACTTCTGAGATGACGGGCGGCGAACTTTCCGGGCCGCGAGTGATCGTCACGCCTTTTGAGTTGCGTGACTACATGCTGTTGTTGCGCTGGCTGATCGTCGCGTCGCTGATCGTCGTGGCGCTGTTCGCGGTGTTCCAGATCGGCCTCATCGACACCATGATCGAGGTCGACCGCACGTACCTTTCGACGCTGGTGACCTTGGTCTTCCTCGGCGCGACCGTTCACTGCGGCGTCTCGGCGGTCACCATCTCGCGCGCGCTGAACGTCGCGCGGCGCATTGCCCGCACCATCCGCAAGAGCCCGACCAACTTCCGCATCAACGAGAACGGCGACGTCACCGTGGGCGACGGGATGGTGCTGCCGGCCGGCGTGCTGACGGACCACGTCCGCAACGTCATCGTCAAGGCGCGCAATCCGAGCGGCGAGCCGCTCGACCATTCGCTGCTCATGCATGCGCTCGCCGACCAGTTGCGCAGTCGCCTGCAGGTGGGCGTGTTCATCGTCGACGCGCTGCCGAAGGTCGGCCTTGTCGGCACCGTGATCGGCTTCATCCTGATGCTGGCGCCGATCCGCGGCATCGACAGCTTCGATCCGCTGACGCTGCGCGCCGCGATGGCCGACATGTCGAGCGGCATGGCGACCGCGCTGTCCGTCACGCTGACCGCGCTGATCGGCTCGATCGTGCTGAAGCTGCAGTACTACTTCCTGGAAATCGGCACCATCGAGCTGCACTCGCTGATCGCCGAGACCACGGACATGTACGTCGTGCCGGCGCTCCAAGCCGAAGCCGCGTAACAACGACAAGGGCGGCGGCACGCGGAGTGCGCCATGAGGTCATCTGACGGCTTCTTCTACGAGGGTGAAGTCTTCTACCCGTTCCAGGACATGCTCTTTAATGCCCTGTTGAGCTTCACCTTCATGTTCCTGATCGCCTTCATGCTGATCAACCCGACGGCACAGACGGGCAAGATCGACCCGAAGGCGGAAGTGCTCATCACCATGAAGTGGCCGGACAACCACCCGGACGACGTCGACCTTTATGTCGAGGATCCGAACGGCGGCGTCGTCTGGTACCACGTCAAGGAAGCCGGCCTGATGCACCTCGACCGCGACGATCGCGGCAACTACCGCGACACGATCGCCGTCGGCAACAAGAAGATCGAGAATCCGCTCAACCAGGAGACGGTGACCATCCGCGGCATCGTCCCCGGCGAGTACGTCGTCAACGTCCACCATTACCTTGCCAACGGCACCGAGGACGTGCCGGTCGAGCTGAAGGTGGAGAAGCTGAACCCAGAGGTGTCGCTGGTCTTCTACACGAAGCTGCATCTCGACCATAAGGGCCAGGAGCTCACCGCCGTCCGCTTCACGATGGACGAGAAGGGAGCCATCACCGACGTGAACCGTCGGCCGAAGACCCTTGTGCGCTCCAGGAAGGGAGCCTAGGAGCCATGACGCTTGGTTTTGTCGGAGTTCTCGCCGCTTACGTCATCATCGCGGTGCTGCTGCTCAGCCTGAACATCGCGCCGCGCTGGGCGTGGTGGGTGAAGGCGACGGCCATCGTCGTCACCAGCGCGTTCTTCGTCATCTCGTACTACTCGATGATCGACCTGATGGGCTGGCCGGTGCGCGACCGCCTGCCGGCGAAGTTCCAATTGCTGTGGGCCAAGGTGAACGAGCCCGACAAGCTCTTGAACTCGCCGGGCGCCGTCTTCATGTGGGTCGAGGCGCTCGACAAGAACAACGTGCCGAACGGCATTCCGCGCGCCTATCGGCTGCCGTACACACAGCCGCTCGAGACCGGCATCCAGAACGCGCTCGACATGATCACCAACGGCCAGGAAGTTGGCGGCACCGCCGAGATGTACGACGAGGCAGAGCAGCGCCGCGGCCAGGACGACCAGCGGCTCGCCCAACTGCAGCAGATGAACCGCACCGACACCGGCTACACCGATCCGAACGAGCTGCGCGTCCTGGACCAGGTTCTGACGCTCGGCGCCCTGCAGAACGTGACGCTGCCCGACAAGGAGTTCGTCGGCGGCGCGAATTAGTCTTGGTCGCGCCTTCGGCGCGACGACGCCACAAAAGGAAGACCGCCCGCGTGGCGGCCTTTCTTCATTTCAGGCCCTGGATGGCGCGCACGTAGCCGGCGGGGTCGGCGTTGCGCATGTACTCGAGCACCAACTCGCGCTGTTCGTCGTTCGGCATCTGGAAGTCCATCTTGGTGCCCGGCACCATCGCGCCGGGATTGCGCAGCCAGCGCTCCATGGTGGTCTCGGTCCACACGATGCCTGAGGCCTTGAGTTCCCGCGTGTACTCCCAGCCAGGCGCCGTGCCGGCGGTGCGGCCATAGACACTCCACAGGTTCGGCGCCTTGCGCCCGGGCCCGGCGCCTTCCGCAAAGTTGTGGCAGTCGCGGCACTCGCCGAACAAGAACTCCCCCGGATCCATGCCGAAGTACTGCGCCGACGGCGCCGGCGCGCCGGCGAACCATGCGGCCGCCGCCGCCGCGAGCAACAGAGTCAGCCTTCGCACGGCGGCTACGCTACTCTGCGCGCGCCGGCGACGCCATGTTTCGTGCACTGCTCCTGCTCCTTGCCGTCGCATTCGCGCCCGCGCTTGCGCACGCGGCCGACATGGGCGGCCTGCGCGCGCGCCTGACGCCACAGCTCATCCAGCAGGTGTTTCCCGGCGCCGAGGAGGTCGGCGCGGCGGATGGGCAGCCGCCGGCGCTGCCGGTGCGCGTGCGCGGCGAGGTTGCCGGCTACATCTTCTCGACACGCGACACCGTCAATGCCACCGGCTACGCCGGCACGCCGTTCGACCTCATCGGCGAGATCACCCTCGATGGGCGCATCACCGGCGCGGTGCTGCTCGCCGAGTACGAGTCGATCCTGAACCGCGGCGTCTCGCGCGCGGTGATGGATGCCTACATCGCCGGCTTCGCCGCCGCGACGCTGGCCGATTGGCGCGCCGTGCGCCCCGACCAGGTCAAGGGTGCGACCACCAGCGCCCGCCTGATGAAGAGCGGCATGCAGGCGGCGGCGCGTGTCGTCGCGTCCGAGCGCTTGCCGCAACCGGCCGTGACCGAGCCGACCCTCGACCGCGGCACCTTTGCCAACGCCAGCGTGGCGGAGCTGCTCCAGGGCCGCGCCATCGCGCGCCTCAGCGTGCCGTTCGCCGACGTCAGGCGCGCTTTCGCAGCCGCGGGCGCGACGCCGCAGCACAAGGCGGCGGACGATGCGCCGTTCCTCGACGTGTACGCGGCGCTGCTGACCCCGCCGGCGATCGGCGCCAACATCCTCGGCCTGCAGCGCTTCAACGAAGCCATCGACCGCCAGGGCGACGGCGGCCTGACCATCTGGATCGCCAGCGTCGGGGAGTATCCGTTCGCCGGCACGGCGCGCTCGCGCCTCGCCACGGGGTTCTTCGAGGACGTCGTCTCGATCGCGCAGGGCGGCAAGGCGTTGCGCCTGCAGCCGTCGATGCTGCGCGGCATCCGCGCCACCGGCGGCGGCAACGAGGTCGACGAGCTGGACGCGGCGCTGGTGTTCCTGCCTGCGGGTGCGGGTCTCGATCCGCTGGCGCCGTGGTGGCTGATGATCGACGTGCTCGGACGCGGCGCCGACGGCGCATCGGTGCGCATTCCCTTCGCGCTCACGTATGCCTTGCCGCCGCAGTACGTGCTGACGCCGCCGCCAAAGGACGTTAGCTCGCCGCCGCCGGCCTGGCTCGAGGCATGGCAGCACAAGCGCGCGGACGTCGTCCTCACGCTGCTGCTGCTCGCCACGGTGACGGCGATCTTCCTCGGCCAGGATGTGCTCACGCGCCATCGCCGCGCCTTCGCCTGGACGCGCGTCGCCGTGCTCACCGTGACCCTCGCGTGGCTCGGCTGGTGGGCCGGCGGCCAGCTGTCGGTGGTGAACGTGCTGGCGTTCGTGCAGGCGCCGTTCACCGCCACGCCATTGACCAACTTCCTGCTCGACCCGATCGTCCTGATCCTGTCGGTGTACGTGGCGGCGACGCTGCTCATCCTCGGCCGCGGCGTCTACTGCGGCTGGCTGTGCCCGTTCGGTGCGCTGCAGGAGCTGTCCAATCGTCTCGCGGTGGCGCTGCGTGTGCCGCAGCTGCGCGTGCCGCATGCGCTGCAGGAGAAGCTGTGGGCGGTGAAGTACATCGCCGCGCTTCTCATCCTCGGCCTGGTGTTCGTGGCGCCCGCGCTGTCGCACAGCGCCGCCGAGATCGAGCCGTTCAAGACGGCGATCAGCGTCAAGTTCGCCCGCGAGGCTCCCTACGTGCTGTACGCGCTCGCCTTGCTGCTGCTCGGCCTGTTCGTCGAGCGCTTCTACTGCCGCTTCTTGTGTCCGCTGGGGGCGACGCTCGCCTTCCTGGGGCGGCTGCGCATGGTGCGCTGGCTCAAGCGCCGTCCCCAATGCGGCACCGACTGCCGCATCTGCGAGGCGCAATGTCCGGTGGGGGCGATCGCCAACACCGGCGCCATCGACATGAACGAGTGCCTGCAGTGCATGGACTGCCAGGTCGCCTACCACGACGAGACCCTTTGTCCGCCGCTCATCCAGCGCCGCAAGCGCCGCGATCTGCGCCACGCTGCCGGAATTAACGTGCCATTGCCGTAGACTTTTCGCTTGCCAGCGGCGGGAAGGCCCCTTCCAGCCCGTCTTGCCGCCCGAACCCGGCCCGCCCCGCGCAGATTTCCGCACCTATGCCTCGTATAGATGGAAGCCCTCCCGCCTCCCAAAGCAGAGTCCGGCCACAGGCTTTTGGGAGGTACGTAAAAATGACGATTCGCAAGCGCGGCATTGCCGTCCTCGCGGGGGCGGCGATGACTGTTGCCGTTGCCGGTGCGGCCATATCCGCCGGCCCGACGGGCATGGGGAAGTTCAGCCCCGGCCCCGCCAACTGGAAGGGCGACCTGTCGCCGATCACCGCCGCCGAGTGGAACTATGACCGCGCCGCGCACCTGCTCTCGCGCGCCGGCTTCAGTGGCACGCCGGAGGAGATCGCGCGTCTCGCGGCCATGACGCCCGAGCGCGCCGTGCGCTCGCTGGTCTATTACGAGACCATTCCCAACCCCAAGTTGAGGCCCTTCGAGGAGTCGGGCTTCTGGGATCCATCCCTGACCTACTTCCCCGACAGCCGCCCGGCGGCGACCGACAAGGCGCTCAAGGAAGGCGGCAACATCGGCGTGATGAACAAGCCGTCCGGCAATCGCGCCGTCCAGCCGACGTCGGATCGCTTCTTCTATTGGCTGCGCGCCACCGAGCTCGAGACTCGTCGCGTCGGCTACTGGTGGGCCGAGCGCATGCTCGACACCACCCACCCCCTCGAGGAGAAGATGGCGCTCTTCTGGCATGGCCACTTCGCCACCGCCGAGGGCAAGGTCCGCGACTATCGCAAGATGGTCCAGCAGATCGACATGTTCGAGAAGTACGCCACCGGCAACTTCTCACAGCTGGCCGTCGCCGTCGCCCAGAACCCGGCGATGCTCTACTACCTCGATGCCGGCGTGAACGTGAAAGGCGCCGCCAACGAGAACTTCGCCCGCGAGGTGATGGAGCTCTTCACCATGGGCGTCGGCAACTACGCCGAGCGCGACGTGCGGGAAGCCGCCCGCGCGTTCACCGGCTGGAACTTCGACAACCTCGACTTCGTCGTCGACAAGGAAAAGCACGACGACGGCGTGAAGACCTTCTTGGGCCGCACCGGAAACTTCAACGGCGTCGACGTGCTCAAGATCATCATGGAGCAGCCGGTCACCGCCAACTACATCGCCGGCAAGGTCTACAACTTCTTCGTCCGCGACGACCTCTCGGGGGAGCAGAAGGCCCAGCTCGGCAAGATCCTGCGCGACAACAACTACGAGATGAAGCCGCTGCTGATGACGATGTTCCTCTCGAAGGACTTCTACAGCGCGGCCTCGTACGGCTCGCACATCAAGGGTCCCGTCGAGCACGTCGTGACCCTACTGAAGCAGCTCGGCGCCGAGGACATCCCCGGCATCCCGGACTTCAACAGCACGACCATCGCTCTCGGCCAGCACCTGCTCAATCCGCCGTCCGTGGCGGGCTGGGCCGGCGGCAAGTCGTGGGTGACGCCGGCGCTGATCCTGGAGCGCGGCAACGTCGCGCGCGACTTCCTGTTCCCGGACATCGTCAGCTTCCGTGACCCGCACTTCCTGAACGCCGCCGGTGGCGACGGCCAGATCGGTGCACGCCTGCGCCAGGGCAAGGACTTCACCCAGGCCACGGCTCTGCAGGACCCGGGCATGATGGGCGCGTTCGACATGGTGGCGAAGGAGCGCGACGAGCTCTTCAACACCCGCGTGTCGGGCTACTACGCGTGGGAGCTTGCCTATCGCAAGCTGATCCCGACGCCGCGTGGCGCCGCTCGCGTCGACATGACGCAAATGGTGCTGAACTCCGGCGCCAAGACCACCGACGAGGCGGTCGATTACCTCCTCGGTCGCTTCTTGCGCATCCCGGTGTCGGCGGCCACGCGCGGCTCCATGGTTGCCTTCCTCAACGCGGAGCTCGCCACCAACAACCTCGACCGCGCCAAGACTTACGCGGAAAGCCCGCTGCGCATGCTCACCCACATGATCATGAGCACGCCGGAATACCAGATCAACTGAGCCCCTGGCCTAGAAAGGGATCATCCCATGCGTTTCGACAAGCTTTGCAGTGAAGCCGGCGTATCCCGCCGCCAGGCCATGGCGATCGGTGCCGGTGGTGTCGGTTTCAGCCTCGGTGCTGGCCTCTCGCCGTTGCCGCCGATCTTCGGCGGCATGGCCGACGCCATTGCCGCCACCCCGGGCAAGATCCTGGTGGTGTTCGAGTGGTTCGGCGGCTACGACGGCCTCGCCACCGTCGTGCCGTACGGCGACGACATGCTCTACAAGCATCGCCCGAACCTCGCCTACAAGGAGAAGGACACGCTGGCGCTCGGCGACGGCCACCACGGCCTGCAGCGCTCGATGGTCGGCATGAAGCGCCTGTGGGACGAGGGCAAGCTCGCCATCGTCCATGGCGTCGGCTACGAGCAGCCGTCGTTCTCGCACTTCTCGTCGATCTCGTTCTGGCATACCGGCGCGCCGAACTCGGGCGACCCGCATGGCTGGGTCGGCCGCGTCGCCGACGCCATCGAGCCGTCGGGCAAGCCCAACTTCCTCGTCAACGTCGCCACCAGCCAGACGCTGGCGGTGCGCGCCGACAAGCACGTGCCGGTGGTGTTCATCGACCCGAACAACTTCGCGCGCGACTTCTACTATCAGCAGCGCCCGGTGCTGCAGAACCTCGACAAGGACCAGGTCGCGATCGGCGACACCCATAAGTACCTCCTGGACGTCACCAAGAGCGCCCGCGACGCATCCGCGCTGGTCGGCGAGGCGTGGGCCAAGTACGGTCGCTCGCGCAACCCCGACCTCAACCTGCGCGACCTTGATCGCGTCGCCGCGCTGATCGAGCACGACTTCCCGGCGCGCCTGTACTACGTGCCGCTGCGCGGCTCTCTGTTCGACACCCACGTCAACCAGCTAAGCCCGCACGACCGCCAGGTGCAGTACAACTCCGACGCCGTCTGGGGCTTCTATCAGGAGATGAAGCGCATCGGTAAGGAGAACGATGTCGCCATGTTCATCCACTCGGAGTTCGGTCGGCGCGTGCCGGAGAACACCAGCCTCGGCACCGACCACGGCGCGGCCAACGTCGCGTTCGTTATCGGCGGCGGCGTCAAGGGTGGCAAGCAGTACGGCGAGAAGGTGTCGCTCACCAACCTCGTGCTGGACGACAACCTGCAGTACACCACCGACTTCCGCCGCGTGTACGCGACCCTCGTCGAGGAGTTCCTCGGCTACAAGGAGTCCGAGAAGGTCCTCCAGGGCGTCAAGTACAAGACTCTCGGCATGTGGGGCTAAAGCAGCACCCCGCGTTTCCGCCGAGCAGCAACAGGAGCCGCCGGGAAACCGGCGGCTCCTTCGCTTTTGTGGGTGCGCCTCGCCCGGTCGCCGCGGATGTCGCTGACCGCGCGTGTGCTACCCTGACGACCGCGGAGGGAATTTGGTGACGCCAACCGCACGACTGTTGGGCGCCGCACTGCGCCTGCTCTGCGTTGCGGCGGCGGTCGCGGTGCTCGCCCTGCCTGCGCGCGCGCAGCAGGCCGACAAGGACACGCTCAGCCCACGCCTCACCCCGGCCACCGTCCAGGCATTGTTCCCCGGCGCCGAGAAAGTGGTGCCGGCGCCCGGCCGGCCGCTGGCGCTTGAGGTCTACGTCGGCGGCGAGCTCAAAGGCTTCCTGTTTTCGACGCTCGACGTGGTCAATGCCACCGGCTACTCGGGCACGCCGTTTGATCTCGTCTCCGGCATGACCCTCGACGGCAAGCTCACCGGCGCGGTGCTCCAGCGGCATGGCGAGACCATCCTCAACCGCGGCGTGCCGCTGGAACGCATGCATCAGTTCATCGCCGGCTTCGCATCCGCGAGCCTGGCGTCCTGGCGCTCCGTCGAGCCCGATCTGATGCGCGGCGCCTCCATCAGCGGCCGCATGATGAAGGATGGCATGCAACGCGCCGCGGAGCGCGTGTATGTCACGCACATCAAGGGCGAGGCCTTCCAGGTGGTGACCGAACCGATGCTCGACCGCACCGGCTTCGTCGCCTTGACCGGCGAGGAGATGCTCGCCAAGGGCTCGGTAGCGCAGATCAAGCTCTCCATCCGCGACGTCGTGCGGCTGTTCGAGAGTCAGGGAAGCAAGGGCTCGCGGCCCTCGCAAGCGCTGCCGGCGGCGCGCTCCCTCGACGATCCCTTCGTCCACTTCGCGGTGGCGCTGGCGACCCCGGCGTCGATCGGCATCAACCTGTTCGGCGAGGCTTTCCGCAGCCTCACGGCGCGCCAGGGCGCCGGCCTTGCCGTCTTCATGGCCGGCGACGGCCACTTCTCGATCGTCACCAACAGCCAGTTCGATCGCGCTACCGGCTACCGCTTCGACCAGCTCAAGGTGCTGCAAGACGGCAAGGAGTTTCGCTTCACCCGCGACGACTACGTACGCATGTCGGTCGTCGGCGGCGTGCGAGGCATCCCGATCCGCAACAATCTGGTGTGCCACATTCCCGCTGCCGCCGGACTCGATCCGCTCAAGCCGTGGACCGCGGTGTTGACCATTCCCGGCGTCGACGCCGCCGCCGCGACGATGACTCTCGACGTGGCGCTTCCCTACACCTTGCCCGACATCCACAAGCTGTTGCCGGCCGCCGCCGCCCAAGCCGGCGTGGGTCGGCATCTGGGAGGACGAGCGGCTCAACATCGCCATACTGCTTGGGCTCCTGGCGGCGGTGACGCTCGTGTTCCTGCTGCAGGACCTGATCGCCCGCCAGCGCCTGGTCTACAACGTCGTGCGGGTCGGCATGCTCGCCTTCACGCTCGGCTGGCTCGGCTAGTGGGCCGGCGCGCAGTTCTCGATCATCAACATCCTGGCGTACGTGCGGGCGCCGTTCAGCGACCCGCCGCTCGACGCCTTCCTGCTCGACCCGTTGTTCTTCATCCTCGGCATCTACATCGCCATCACGCTGTTCGTGCTGGGCCGCGGCGTGTTCTGCGGCTGGCTGTGCCCGTTCGGCGCGCTGCAGGAGCTGTCGAACAAGGCCGTAGTCCTGTTGCGGGTGCCGCAGTTCAGGGTGCCACGCGCCGTCCAGGAGAAGCTGTGGGCGGTGAAATACCTGGCGGCAGTGGCGATCCTCGGCGTCGGCCTCTACTCGATCGACATGGCCAACCAGCTCGAGGAGATCGAGCCGTTCAAGACGGCGATCAACGTGTACTTCCTGCGCGAGCTGCCGTTCGTCCTGTACGCGGTGGCGCTGCTCGCCGCCGGGCTGTTCATCGAGCGCTTCTACTGCCGCTTCCTCTGCCCGCTCGGTGGGGCGCTGGCGGTGGCGGGACGGGTCCCCATGTTCCAATGGCTGAAGCGCAGGCCGCAGTGCGGCGCCCAGTGCCGCATCTGCGAGGCCGATTGTCCGGTCGGCGCCATCGACCCGTCCGGCCACATCAACATGAACGAGTGCCTGCAGTGCCTCGACTGCCAGGTCGACTACTACGACGCCAACAAGTGCCCGCCGCTGATCGCGCGCAAGAAGCGCAAGGAAGCGCGCGCCCAGGAGGGCCTCAGCCTCCAGCCGCAACTCGCCGCGGTGAAAGCGGACGTCTGATACTGCAGGCTTACCGCTGCGTCTTGAGGAAACCGATTACCTCGGCGTCGGGCCAACGGCGCGCAACCAAAGAATCGCGCCGGCTTACCGCTGCGTCCTCAGGAACCCAATGACGTCAGCGCGGTCCTGGGCGTTGTCGAGGGCGAACTCCATCTCGTTGCCGGGCACCATCGCTTGCGGATTCTGCAGCCAGCGGTCGAGCGTCTCCTCGGTCCACACGATGCTGCGGGCCGCCGCGGCCCTCATCGGCGCCGAGTAGGTGGCGAACTTCTCGATGGCGCCGAGCTGCTTGCCGAACAGGGCCCACAGGTTGGGGCCCTTCGAATGGCCGCCCGAGGTGTCGAGGGTGTGGCAAGCGCCGCAGGTGGTCCAGAACTTCAACAATCCGGGATTGGCGCCCTGCGCCATAGCCGGCGCGGCGGCGCAGGCCAGCGCGCCGACCGCCGCGACCCACAGCAGCCCCTTGCGCAGCGCCCCTCTCGCCATTGCCGCTCCGCGTTCTCGTGGAGCGGCACCTTAGGGCCGGCACCGGCCGGGGAACAGCGGAAAACCTAATAGCCGGCATAGGTTGATTCGGGGGGGCGCATCGGGCGAGTAGACGGGTACCGGAAGGGGGCCAAACCCCTGATTCCGGGCCGCTTTGCGGCCGCCTTCGAGGCGCAGCCGGTGGTGCCGCTGCTGCGGCCTGTGGCGCTCGCGTGGTCCGGGGTTGGGGGGATGCTATGGTAGCGACCGGATTTTGCGCAGGGGCCGCGTGCGCGCGGGACTGGCCACGTCATGCCGTTAGGCGTGCATGCACACTGGGCCAGGGCCGGAAACCGGAGTCTCGGCCCGATTCCAACGTGAGGAGAGGACACATGGCACTGGTGCAACGGAGAGCCTTCCTGAAGAAGGCGGCGGTTTCGGCGGGCTGCCTCGCGGCCGCGAGCGTTCTCGGCACGGGACGGGCTTGGTCGCAAGCCGCTCTGCCGACGGTGAAGGCCGGCGTGCTCGCCACCGGCACGGTCAACTGGGAGCTGGTCACCATGCAGGCCCGCGGCCTCGACAAGGCCAACGGCTTCCAGCTGGCGATCCAGGGCTATGCCGACAACCCGGCCACCGACATCGCGCTGGCCGGCGACGCGGTCAACCTGATCGTTTCCGACTACATGGTGGTGTCGATCGCGCGCACGCGCGGCATCGGCTACACCTGGGTTCCGCACTCGCTCACCGTCGGCGGCGTCATCGTCAAGAAGGACGGGCCGGTGAAGAGCGTGCGCGACCTGGCCGGCAAGACCATCGCCGTCTCCGGCGGCGCCAACGACAAGAGCTACCTGCTCCTGCGCGTGTGGACCAAGGCCAACATCGGCCAGGACATCGCCCAGGCGGCCAAGGAAGTGAAGTTTGCCGCGCCGCAGCTGGTGAACGACGCCCTCGAGAAGGGCGAGGCCGATGCCACCATGAACATGTGGAACTGGAACGCCCGCTTGCTGGCGAAGCCGGCCTTCACCGAGCTCATGGGCACCGACAAGATCCTGGTCGACCTCGGCGTCGCGCGTCCGATGCCGCTCATCGGCTGGGTCTTCAAGGAGAGCTGGGCGCGCGAGAACTCCGCGCTGGTGAACAACTTTTTCAAGGCGTCGCTCGCCACCAAGCAGGTGCTGCGCACCGACAACGCCGCGTGGGACGCGCTCAAGGACCGCATGGGTGCGGCGACCGACCCGGCGCTGTTCACCTCCCTGCGGGATCAGTATCGCCGTGGCATCGTCACGTCCTACACTGCCGAGGATCGCGCCGCCGCCGAGAAGGCGTTCGAGATCATGGCGGCGATCGCCCCCGAGGTCACCGGCTCCCCCAAGGTGGCGCCGGGCACGTTCTATGGCGGCTTTACGTTCTAGGACGCCGCCGAATGCCTCGGTTTTGTAGTTAGTTCCATGACAGCAGATGTCGGAGTCAGGAGCCGCTCGATGCGGCTCCTGACCTCTTCCCCGTTCGCCTCTTACCGTTGGGTGCGACTCTCCTCGCTGGTCGTCCTCTTGGCGATCTGGCAGGTGGCCGCGACGGCGATGACGTCGGAGACGTTCATCGCCGACGAATACGCACGCAGCCGCAACGCCGTCTACTTTCCCTCGCCGGTGGTGGTGGCCGAGGCGATCTGGAAATCGGCGACGACCTCGTCGGGACTGACGCGTAACGTCATCGAAGTGCTCGGCTTCTCGATCACCACCCACGACCTGGTCTTCAACATCTACCAGACGCTCTACCGCGCCACGGTCGCCTTCGTCATCGCCATGGTGCTGGGCAGCGCCATCGGCATGGCGCTCGGCCGCGTCAAGGGGTTGAACCGCTTCTTCGACGGCTGGGTTCTGCTCGGCCTCAACATGCCGGCGCTGGTGGTCGGCATCCTCAGCTACATCTGGCTTGGCCTCAACGATACCGCACTGGTGGTGGCCGTGGTCATCAACAAGATTCCCCTCGTCGCCGTGACTACGCGCGAAGGCGCGGCCGCCGTGCAGCCGGAATTGCTGCATGTGGCGCGCGCCTTCCGGCTGTCGCGCTGGCAGACGCTGCGCCGGGTGTTCCTGCCGCAGCTCTATCCGTACTTCATGGTGGCGGCGCGCAACGGCATCGCCCTGATCTGGAAGATCGTGCTGGTGTACGAGCTCCTCGGCCGCTCGAACGGCGTCGGCTTCATGCTCGCCAACAGCTTCTCGACGCTCGATGTCGACCAGCTGCTCGCCTACGCGTTCTCTTTCATCGGCGTCGTCATGCTGATCGAGTCGTTCATCGTGCGGCCGCTCGAGCGCCGCGCCACCCGCTGGCGGATGTAGGAGTTGCGGCCGTGAACGCGCTCGACGTCGACATCCGCCGCAAGGTCTTCTCTTCGCCGACGCTCGATTTCGTGGCCCTGTCCCAACTCAAGTTCACCGTCCCACGCGGCCAGTTCTGCTGCATCGTCGGCCCGTCCGGCTCCGGCAAGACGACGTTCCTCAACATCGTCTCCGGCCTCGACGGCGACTACGAGGGCGAGGTGCGCATCGCCGGCCATGCGCCCGGCACCGGCCCGCGGCTTGGCTACATGTTCCAGTCGCCGCGGCTGATGCCGTGGCTGACGGTGGAGAAGAACGTGGCGCTGGTTGCCACCCACCGCGCCATCGCCCAGGGCATGCCGCGCAAGCTTCTGGAGCAGGTCGGCCTGGTGGCGTCGGTGGACGCGTACCCCAATCGCCTGTCGGGCGGCATGCAGCGGCGCGTGGCATTGGCGCGCGCCTTCGTCAATGAGCCGCCGCTGCTCCTGCTCGACGAGCCGTTCATCTCCCTCGACGCGCCGGTCGCCAACAAGCTGCGCGACCTTTTGCTCGACCAGTGGCGGGCGCGCGGCGCCACCATCGTCTTCGTCACCCACGACTTGCGCGAGGCCATCCAGCTCGGCGACCGCGTGCTGTTCATGTCGGCGAGCCCGGGCCGCGTCGTGCTCGACCTCCCGGTGCCGCTCGACCGTCCGCGCGAATGGGAGGGCCGCAGCATCGACGAGTTCCGCGCCCAGCTGCTGACCGAGCATCCGGCGCTGCTGGCTGGGCTCGAGCAGTCGCGTCTCGCCGAGGGCGAGGCCGTGCGTGCGGTCAAGGCAGGAGCGGCATGATGGAACCGGCGGCACGCACCAGCGACCTCGCTCTCGCGGTTTCGGACCTCGTCAAGACATACGGCTCTACCAAGGCCCTCGACGGCGTCAGCCTCGGCGTGCGGCGCGGCGAGTTCGTCGCCCTCCTCGGGCCGAACGGCGCCGGCAAGTCCACGCTGTTCCAGCTGCTGTCCGGCCTGTTCACGCCCGACGGCGGCTCCATCGAGGTCGCCGGCCACGACATCCGCAAGAACGCGGTGCCGGCGCTCTCCAGCCTCGGCATCGTCTTCCAGTCGCCGACGCTCGACCAGGAGCTGTCGATCCTCGCCAACCTCAGGTTCCACACCGACCTGCACGGCATGCCGCGTGGCATCGCCAACGCCCGCATCGCCGCCGAGCTTGGCGCCGTCGGCCTGGTCGAGCGGCAGCACGACCCGGTGCGCACGCTGTCCGGCGGCAACAAGCGCCGCGTCGAGCTGGCGCGCGCGCTGCTGCACGAGCCGAGCATCCTCCTGATGGACGAGCCGACCGTCGGCCTCGACCCGCGCAGCCGGCGCGAGATCCTCACCCACGTGCTGATGCTCAAGCGCGAGCGCAAGATCGCCGTGCTGTGGGCGACGCACCTGGTCGAGGAGGCCGAGGAATCCGACCGCGTCGTCGTCATGGCGCGCGGCAAGGTGCTGAGATCGGGCACGTCGGCGGACTTGCGCCGCGAGATGGGGACCGAAACCCTGTCCGAGGCGTTCCTGGAGCTGACGCGCGGCGACGCCAGCGAAGCCGCCTAGGGTCGCGCGCCCGGGTTGGCGCCTAGGGTGCGGCGGCGTTCGGGCGCTATGATCTGCTGTTGCGGGCAGGGCTGATCCCGTTACGGAGGGTTCGGTGATCCGGATCTATTCGCTGAAGGGCCTGCTGTTCGGCCATAACCTTGCGTTCATGCTGCTCATCGTCGTCACCGGCGCCATGGGCTGGGTGGGGTTCGAGCTGCGCCAGCGCGCCGCCGAGGAGTCGCTGCGCCTCAACACGCTGATGAGCCTGGTGCAGGAGACGCGCGGCGACGTCTACCGGCAGATGACCGAGGTGTTCGACCACCATTTCCTCGGCGAGGCCAAGGCCGTCACCGACTACCGCCGCACCACCCAGCGCATCCTCGTCACCTTCGCGCACATGGAGGATGTCGCGCGCCTGCCGGCCGAGCGCACCGCCATCGACGGGCTCAAGGAGGCCTACCAGGTGGTGCGCCGGCGCACCGACCAGATCATGTCGACGCCCTCCACCGCGGTGCGGCAGGCCGATCAGCTCGCGGTGTTCTTCACCGCCGACTTGCGCATGGTGTGGCTCGACGACTACGAGCTCCTGTTCGCCCTCAACGACGAGCTGCTGACGGTGGCGCAGGCCGCCGAGAAGACCCGCGTCAACGCGCTCAGCCGCAACTCGGCGCTCGTCCTGCTCATCCCCATCGCGCTGGCGGCGGTGCTGCTGCTGGTGTCGCGCTCGTTCCTGCAGCGCGCGTTCGTGCGGCCGGTCGGCAACCTCCTGCAGGCGTTCGACGCCTACAGCAAGGGCAACCTCGACCACAAGGTGCCGGAGCACGGCGTTACCGAGCTCGTCGCGCTTGAGCGCGCGGTCAACCGCATGGTGGCCGAGCTCGCCGCCAGCCGCGAGGCGTTGGTGAGCGCCGAGCGCCAGGCGGCCCTCGGCGCGCTGGTTCCGGTCGTCGCCCACAACATCCGCAATCCGCTCGCCGCCATCCGCGCCACCGCCCAGGTGCACGAGGGCCCCGGCACGCCGCGCGAGGTGCAGCAGGGTCTGAAGGACATCCGCGGCACGGTGGACCGCCTCGAGCGCTGGCTCAGCGCGCTGCTGTCGTACCTCAACCCGCTGCGTCTCGCCCGCGTCGAGGTGCGCCTCACCGAGATCATCGACCAGGCGGTAATGTTCCTGGCGCCGCGCCTGGAGGCAAGGCAGATCCGCCTGCGGCGCGTCGGCTGGGACGTGCACGCCGTCGCCTCTCTCGACGTGCACCTGATGGAGCAGGCGATCTACGGCCTACTCGCCAACGCCATCGAGGCGTCGCCCGACGGGGCGCCGATCACCCTCACGGCGCTGCTCGCCGGGGCCAACGTGCAGATCGTCATCGCCGACCGCGGCCCGGGCATGCCGTTCCGGCCGATGCCCGGCGACCTGCATCCGGGGCCGACCACCAAGAGCTACGGCAGCGGCCTTGGCATCCCCTTCGCATTCAAGATTTGCGGCCTGCACCAAGGCGTGCTTGATTTCGCCGCCCGCGAAGGCGGGGGTACCGAAGTCATCGTAACGCTGCCGGCGGCCCAGGCCACGGCGCGCAACATCTCGGCGGCCTGAGACGCATGAGCGAGCCTGCCCGCAAGTTGGATGAAGCGCCCGGCGCGCGCACCTCACCGTCGTGGCGCATCCTCGTCATCGAGGACGAGACGATGTTCGCGCGCGCCGTCGCCACCTGCCTGCAGCGCGCCGGCCACGCCGTGTCGGTCGCCGGAACGCTCGGCGAGGCCGGCCGCCACGTGGCCGCGAGCGCGCCGGAGCCGCCCGACGTCGTCATCCTCGACATGCGCCTGCCGGATGGCGACGGCTTCGCCTTCCTGTCGTCCCTGGCCGAGATGGGCGACGCGGCCCCCACGGTGATCGTCGTCACCGCCTACGGCGACGTCACCCAGGCCGTGCGCGCCATGAAGATGGGGGCCGCCGATTACCTCAAGAAGCCCGTCGATCTCGACGAGCTCCTGGTGACCCTCGACAAGGTGATGCGCTCGGCGCGCCTCCGCGCGCGCCTGAACTACTCGCGCACGCGCGAGAGCCACACGGCCGACAGCTCGCCGCTGCTCGGCAACAGCACGCCGCTGCGCGAGCTGCGCAAGCAGATCCAGACCATTGCCGGCATCTCCGGCGACACGCCGCCGACCGTGCTGCTGCTCGGCGAGACCGGCACCGGCAAGGACGTGACCGCGCGCCTGCTGCACCGGCTGTCGCCGCGCGCCGACCGGCCGTTCGTGCACGTGGACTGTGCCTCGCTACCCGAGGACATCATGGAGGCCGAGCTGTTCGGCCACGTGCGCGGCGCGTTCACCAGCGCGCACACCTCGCGCGCCGGCCTCATCGAGGCCGCCGAGGACGGCACCGTGTTCCTCGACGAGATCGGCGAGCTGCCGGCCGAGCTGCAGGCCAAGCTGCTGAATGTGCTCGAGCGCCGACTGTTGCGCCGGGTGGGCAGCACGCGCGAGGTGGCGGTGGCGGTGCGCTTCATCGCCGCGACCAACCGCGACCTCGGCCAGATGGTGGTGCGCGGCGAGTTCCGCGACGACCTCTACTACCGCCTCAACGTGCTGACCATTTCGCTGCCGCCGCTGCGTGCTTGCCGCGACGACATTCCGATGCTGGCCAATCATTTTCTCGAGGCGACGGCGCGCTCCTACGGGCGGCCGACGCCGGTGCTGCGCGAAGATGCCGTCGAGGCGCTCAGGGCCTACAGCTGGCCCGGCAACGTGCGCGAGCTGAAGAACGTCATCGAGCGCAGCGCGCTCCTGTCGGGCGAGGAGGGGCTGACGGCGGAGTCATTCAATCTGGTGGCGATCACGCCGGGTCGCGGCGGCACCCGTCCGGCCGCCACCGCGGCCGCCAGCGACGGCGAGGGCGGCGTCAGCACGCTGGCCGGTGCCGAGCGCACCATGATCGCCCAGGCGCTCAAGGAGACGGGCGGTAACACCTCCGAGGCGGCGCGGCGTCTCGGCGTGACGCGCATGGCGCTGCGCTATCGCATGGAGAAGTACGGCATCCGCGCCGCGGACTTCGCCTCCTAGCCGCACCGCGCGTGCGGCGCCTGCTGTCCCTTGTGCTTGCGGCCCTCGGCGCCGCGGCGTGCGCGCAAATGAACGATAGCGCCGAGGAACGGGCGTGCCGCGGCGGCATCGAGCGGCTGGAGCAGGCCGCCGCCGCGTGGCAAGGCGGCATCAACGCCAAGACCCAAGCCGAGAACCAGATCAACTTGGCCGACGGCGCCGCCGACTTCCGCCGCTGGCAGCGCTGCCGCGCCGCGTTGCAGCGCGGCTTCCGCGCTCTCGGCCAAACGCTCTGAGGGCTTCGCCGCGCCGGGACGCGTGCCGCCGCCACGGCATGGGCGCACATGGCACGGCGCTTGCACTTTGCGGGCCGAGTGCAGTTCCTCCCCGGGGACAAGAGTCGCTCGCACGCCCCGCGGGCCGCTCTTTGTTTGCACTTGTGGAGGGCGCTGGCCGGTTCCGGCCGGCGTCCTCCATTGTTCGCCCCCGCCCATGGTGGTTGCGGGAGCCACCAGGTGCGACCCTACTCACAGCCGGCGGACTGTGATTTCGCCGCGCGTGGCGCAGAAATCCGCGGCCCGGCGCGGAGCTTTTCTCTGGCATGGGCCTTGCCAATACTCGGCATAGGAATCACGGATGGGGGACGCGGGGTCCCGCAATCTCGTTCCGCGGCGCCCATGCGCGCCGAGTCACTCAGGGAGGCATCCATGACGCTCGTTCGCAACCTTGCCCTGGCCGGCCTTGTGGCGGTCGGCCTCGCCGGCCCGGCCGGTGCCGCCGGCAACCTGACCACCGGCGCGACCACCATCAAGATCGACCTGACGCCGGACAAAAAGTTCTCGACCACCGCGATCGAGATGGAAACCGGTAAGGCCTACAACCTGGACATCACGCAGCGCGGCACCACCGAGATGCAGTTCCACGCGCCCGACCTGTTCGGTAACTCCTACATCTTCCAGATCGTCATCGAGGGTAAGGAGATCAAACCGACCGGCCTGCGCTTCCTCGAGTTTGACGAGGGCGGCACCATCCGCGTCCACCTGGTTCCGATCCGCATCGGTGCGTTCAAGTATTGGGTCCAAGGCCAGGAAGCCACGATGACGGGAACCGTCACCGTAAAGTAGGCCCGACAGCTTCCGAAAGGAGCCGGCTGGTGGTTAACTGCAACCATCACGCCGGCTTTTTTCGTGCCTTTGCACCTGGCTGAAAATGACCAACACGGAATTTGCCCGGAATCCAATCCAGTTGGCTGCGGGAAGTGGTGGTTGCTGGCCCTGGCACGAGCCTTGCCTATCGTTAGAATTGGAAAAGGCAATTGGCCGGCGCGGGCCCGCGCTGCGCGCGGGCCGGGAGGGATGCAGCCGTGAAGAACGCCCTTGTTTCCGCACTCGTGCTCGGGTTGGGGCTGGCGCTGACGCCACCCGCCTGGTCCGCCGGCAACCTCGCGTCCCGGCCGACGGTGCTGGAACTCACCCTCAGGTCCGACCTGACGATGTCGAACTACGAGTACACGCTCGAAACCGGGAAGTACTACCGCTGGGACATCACCATGGCGGCCGACGGCGAGGAGCTTGCGGTCGCGGCGCCCGCGCTGTGGCGCAACTCCTGGATCAACGAGTTCAAGATCGGCGACCTCGAGATCCACATGATGGGCGCTCCCTGGCAGATCGAGTTCGACGGCCCGGGCCTCATCCAGGTGTGGTTCGTGCCCATCCGCCCCGGCGACTACGAGTTCTACGTGCCCGGCCACGAGCAGCGCGGCATGAAGGGCAAGTTCATCGTGCGGTAAGCACGCCGAACCGTTCGCCTGCCGCCCCGGGCCGCCCGCATTGCGGATAGAGAGGATTTCGCCGTGACCAGCTCCTTGTGGACTCCCAATCGCCGTAGCCTGCTCAAGGCGGGTGCCGCCGGCGCCGCCCTCGCCGGCGTGCCGCTCGGCCAATCCGCCCAGGCCGTCGGCACCGGCCGCATCTACATCAGCCACGAGAGGTCGCACGAGATCGTAGTGCTGGACGGTACCAGCTACCAGGTCGTCAAGCGCATCAAGACCTCGCGGCGGCCGCGCGGCATGGTGTTCAACTCGCCCCACACGCTGCTCTATGTCGCCTGCGGCGACGAGGACGTGGTCGATATCATCGATGTCGCGAAGGAGAAAGTTGTCGACGCGATTCCCACGGGTCCGAGCCCAGAGGTGCTGACCATCAGTCCCGACGAGAAGACGATGTTCATCGCCAACGAGGAGGACTCCTCGATGTGGATCATCAGCATCGAGGACAAAGTGCTGCTACACGAGGTGCCCTCGGGAGCGGAGCCCGAAGGCGTGCTGGTCGTCCCGGACGGTAAGATCGTCTACCTGACGTCCGAAGTCGCCGACATGGTCCACAAGGTGGACGTGGCGCGCGGCATCATCCTCGACAACGTCGTCGTCGGCACGCGTCCGCGCCGCATGCGCATCACCCCCGATCAGAAGGAGCTGTGGATCACCTGCGAGCTGTCGGGCGAGGTCTATATCGTCGACGTCGCGTCGTACAAGGTCACCGACGTCATCAATTTTCTGCCGCCCGGCTTCCGCCAGGTGGACGTGACGCCGGTGGGTCTCGAGATGACCGCCGACGGCAAGAAGGTCTGGGTGACGCTCGGCCGCGCCAACCATGTCGCGCTCGTCGACGTGCCGACGCGCAAGATCGAGCAGTACATCCTGGTGGGCTCGCGTCCGTGGGGCATCACCTTCACCTCGGACGAGAAGAGGGCGCTCGTCGCCAACTGCCTGTCCGACGACCTGTCGATCGTCGACATCTCCAGCAGGCGCGTGCAGAAGTCGGTGCCGACGGGACGCATCCCTTACACGCCGCTGGTGAACGACCGCATCGGCTGGTCGCCGGTCGGCAACTAGTCGGCCCGGAGACGCATCATGGCTCGTGTGATCGCGTTCCTCTTCACCTTCCTGTCGCTGGCGCTCGCCGCAGTCGCCGCGCTCGGCCAGGGCGCGGCGCCCGCCCCGGCGGTGCCGGCGGCAACGCCCGCCGAGCCGACGCTGTTCAAGATCGGCTACGTCGACATCAAGGGCGATCCCCGCTACGACCGCGAGTTCGTCTATGCGCTGACGCAGTCCGGCAAGGAGCGCACGCGCATTCCGTTCGTGCCGCGCTACCAGCCGTTCCAGGGCGCGCAACTTGCGGTCGACGAGTCCAACCAGACCGGCCGCTTCTCCGGCCAGAGGGTCGAACTGGTGCGCCATAGCGCCGCCGACGCCGCCGACCTCGTTGTGTGGATCGAGAAGACCCGCGCCGAGCAGGGCATCCACTTCTTCCTCATCGACGCCGACACCAGCACCCTGCGTGCCGTGAGCCAGGCTGTCCGCGGCCAGGATGTCCTGCTGTTCAACGTCAGCAATCCCGACGATCGCTTGCGCGGCGTCTTCTGCGCCCAGAACCTCGCCCACACGGCGCCGAGCTACAACATGCTTACCGACGCGGTGACCCAGTACCTGGTATTCCAGGGCTGGGTGAGCATCCTCCTGCTCACCGGGCCGCTCGAGGAGGACGTCAAGATGTCCGATGCGCTCAAGCGCTCGATCCGCCGCAATGGCGCGCGCCTGGTCGAGGAGCGCAAGTTCCTGCCCTCCAACGATCCGCGCCAGCGCGACCTCAACAACACCCGCCTTCTCACCGGCGGCAACCGCGACTACGACGTGGTGTTCATCTCCGACACCAACGGCGAGTTCGCCCGCACCTTCCCCTACCAGACGGCGCGCGCGCGCCCAGTGGTCGGCACGGCCGGGCTTGTGCCGGAGGTGTGGCACTGGAGCTGGGAGCGCCAGGGCGCTCCCCAGCTCTCCAGCCGCTTCCACGCCGCGTTCAACCGCTTCATGTACGGTCCCGATTGGTCGGCTTGGGTGGCGGTGCGCGCGCTGACGCTCGCCCAGAACCGCACTAGGTCGCTCGACTACCGCCAGATCCGCGAGTACGTGCTGAGCGACGCGCTGCGCTTCGACGGCTACATGGGCAGCCCCCTCGATTTCCGCCCGTGGGACCTGCAGCTGCGCATGAACGTCTTCCTGACCATGCCCAACGCGGTGATCGCGCGCGCCCCCATGGATAAGTTCGAGCACGCCACCAACGACCTTGATACCCTGGGCGTCGACCGGCCCGAGACAACCTGCAGGCTGTAATGGCGCTCACCGCGCACGCATCCGCCGACGTCGCCGGCGCGGCCGATCAGCCGCGCCATCGCGCCTCGCCGCTTGCGCACTGGATGTTGGCGCTCTACGCCATCGGGGCGCGCGAGATCGGCAAGTTCATTCGCCAGCGCGGCCGCTGGGCCTCGGCGTTCATCCGCCCCGTGCTGTGGCTGGTCGTGTTCGCCGCCGGCATCGGCAGCTTGCTCGGCATCTCGATCGTGCCGCCGTACCAAACCTACGTGACGTACCAGGAGTACATCATGCCGGGGCTGCTCGGCATCGTGCTACTATTCTACGGCATGCAGTCATCGCTCTCGATGGTCTACGACCGCGAGATGGGCATGATGCGGCTGCTGCTCACGGCACCCCTGCCGCGCTGGGCGATTCTCTTGTTCAAGCTCCTCGGCGCCACCTTCCTGTCGGTGATCCAGGCTTACATCTTCCTGCTCATCACCTACGGCTTCAGCTTCATCTTCCCGCGCCTCACCGCGGCGCTGCCGTGGTCGGGCTGGTTCTATGTGCTTGGGCCGTTGTTCCTCGGCGGCATGATGCTGGCCTCGATCGGCCTACTGCTGTCGGTCTACATCCGCCAGCTCGAGAATTTTGCCGGCGCGATGAACTTCGTCATCTTCCCGATGTTCTTCATCTCGCCCGCGCTCTACCCGTTGTGGAAGCTGCGCGAGGTCGGCGCCGACGTCGTCTACTGGGGTGCGATCATCAATCCCTTTACCCACGTCATCGAGCTGATCCGCTACGCCATCTACGGCAAGTTCAACGGCCTCGCGCTGGCGGTGGTGGTCGGTGTCACCTTGGTGTGCTTCGTGCTCGCCGCCGTGGGCTATGACCCGCAGCGCGGCATGATCCAGCGCATCGGCCGCGCCAGCTGAGGGCTTGACATCGGGACCGCGGTACGATACATTCCGTATCTGCCTCCCGTCGAGGAAATGCCAGCATTCCTTGGTTACCGATACAACCTGTAGGGGCGGGCGCACGTAAATCGACCGCTATTGCGGTGAGACGCCACCAGGGGTGGAGGCGGCCATCTCCATAGCAAGGCGTGGTAAAAGAATGCGCCGCGCGGACCCAGCACCGCAGCGGCAGGGGAGGAGAGTTCACATCGTCATGGCCGCCGCTCCAAGCCGTCGTCGTGTCCTAGCCATCTTTGGTGCCGCCGCGGGCCTCTCGCTCGCCGGCGCGATGCGGCCGGCGCGCGCCGACGCGCAGCTCTTCACTTGGGAAGGCACGGCGCTCGGCGCCGACTCCACCATCACGCTCGCGCACACCTCGCGCGAAGCGGCGCAGCGCATCCTCGACCTCGCCGTCGCCGAGGTGCGCCGGCTCGAGGCGGTCTTCAGCCTGCACCGCGCCGACAGCGAGATCGCGCGGCTGAACCGCGACGGGCGCGTCGCGCGCCCGTCCACCGACTTCCTCTTCCTCCTCACCGAGGCCAAGCGCTTCGGCGAGATGAGCGGCGGTGCCTTCGACGTCACCGTGCAGCCGCTGTGGACCCTCTACGCCGAGCACTTCAAGCGCGCCCCGGCCGATACGGCCGGTCCGGCTGCCGCCGACATCCGCGCCGCCGCGGCGCTGGTGGACTACCGCCGCATCGACCTCAACCCGCTGTTCGTCGCCCTCGACCGCAAGGGCATGGGCGTGACGCTCGACGGCATCGCCCAGGGCTACATCACCGACAAGGTGTCCGACCTCTTGCGCAACAACGGCATCACCAACGTGCTGGTGAACCTCGGCGAGGCGCGCGCGCTCGGCTCGCACCCCGAGGGCCGGCCGTGGCTGATCGCGCTCAAGGACCCCCGCGATCCCAAGCGCGTCGAACGCAGCATTGATCTCGCCAACAGCTCGGTGGCGACGTCGGGCGGCTACGGCACCGTGTTCGACGCCCAGGGCCGCTTCCATCACCTGTTCGACCCGCGCACCGGCAAGAGCGCCAGCCATCACGCTGGCGTCTCGGTCGTGACGCCGCGCGCCACTCACGCCGACGCGCTGTCCACTGCGGTGTACGTGTCGCCGGCCTCGGAGACGGAGCGCTTCCTGCGCCGCCACGGCAATGCGGTGGCCTACGTCACCTATCCGGACGGCAGCACACGCACCTTCTCCGCCTAGCGGTCGGCCGGACGAACTCGGGGGCCGCTGCGGCGGCCCCTTGCTTTGGTGATGAGGCATGCGCGTCGGAGTCCCGAAGGAGATCAAGCAGAACGAGTACCGCGTCGGGCTGACGCCCGCGTCGGTGATCGAGCTCGCGCATCACGGCCACAGCGTCGTCGTCGAGGCGTCGGCCGGCGCCGCCATCGACTTCCCCGACGAAGCCTATCGCGCCGCCGGCGCCACCGTGGCCGCCACCGCCGCCGACGTCTTCCGCAACGCCGACCTGATCGTCAAGGTGGAGGAGCCGCAGCCGTCCGAGATCGGCCTGCTGCGTTTCGGCCAGATCCTGTTCACCTACCTGCACCTGGCGCCGATGCCCGAGCTCGCCCGCGCGCTGATGAAGTCGGGCGTCACCGCCGTCGGCTACGAGACGGTGACCGATGCGAGCGGCGGCCTGCCGCTGCTGGCGCCGATGAGCGAGGTCGCCGGGCGCATGGCGATCCAGGCGGCGGCGCACGCGCTCGAGATCGAGCAGGGCGGTCGCGGCCTGCTGCTGTGCGGCGTGCCCGGCGTGGCCTCGGCGCACGTCGTCATCCTCGGCGGCGTCGTCGTCGGCTCCAACGCCGCGTGCATGGCGCTGGGGCTGGAGGCGCGCGTCACCGTGCTGGAGGCACGCCTCGACCGCCTGTATCAGATCAACGACATGTTCGGCCTGCGCCTCGGCGCGGTGTTTTCGACCCGCAAGGCCATCGACGACTACGTACGCGAGGTCGACGTGGTCATCGGCGCGGTGCTGGTGCCGGGCGCGACCGCGCCGCGCCTCGTCACCCGAGCCATGGTCGCGGGCATGAAGCGCGGTGCCGTGGTCGTCGACGTTGCCATCGACCAGGGCGGCTGCTTCGAGACCAGCCGGCCAACCACGCACGCCAATCCGACCTTCGTCGAGGCAGGCGTCGTTCACTACTGCGTCGCCAACATGCCGGGAGCGGTGGCGCGCACCTCGACGCTGGCGCTCAACAACGCCACCCTGCCGTTCGTGCTGGCGCTCACCGACCTTGGCCTGCACGGCGCGCTGCGTGCCAATGCCCATCTGCGCGCCGGGCTCAACGTGCACGCTGGAGCCATCACCTACGCCGCGGTGGCGCAGGCGATCGGCGCCCCGCACGTCGCTGCGGAGCGGGCTCTCGGCCTCTGAGCGGGTTGCGGGTCTAGCGGCGGGCGAGCGGCTTGGGATCGAACCGCATGTCGACCACCTTGCCGTCGTTGTCGAGCGTGAAGCGTGCGACCGTCTGCTCGATCTGGTCGTGCATGTCGATCGTCGCGTAGTAGACCAGCGTCACCACCGGATTGAGCTTCTCGATCTTCACCGACACCGGCACGCGCTCGGGGGCGTTCTGGGCCAGGTACTGGTGGACGTTGACGGTGTACTCGCCGGCCATGAAGCCGCGCATCGACACCGTCTCCTGGTTGAGCGGGTTCTGGATGCGCTGGCCGTCGACGACGATGGTGTCGCGGAAGTTGCCGCGATCGTCGCGGTCGAGGTGCATCAGGCCGGCTTCGCGGCCCTTGTACCAGACGACGCCGCCTTGGGGGTCCTGCACGTACAGGTCCATGTCGTCGGGATGGTTGTCCGGCCAGTTGATGGTGATGAGGAACTCGGCCTTCGGGTCGATCTTGGCGTCCTGCGCCACCGGGTTGATCAGCATGAAGGCGACCAGGAACATGAACGTGAAGCTCAACAGCGCGTTGAACAGCATGTCCTGGAATGGATAGAAGACCTCGCCCTCGTAGAAGAACCCGTCCGAAGACTTCATGGCACCCAATGCCCCCTGACTCAGCCCGGGGATCAAACAGTCTTGGGCGCACGGACGCAAGGGGCGGCCGGCGCCAACTCCGCGCCCGCCTCAAACACCGCGGGAATCCTAGGGAATCAGGCCTACGCGCGGCAGCCCGACTGCGGCGCGATGACGCCCAGTTTCTCGACCACGCGCAGCTGACCGGCCTCGGTGCGGGCGATGTACATCTGCATCGCCATGTGGTGGTCGCCGGGGGTGATGGTCATGGTGCCGGTGGCCGTGGCGAGGGTCAGCCCGGCCATGCCGTTGACGGCGCCTTCGCGGCTCACCTCGCGCGAGCGCTCGATGCCGCCCTTGAGCGCCATCAGCGCGTTGTAGTGAGCGAACACATAGTGCGACACGCCGGTGTTCGGCCCGTGCATACGCCGCACGCGCGCCACGAAGTCGCGCACGCCCGGCTCGGTGTCCGACGCCACGAAGGGCACGCCCGCCACCATCTGCTCGCCTTTGCCCTCGCCGAACGCGCCGAGGTAGGTCTCGCTGAAGCCAAGGAAGGCGAGGGTGACGCGGCGCAACAGGCCGAACTCCTCCGCCTGCTTGATGAACGTGATGCCGGGCGCGCCCGGCAGCGCGAACAGTAGGATCTGCGCTCCCGAGTCGGCGATCTTGCGGATGACCGGCAAGTAATCCCTGTCGTCGCCCGTCGTGTACTCCTCCGCGACCACCGTGCCGCCGACCTGGGCAATCATCGGCTTCGCCGCCTTGAACATGTTGCGCGGCCAGACGTAGTTCTGGCCGAACATGTAGTAGCGGTTACCCTTGCCCTGGGCGTTCAGCCACGGGATGAGCGGCGCTGTGTCCTGGTTGGGCACCGTGTTGAAGAAGAACAGGTACCGGCCGCAGCCGCCGCCCTGGTCGTTGGCGCCTTCGTAGTTGGTGGCATACAGCAGCGGCGTCTTGAGGCCGTCCATGATCGGCGCCATCGCCTCGCGCGATGACGACAGGATCTCGCCGGCAATGGCGATGGCGTCGTCGCGCTGGATCAGCTCGCGGGCGCGCTCGGCGGCGATCTTGGGGTCGGTGCGGCTGTCGCGATAGAGCATCTCCACCGGGCGGCCGAGGATGCCGCCGGCGGCGTTGATCTCGGCGCGGGCAAGGTCGAGGCCGATGCGCGCCTGCTCGCCGAACAGCTCGAGCCCGCCCGAGAATGGCAGCACCGCGCCGACCGGAATCGGCCGCGTCTGGGCGATGGCCGGGAAGCCGAGGCTGCCGAGCCCCGCCGCCGCGCTCGCGCCGCGAAGGAACGTCCTACGGCTGGCCAATCTCTTGCGGGTCGTCCCTGATATGACTGTTTTTCCTCGTTTTTCGGGCCGGAACCGGCGCTAATCTGCAACGGAGCTGCGCTCCTCGCTCCGCAATGCACCGCGACGGCGCGGAATATAGCCCAGCCAACCCCCCGGTCCAGGCATGGCCACGCTCGAGCTTGAAGACGTGCATCGCCACTTCGGCGGCGTGAAGGCGGTCGACGGCGTCGATCTGGTCCTGGAGCGAGGCGAGCTGCGGGCCTTGATCGGGCCGAACGGGTGCGGCAAATCGACCCTATTCAACCTCATCACCGGCGCGCTGCGGCCCACGGCGGGGCGCATCCGCCTCGCAGGCCGCGACATCACCGGCCTGCCGCCGCATCGCATCGCCCGCGCCGGCATCGGCCGCAAGTTCCAGGTTGCGTCGGTGTTTGACGATCTCTCCGTCGAGGACAACCTTGCCATCGCCGCATGGACGCGCGGACGTCGCGGCCAGCACCTGCCCCTCGCGGCGCTGCTGACGCGCCTGCGCCTGGCCGAGCGGCGTGCGACGCTCGCGGGCGAGCTCTCCCACGGAGAGCGCCAGTGGGTCGAGATCGGCATGATGCTGGCGGCCGGACCCAGCGTGCTGCTGCTCGACGAACCCACCGCCGGCATGACGGCGGCGGAGACGGCGGCCACCGTCGACCTCATCCGCGACATCGCCGCGACCGGCGACGTCACGGTGCTGGTGATCGAGCACGACGTCGGCTTCCTCGAGCGACTCGACTGCGCCGTCACGGTGATGGCCAAGGGCCGCATCCTGCGCACCGGATCGTTCGCCGACATGCGCGCCGACCCCGAGGTGCGCGCGCTGTACTTCGGCACGGCGGCCTGATGCTGGAGATCAGCGGGCTGCACGCGGGGTACGGCACCAGCATGGTGCTGCACGGCGTCTCCATGACCATTCCGCGCGGCACGGTCACCGCGCTGATGGGGCGCAACGGCATGGGCAAGACGACCTTGTGCCGGACGCTGATGGGTTTGGTTGCGCCGGCGTCAGGCTCCATCCGCCACGACGAAGCGGAGATTGCCGGCCTGCCGCCTCACCGCGTCGCCGCGCGTGGCATCGCCTACGTGCCGCAAGGACGCGGCATCTTCGAGCGCTTCACGGTGCAGGAGAACCTCGAGCTCGGTGTCGCGCCGTGGGGAGGGCGCGTTCCCGCCCACGTCTATCGCTGGTTTCCCTTGCTCGCCGACATGCGCCGGCGCACCGCCGGTACGCTGTCGGGCGGCGAGCAGCAGACTCTCGCGCTGGCACGCGCGCTCGCCGCCAACCCGACGACGCTGATCCTCGACGAGCCGTCGGAAGGCCTGCAGCCGTCGCTGGTCGAGGAGATGGCGACGCTGCTCCTGCGCATCGTCGGCGAGCGGCGCATGACCCTGTTCCTGGTCGAGCAGAACCTTGCGCTGGTGCGGCGCACCGCCACCATCGTCGCGTTCCTGGTAGATGGGGTGATCGCGGGCGGCGCCGCGGCGCGCGAACTCGCCGCCAACTCGCCGCTCATCCATCGCCACCTGGGCCTGTAGCAGTGGACGCCATCATCCCCTGGGCGCCGTTGGTTCTCGACGCGCTGTCGGCGGTACTCCTGCTCGCGCTGGTCGCACTCGGCCTGGTCGTCATCTTCGGGCTGATGGGCGTCATCAACCTCGCCCACGGCGAGCTGTTCATGCTCGGCGCGTACGCCGTCGTCGTGGCGACGGGCGCCGGCGTGCCGTTCTGGATCGCCGTCGCAATCGCGGCCGTGCTGGTCGGCATCTTCGGCTGGCTGGTGTCGCTGGTTCTGATCGAGCGCCTGTCGGCGCGGCCGCTCGACACCATCCTCGCCACCTGGGGCCTCGCCATCGCGGTGCGCCAAGGCGTCGTCCTCGCGTTCGGGCCGGGCTTCCGCAGCGTCGAGAAGCCCACCGACGCCAGCCTCAGCTGGGGCGGCATCACCTATCCCGAGTATCGGCTGCAGGTGATGGCGATCGCAGCGGTCGTTCTCGTCCTAATGATGCTGCTGTTTGCGCGCACACGCTTCGGACTCGCCGCGCGCGCGGCTATCGCGCGGCCCGATATGGCCGCCGCCCTCGGCGTCGACGTGAAACGCGTCTGGCGGCGCAGCTTCTTCCTCGGCGCGGCGCTCGCCGGACTGGCCGGCGCCTTGTGGGCGCCGCTCATCAGCGTCGAGCCCAACATGGGTCTGGGCTTCCTGGTGCGCGCGTTCCTGTCGATCCTGGTCGGCGGCAGCGCCTCGCTCGGCGGAGTGCTGGTCGGCACCGGCATCGTCGGCGGCGCCAACAGCGTGCTGGCGCAGTGGCTGTCGGGACTGTCGGCGCAGATCGTCATCTTCCTGATCGCCATCGTCGCCATCCGCTTGCGCCCGACCGGCGTTGTGCGTTCGCAGTGACCCGCATGGATGCCCCCGTCTGGCTGGCGCTGGCCGTCTTTGGCGGCCTCGCCGCCGTGCCTAGCCTCGCCGGCGACTACTGGACCGGCCAGTTGGCGCGCTACGTCCTGTTCGGCCTGTTCGCCGTCTCGCTCGCCCTGGTGTGGGGACGCGCCGGCATCCTGTGCTTCGGCCAGGCGATGTTCTTCGGCGCCGGCGGCTACGCCATGGCGCTGCTCACCCTCGGCATCGTCGAGGTGCCGGGCTTGTCGGGCGCCTGGCCGGCGCTGGCGCTGGCGGTCGTGCTTGCCGCCGCCCTGGCGCTCCTACTCGGCTTCTTCCTGTTCTGGGGCGCCGGCATTTCCGGCGCGTACCTGGCGGTGGTGACCCTGGCGCTCGCCGTCATCCTCGAGCAAGTCGTGCGCGGCTGGCCGCTGCTTGGCGAGAGCACGGGCTTGTCGTCGGTGCCGGCGCTGCCGGTCGGCGACAATCCGTGGGATCCAAAGCCCACGTACTACGTCCTGCTTGCCATCGCCGCAGCCGTGTATTTCGGCCTGGTGGCGCTGCTGGCGTCGCGCTTCGGCGTGCTGCTGACCGCCTTGCGCACCCATCCGCAGCGGCTCGCCTACCTCGGCTACTCGGTGGTGGCGCTGCGCATCGCCGCCTTCGTGCTGGGCGGCGCCGTCGCCGGCCTCGCCGGCGCGCTGTTCGTCGCCACCGACCGCTTCGCCAGCCCGAGCCTCATAGGCTTCGCGCTGTCGGCCGAGGTGCTGATCTGGGTCGCCCTCGGCGGCCGCTCGGTGCTGCTGGCGGCATTCCTCGCCGCCATCGGCATCCTCATCGTCCAGGGCTTCCTGTCCGAGGCGCTCGGCGAGTGGTGGCTGCTCGCGCTCGGCGCGCTGTTCATGGTGTCCGTAGCGCTCGTCCCCAACGGCCTGCTGGCGACGCCGCTCCTGTGGCTCCAGTCCCGCTTGCGCCGCGCCCCCTGAGGGCTGTGCTAGGCTTGGTGATGCGCCGCTTCTGGCTCCTGCTTGCGTTCTGCGCCGCCTTGTTCGGCGTGCAACCGCCCGCCCACGCGCAGCTTGCTCCGCAGCTGGCGCCGCAGACGGCCATGCAGCACGCCCTGCGCGCCTTCGACGCGCTGCGCGCCGGTGACTGGCAACTGGCGCAGTTCTATGCGACGCACGCGCTCGACGCCGGCACCTTGGCCAGGGGCGACCAGGCCGGCGTGCTGTCCTATCGCGGCGACGCGCGCCGCCGCCTGAACGACTTCCAGGGCGCCATCGACGACTACAGCCAGGCCATCGCGCTCGGCCTGCCGGCGCAATTCTTGGCGCGTGTTTACAACAACCGCGCGCTGGCGCACATTCGCACCGATCGCGCCGACCTCGCGTTCCAGGACTACACGCGCGCCATCGAGCTCGATCCCACGTTCGCCGAGGCGCTCAACAACCGCGGCGCCATCTACACCATGAACGGCCGCTACGACCTGGCGCTCGCGGATCACACCGCCGCCATCCGGCTCAATCCCAACAATGCGCGCGCCTTCTCCAATCGCGGGCAGGCATACCTGCGGCTCAAGTTCTACGAAGAGGCGATCGACGATTTCACGCGCGCCATGGACATGGCGACCGCGGTCGACGACGGCGTCACTGCCTTGTTCAACCGCGGGCTTGCCTACGAGGGGTTGGGCGAGGAGCCGGAGGCCAAGGCCGACTTCGAGCTCGCCCACCAGTTCGCCCCCGACGAGCCGACGTACATGGAGAAGTACGTGCAGTACGGCATCGTCCGGCCCTAGCGGCGGACGTTCGCCACTCTAGGCGGCGCGCCGGTCCTGTTGGTTAAGGCCCGGCGGGCCTTGACGAATTTCGCGGCGTGGGTAGCGTGAGGGTGGCTTCGGGGGAGGCCCCTTGGGCATGGTCGCGTCTCTCTATCAATTCCGCTTCGAGTACAGCGCCGAGGAGGACCGGGTGCTGTTCCGTGTCAGCACCACGGACCACGCCGAGTACCTCATCTGGTTCACGCGCCGGTACGTGAAGCTGTTGTGGAAGCAGCTCCAGCAGACGCTGGAGACGCATCCCGAGGTCGTGCGCCACTCGACGCCGGCGGCGCGCAAGTCTGTGGCCGCCTTCCGGCGCGAGACCGCGCTCGCCAAGACCGACTTCTCCAAGGAGTACGAGGCGCCGAAGGTCGCAGACCGCCCGCTCGGCGAGCATCCCATCGTCGCGGCGCGGCTGCGCGTCTCGACCAACGCCCAGGGCATGAAGGTGCTGCATCTCTCGCCGCTCAGCGGCAAGGAGATCAGCATCGCGCTGACCGACGAGCTGTTGCACTCGTTCACGCACATCCTCGGCCAGATCGTCGCTAAGGCAGAGTGGGACCTCGACTTCGCCCTGCCGGGTGAGGGCGTGCCGGTCGAAATCCTGCCCGACCGCCTGCACTGACGCGGTCTTCAACCCGGAAAGACGGGTTCGACTCCCGCAGGAACGCCAGCCGATGGCCGTGGGGGGTTGGAGCTACCGCTTGGCAACGGGCAAGATTCAGGCAATAGCTTGCCGATCTACACGCACACGTCGATCCAATGTGAGGAATGTCGTTTCTCCAGCGTTTGAACGGCCAAACAGAAACGCGAGGCGAGGAGCGCGTTAGTCGGGCGCTATGTTGGTCTGCCCTGTCGAAAGTGGTCCAAGCCCAGAGTTAGGATTGGCCCACTTTTGAATGGAGAATGGGATGCCGCGTCAGCGATTTGCGGCCGAGCAGATCATCGGGAAGCTGCGTGAAGTTGAG
>Ga0194132_10001772_pt1 | contig 42810 bp, 38 predicted proteins | sample TA2KigOf80mmetaG_FD_148612 | JGI IMG/M metagenome (GOLD analysis project Ga0194132, IMG submission 148612) | Freshwater microbial communities from Lake Tanganyika, Tanzania - TA2015054 Kigoma Offshore 80m | ecosystem: Environmental > Aquatic > Freshwater > Lake | place: Tanzania: Lake... | reverse complement strand
ACCGAGTTGGCGCAAGCCTCGCCACCTTCGACAAGAAAATGGCGATCGCCAGTCGGAAGCTCGGGGTTCGCTCGGTGGTGACTTAGGTGGACCGTACGATTCAATCGGCGGATGAGGTTTGGCCGGTCCTGGCGCAGTCGTTGCACGGATCAGTTGGCCGGTCGGTAGCCGCCGACGAGGGCGTATCTGCACCTTTCTCCTGTCCTATGCATCCGTTCATCCATCCGCTGTCCGCGGCGGTGGACCCGGCCTGGGAGGCGCGCTCCGACTGGGAGATCTTCAAGGGCATCGCCAAACGCTTCAGTGACCTCGTCCCGGGGCACCTCGGGGTCGAGAAGGACTTGGTGCTGTCCCCGATCATGCACGACACGCCGGCCGAACTCGCCCAACCCTACGCACCCAAGGACTGGAAACGGGGCGAATGCGACCCGGTGCCGGGCAAGACCATGCCGGCCATGGCGGTGATCGAGCGCGACTACCCGGCGACCTACAAACGCTTCACCTCGCTGGGGCCGCTTCTCGACAAGCTCGGAAACGGCGGCAAGGGCATCACCTGGAACACCCAGCACGAGGTCGAGCGGCTGGCCGAACTCAACGGCGTCATTCGTTTCCCCGGCCCGACGTCCGGGCGACCCCGGATGGAAACCGACGTGCAGGCGGCCGAAGCGATCCTCGCGCTGGCACCCGAGACCAACGGCGAGGTCGCGGTCAAGGCTTGGGCGGCGCTGTCCAAGGCCACCGGTCGCGATCACGTCCACCTGGCGGCGCCTCGCCAGGACGAACGGCTGCGTTTCCGCGATCTCCAGGCGCAACCGCGCAAGATCATCTCGTCGCCGACCTGGAGCGGCATCGAAGCCGAGAAGGTGAGCTACAACGCCGGCTACACCAACGTGCACGAGCTCATCCCGTGGCGCACCCTCACTGGGCGCCAACAGCTCTACCAGGACCACCCCTGGATGCTCGCCTTCGGTGAGGCGCTGTGCGTCTACCGGCCACCGATCGACACCAAGACGATCAAACCGCTGCTCGGCAAACGCGGCAATGGCCACCACGAACTGGTGCTCAACTTCATCACGCCGCACCAGAAGTGGGGCATCCATTCGACCTACACCGACAACCTGATGATGCTGACGTTGTCGCGGGGCGGCCCGATCGTGTGGTTGTCGGAGGTCGATGCCAAGACCGCGGGAATCGCAGACAACGACTGGGTCGAAGCCTTCAATCTGAACGGAGCGCTGGTGGCGCGCGCGGTCGTCAGCCAGCGCGTCCCGTCCGGCATGATCATGATGTATCACGCCCAGGAAAAGACCGTGAACGTGCCCGGCAGCGAGATCACCCACGCCCGCGGCGGCATCCACAACTCGGTCACTCGCGCCTGCCCGAAGCCCACCCACATGATCGGCGGCTATGCGCAGCAGAGTTACGGGTTCAATTACCACGGCACGATCGGGACCAACCGCGACGAGTTCGTCATCGTCCGCAAAGTGGCCAAGGTCGACTGGCTCGACCGTCCGGCCGCGGTTGCGGCGGAGTAGGGGGCGACATGAAAGTCCGCGCACAAATCGCGATGGTCCTCAACCTCGACAAGTGCATCGGGTGCCATACCTGCTCGGTGACCTGTAAGAACGTGTGGACCAATCGCTCGGGTGTCGAATACGCCTGGTTCAACAACGTCGAAACCAAGCCCGGCATCGGCTACCCCAAGGAGTGGGAGAACCAGGAGCGCTGGAAGGGCGGCTGGCGGCGCAAGGCGAACGGTACGATCGAGCCGCGTCAGGGCGGCCGCTGGAAGGTGTTGGCCAACATCTTCGCCAACCCGAACCTGCCCGAGATCGACGACTACTACGAGCCGTTCACCTTCGAGTACGAGCACCTCCAGAACGCCCCCGAGAGCGAAGCCACACCCGTCGCCCGGCCGGTATCGCTGATCACCGGCCAGCGCATGGAGAAAATCGAGTGGGGACCGAACTGGGAAGAGATCCTCGGCACCGAGTTCGCCAGCCGCTCGCGCGACGCCAACTTCGAGGCGGTGCAGAAGCAGATTTACGGCGAGTTCGAGAATACCTTCATGTTCTACCTGCCGCGGTTGTGCGAGCACTGCCTCAACCCGAGTTGCGTCGCTTCCTGTCCCTCGGGTTCGATCTACAAGCGCGAGGAGGACGGCATCGTCCTGGTCGACCAGGACAAGTGCCGCGGCTGGCGCATGTGCGTGTCGGGCTGCCCGTACAAGAAGATCTATTACAACTGGCGGACCGGCAAAGCCGAGAAGTGCATCTTCTGCTACCCGCGTATCGAGGTGGGCGAGCCCACCGTGTGCTCGGAGAGCTGCGTCGGGCGCATCCGCTACCTGGGCGTGCTGCTCTATGACGCCGATCGCATCGAGCAGGCGGCGAGCGTCCGCCAGGACGTCGATCTCTATCAGGCGCAGCTCGACGTCTTCCTCGACCCGAACGACCCCGCGGTCATCATGGCGGCGCGGGCGAACGGCATCCCCGAGGCCTGGCTCGCGGCGGCCAAGCGCTCGCCCGTGTATCGTCTGGCGGTCGACTGGAAGGTTGCCTTCCCGCTGCACCCCGAATACCGCACGCTGCCCATGGTGTGGTACGTGCCGCCACTATCGCCGGTGCAGGCGGCGAGCGACGCCGGCTGGGTCACCCACGACGGCGTGTTGCCCGACATTCGCTCGTTGCGCATTCCGGTGCGCTACCTGGCGAACCTGCTGTCGGCCGGCAACGAAGACGTCATCGTCAGTGCGCTGGAACGCATGATGGCGATGCGCGTCGCGATGCGGGCCAAGACGGTGGACCAACGCGAAGAAACCGCCGTGCTGACGCGGGTCGGTCTGACGCAGCACGAGATCGAGGACATGTACCAGCTCATGGCGATCGCCAACTACGAGGATCGCTTCGTCATTCCGAGCATGCACCGCGAATACGCCGAGAACGCGTTCACGTTGCGCAGCGACTCGGGCTTTGCCTTCGGCAACGTCGGCTCGGAGGGCATCAGCGATGCCACCCTGTTCGGTACACCCAAGCGGAAGGTGGGATAGATGAATCACCAGACCACCTTGAAGGCGCTCGCCGTCCTCCTCGACTATCCGAGCGACGCGTTGGTGGCGGCGCACCAGGAGATTCGCGAGGCGATCCGCTCGCTGGCTCCGGCCGAACGGGCTGACGTGACGACGCTGATCGACGAGATCGTCGGGGGCGACCTCCTGGAGCTCCAGGCCGCCTACGTCGGGCTGTTCGACCGCAACCCGCGGCTATCGCTCAATTTGTTCGAGCACGTTTGCGGCGACTCGCGTGTTCGCGGCCAGGCCATGGTGGCGCTGCTCACGCGCTATCGGCGGGCCGGGATCGAACCCGCGGGGGCGGAGTTGCCGGACTATCTCCCGATCTATCTCGAGTTTGTCTCGTCCCGTCCCGCCCTGGAGGCCGAGGCTCTCCTGGCCGAGATTGCGCACGTCCTCGCACCGGTGCGCGATCGGCTGGTCAAACGCGGTTCGGCCTACGCCGGCGTGTTCGATGCGCTGATCGGCCTGACCGGCAAGAACCGCGAGTTTCCCCGGGCGACGGCGCCCGAGGAGCCCGAGGAACCCGAGGATATCGATCGCGCCTGGGCCGAAGCGCCGGTCGAGTTCGGTCCGGGGGCCGCGCCGGCCTGTAGCGATGGTTCAGCGATGAGGTCATCATGATCGCCGACTACGTCAACGATCTCGTGTTCGGGGTCTACCCGTACGTTGCCGCGAGCGTATTTCTCATAGGCAGTCTCATCCGGTTCGACCGTGAGCAATACAGCTGGCGCAGCGGGTCGAGCCAGATGCTGCGGTCGCGGCAATTGCGTTGGGGCAGCAACCTCTTTCATATCGGCATCCTGTTCCTGTTCTTCGGTCACTTCGTCGGCCTGCTGACCCCGCATGTGGTCTATTCCTGACTGATCAGCGCCGGCGACAAGCAGATGCTGGCGATCATCTCGGGCGGCGTCGCCGGCGTGGTCTGCTTCATCGGGCTCACGATGCTGCTGCACCGTCGTCTGGTCGATCCGCGAATCCGCGTGACCTCGAGCAGCATGGATATCGCGATCCTCTTGCTCTTGTGGCTGCAGCTCGTGCTCGGGCTCATCACGCTGCCCTATTCGCTGGAGCATCGCGACGGCTCGGTGATGATGGCGCTGTCGCATTGGGCGCAGCACGTGGTCACGTTCCAGCTCGATGCCGCCGACTACATGGCGGACGTCGCGTGGCCCTATCGTGCGCACGTGTTCCTCGGGCTGACGCTGTTCGTCGTGTTCCCGTTCAGCCGGTTGGTCCACATCTGGAGCGCACCGATCTGGTACGTGTTCCGGCGCTACCAGATCGTCCGCACCCGCCACCAGTCGCGCGCGGCATAAGGGAACGTACGGCAAAGGCCAAAACCACCGGAGGAGTACTCGGCCTCCAGGCAGATGCGTCGCTACAGCCTGAACACGTGGCGGAGGAAGCGGCCGAAGTCGCGGTTCGACCTGGCGCGCACCTCGTCGTCGCGCCCGATCAGGTAGCCCTCGCTGTTCGTACACAGCCCGAGGATCAGTTTGCGCGTGAACGGGCCGTTCATCGTGAACGGCGTCTGGCGATCGACGACGGTGCCATCGGGTTCGACCAGGAAGCGGCATGGCGCCAAGTTGCGGCCGATGTTGCGCGGGCCAGAGCGCGCGCCGTCCCACTGGTGATAGGCGCCGGGATAAACGACGATCTCGACCGACGATCCACCCTTGCGCAGGTCCCCGGCGATCTCCTCGCAGCGTTCGGGATCGACAATGGCATCGGCGCTGCCCGACAAGAACAAGAGCGGCGCTGCCGTCGTCCGCGAGTCCGTGAAACGCGCGATGCACGGGCCGTAGAACGCGACGTGACCGGCGAAGCGCCCGCCGTTGATCCCGAGCGTCTCGGCGATCTGGCGATAGGCGGCGAAGGTGGTCGCCATGCCGCCATAGGAAAACCCGGCGAGCGCGACGCGCGCGGCATCGACATCGCCGCGTTTCGCCAGATACTCGAGCCCCGCGTAGGCGTCGGCGACCAGCATGGTCTCGGTGATCTCCATCAGGCGCCCGATGAAATCCGTGGCGCGGTCGCGGCGCGCGCCGAAGGAGTCGATCACCAGCGCCGCAAAGCCCATCGCCGCGAACTGTTGGCCATACGTGTACTCGCGCGCACCGATGACCCCGGCCGAACCATGCAACATCACCACGGCAGGAACTTTGTTGGTGGGCGAGGCATTCTTGGGCATGAACAGCGTGCCCAGCCCTTTTGCAGAACCGAGCGGGTGGTCCTTGGTCGCTCCTGGCGTGAACGGGCTTCGCGTCGGAAACGTTATCGACTCGCCACGCACGCCCTGTAGGGCCTCGCCATCCGGCCACGTTTCGGGAATCACGGTTGCGCGAGCGGGCACCCCCCACGCGGTCATTGCTGCGAGCAACACCACCAGGAGATGACCAGTGCGTTTCACGCGCGCACCCGATTCACGGTAGGCTTCGCGCTTGCGGGGGACCACAGCCGAGCGCAGAGGAGAAAACTGCCATGATCGCCAGAGCATTGTTGCGTTCCTTGGTCGTGTCGCTGTTCGTCGTCGGATTGGTTGCGCTGGCTCGTCCCAGTCTCGCCGCCGATAGGGTATCGATCCGGGTCGATTGGTTCCATTGGCATTATCACTCGCCGTTCTTCCTCGGTATCGAGAAGGGCTTCTACAAGGACGCGGGAATCGAACTCACCATCACCGAGGGTCGCGGCTCGGGTCAGGCCGCCCAGCTCGTGTCGAAGAAAGACGATCAGTTCGGTTTCGTCGCGGCCGACGCGGTGGTCCAAGGCGTGAGCAAGGGCGTCGACATCATCAACGTCGCGACGATCATGCCCAAGGGCGCCCAAGCGGTCGTCGTATTGAATTCGAGCCCGATCAAGTCGCCCCAGGACCTCAAGGGGAAGACCATGGCCTACAACCCGGGTGGCACCCAGGAAGCGCTGCTCCCTGCGTATCTCGAGAAGTTCGGCATGACTCAGGCCGATCTGCAGATCGTTTCGGTGACGCCTGCGGCCAAGCAGCAGGTGTTCATGGCGGGCAAAGTCGACGCGATGATGTCGCCCTCGTTCTCGCCAAGCCAATACGAGCAGGTCGGTGGCGCCCGCTATTTCCTCTACAAGGACGTCGGCGTCCAGGGCGTGGGTTACGGCATCATCACGCATCCCGATTTGGTCAAGAACAACCCCGACCTGGTCCGCCGCTTCATCGCGGCGACGCTCAAGTCCTGGGAAGCCGCGAAGGCCGAGCCCGAGGCGTCCCTCGATGCGTTGGCCAAGCACTCCCAACCCAATGCCAAGCCCGAGACCCGCAAGACCAACTCGATCGACTTCCCGGCTGCACTCGCCTACGTCGAACCGCCCAAGGCGGGTCGGCCATTCGGGTTCAGCGAAGATGCGGACTGGGTCGAAATGCAACGTTTGCTCATGCAGGCCAAGGTGATCGAGCAGCCGGTGGCGATCGACAAGCTGATCACCAACCAGTTCATCAACCAGCGCCTGACCAACTAGGGGAGAGCGCGGGCGGTCCGCTGCCCGCGCCCTTTTCGTCACCGCCGTGGACGCCCACGCCAGCAACGTCGACCCGATCACGCTCGAAATCGTCGGCGGTACCGTCGAATCGATCCGCCGTGAAATGGAACTCCAGATCGAACGCACCGCCCGTTCGGTCGTCATTCGCGAGGGCCGCGATTACCGGGCGGGCGTGTTCGACCGTTTCGGGCGCAACGTTTCTTCGGCGTCGGGCGCGGCGCACGTCGACCCGATCCTGCAGCACTACGATCTCTCCGAGATCGAAGACGGCGACATTTTTCTCTGGAACGACCCCTATCACTCGGCCGGTGGGATCACGCACCTGCCCGATCTGTGCGTGACCCAGCCCGTGTTATGGCGCGGGCAATTGGTCGCCTACGTCCAGGCCTTCGGCCACATGAGCGACGTCGGGGGCCTGGCGCCCGGTAGCGTCATGATCGGGGCGACCGACATTCACCAGGAGGGGATCCGGATCCCGCCGGTGAAACTGGTGAGCCGCGGCAAGCTGTGTGAACCGCTCTACCGCACGATCATCACCAACAGCCGTTACCCGCACGACCTGCAAGGCGACCTCGACTCCGAGTTGATGTCCTGTCGCGTTGGCGTCGCGCGAATCCGCGAGTTGTTCGACCGCTACGGACCGGAGACGATCGATGCCGGTTTCGAGGCCCTCCTCGATCGCTGCGCTCGGGCGTTGCGCGAAGTGGCGTTGCCCAAGATTCCGGATGGGCGCTATCGCTTCGAGGACTTCGTCGAAGTCGGCGGCGCCGTGGCGCAGGAGAAGCGCGAGTTCATCCGCCTCAAGGTGACGATGATCAAGGACAAGGATCGCGTCACCTTCGACTTCACCGGCACGGACGCGCAGTCGCCAGCCGCCATCAATATGGCCGGCGACGAGCGCTTCTACGTCAAGTACGTGGTCTCGATTTTTCGCAACCTCGTGCCCGACACGATCTTCAACGCCGGCGCGACGCGGGTGCTGTCCTGCATCTTGCCGAAGAAAACCGTTCTGTCGGCCGAGTACCCCGCCGCCTCGTCGTGTCGCGCGTTCACGTTGTTTCGCCTGCCCGAACTCTGCCTGGGCGCACTCGGGCGCTCCCTGGGCGGCCAGGCGCCCGGGTCCTGCGACACGCGCACGTCGCTCGTCTACGCTACCACGAACGACGAGGGCGAACGCATCATCGCCCGCGACGTGCTGGGCGGCGGCGGCGGCGGACGACCGAATGGCGATGGCCAGGACGCCCTGAACGGCAATGTCGCCGGCCGAAGCGTGCCGGCGGAATTCCTCGAAGCGTTCTATCCCGTGATCGTTGAGCGTGACGGCCTCGCCCCCGATTCCGGCGGGCCGGGGCTCCACCGCGGCGGCCTGGGCTGCGAACGGCTCATACATCTCAAGCGCGACGGCACGCTCGGGGTTCGTGACGACCGCCTGCAGTTGCAGCCCTGGGGCATGGCCGGGGGCCTGGCGGGTGCGGGGACGACCTGTACGCTCGCCGCGCAGGCCGGTCGGGCGCTTTCGTTCAAGCACAAGGTCGATGCCATGCCGGTGACCGGCGGCGTGCGGCTTCACGTGCTCACCTGTGGCGGTGGCGGCTGGGGCGACCCGTTGGATCGGGCCCCGGCGTTGGTTGCCGAGGACGTGGCCCTCGGGCTCGCATCGCAGAAGAGTGCGCTCGAGGACTATGGCGTTGTCCTCGATGCCGCGGGGGGCGTCGACAACGTTGCGACCGAGCGGCGTCGCGCCGCGTTGCGGGCCTCACGTGGCCCGAGCGCCCTGTTCCATCGCGGCAAGCGTTTTCAGGATCTGGCGGCCGCCGGCCGCATCACGCTCACCGAACCGGACTAGGGAGAGGCCGTTGCAGAAGCCCCATGCCGTCTACGCCATGCCGGATCACGACGAGGGTGCGCGCGAGTGTTTCGTGCGGGAACTCATGGTCCATGTGCAGCGCGACCTGCAGCCGGGCAAGCGGGCCCTCTACGATCGCGTGGTCAAGCCGCGGTTCGAGAAGCGCCACCAGCGCCCACCACGCACGCGCCACGAGGTGCGGCTCGCGATGGAGCAGGAGCCCTACAACCAGATGTGGAGCGCACTTCGGCGTACGACCCAGGAGATCATGCAGGACGTGGTGGGGGAGAGCGTCGAGCGTCAACTCCCGGGGTTGATCGACCAATGCCGCAACGTTTCGCCCTGCGGCGGATCCCTGCGGCTCGATGCCGGCGTGGTCGTGCCGCGCTATCTCTCGGCAGTCGACATCCACTGCAAGCCAGGCGGCTATCACACCGAGCTGGCCGCCGATGACGTCTATGCCGGCGCCACCTACGAACGCACCAACGTCGTCTTCAATATGGGAACGGGGGGTCCGCTCAACGACGACCGGGCGCGCTCGATGATCCGTTTCGTTCGGGAGCATTTTCCCGATCTCAGGCCGCGCCGCATTCTCGACGTTGGTTGCACGATCGGCTTCAACACGCTGCCCTACGTCGATGCTTTCCCCGGGGCGGAGGTCTACGGGATCGATGTGGCAGCGCCCTGTTTGCGTTTCGCCCACGCCCGGGCTTCGGCGATCGGCAAGCCGGTCCATTTCTCGCAACAGAATGCCGAGCACACCGATTTCGCCGATGGACACTTCGACCTCATCGTCTCGGTAATCCTGATGCACGAGACGGCCAACCGCCCGCTGCGCAACATTTTCCAGGAGTGCTATCGCTTGCTCGCCCCGGGCGGGGTCATGCTGCACATGGACACGCCGCAGTACGACATGATGACCGACCCCTACGATCAGACGCTGGGGGACTGGAGCACGTATTACAACGCCGAGCCGTTCTGGGGCACGCTGCACGAACTCGACCTCACGCAGCTCATGGTCGATGCCGGCTTCTCGCGGTCCCGCGCGATCGAGACGACGGCGCCGAGCCTGTTTCTCGAACAGGCCGGCAACGCCGAATTTCGTGCCCGCGCGCGGCGACCGAACTTGTTCTTGGCCGGCGCCCGCAAGTAGCCGATGCCGACGGTTCTGGTCACCGGCAGTCGCCAAGGGTTGGGTCTCGAGTTCGTCCGGCAATTTGCCGCGGCGGGTTGGCGGGTCTATGCTACGGGAGTCGATCTCGGCGACGCCACGGAGCTGCAGACGATCGCCCGCGGCGCGCCTGAACGGGTGACCCTGCATCCGCTCGATGTTACCGACCATCCGGCCGTCGAACGGTTCGCGCGCTCGCTGAACGGCGTGGCGATCGACGTGTTGCTCAACAACGCGGGCGTGAAGGGGCCGGAGGAACAGCTCTTCGGCGCCATCGACTACGCGCTATGGGACCAAATCCTGCGCATCAACGTGATGGGGCCGATGAAGATGACGGAATGCTTCGTCGAGCACGTCGCCCGGAGCCAACGCAAAATGGTCGTGATGCTGGCTTCCGGGCTTGCCAGCATGCAGTACAACGTCCCGGGCACGCCGGGGCCAGTCAAGGGCGGACTGATCTACTATCGCACCAGCAAGAGCGCGCTCAACATGCTCGTGCGCAACTTGGCGCTCGACTTGAAGCCGCGTGGAATCACCGTGGTCGGATTGGTTCCTGGTCACGTTCGCACGGCGCAAGGCGGGCCGGACGCTCCGCTATCGCCCGAGGAGAGCATTGCCGGCATGCGGCGCCAGATCGACATGCTCGGTCTGGCTGATTCTGGGCGATATATTCTCTATACCGGCAAGGACTATCCGTGGTGATCGGGGCGGGTTTCGTTGACTCGGCCCGGCCCAGGCTCCTAGCTTGGCGCTCCGGGCAGCCGCACGGCTGAACTACAGACAATGCCATGAGTTTGTTGCGCTTGACCTACGGCGGTTCGGACTACTGGGACCGCTCGCACAGCTTGATCGACGGCACGGTGCGCCCGCGTGGCATCGACCTGAACTATGTCGTCGTGTCCCTGCGTGATCTGTTCCGACGCATGGTGCAGTACGAAGAATTCGACGCGGCCGAGATGTCGATGTCCACCTTCGTCGCACTCGCTGGCCGTGGCGATCGTAGGTTCGTCGCCATTCCCGTATTCCCCTCGCGCAACTTCCGGCACAGCTATTTGTTCGTGAATGCGAAGGCCGGGATCCGGCGGCCGGAAGACCTGCGCGGCCGCCGCATGGGCGTGGTCGAATACCAGATGACGGCGGCGCTCTGGATTCGCGCGATCCTGCAGCACGATCACGGTGTTCACCCGCGCGAAATGACGTGGTTCACGGGCGGCATGGATCGCCCGGGCTACGTCGAGCGTGCCGCGATCACCTTGCCGCCCGACATCGACCTGAGCGTCATCCCCGAGGATCGCCACCTCGAAGAGATGTTGGAGAAGGGCGATCTCGACGCCCTGATCGCGCCGACCCGGCCGCGGGCGCTGGTCGAGAAACGCGGCACGGTGGCACGGATGTTCCCCGACTACCGCGCGGTGGAGAAGGACTACTTCCGGCGTACCGGCATCTTTCCGATCATGCACACCATCGTCATTCGTCGGGCGGTCTACGAAGCCAACCGATGGATCGTGTCGTCGCTCTACGAGGCCTTCGAGGAGGCCAAGGCGTTGGGGCGTGCCCGCATTCGGGTGACCGGGCCGCTCGCGGCGGCGCTGCCCTGGATTCCGGCCGACCTCGAAGAAATCGACGAGGTCTTTGGCGGTCGCGATCCGTGGGCCTATGGCATCGAGCCCAACCGCAAGGTGCTCGAGGCCTTGATCGACTATTCTGTCGAGCAGGGCTTGGCGACGAAGCGCGTGTCGCTCGAAGACCTGTTCGCGCCCGAGTCTTTCGTTCCACCAGCCATGGGAGTGGCGGCTTAGATGGGGTTTCGCGTCGGTATCGATTCCGGAGGCACGTTCACGGACCTTCAGGCCCTGGACGAGGGCGGCAAGATGCACATCATCAAGGTGCCTTCGACGCCGAAAAGCCCCGATCTCGGCTTCCGCCATGCTCTCGAATCTCTCAAGGGCCGGCTGAACGGCCAGAAGATCGACGCGGTCCTGCATGGCACCACGGTGGCGGTGAACGCCATTCTGCAGCGGCAGTTCCCGCCGATCGGCCTCGTCGTCACCAAAGGGTTCCGCCACATTCTGGAGTTGGCGCGCCAGACCGTCCCGGGCGAGCGCGGCTCGATCTACGTCTGGGTCAAGCCGCCGCGACTCGTGCCGCTGAAGAACGTGCGCGAGCTGAGCGAGCGCCTCAACTACAAGGGCGAGGTGTTGGCGCCGTTCGATGAAGCCGAGTGTCGGGCGCTCGCGCGCTGGTACAAGGAACAGGGCATTGGCACGATCGCCATCTGTTTCATCAACGCCTATGCCAACGGTGCTCACGAACGGCGCGCGCGTGATATCTTCCGCGAGGAGTATCCGGGCAGTTTCGTCTCGATCTCTTCCGAGACGCTGCCCGAGTTCCGCGAATACGAGCGTGCCGTCACGACGTGCATGAACGCGTTGCTTATGCCGCTCCTCGGGCGTTACGTCGCCAACCTCCAGAAACATATGAAGGACCTGGGCATCGAGGCGCCGCTCTACATGATGAAATCGGGCGGCGGCGCCAGCCGGGCGGATCTGGCGATCGAAAAGCCCGTGTACACGGCGCTCTCGGGTCCTTCGGCCGCCGTCGTCGGTTCGGCCTGGCTCGGCCGCGAGTCGGGGATTCCGGACATCATCACCTTCGACATGGGCGGCACCTCGACCGACGTCAGTTTGATCAAAGGCGGCTATCCGAGCATGGTGACCGAAGCCGAGATCGACGTGTATCCGATCCGTACACCGTCGATCGACGTGATTTCGGTCGGCGCGGGCGGCGGTTCGCTCGCTTGGCTGGCGCCCGGCGACCGGCTCCATGTCGGGCCGCGCTCGGCCGGTGCCGAGCCCGGGCCCGCGTGTTACGGCCGTGGCGGCAAGGAGCCGACGATCACCGATGCCAATTACTACCTCGGGCGCCTGCCCCGGACGTTGGCCGGCGGGATGGTGCGCCTCGACCGCACGTTGGCCGAGAACGCGTTGCGCGATCTGGGCGAGAAGATCGGGCTGACGCCGCTCGAAATGGCCAACGGCATTATCGAGATCGGCGAGCTCAACATGGCCGATGCCATCCGCCAAGTCTCGGTCCGCAAGGGCCGGGACCCGCGCTTGTTCACGTTGGTGGCGGGCGGCGGCGCGGGGCCGCTCCACGCCGCCTCGTTGGGCGAGATCTTGCGGATTCCGCAGGTCATGATTCCCCCCAACCCCGGGATCGGCTGCTCGCTCGGGGCGCTGGTGTCGGACGTGCGCGAGGACTTCGTGATGACCGATATTCAGCGCGAGTCCGACCTCGATGTCGCGCGGTTGAAACGTCATTTCGGAGAACTCGAGACGCAGGCCGAAGGGGCGCTCAAGCGACAAGGATTCGCAACAGAGCATCGCCAGATCGTTCGGTCGGCGGACATGCGCTATCGCGGCATGCGCACCGAACTTACCGTTCCGGTCCCCGGTGGCGCGATCGACGAAGGCTTGGTCAAGGCGATGATCAAGGGCCTGCACGATGCGCACCAGAGCGAGTACGGGTACTCCTACGAGGGCACGCAGCAGGTCGAGGTGGTCAACCTGCGCGTGGCCGGTCTCGGTCGCATGCGCGAGGTCGCACCGTTTCGCGCCAAGGCGGCAGGCGACGTCGCAGCGGCGATCGTGGGCCGCCAGCAGGTGTACTTCGGCAAGACCTGGAGCGAGACGCCGCTTTATGATCGCGACAAGTTGGGGGAGGGCGCCACCTTCGAGGGCCCGGCGATCATTCAGCAATACGACTCGACCACCCTCGTGCTCCCCGGGCAACGGGTCCGGGTCGACCGTTGCGGCAACCTGCTGATCGAGACCAATGCCGGTCGGCGCCAGGAGGCGGCATGACCCTGGCGGTTCGTATCGACAAGGTCACCAAGACCTACGCTTCGGCGACGGGCGGGATCTTCGCGGTCGAAGAGGTTTCTCTCGACATCGAGGAGGGCGAGTTCGTCGCCCTGCTCGGCCCCTCGGGTTGCGGCAAGAGCACGCTCCTCATGATGATGGCCGGCCTCGTCACCAAGAGCGGCGGCACGATCCAGATCGGCACGACCAAGGTCGAAGGACCCTACACCAATCTCGGGATCGTCTTTCAGGAGGCCAACCTCCTCGACTGGCGGACCGTGATGAAAAACGTGATGCTGCAGATCGAGATTCGCGGCCTCGACCCGACACCTTACCGCCAGCGCGCCAACGAATTGCTGAGGATGGTCGGGCTCGAAGGATACGAGAATCGTCACCCTTACGAGCTGTCCGGGGGTATGCAACAGCGTGTTTCGATCTGCCGGGCGTTGCTCCACGATCCGCCGCTACTGCTTATGGACGAGCCGTTCGGAGCGCTGGATGCGCTCACGCGTGACCAACTCAACCTCGATATCCAGGACATCTGGATGGCGAGCAAAAAGACCGTGTTGTTCGTGACGCACAGTATCTCCGAGGCGGTGTTGTTGGCCGACCGCGTGATCGTCATGACGCCGCGCCCGGGGAAGATCGGCGCGGTCATCCCGATCGATCTGCCGCGACCACGCCAACTCGGGACCCGCGAGACGCCAGCGTTCGGCGCCTACGCCAAGCGCATTCGCGGCATGTTCGAAGAGTGGGGCGTGCTGCGTCAGCACGGAGAAACGGGCGAGGTGAAGCCATGACCGCGGAAGCTGTTTCTTCTACCACCAAGGGTCCTGACGCGACGCGTGTGCGGGTCCCGGATTGGATGTACCCGATCCTGGCGCTCGTCGTTGTCATTGCGATCTGGGACATCGGCGTCCGGGTCTTCGACGTCAAAGCGTTCATCCTGCCCCCGCCATGGAAGATGATGACCGCGTTGTTCAAGAATTGGACGTCGCTGTCGTTGGCGATGCTCTACACCTTGATGGAGATCATGGCAGGTTTTGCCATGAGCGTGATCGTGGGGGTCGGTCTCGCCATCGCCATCGTGTCGGCGCGAATTCTCGAGAAGACGGTGTTCCCGCTAATCGTCGGCTCGCAGGTGATCCCCAAGGTCGCGATCGCCCCGCTATTCGTCATCTGGTTCGGCTTCGGCATCACGCCCAAAATCCTGATCGCGTTCCTCATCTCGTTCTTTCCGATCATCATTTCGACGGTGATCGGGCTGCGCTCGATCGATCTCTTGAAGCTGCACTTGGCGCGCTCCATGGGGGCAAGCCCGGCCCAGGTGTTCTTCCGTTTCCGCCTGCCCAACGCGATGCCGGCGATCTTCGGCGGCCTGAAACTTTCGATCACGGCTGCCGTTATCGGCGCCATCGTCGGCGAATTCATAGGCTCGGACAAAGGGATAGGTCGGATTCTGCTGATTGCGAACGGGAATCTCGATACCGATGTTTTGTTCGCCGGCATCCTCATCCTGAGCATCGTCGGCGTGGTACTTTTTCTCATCATCGATGTGATCGAACGTATCGTGATCCGCTGGCACGTGTCGCAGCGCCTGAAGCACGGAGTCGTGCTCTAGGGGCGAACCGGCCGGCACACTCGAGCAACCAAGGGAGAGGCCGATGGCTTTGGGAATTACGCGTACGCAGGCGCTTCGTCTGCTGGCCGTCGCCGGGTTCGCGGCGACGCTGTCGACGACCGCGGTCCAGGCGCAGGACAAAGTGTCGATCCGCACCGACTGGTTCCACTCGCATTACCACGCGCCGTTCTTCGTCGGCATCGAGAAGGGCTTCTACAAGGAGGTCAACCTCGAGGTCGCGGTGACCGAAGGCCGCGGCTCGGGCCAGGTGATCACCCTGGTCGGCAAGGGCGATGACCAATTCGGTTTCGCCGCCACCGAGGCGATCATGCGCGGCGTCGCCAAGGACGTGCCCGTGATCAGCGTCGCCAACGTGATGCCGGTGATGGGCCAGGCGATCTACGTGCTCAACAAGAAGGCCGACATCAAGGGCCCGGCTGATCTCAAGGGCAAGACCATGGCGATCACCCCGGGCGGCACCAACGAAGCGCTGTTGCCGGCGGTGTTGCAGAACGTCGGGCTAAAGGAAGCCGACGTGAAGCAGGTCGCGGTCGATCCCGCCGCCAAGGTCCGCATGTTCATGAACGGCGACTTCGACGCAATGATGGCGACCGCGTGGTCGAACGCGCTGTTCGAGCCGGTGGGCGGCGCCAAGATGTTCATCTACTCGGACTTCGGCGTGAAGATCGTCGGCTACAACATCGTCGCCAACGCCGACCTGACCAAGAGGAACCCGGACCTCGTCAAACGCTTCGTCGGCGCGACGATGAAGGCCTGGGAGTACGCCAAAGCGAATCCCAAGGAAACGCAGGCGATCCTCGCCAAGATGTCGGAGCCGAACTCGAAGCCGGACGTCTTGAAGCGCAACGAGGCGGACTTCCCGGACGCCATCAAGTTCGTCGGCGCCTCGACCCAGGGTCAGCCCTTGGGCTTCCACAACCAGAAGGACTGGGAAATGACCCAGGACGTGCTTCTCCAGTACAAGGTGTTGGATGAGAAGCGTCCCATCACGCAGTACTTCACCAATCAGTTCGTGCCAGGCGCGCGCCTGACGAACTAGCCCTGTAGGGGTTCCGCCTCGCCCGTTGGGCGAGGCGGAACCTTCGTGTCATGACTTCGCCAAGTCTGTCCGCCCGCCGCAACACCGCCAACGTCGATCCGATCACGCTCGAGATCATTGGCGGCACGATCGAATCGACCCGCAAGGAGATGGAGTTGCAGATCGAACGCACCGCGCGTTCGGTCGTCATCCGCGAAGGGCGGGACTATCGCGCCGGCATCTTCGATCGCCACGGACGCAACGTGTCCTCGGCGTCGGGCGCGGCCCACGTCGATCCGATCCTGCTCAACTACAAGATCGAAGAGGTCGAAGAAGGCGACGTCTTCATCTGGAACGATCCGTTCAAGTCGGCGGGCGGTCTCACGCACCTGCCGGACCTCTGCATCACCCAGCCGGTGTGGTGGAATGGGAGACTGGTCGCTTATGCCCAGGCCTTCGGTCACGTCAGCGACGTGGGCGGACTGGTCCCCGGCAGCGTCATGATCGGCGCCACGGACATCCACCAGGAAGGGATCATCATCCCGCCGGTGAAGCTCGTGTCACGTGGCAAGATCAACGAGGCGCTCTACCGCACGATCCTCAACAACAGCCGCTATCCGAACGACGTCCAAGGCGACCTCGATGCCATCATCATGGCGACGAAGGTGGGCGTCAGTCGGGTGCGTGAACTCTACGAACGCTACGGCCCCGAGACCGTAGAGGCTGGATTCGAGGAACTGCTCGAACGTTGCGCGCGGGCGCTGCGCGAGGTCGCATTCCCGATGATTCCCGACGGCGAGTACCCGTTCGAGGATTTCGTCGAGATTGCGGGGGCCGTGGCGGCCGAGCCGCGTCGTTTCCTGCGGCTCAAGGTGACCATGGTCAAGAAGGGCGACCACGTCACGTTCGATTTCAACGGCACCGACGCGCAATCGAAGGCCTCGGTGAACATCTCGGGTGACGAGCGCTACTACGTGAAGTACCTGGTCTCGATCTTCCGCAATTTGCTGCCGGACACCGTATTCAACGGCGGTGCCGTGCGGGCGATCTCGTGCCGTCTGGGCAAACGCACCATTCTGTCGTCGGAATATCCTTCGCCGGCGTCCTGCCGTGCCTACACGCTGTTTCGCGTCCCCGAGCTGTGTCTCGGCGCCCTCAGCCGTTCGTTGGGTGGCCTGACCCCGGCGTCCTGCGACACTCGATCGACCTGGGGCTTGGCGAGCATGAATGACTGGGGCGAACGCGTGTTCTTTCGTGACGGGATCGGTGGTGGCGGCGGCGGCCGCCCCGACATCGATGGCTCGGATGCCCTCAACGGCAATGTCGCGGGACGCAGCCGGCCGGCCGAGTTCATGGAGGCGTTCTACCCGATGCTGGTCGAGGAGGACACGCTGTCGGTCGATTCCGCCGGAGCGGGGCGCCATCGCGGCGGCTTCGGCGTGCGGCGGACCGTGCGCTTCCTGCGCGAGGGCGTGATTCACGTCGTCGACGATCGGATGCAGACTCAGCCGTGGGGTGTCGCCGGCGGCAAGGCCGGGAGTGGCACGACCTACGTGCTCAACCCAGGCGGCAACCGCGAGCACCAGTTCACCCACAAAGTCGACGCCATGCGGGTCGAAGACGGGGACCGCTTGCTGGCGATGACCTCGGGCGGCGGCGGTTGGGGAGACCCGTTCGAGCGACCGGCCGAGGACGTGGCCGACGATGTGGCAGCCGGCCACGTGTCGGCGGCGGCTGCGCGCACGGAGTACGGTGTCGTATGCGACGCCTTCGGGCGACTCGACGCCGCGGCGACCGAACAACGGCGCCGCAACCGACGCCAGGGCCATGCGGGGTTGTTCGATCGTGGGCGGCGGTATGCGGCCCTCGTGGACCGCGGCGAGGTTTCCTGGACAGTCCCCAACTAGGACGAATAGGAGAGCCATGACGAGACAGGCCGCTCATCCCATGTTGGCCGTCCCCGACCACGATGAGGCGGCGCGGGACGACTACAGTTCGACCTTCCGACACTACGTTCTTTCCACGCTGACGCCGGGCAACCGAGTCGTCCACGACGCGGAGGTCGTGCCGGCGTTCACACGGGCCAAAGGACGGGCGCCGGCCACGCGCCAGGAGTTGCGCCAGGCCATGGAGCGCCATCCCTACCACCAAATGTGGGGATCGCTGCTTCGCGTAAGTCAGGAGATCATGTGGGACGGCCTCGAAGGCAGCGTTCACCGGCAGTTGCCGAAACTGATCGCGCGCGCCCAGGTCAAGCGGCCCGTGGGCTCGCTATACTTGGATGGGTCCTTCGTCTTGCCGCGCTACCTCGCGGCCGTCGACCACCACTGCATGCCGGGTAGTTATTCGGCCGAGGTCGCGGAGGGTGATGTTCGTGCCGGAGCGATCTACGACCGTGGGGTCTACATCTATCACCACGGCGCGCGCGGCAGCTTGCACGATGCCAACGGGCGGATGCTGGCGGCGTTCTTGAACGGCACGTACCCGGGGTTTGCGCCCCGGCGCATTCTCGACATGGGTTGCTCGGTCGGGCATTCGACGGTGGGCTTGGCGAAGCATTTCCCCAAGGCCGAGGTCCACGCGATCGACGTCGGCGCCGCGATGTTGCGTTACGCCCACGGCCGGGCTGAGGCCTTGGGCGTGCCGGTGCACTTCGCCCAGGCCAACGCCGAACGCACGCACTATGCGGACGCGAGTTTCGATCTGGTCGTGTCGAGCAATCTCTTCCACGAGACGGCACGACCGGCACTCGCCAACATCTTGTGCGAGACCAAGCGGCTGCTGCGACCGGGTGGGATCATGGTGCACATGGAAGTGCCCTACCGTTACAAGGACCTACCGCTCCTGGAACAGGTTCTGCGCGGGTGGCAGACGTTCTACAACGCCGAGCCGTTCTGGGATGCGATCTGCAGCATCGACGTGGCCGACGCGGCCAAGCGTGCCGGGCTCGTCGATGTTCGCTCAGGCTACGTCCGTCGTTCGCCTGATCCGGTGAAAGAACCGCGCACCTTCACCGACCAGTGGGGGACCGGGCCCGACTTTCGTTTCATCGTGACCGCTCGGAGTTCGGCGTGAACGCCGTCATCCCCCGCCGCAATCGCCCCGACATCGATCCGATCACGCTCGAGATCGTCGGCGGCACGGTCGAATCGACCCGCAAGGAGATGGAGCTGCAGATCGAGCGCACGGCGCGCTCGGTCGTCATTCGTGAAGGACGCGACTATCGCGCCGGGGTCTTCGACCGCAAGGGACGCAACGTGTCCTCGGCCTCCGGGGCGGCGCACGTCGACCCGATCCTGCAGAACTACAAGATCGAGGACGTCGAGGACGGCGACGTCTTCATCTGGAACGACCCGTTCAAGTCGGCCGGCGGGCTCACGCACCTGCCCGATCTCTGCGTGACCCAGCCCGTGTTCCGGCGCGGCGAACTGGTGGCGTACGCCCAGGCCTATGGCCACGTCACCGACATCGGCGGCCTGGCCCCGGGCAGCGTCATGATCGGGGCGACCGATATTCACCAGGAAGGCATCATCATCCCGCCGGTGAAGCTCCTGTCGCGCGGCAAGATCAACGAAGCGCTTTACCGCACGATCCTCAACAACAGCCGCTATCCGAGCGATGTCCAAGGCGATCTCGACGCCGAGATCATGGCCTGTCGTCTGGGCGCCGCGCGAATCGGCGGCCTGTTCGAGCGCTACGGCACCGCCACGGTCGAGGCCTGCTTCGAGGAGTTGCTCGAGCGCTGCGCCCGCGCGCTGCGCGAGGTCGCCTTTCCGCGGATTCCCGACGGCGAGTACCCCTTCGAGGACTTCATCGAGATCGCCGGCGCCGTGCCGGCCGAGCCGCGCGCGTTCATCCGGCTCAAGGTGGTGATGATCAAGACGGGCGACCATGTCACCTTCGACTTCACTGGCACCGACGCCCAGTCCAAGGCCTCGATCAACATCGCGGGGGACGAGCGCTACTACACCAAGTACGTCGTCTCGATCTTCCGCAACCTCGTACCCGACACGATCTTCAATGGCGGGGCCGTCCGCGCCATCTCTTGCCGCCTGGGCAAGCGCACCGTTTTGTCGGCCGAGTATCCGTCGCCCGCGTCCTGTCGCGCCTTTACGCTGTTCCGACTCCCGGAACTGTGCCTCGGGGCCTTGAGCCGGGCGTTGCCCGACCTGATCCCGGGTTCGTGCGATACCCGTTCGGTGTGGGGCATCGCGATGAAGAACCGCGACGGCGAGCCGGCGTTCTTCCGCGACTGTCTCGGCGGCGGCAGTGGCGGGCGCGCCGCAAGTGATGGATCCGACGCGCTGAACGGCAACATTGCCGGCCGCAGCATTCCAGCCGAGTTCATCGAGGCGGTCTATCCGATGACCGTGGAACGCGACGGATTGGCGATCGACACTGGCGGCGCAGGACGACATCGCGGCGGCCTCGGTTGCGAACGCGTCGTGACCTTCGAGGCGCCTGGTGTCGTCCACATCATCGATGACCGCATGCAGACCCAGCCGTGGGGCGTCGCGGGCGGCAAGGCCGGGAGCGGCACGTATTACGTGCTGAACCCGGGAACGCCCAACGAGACCCTGTTCGATCGCAAGATCGATGCGTTGTTGGTCAAGGCCGGTGATCGGTTGTCCGCGATCACGCCAGGGGGTGGCGGCTGGGGGGACCCGGCAAGCCGGCCGGTCGAGCAAGTGGTGGCCGACGTGGATCTCGGTCTCGTGACGCCGCAGCGCGCCAGGGCCGACTATCGCGTGGCCCTGGCCGTCGACGGCACCTGCGATCGCGCCGCGACAGCGCAATTGCGCACCCAGGCGGCGAGCCGCGTCCCCACGGCCCACTTTGACCGAGGTCAACGATTTTCCGACCTCCAGCAACGAGGCTTGGTCACCCTCACCGTCGCCGACTAGGAGGCGCTATGCCCTTCGACCCAGAGACCCTGGCTAAGCCCAACCACGACGAATTTTCCCGCCAGCGCTTCGTGTTCGGCCTCAAGACGTTCATCGCCGGAGACCTGACTCCCGGGAACCGGGCGGTCATGGATCGCCAGGTCGTTCCCGCCTTCAAGCGGGCCCACGGACGCGGTCCGGAGAACCGGCGCGAATTGCGCCAAGCCATGGAGCGTGCCCCGTATCATCAGACCTGGAGTTCGCTGATGCTCCTGGCCCAGGAGATGATGTGGGAGTCGGTCGAGGACACGGTCGATCGCCAGATCGACGACCTGAACGCGGCGGCGCACGTGACGCGGCCCAGAGGAAGCTTGCGGGTCAATCCGAAGCTGGAAATTCCGCGCTACATCACCGCGGTCGACCATCACGTCATGCCGGGGAGCTATTACGTCGAGACCGAGGCCGACGACGTTCGGGCCGGCGCCATCTTCGATGCTGGCGCCAATATGTATCACTTGGGCGTGCGCGGCCGGCAGACGGATGTCATGGGGCTCACGATCGCCGCGGTGGTTCGCGGGGAGTACCCCGATCTCGTTCCACAACGCGTTCTCGACATGGGTTGCACGATCGGTCAATCGACGCTCGCGGTCGCCCAGAGTTTCCCGCGGGCCGAGACTCACGCGATTGATGTCGGAGCTCCGGTCATCCGTTATGGGCACGCGCGGGCCGAGGCGATGGGAATTCCCGTTCACTTCTCGCAGCAGAATGCCGAGAAGACCGATTTCGCCACGGGGTTCTTCGATCTCATCGTGTCTCACATCCTGTTTCACGAAACGTCGGCCAAAGGCGCGGTCCGCATCCTGGAAGAGACGCACCGCCTGCTGAAGCCGGGCGGCGTGATGGTGCACATGGAAGTGCCAGTGCGCTACCGCGACCTGCCCCTCTATGACCAGGTGATCCGCGGTTGGCAGACGCACTACAACGCCGAGCCGTTCTGGGATGCGGTGTGCTCGATGGATCTGGTGAAGGCGGCGAAGGCCGCCGGGTTCAAGAACGCGCGGGACGGCTATGTGTTGTGGTCCCGCGACCCCGAGCGCGAGCCGCGGCGCTTGACGGCGACTCCCAATCAGGGACGCGAGTGGCGCTACGTTCTGACGGCGCGTCGCTAGCGTCCGTTTGCGTCGGTGCAAGGGCCTCGACCGGTGGGATGGCCACTCCGCCGGGACCCAGAGCCAGGCACATTTCTGTGCACCGCGATAGGGGAATCGCGCTGGGTCACCGGCGGAGGGTTGGGAAGATCCCGCTCATGACATGAAGGCGACCGGCACCGGGTTCTCGCCCAGGGCATTGCGCAACACCGCCCAGTGCATGGCCTCCGCCCCAATGATGCTGGCGGCGGCTTTGGCCAAGTCGCGATTGGCGAACACCGGCACGGCGCCCAGGTAAGCGCTGACGGCGCCCTGCTCGAGATCGGCAGCGAAGGCGATCACATCGTTCTGGGTCTTGATGTCCTTGACCGGGAAGTCGTATGGCTTGTCTCCCACGAGGAGACGAACAAGGCCGCGCGCATCCGAGCCGTCATCGACCACCTGATCAGCAACTTCGAGCAGGATCGCGCGCGCTGGTTTTCGCGTCGGCCACGTTCGGTCCGTGCCGCATTCCCCGCCGGAACCTCGCGCGGCGCCCTTTAGCCAAAAGGCGGACGCCGCCGCATTGGAGCTTGCGCGCAAGCCAAGCAACGTCAATAGTCGGCGTCCGTCCACGTCCTGGCGTGCTCGCCGGGGCTCCAACTGTAGGGAATTGCGACCGTGTTGGCCGAACAAATCGCCAATGGTGTCGTCGTCGGTGGCCTTTACGCCCTGGTGGCGCTCGGTTTCACGCTGGTGTTCGGCCTTCTCGACAAGCTCAACTTCGCGCACGGCGAGGTCGTTACCTTGGCCGGGTTCGTGGCCCTTGTGGCCGTTCAACTCGGGGCCTCGGTGTGGTTGGCGATCCCGATCGTCATCGTCGTCACGGGGCTATCGGGGCTTCTGATCGAACTCCTCAGTTTTCGCGCCTTCACGTCGAAGGAAGGGCATAGCGTCTCGGCGCTATCGTCGTTCGCGCTCGGCATCGTGATCCTCGAAGTCGTTCGCTTGGAATACGGAGCCGCCCCGCTCAACTTGGCGATCCCGACGACGATCTACACGAGCGGCATTTCGATCCTCGGTGCCCCCATCCCGTGGGTCAAACTCGCGACGCTGGGGATATCGGTCGTGCTCATGATCGGCCTGCATGTCGTCGTCGGACACACCCGGCTCGGACGCCAAATTCGAGCGGTGGGCGAGGCGCCCACGTCCGCCATGTTGCTCGGCATCCACGTGACGCGCGTCATCCAGTATGTGTTCGTCGTGGCTTCGGCACTCGCCGGAATCTCCGGTCTGTTGATCGCCATGCAAGGCGGCTTCGTCAGTTCCGAGGTCGGGTTCACGTTCGCCCTCAAAGGGATCGCGATCATGGCGATCGGCGGCATGGGTGACCTTCGGGGAGCGGTGCTGGCCGGACTGCTGATCGGGATCGCGGAGGGCATTGCCATCCACTATGGCTTGGGCGGCTTCTCCGACGTGCTGGTCTGGCTGGTGATGATCGCCGTGCTGCTCATCCGTCCGGAAGGCCTGCTCGGAGGCGGTCGGCGCGAGGTTCGAGCGTGATCGCCAACCTGCTCAGCACCGAGAACATTGTTTTCACGGGCGTCAATATTCTGCTCGCCTGGAGCGTCTACCTGACCCTGATGACCGGGACACTGTCTTTCGCGATGGCTGCTTTCATGGGCATCGGCGCCTATGTCTCGGGCATCCTGACAGCCAAGTTCGGTTGGCCGCTGGTGCCGGCCGCGTTGGTCGGCACCCTCGCTTGCCTCGCGGGCGGCATTCTTGTCGGATTTCCAGCCCTCCGCGTCCGCGGGCTCTATCTGATGCTCGTGACCACCGGCGTAACCCTCGTGGTCAAAGTGGCGATCGAGAACATCGAGTACGTGGGTGGCGTCGGCGGCATGGGCGGTTTGCGCGGCACGACACCGGAACTGGTGCTGGCATCGGTCGTGGTCATCGGAGGGGCCCTGTGGCTCCTCTCGCGAACGCCGCTGCAACGGATCATGGACGCGGCCCGCGAGGACGAGAATGTCGCGGCCTCGCTTGGCATCAACATCGTATTCATCCGCGTCGCCGGTTTTGCCGCCGGGGCCGCGTTGGCGGGCTATGCCGGTGCGCTCTACGGCCACTACATCATCTTCATCGCGCCAGAGCAGTTCGACATTCTCTACTCGGTATTCATCGCCCTCTATGTGGTGTTGGGCGGGGTCAACAATCTGTGGGGGCCAGTCCTCGGTGCCGTGGTCATCACGATGTTGCCCGAAGTGGTGCGCGAGTTCGGCGTGATGTCCTCGGGCTTCCGTAGTGCCCGCCAACTGATCTTCGCCGGGGCCTTGGTCCTGCTGCTGTTGGTTCGTCCAGCGGGGATTCTCGCCTTTCGCCGCCTGAGCATTCGCGCGGGACGCGGACGCGTGCCGGTCGGATCGACATGACCGGGCGAATCGTCGCCGGCTTGGAGGGCGTCGCTAAGGCCTTTGGCGGCTTGCGCGCCGTCGACGGCGTCAGCCTCGATATCCCGGCCGGCGAGGTTGTCGGGATCATCGGCCCCAACGGTGCGGGTAAGACCGTGCTGATCAACCTGATCACGGGGTTTTACCATGCCAGCGACGGCCAGATCACGATCGCGGATCACAACGTGACGCAGTGGACACTGCACCAGATCGGGCGCCTCGGGGTGGCGCGTACCTTCCAGAACATCCGACTCTTTCGTCGTCTCTCGGTGCTCGAAAACGTCATGGTCGCGAATCCGGCATTTACCGCCCATCCCTTGCGCGGTCTGTTGGCACTCAGCCCCCGCCGTCAGGGGCGCGACGAGGCGATGGACCTCCTTGCGCTCTTCGGTCTCGCCGATCGAGCGGACCAAAGTGCGGGCGAACTCGCCTATGGCGACGCCCGGCGGCTCGAGATCGCGCGCGCCCTGGCGACGCGACCGCGGCTACTGCTGCTCGATGAGCCCGCCGCGGGCATGAACGACCGCGAAACCGAGGCGCTGGTCGACGATATTCGGAAGGTCAAGCCGAGGCTCGAGGCGATTGCGTTGATCGAACACGACATGTCCCTGATCCGCGCGCTTGCCGATCGCGTCGTCGCTATGAACTACGGACGCATCATCGCCGAGGGAGCGACCGGGACGGTGTTGTCTCACCCGAAGGTCGTCGAGGCCTACCTCGGCCAGGAGGAATCCTGATGGCGGTGCTCCGGGCCACCGACGTGCACCTTGCCTACGGGCCGATCCGGGCCGTGCGTGGGTGCACGTTTCATCTCGACGAAGGTGAGACGGTGGCGATCGTCGGGGCCAACGGGGCCGGCAAAACGACCCTCATGCGCGGGCTCTGTGGCCTGCTGGCCCCGGCCGATGGTTCGATCGAGGTGTTGGGGGGGCCGCTTGCTGGGCGCCGACCTGACGAGTTGGCCCGCGATGGGCTGCTCCACATTCCCGAGGGTCGTGGTACGATCAGCAATCTCGACGTGCTCGACAATTTGCGGTTGGCCTATGAGATACGGCCGACGACGGTCGGCTTCGAGGCCGCAATCGAAGCCGTGTTTGCGCGGTTTCCCAGGCTCAAAGAACGGTCGGATCAACGTGCGGGATCGCTCTCCGGAGGCGAACAACAAATGCTCGCGCTGGCCCGGGCGATCGTCAATCGACCGAAGGTCCTGCTCGTGGACGAGCCATCCCTCGGCCTCTCGCCGCTCATGATCGGCGAAGTGTTCCGCACGTTGCGCGAGTTTCAGGAGGCCGGCATGTCGATTATGTTGGTCGAACAGAACGTCGTGAAGGCGCTCAAGCTCGCGCACCGCGCCTATGTCCTTCGTCAAGGAGAAATCGTCCTCGAAGGCAAGGGCGGCGAACTCGCGCAGAAGACCGAAGTGCTCGAAGCGTACCTAGGGTCCCACTAACTAAACAGGGAGGACGAACGATGTTGAGACGTACTGCATTGGGGGTTTCGTTGGCGTTGATCGCCGCGGCGGCCGTCGGGCCGGCCATGGCGCAGAGCAAACCGCCGATCAAGGTTGGCTTCATACTGCCCTATACCGGGTTCGCCTCGAATCTGGTGCCGTATTTCGAAACCGGCTTTCTGATGGGCGTCGATGACGTCAACGCCGCTGGCGGTGTCAACGGCAGCCGCCTCGAGGTACTGAAGGAGGACGACCAACTGCGACCGCCGGAGGCCGTACGCGGCTATCGCAAGCTGGCTCGCGACGGCGCGTTCGTCGCGTTTGGTCCCATCTCCTCCACGGCATGGGAAACCGTCGTGCCGCTCACCGGCGAGGACAAGTTGCCGATCATCAATACGACGGCGCAGAAGCCGCAGATCGGCAACAGCAAGTACACGCTGCGGATGACCTCGCACGATCTCAAGATGATGCCGCAGGGGGTCGCCGCGTTCGCCAAAGCGGAACCGCGGGTCAAACGCGTCGTGATCATGGGGGACGTCAAGGAAGTCGCCACCAAGACCGCGCTCGACTCCTTCGAGCGCGAGGCCAAAGCCAATGGCATGCAGGTGCTCGATACCATCGACTTCACGACCCAAACGACCGAGTTCTCGCCTATCGTGATCAAGCTGCGCCAGCTCAATCCGGACGCGATCATGGTCTCGAGCCTGACGGCGGCGTTCGTGGCGTTGGCCAAGGAGATGAACGCGCAGCGCTTCAAGGTGCCGGTGTTGTCGAACTTGATCTTCTGGCCGGCCAACGGCATCAACCTGATCGCGCCGCTCGACATGACCGTGTATGCGATGGGCTTTGGCACCAACGAGGCAACGGGTCGCCCGGCCTACGACAGCTACATCACGCGTTACCAGCAGCGCTTGGCCAGCGATAATCGGGTTCCGCGGCCAGCGAATGCCGCCAACAGCGTCGTCGCCTACGAGGCGGTGCAACTGGCAGCGCATGTCATGCGCGAACGCAACATCGACGGCAGCATGCCGGCAGCACGCGCCCGGGATCTGATTGCCGATGGTCTGCAGAAGGTCGAGGCGTGGAACGGATCGCTGCTCTACTTCACGTTCGACGGGCAGCGTGACGCCTACATTCCGCCGCGGTTGGTCAAGGCCGACAACCAGCGGCAGATGTGGGTCTTCGCCGACGAGCCGCCCAAGACCAACTGAGGAACCGGTGGGCGGGCTCGAGGCCCGCCCACCACCTCCAAGAGCGACGATGAAACCACCCGCACTCGATCCGCGCACGGTTCCCGCCCAGACCGGCTCGCGCTACCCATCACCGCTGCGCGAGAAGGTGGGGCAACGCATCAAGCAGCGCCTGGGGGATGCCCTCGGGCTCACCCGTTTCGGAGTCAATCTCGTGCGTCTGCCCCCGGGGGCGCTGTCGTCGCTCCGTCACTGGCACACCGCCCAGGACGAGTTCGTCTACATCGTCGAAGGCGAGGTTACGCTCGTGACCGATGCCGGCCGACAACGGCTCACGCCCGGGTCGGTGGCGGGATTTCCGGCCGGCCGGGCGGATGGCCATCACTTGATCAATGAAACCAAGGTCGATGCGGTCTATCTCGAGGTGGGCGACCGCCCGGAGCATGAGACCGTCTATTACCCAGACGAAGACTTGCTGGCGACCGTCAGTCCTGACGGTCCGGTGTTCACCCGACGCAACGGCCAGTCGTACTGACCGCCCTCAGGTCGCTTCCTCTTTGCCCTGGACCTGGAACACGCCGTTGATCCGCCAGGACCCATCGGACTGCCGCTCCATGTTGTAGAGCAGCAGCATGGTGGTGAGGTCGCTGCCGACGAAGAACACCTCTTGCAGGATCAAACCCTGGACGCTGAGCGTCCGACGCAGCTCGAACTGGCGCGGGCGATATACCGGTGCGTACCCAGCCTGCACCATGCGCATGAAGTTCTCGGGGGTTTGAAACTGCTGCTGGATCGCCGGGGAGGCCAGGGAAAAGGCCGCACGGCCGTCCTCGCGTCGGAACGCCTCGACCTGGGATTCGATGGTCTGGCGGATGGCCTGACGTTCGCCATCCGAGCCCTGCCACAGGGGCTGGGCCCAGGCGGTTGGGGTCAGGATCCAGACGATGAGGAACGCTTTGAGCGCTGCGGCGAGCTTCATGGCCAAAGCCTAGCGCGTTCCGTCCCGGGACGGAACGCCTGGCATTGGTCGCCGTGTGCCAAGTGTGCGACGATGTCGAGGGAGGCCCGAGCGATGAAAATATCCGCCGCCGTATGCCGTGACACCGGACAACCGTTGACGATCGAGGTGCTCGATCTCGACGATCCGCGCCCGAATGAGGTCCTGGTGCGGGTCGTCGCCTGTGGCGTCTGCCACACCGACATCGGGATTCAACGCCTGGTACCGAAGCCGATTGTCCTCGGTCACGAGGGCTCGGGTATCGTCGAGCGCGTCGGAAGCGCGGTGACCAAGGTGAAGGTCGGAGACCGCGTGGTGCTCACGTTCGGATCGTGCGGCGTCTGCGCGAGCTGTGTCGAGGGTGAGCCCGCCTACTGTCACGACATGCGCCGCCTGCAATTTTCCGGGGCGCGAGCCGATGGATCGCCCACGATGCGACAGGGAGCGAGCCCCGTCCATGGGGCGTTCTTTCAGCAGTCCGCCTTCGCCACCTATGCGCTGGCGACCGAGCGCAATGTCGTCCCGGTGGGAAGCGACGTGCCGCTCGAGCTGTTGGGGCCGTTGGGCTGCGGTGTTCAGACCGGGGCCGGGGCGGTGATCAACGCCTTGGCGGTTCGGACCGGGGCCAGTCTCGCCGTGTTCGGGGTGGGCTCGGTCGGCCTCAGCGCCGTGATGGCGGCACGAATCGTCGGGGCCACGACGATCATCGCCGTCGACGTCAACCCGGTCCGCCTCGAGACGGCGCGTTCGCTCGGGGCGACGCACGCGATCGATGCGCGTTCCGGCGACGTGACCGCCCGAATCCAGGAGATCACGGCCGGTGGGGCCAACTTCTCCCTCGAAGCCTCGGGTGTGGAAACGTCGTTCAATGCGGCCGTCGAGTGCCTTGCCATCCGCGGCACCTGCGGCTTCGTCACTGCGCCCCGGCAGGGACAGGCGTTTCCGTTCTCGCTCGCTCCGATACTGCTGCGCGGCCGTAGGCTTATGGGCATCCTCGAAGGATCGAGCGTTCCCGACCGCTTCATTCCTCGCCTGATCGAACTCTACCGCCAGGGGCGTTTCCCGATGGATCGTCTGGCGACCTATTATCCGTTCGCCGACATCAACCGGGCCATGGACGACTCCCACTACGGTCGGGCGATCAAGCCGATCTTGCGGATGTGAGGAACGTGCTCCGTCGGTTTTACTTCTTCGTCTGGTTCGCGATTGCGGCCGGCGTCACGCCGGCTTCGGCGTCGTCGTTGTCCGGCAAGTTGCTGGTGGCGAAACCCGACATGCGCGACCCCAACTTCGGCGGCAGCGTCGTGTTCCTCATCGATCACGGGCCCGCTGGTGCATTCGGAATCATCGTCAATCGGCCCGTGCGCGCGGTGCCGGTGCCACGGGTCTTCGAGTTGTTTGATCTTCCGGGGGCACCGGCCGACGGCACGCTCACGCTCTATCGTGGCGGTCCGGTGCAACCCGAGGCGGCGGTAGTACTCCATTCGCCCGACTATCGTGGCGAGGGCACGCAGGTGATTCTGGACCGCTTCGCGGTGACTCCCGTGGTCGAGGTACTGCGCGCGATGGCCAAAGGCACCGGGCCGCGGGACGTGATCCTCGCCCTGGGGTACGCTGGTTGGGCGCCCGGACAGCTCGAGGCCGAGTTGGCGCGCGAAGCCTGGGTCGTGGTTCCGGCCGCTCCCGATCTCGTCTTTCATGGAGACGAGGAAGGCAAGTGGCGGCGGGCGCTCGACCGCCAGGGTGTCGATCTATAGAGGTGCGTGGGTCTCATGGCGACCGTGCTCAAACGTTCGTGGCTGTCTTACAAGGAACAGATCCGGGAGTTGTCGGATCGTCTCGTCAAGGCGCAGAAGCCGATCCGGATCCTCGATGCCATCAACTGGGACGACAGCGTTCAGCGCACCGTGATCGACGGTCGCTTCCGGAAAATGCCGAAGATCGACGCCGGCTACTACCTCGAAAAAAAGCCGCTGCCGTTCAACGCCTCCGACAAGCTCGCCGAGTTCGAGTCGATCAAGAAGGACGTCGAAACCGGGATCGGGGCCAGCGACGAGCTCGGCTCGATCCTGACGCGGAACTGCAACGAGTACCAAGGGGTCGTCAGGATGCTCGAGGCGCGGGGCACGCCCGAGTTCCACCGCTGGTCCAAGGAACTCTACGGTTCCCCTAAAGACGACTTCCTCGATCAGCACACCACGGTGCGGGAACTCGGCCAGACGCTCTACGGCATCCTGGGCAATATCGACGATCGGGAGCTGGGCGTCCGCTACGACAAGGACCTCAGCGCCGAAGACGTCGTGGCGCAGCTAAACGAGCGTTTCGAGGCGTATTTCCACGATCATCAGGTCCACGTGGTCCTGTCGGATGGCATCGTGGCCGACGCGGCGGCGGGTTCGGACTACGTCAAGATCCGCAAGGGTGGACGTTTTTCGGTGCGCGATCGCGACATTCTCGAGGTCCACGAAGGCTGGGTGCACGTCGGGACGACGCTCTCCGGGTCGCACCAGCGGGTGGCGACTTGGCTCGGCAAGGGGCCGCCCTCCTGTACCACGATCCAGGAAGGCCTCGCCGTGTTGATGGAGATCGTCACCTTCAACATGACTCCGCATCGCGCCCGCAAGGTCAACAATCGCATCCTGGCGTGCGACAAGGCCGAGGATGGCGCCGACTTCATGGATGTGTGCGAGTTCTATCGCACCGAGGGTTACAACGAGGCGGAGTGTTACCAGCACGCGCGGCGAATTTTCCGCGGCGGTGTTCTCAAGGGCGGGTCGCCCTTCACCAAGGACGTCGTCTACGCCAAGGGATTCATCCTGGTCTACAACTTCCTGCGCACGGCGATCCGCTTCGGACGGCCCGATCTGATCCCCTATCTGTTCGTCGGCAAGGTGACGCTCGAGGACGTGCCGATCCTGGCGCGCAAAGCCAAGGCGCAGGTGATCGATCCGCCGCTCTACCTGCCGCCGCAGTTCCGCGATCTCAACGGATTGGCCTGCTGGATGGCCTATTCGAACTTTCTCAACCGCGTCGATCTCGGCAAGGTCCAGGGCTATTACGAGAGCATCCTCAAGCTCTAGTCGCCGAGGGTCGTCAGGAACGCGTCGAGCGCCTGAGCGAAACCTTCGGGGTTGTCCTGGCACACGCGATGGGCCGAGGCGGCAATGACCGCGGTCCGCGCCCCGGGCGCGCGCGCAGCCAACTCGACGAGATGGCGATCGGTGCAGGTCTCGGAGTGTTCGCCGCGGGCAAGCAACACCGGGCAGCGCACGGCGATCTCGGCGGTGTGGTCGGCCGTGAGAAAACGCTGGGTGTGGATGACACCTTCGGCGTGGTAGCGCCACCGCCAGCCATCGGGCGTTTCGACGAAACAGTGCGATGCATAGTGTTCGCGGACGTCGGCGCGCCAGAACCGGGAGAACGGAATGGCCTGGGCCGCCTCGGCCCGCGTCGCGAAGCGGTTCTCCTCGCGGACCTGCCGGAAGAAGAGTTCGTTGATCGCCGGGTCGACGCGATTGGTCGGGTCGGCGGCGACGACCGCGGCGATCCGGTCGGGATGCTGCGTCGCGTAGAGCAGCGCCAGGAGGCCGCCCGTGCCCTGACCCACGAGGATCACGGGATCGTGCGCCACGCCTTGGATCACCCGGGTCAGGTCGGCGAGGTGGCCGGCCAGGTCGTAGCCCGTGTCCGGATAGGCACTGAGGCCGTGCCCGCGTTCGTCGTAGGTCACCTTGCGATGAGCGTTCCGGCTGGCCGCAATGGCGAAATCCCAGACCCGGGCGTTGGTCCGGTTGGGATGGAGGAACACCAGGGGAGGGTTGGCGCCGGGCCAGACATAGGCCTGGAGGTACAGGCCAGCCCCGGCCACGGCCTCGCGACCGGGTTCGGTGGGACGGGTGGTCAAACAGAGTTCCTCAAGACACCAAGATCTCACGTTGTCGGGGGGGGCGGATTAACCAAAGCGCTTGGAATGTTCGTGCGTTAGGGGGCAATCCTAGCGTGTTTTTTGATTTTTGGCCGTTCTGGCCGATGATGGGCGCGTCACGACGCGGCATTTGACCATGGCCAACCTCGCACTCGCCAAATCGGGCGACAACGACGATCGGTTGCACGAGGCCGAGACGGAGATTCGGCACTTGCGCGCGACCATCAATGCCATGCGGGATGAGCTCGACGCGCAGCGCCATGCGCGCGAGGCAGCCGTGCAGCAGGCGGCCTCGGCGGGCCACGACGAGGGTCGCCAATTGAAGGCGGCGATCCAGGCGGGTCGTGAAGAACTCGAACGCGAGCGCCACGACCGTGAACGTGCCGTGCAGGAAGCGCGCGCGGCTTCGCAGGATGAGATCGTCCAGTTGCGCGCGACGGCACAGGCCTTGCGCGACGAGTTGGACAGCAACCGTATGGAGACCGAGCGCCGGATCCAGGAGGCGGTGTCGGAAGCGCGCGACGAAATTGTCCAGTTGCGCGCTGCGGCCCAGGCATTGCGCAGCGAACTGGAGCGCATTCGATTCGACGATGATCGCAAGCTGCAAGACAGCCAGCAGCAGGCCACCTCCGAGGCCGAGCAATTGCGTGTTATGGTACGCGCCATCCGCGAGGAGCTGGAAGCGACCAAGTTCGGCTTCGAGACCAAGATCGATGACATGCAACGCAACGGGCGGGACGAGGCGAGCCACTTGCAGCAGACCGTTCGTTCCTTGCGCGAGGAGTTGGAGAAAAAGCGTGACTGAGATCGAGGCCAAGGGAAGCGATCGTCGAGGCGCTGGGGAGGCGCTATCGCCCAACCGCGGCAACCTGCGCCGACGCGCTGCCGACAAGCCGAGCAAGGACGAGCTCAAGCGGCTGCGCCATGCCGAGATCCTGCTCAACGTCTCGAGGAAGTGCGCCGGCCTGGAGTCGCTCGACGACATCCTCGAAGCACTCGTCGAGATGACCTCCTGGGAGATCGGTTGCGAGCGCGGCACGCTGTTCCTCAACGATCCGCTCACCGGGGAACTCTATTCGCGCGTCGCTCAGGGCACGTTCCGCCGCGAGATTCGAATCCTGAACTCGACCGGTGTCGCGGGCCACGTCTTCCAGACGGGTGAAGGCACGGTCATTCACGACGCCTATGCCGATTCGCGCTTCAACGCTGCGATCGACCAGCAGACCGGGTTCACCACGCGAAACATCGTGTGCGTGCCGGTGCGGACCGTGAAGGGCGAAATCATCGGCGTGATGCAGTCCCTCAACAAGAAAGAGGGCCAATTCAACGAGGACGACCTCGACCTGCTCGCCGACATGACGACCCAGGCCGCCGTGGCGCTCCAGAGTTCGCAGTACGTCGAGCGCATGAAGAAGACGCGGGCCAAGGAGATGGAGTTCCTCGACTTGGTCGCCGACGTCACGTCGCAACTCGAGCTCGGTACGCTGTTGCAGCGCGTCATGTCGGAAGCGACGCGCATGCTTGGCGCCGATCGCTCGACGTTGTTCCTCAACGACGAGAAAACCAACCAGCTGTTCTCGCGCGTGGCACAGGGGACGAGCACCGGGGAAATTCGTCTGCCCAATCACTTAGGGATCGCCGGGGCGACGTTCACGTCGGGCAAGAGCATCAACATCCCGTACGCCTACGCGGACCTGCGGTTCAACCCGAGCTTCGACAAACAGACCGGCTTCTTCACCCGCTCGATCCTGTGCGTGCCGGTGACCAACAAGGCGGGCAAGGTGATCGGCGTCACCCAGGTGCTGAACAAGCGCGGCGGCCCGTTCACCGAGGAAGATGAACAGCGGCTCAAGGCGTTCACCGCGCAGGTTGCCATTGCGCTCGAGAACGCCAAGCTGTTCGACGACGTTCAGCGCATGAAGAACTACAACGACAGCATGCTGGAGAGCATGTCGAATGGTGTGGTGACGCTGGACGAGAACGGCAAGATCGTCACGTGCAACCGGGCCGCCTTGGGCATTCTCAAGGCCGAAACGAAGGACGTGGTCGGTAAGGCCGCGAGCGACTTCTTCGTCGGCCCGAACGCCTGGGTGGTCGAGCGGCTGGCCAAGGTCAAGGAGAGCCAGGCGATCGACACCATGCTCGATGCCAACCTCGAACTCGGTGGCGAGAAGGTCTCGGCCAATCTCACGCTGATGCCGCTGATCAGCGGCGAGGGTGGCAAGAAGCTAGGCTCGATGCTGATGATCGAAGACATTTCGTCGGAAAAGCGCATGAAGGCGACGATGTCGCGCTACATGGACCCGACGATCGCCGCCAAGATGCTGGAGGGTGGCCAGGACCTGTTGGGCGGCGCCAGCACCGAGGCCACCGTGATGTTCACCGACATTCGGGGCTTCACGACGATCACGGAAGAAGTCGGCGCCCAGGGCACGGTCGCCTTCCTCAACGAGTACTTCACGCTGATGGTCGAGTGCATCACCAAGGAAGAGGGGATGCTCGACAAGTTCATCGGCGACGCGATCATGGCGGCATTCGGCCTGCCGATCGCCCACGACGACGATCCCGACCGGGCCGTGCGTGCCGCGATCGCCATGATCCGCGAGCTGCGCCGCTGGAATGCCGATCGCGCCGCGCGCGGCCAAAAGACGATCGACATGGGCATCGGCCTCAACACCGACATGGTGGTGTCGGGCAATATCGGTTCGCCCCGGCGCATGGACTACACGTTGATCGGCGATGGCGTGAATCTCGCCTCACGCCTCGAAAGCGCGTGCAAGTCCTATTCGGCGCGCATCCTGATCAGCGACAACACGTTCAAGAAGCTCAAGGGCACCTACCGCACGCGCTCCGTCGACCAGGTCGTGGTCAAGGGCAAGACCGAGCCGGTCGGTGTCTACGAGGTGCTCGACTACCACAGCGAGGAGACGTTCCCGAACCTGGTCGACGTCGTGACCTATTTCAACGAAGGCGTCCGTCAGTACCGCGCCGCCAAATGGGAAAAGGCGATCGAGAAGTTCCAGAAGGCGCTCGAATTCAACGCCAAGGACAAACTCTCCGAGACCTACATCGAGCGTTGCACGTATATGAAGGAACACCCGCCGGCCGATGGCTGGAACGGCGTCTGGGTGATGAAAGAAAAGTAGGCCGCTAGGCCTTTTGGCCCTGGCGCAGCAGCGCCTCGACTCCCGGCAACACGCGACCCTCGAGCCACTCGAGGAAGGCGCCGCCGGCCGCCGACACGTAGGACAACTTGGTGTCGACGCCCGCCTTGGCGAGGGCCGCCATGGTGTCGCCACCGCCAGCGACGCTCAACAGCTTGCTCTGTTTCGTTCGTTCAGCCACGTCGCGTGCGATGGCCGTCGTCCCCTGGTCGAACGGCGCGATCTCGAAGGCGCCGAACGGGCCGTTCCACACCAACGTGCGGCAACGCTCGAGTTGCGTCAGCACCTCGGCCACCGACTTGGGGCCGATGTCGAGGATCATTTCGTCCTTGGGCACGGCCTGGATGGCCACGGTCCGCGTCGCGACGCCGTTCTTGAGGGCGGGCGCGACGATCGCATCGACTGGCAGCACGACGGTGCAGCCCAGACGTTTGGCTTTGGCCAGGACATCGCGCGCCGTGTCGGCCAGATCCGGCTCGCACAGGCTCTTGCCGACGGCGACACCCTGGGCGTGCAAGAAGGTGTTGGCCATGCCGCCGCCGATGATCAGCACCTGAACCTTGTCGAGCAGGTTGGTGAGAGCGGCGAGCTTGGTCGACACCTTGGAGCCACCGACGATCGCCGCAACCGGGCGCTCGGGCTTGTCCAATGCGCGGTGTAGCGCCTTGAGTTCTTCCTCCATGCCGCGACCGGCCGCGGCCGGCAAGAAATGCGTGATGCCCTCGATCGAGGCATGCGCGCGATGTGAACAGGAGAACGCTTCGTTGACGTAGATATCGCCGAGGCGGGAAAGCGCCTTGGCAAAAGCCGGGTCGTTGTCCTCTTCACCCGCGTGGAAGCGCAGGTTCTCGCACAGCAGGATTTCGCCGGGTTCGAGTTCGGCCACGGCCTGCTCGGCATCGCGGCCGACGCAATCCTCGGCAAACGCGAGGGGTGGACGGTTGAGGGCCGCGCCCAACACCTCGTTCACGCGGCGGAGCGACAACTTCGCGTCGAATTTCCCATCCGGGCGCCCAAAGTGGGACAAGAGCACGATCTTCGCTCCGCGGCCGAGAAGTTCGCGCAACGTCGGCGTCAGCCGCGCGATGCGCAGGCCGTCGGTCATGTAGAGATCCTTCATCGGGACGTTGAGATCGGCACGAACGATGACGGTCTTGCCGTCGACGTCGATGTCATCCAGCGTACGAAGGCCTTCCATGGCGGGTTTGGCGTCACCTGCGTCGGGAAACGGCCGGCACCTTAGCGGCGGGCGTCGGTTCCCGCAACGGATCGCACGTTGGCGGCTCTGTGGCCGCGGCGCATACTCGCCTGCATGGCGACGGTGCAGATCAGGGTCGAGGGACGGGATCGGGTTGGCCTGGTGGCGGCAATCGCCGGGCGCCTGTTCGATCTTGGTTTCAACCTCGGCGACACCGCCTTCTCCGTGCTCGGCACGGGGTTCGAGTTTTCGACCGTGGCCGATCTCCCCGAGGGAAGGATCGCCAAGGAGGTCGAGCGCGAACTGCAATCGCTGCCGGCGTTGAGTGGATGCATCGTGCAGGTGCGGCCGTTCACATTCGAGCCGGTCCATGCCGATACGGGCCGGGCAACGCACCGCATCCGGGTCACGGGCGGCGACCAGCCGGGGTTGCTTGCGCGCTTGACCGAGACGTTCGTCGATTTCCAGGCCAACGTCGTGCGGCTCCACTCCGAGCGGATTCCTGATGCGCGGGGCGCGCGCTATGCGACGCAGATCGACGTGGCAATCCCCGCCGGACGCACCGAGGCGTGCCTTGCCGCGATCGCGAACACCGCCGAGCAACTCCATCTCGATTGCACCTGGGTGGCGCTAGCGCCCCTCTCTTGAAGGCATCGCCTGTCGACGGCCCAGGTCATCGGGCGTCAGGTGACACGAGAACATGTGATCCCCCTCCGGGCATTGCACGGGCGGCGGGGTCGTGTCGCAAATCTCTCCGGTTCGCCTTGGGCAGCGCGGGGCAAACGGGCAGCCTCGCCCCGGCGCCTGGCCTGCGGGGGACAGCACGATGCGCTGATCGGATGGCCCATCGACGCTCGGGATCGCCGACAAAAGAGCCTCGGTATAGGGGTGGTAGGGCGGGGCAAATAGCGCCCCGACGGGTCCCGATTCGACCACTCGGCCACGGTACATGACGTAGACCCGATCGGCGAGGTAACGAACCATCGCAAGATCGTGGCTGATGTAGACAAGTGTGGTACCCGCCCGCCGTTGGACGTCGAGCAGCAGATCGATGACCGCGGCCTGTACCGAGACATCGAGGGCCGAGGCCGGTTCATCGGCCAGCAATACCTGGGGGCTGCCGGCAAGCGCGCGGGCGATGCTGACGCGCTGGCGCTGGCCGCCCGAGAGCTGGTCAGGCAGGCGTGAAGCGACGTCCGGAGGCAGGCGGACGAGCGACAGCAACCGTGCGACCTCGGCCCGTCGGGCGGAGGCTGTCAGCGTTGGGGACCCGAGTTTTCGAATAGCTCGGCTGATCTGTCGCGCAACCGAATGGCTCGGGTTCAGGGTGTCGTTCGGATCCTGAAATACCATCTGCAGGGTCGAACGGAGCGCCGCCCGTCGGTCGGCGACCGGTGTGCGCGCCACGTCCTCGCCGAGGACGACGATCTCGCCGGTGCTCGCGGTGTCGAGGCCGGCAATCAGGCGGGCGAGGGTCGTCTTGCCGCTGCCCGATTCGCCCACGACCGCGACCGTCTCGCCGTGCCGGGCGACGATGTCGACTCCGTCGTTGGCCGTCAATCGCCGGCGTCGGAACAGCTCGGCGAATCCGCGGATGGGTAATGCGAAGGTTTTCCTCACCCCACGTGCCGCGATGACGACGTCGTTCGTCGTGGGGTAGTTCGGCTCCTCGGGTGAGGGCGGTGGAATTGAAAGATCGATTTCCGTGGCCCTGATGCAGCGGACCGATCCGGCATCGGATTCGACCAGGGATGGTGCGAGGGTGTCGCAACGGCCGGGGCTGGCGAACGCACAGCGCGGTGCGAAGCGACAGGCTGGTGGCAGGGCATGAGGTGGCGGTAACTGTCCGACGATCGGGTGCAGCGGGTTCCGCTGCTTATGTGAGTTCGGTCGGGGCAGACAGGCCAGGAGTCCCGCCGTGTAGGGGTGCCGGGGCCGCACCAGCAACCGCTCGGTGTCGCCGGTTTCGATCGCCTGACCAGCGTACATGACCACGAGTCGGCGACAGGTCTGGCGAATGAGCCCGAGGTTGTGGGAGACGTAAAGCACGGCCATGCCGTGCCGGCGCTGCAGCACACCGACGAGATCGATGATTCCGGCCTCGATCGTGGCGTCGAGCGAGGTGGTCGGCTCATCGAGGACTAGGAGCTTGGGGCGGCTGAGAAGTGCCATGGCGATCACGACGCGCTGCTGCTGGCCGCCCGAGAGCTGGTGCGGGTAGGCGGCGGCGACACGTTCGGGATCGCCAATCTGCACCTCGGCCAGGGCCTCGCGCACGGTCGCACGCACCGAGCGTGGGTCGCTGTCCCGGAACGTTTCGGCAAGCTGCTGGCCCGCGGTCATGCTCGGGTTGAGCGCGCTGGTCGGCTCCTGATAGACCATCGCCACCTCGCCGCCGCGATAGTCGCGCAAGGCGCGGGGTGACAGGGTCGCGATATCGCGACCGCGAAACAGAATCTGACCGCCGGCCACACGGCCGTTCGTTCCGAGGTAGCGCATGATCGCGAGCGCGACCGTCGACTTGCCGCAGCCCGATTCGCCCACCAACCCGACGCTGTCGCCTTCCCGGATTTCGAGCGAGAACCGGTCGACGGCGGGAATCGGTCCGCGCCGGGTCCGGTAATGAACCGTCAGATCTCGGATCGAGAGAAGGGCACTCATTGGCGCCCCAGTTCACGGAGGCCGTCGGCCAGAAGGTTGAAGCCGAGAACGAGCGAGGAGATCGCAGCACAAGGAAACAGGACGATGTGGGGGAACACGAAGGCCAGGGCGCGGGCCTCGTGCACCATGCCGCCCCAATCGGGATCGGGCGGTGGCAGGCCGAGCCCGAGAAAGCCGAGTACGCCGATGCCTATGGTGACGTAGCCCATGCGCAGGCAGGCATCGACGATCAAGGGTCCTCGAACGTTCGGCAGAATCTCGACGAACATGATGGCGAGCGGGTGTTCGCCGCGCATCTGCGCGGCGGCCACATAGTTGCGCCCGCGCGCATCGAGCGTCAGTCCGCGGACGATGCGCATGACGCCGGGGGTCGAGGCGAAGACGACAGCGATCACGATGTTGAGCCCGGAGGCGCCAATCGTCGTGATGATCAGGATGTAGAGCACGAGCACCGGGAACGCGAGGACGACGTCGCTCACGCGCGACAGCGCCTGATCGATCCAACCGCGCCAGTAGCCGGCCATGAGCCCGATCGTGATGCCGATCGCGTAGGCGAAGGCCGTGGCCAAGGGCGCGTAGAGCAGGACTCGGCGGCTGCCCCAGATCACCCGGCTCAAGATGTCACGCCCGAGCTGGTCGGTCCCGAGCCAGAACGCGCCACGGGCCGTCTCGCTGCCGGGCGGCAACAACGCCTGCAAGGGCGTGTTCGGCGGGTGGGGCGCCAGCCACGGCGCCGCGATCGCCACGATGACCCAGAACACGATGATGGCGAGGCCGATCAGCGCCGCCGGACTTCGCGCCAGATGCCTTAGGCCCAGGCCGCCCGCGGCGGGCACATCGTAGCCAGTGGGGGCGCCGTTGACGGTCATGTCCCGCGCAGCCTCGGATTGAGCAGGCGATAGCCGATGTCGGCCAGGGCCTGCGTCGCCACGGCCACGAGGACCGCGACCATGGTGCACGCCTCGATCAGGTAAATGTCCTGATTGAGCGAGGCTTCGAGGAGGAGGGCGCCGAAGCCTTTGTAGGCGAAGAACGCTTCGACGACGATGACCCCGGATAGGAGCCAATTGATGTGAAGCGTCAGCACGGTGAAAGGCGTGATCAAGGCGTTGCGCAGCGCGTGATGCGTGATGACGCGCGCCCTAGAGAGCCCCTTAAGGACGGCGGTGCGGACATAGGCTGTCGCCATCACTTCGACCATCGAGGCGCGCGTCATGCGTGCGACGTAACCGAGGTCGTAAAGCACGAGCACGGCGACCGGCAACACGAGTTGGCGCCAGTCCCATCCCTCCGCCATGCTGCTCGTTCCGGGGAGCCAGGCGAGCCAGAACACGAAGACGCCAGCGAGGAACACGGCGGAGGCGAACTCGGGCAGCGACGTGGTGACGATGCTGGCGACCGAGATCGAACGATCGGCGGGTGAGCCCTCGCGAATTCCGGCGATTACGCCGAGCAGGATCGAGCACGGGGCGATCACCGCGAGCGCCGTCAGCCCGAGAATGGCGGTGTTCCAGAGCCGCGGCCACAGAACCTCGGCGACCGGAGCCTTGAAGCGGATCGACTCGCCGAAGTCCCCCGTCAGAAAACGGCCCAACCACTCGACATAGCGTTCGCCGACGGGGCGGAGATAGCCGTTCTGTTCGAGCCAGAGCTGCTGCTGTTCGGCCGTGGTGTAGGGGCCGATCACCTTGATCGCGACGCTGCTCGGGGTCGCTTCGAGCAGCAAGAAAACCACGAGCGAGACGACGAGCATCGTCGCGGCCAAGAGGCCGAGGCGCTTGAGGACCGCTAAAACCACAACGAGACGGGGAGGCTTGGCGGTGCGGCCCAGGAGGACCGCACCGGTACGCCGCCTAGGACTCGAGCCAGACCTTGTTCAGATGATGCTCCAGCGCGACGTGAATTTTGAAGTTCTTCACGCGCTTGTTTGTCGCGTTGATCACCGAACGCCAGTAGCCCTGCGAAATCACCGAGTTCTCCTGCAGCCGGCGCTGCAGCTTCTCCATGATCTTCTGACGCTCCTTGGGATCGGGCGTCGCCGAGGCCTCCTGCAGCCATTTGTCGTACTCGGGATCGCTGTGACCCGACTCGTTCCAGATGCCGCCCGTGCGGTAGGCGAGATTGAGCGCCTGGACCCCGAGTGGCCGATGACCCCACGACGTGAATCCGAACGGGGTGGAGAGCCACCGATCCCAGTAGGTGGCTCCCGGCATCAGGTTGACCTGGACGTTGATTCCGGCGGGTTTGCACATCTCCGCAATGGCTTGGCTGGTGATCGTCTCCCAGCTCGGCCCGGCTACGGTGTACAGCGTCACCGTCAGCCCGTTGTCGTAGCCCGCGGCCTTGATCAGGGCGCGCGCTTTTTCGATATCGGGCTTGAGCTTGTCGGAGAGGGTCGCGTACTCCGGATGGATCGGGGCGACGTGGTGGTCTTCCGCCGGAACACCGTGACCGCGGTAGGCGATCTCGAGCAGGCGGTTGTGGTCGACGCAAAGGCGGATCGCCTCGCGGACGCGTTTGTCGTCGAACGGCTTTTCGGTGATCCGCATGCGGGCGACACCGGTCGCCGACGTTCCCACTTCGTTGAGCTGCAGGTGCGGGATGCGCTGAATCGCCTCGATGGCATCGGCGCTGAACTGGTGGTTCATGTCGACTTGGTTCGAGGCGAGTGCGGCGATCATCGCCGCCGGGTCTTCGCCCAGGTCGACGTAGGTGATCTGGTCGAGATAGACCTCGTCCCCCCAATAGTCGGCCTTCGGGCGTTTGGCGAGCACACTGCGTTGCCCGACCGTGTGCTCCACGAGCCGATAGGGACCGGTGCCGATCGGGTTCTTGCGCAAATCGCCACCCATGTCGGCGAAGCGGCGATGGACGAGCAGCGCCGGGTAGTCGGAAAGGGCCTCGGGGATCGCCAGGTCCGGGGTCTGCAGGTGAAAACGAACGGTATGACTGTCGATCTTCTCGATCGATCCTTCGGCCATGCTCGTGCGCCGGATCGGCTGACCACGATCGTTGACCCGTCCGGTGTCGGTGGTCACGGTCATGGCCCGCAGGCGGCTCTGGTTCGACGACGCCGTCGCCGGGTCGAGCCAGCGCGTGACGTTGAAGATCAGGTCGTCGGCGTTGCATTCATCGCCGTTCGACCACTTGATGCCTCGCCGCAGCTTGAATTCCCAGGTCTTGAGATCGGCGGACGGTTTCCAACTCTCGGCCAAGTGCGGTCGGGCGACGTTGTCGAGGCCGATCTGGACCAGGGGTTCGATGATCTGCCGGGCGACGTTGGCCTTGGGCGGCCAGTCGTATTTGGCGGGATCGGTGATGTCCATGACCGACATTCCGACCCGGAGATTGCCGCCCATGCGGGGCTGCGCCGACTGGGCGCGCGCGACACGCACGACGGATTGATTGAGGACCTCGCCAGCGAGCGCGTAGGCGCCTGCGGTGGAAACTCCGAGCAGGACGGCAGTGCGAAGAAATTCGCGGCGATCGATCTCGCCTTTGCGAAGCTGTTCTTTGAGCTCTGGAAGATATTGATGCTGGGTGCGACTACTGTATTCCGGCATGGTGTCCCCCCCGGGAGTGATCGCGCCGACGGCCGGCGCTTGCACTCCGCATTCTACCGTGACCTCCGGCTGGGCCCGTGGT